>WNGK01015450.1_pt1 | contig 10647 bp, 8 predicted proteins | sample 5400601 | NCBI WGS metagenome assembly WNGK01 (sample SAMN13153376, study PRJNA577476) | soil metagenome | isolation source: 60 cm soil or saprolite under Garry oak tree replicate 1 | place: USA:California | collected 2016-06-15
TACGACTGCTGTCGAATAGAAGGATCATTTCCCCCATTTTCCCCGCTGGTCGGGAATGTGGAAATGATCCGAGAGCCCTCCCGGCCAGCCTTATGCTCCAGAAACGGGCTTCGAGTCCTCGAAGCCGACTTCTGGCCCGCGTCAAAGTCCGCGATCAAGTTTCGCATCCGCTCCGACGTTACTCAAGCAGAAGCAGCAATCGCAATCGCCACTTCTCTCCATCGGTAAACACTAGCCGACACGTCGGTACCGATCGTCTAGGTATTGTGCAACGGTATCCGTAGCAATGGTTCGCAGCGGTTGTTTGCGGCAGCGTCTGTTGTTCGACTAGAGGGTGGCTGCCCGCAGAACGCCTCTGCTCGAAAAGGAGGACCCGCACCGCTGCTTCGTAAAGGATTGTCCGCCCAGGAAAAACGTAAGAAGAGTATTCCTCTCCTCCCCACTTCTAGATTATTACGCACCGGGGGCTTGCGGCAAGACCCGGGCCATGCTGCATCATCGTCGGCTGAAGCACAAGATCCTACAAAGGGAGGCACGATGAAAGAGCATGCGGTAGTGATTGCAGGAGGAGGCCCGACCGGGATGATGTTGGCAGGCGAGCTGGCGCTGGCAGGCGTCGACGTAGCCATTGTCGAACGCCGCCCTAACCAAGAGCTTGCCGGTTCGCGTGCTGGCGGTCTGAGCTCACGCACTCTCGAGGTTTTCGATCAGCGCGGAATCGTGGACCGGTTCCTCGCGGAAGGACAAATAGCCCAAGTCGCGGGATTCGCGGCCATGCGTTTAGACATCAGCGATTTTCCGACCCGGCACAACTACGGGCTGGGGCTGAGGCAGAAGCATATTGAGCGCATTCTCGCTGGGTGGGTCAGCGAGTTGGCGGTGCCGATCTATCGCAGCCGTGAATTAACGTGTTTCGCGCAGGACGACACTGGCGTCACCATCGAACTGTCCGATGGTGCGTCGCTGCAGGCAAGCTATCTTGTCGGGTGCGATGGAGGCCGCAGTCTGGTCCGCAAAACTGCTGGCATTGCGTTTCGAGGATGGGATGCGACGACCAGCAGCATTCTCGCCGAGGCCGAGATGGCGGAGGAGCCGCCATTAGGCATCCATCGCACAGCACTTGGTATGCATGCCTTCGGCAGGGAGGAGTACGAAATTCGCGACGGCAAGATAGTCTTTGCCAATGAAGGTCCCATAGGCGTCATGGTGACTGAAAAGAATGTCGGTGCCACGACCGAGCCCACGCTGCGCGATCTCAGCGAAGCACTCGTCGCCTTATGCGGAACAGATTACGGAATCCATAGTCCAACTTGGATTTCCAGGTTCACCGACATGTCGCGGCAGGCGGCGGCTTACCGCAAGGGCCGGGTTCTCCTGGCTGGCGATGCCGCACATGTGCATTCTCCGGTGGGCGGACAAGGCCTCAATACTGGTGTGCAGGATGCACTGAATCTGGGTTGGAAGTTGGCCCAAGTGGTGAAAGATTGATTGGCCAGAAACGGGCTTGGAGGAGATCAATAGCGATCTCCTCGAAGCCGACTTCTAGCCCGGATAACTGAACAACCACTGTCTTGTCTCTCGCATAAAATTGGGAAAAGTCAATCCTGATCCGCCGCTATAGCTGGTCAATCTACAAGTCAGTTTCATTGATCTCAAGACTTGGCGAAGCCGTTAATCAGAGTCGGACCCGGCGAACGGCCCTTAATCTTGAGTTCCGTCCACATGTGATAAAATTTCTGCCCGGTTCCCGCGTAGTAGCCCTCGCCAGATAAGTGGCCCGTTGAGGAGTTACCGATGTCACTCCAGGAATCCAATATCACTGCAGTCTTCAGCGAGATCAGGAACCGATTCTTGTCCATCTGTGAAATCAGCCACCTGGCTTGCATCGGGCAAGTACGGCCGCAAGGTTTTGATCAACGCTTCAATATCCGAATCCCAACGGACGTGGGTCAACTCGATCGAGTTGCGATACGTGAGTTTCTTCAGGTCATCAGGGAGTTGTTCCGCCCGTGGCATCCGCGCGCCGTGCACTAGGACTGGCACCACCGGGATGAGCTGCTTCAGTGCGGCAGCAGTTTCCAACCGGACGAAATCCATCGGGTCATCGAGACGTCGAAGCCCTGCTTGGTCCTTCGCGTGCGTCGTGCAAACGGCCAGACTCACCCTCGGTGTCATCCCTGCGATAGCTGATGAAGATACCACCCATCGAACCAACCGCTCTCTTTCCCTACTCGTAGACAGGAATTACGCGACGCATGTAAAGACATTTTAGCTGAGAGGACAGTCCGGCCCAGATTAACGATTCAATGTTGCAGTGCAGAAACACCGGCGGTAGAAGTCGGATTGCCACTACAAATTTCCTGACAAAGACGAGGCGACAAGGATTTGTTTTCCCCGAACGCCGCTTCGGTTAGAGTGGTGCAAAATCGCGGGTTGGATCCCCGAGTCGCTCTGAGCGAAAAATGTTTACCAGTTGGTTCAACTGGCTCCAGTGTTGGATTCCCCTGGCTCAGAGTTCCCGCCGTACGCCTGCTCGCGTTCGAACCTCAGAAGCAGCTCGGCAGTATACGAGGTATCGGGGTGCTGGTATCCGAGCACTCTTCGCCGACTAGCGAGGCACTGTCGAAGAAGCTGGAGTCCCCTCTGAGGGTTTCCACCCATCAGGTGGGCGACCGCCACAATACTCATTGTATCCAGTGTATCCGGGTGTTCTGCACCCAGCACATGCGTCCTTCCCTCGAGAAGCCGCTCTAGCGGTCGCCGAGAAGCTTCGCGTTCGCCGTGCATTATGAGTGTTTCGGCTAGATGCTTTATCGACCACATTGTCTCCGGGTGGTCCTCCCCAAAGAGGCGCGTCTTGATGTCGACGACCTGCTCGAGAAGACGGCGCGCTTCCGTCTGATCGCCCTGATTGGAGAGAATGCTGGCCAGACGCTCCATGGAACCAAGTGCGTGTTTTTCTCCGAAGAGACGTATCTTCAGTTCAAAAACCTGATTCTCGAGTCCCTTTGCCTCCGCAAGATCGCCCTTGGCCTCTACCTCGAGCACGCGCTCCTGAAGCCGCTGTGCCTCCACAAACGTGCCCTCGTTACTGAGGGTCCTAGCCAGATCGCGCATTGTTCTCAGAGTGTCGGGATGGCTCTCACCCTGCAAGTGCATCCTCGTCTCCAGCAACCGTTCGTGGAGTTGATGTGCTTCAGCATAACGGTTCTGCGCACGGAGCGTTTCAGCCAGATCGCGCATCGCACTCAGAGTGTCGAGGTGATCCTCGTCCCGACACAACCTCTTCTCCAGCACGCGTTCCTGCAGTTGATGAGCTTCCCCATAACACCGCTGTGCACAGAGCGTATCAGCGAGATCACTCATCGCGCGCAGGGTATCTGGGTGATCCGCGCCCAGCAAGCGCGCCTTCGTCTCAATTGCCTGCTCCTCAAAGCTCCGCGCACGCCTGTAGTCACCGTGCAACCGGAGAGCCTTGGCGTAGTAGTCCATTGCCAACAGGGTGTCTGGGTGCTCCGAGCCACGAACCCGCATTAAAATCTCGACCATTTGCTCCCAAAGGCGCCGGTGCTCGGCGTACTCGGCTTGGTCGAGGGCAAGCTGCGCAGCCGCAGCGCCTACGAGGAGAGTCTTAGTCCCTACGGTTCCAATCTGAGCTGCTCTTTCTAACAGGAAGTAAGCGTGCGGTCGCAAGAGCTTCATCATTGGCCAGTGGCGCGGATTGCTATAGCGATCGTCGGTCATGAAAGCTGCGACAGCCGAGCAGGCAGTGTCGTGCATTTCAGTTTGCAGCTCTTCTGTTAGATTGCGTAAAAAATCACCCACAAGCTTGTGCATCACTCCGAGGGACAGTTCATCATCACCGGTGACAAAGTGGCGTGAACGTAGTGCTGTCCGGATTGCGGGGCTCTTCCAGTCTTGCGGCAGGGAATTGAAGAAAGCTTTAGGAATCGGAGCCGGAGCGAGTTGCGCTAACAGGATTGCGGTCGCCTGCGCTCGCGATTCCAGTTTGTCGAACGAGATCGCAAAGACGTCCGCGATTCCGCGCAGTGAATCCGCCGTTACCTGTCCGCGCAAGGCTTCGCGAAGATCGTCCAATTCTCCAACCGTACTGGGCGCGGTCGAGGCAGAAGTCACTCGATCGAACAGCTCTTCGATTGAGATAGAGTTCAGCGCAAGGCAACGGTTCAACAGATCAAGGGCCAACGGGTGGTTGCCTACCCAGTTGGCGACTCGAGCCCAATCACCCCATGACAACCTGCGCGCGCCACGAAGATTCTCAGTCAACAACAGGACGGAAGCATCTTCTCCGAGACTATCGATTGCAATCGTTCTGACACCTTCCTCGCACGTGTCCTGGCGGGACGTGGCAAGGACTGTCACTGCTCCAAGGACCGGACAGAAGTCTTGGATGGATCGGGCATCCTCGCCTGGAGCGGATTCAGGGATGTTGTCAATCACGTACAAGACCGGCTCGCGGATTCTGCGCAGGGCGCGCTCCAGCTCTTGGCGGACGTCGCGCTTCTGATCTCGCATAACGGCGAGATTGGGGATGGTGTCATCGAGGACTTCTAGAATGCGCCAGAACTCATCTTCGATCGAACTGGTTGCGGCGTTTACCCAGAAGAGGCCCCCCGCGTAATAGCGCGGTCCGTAGCGATGGAAATATTCGGTGGCTAGCCTTGTTTTGCCGAAACCACCACTGGCTGTGATGCGGCTCGCGACGCGGGCACTCGTGCCAAAACCTTCGGATAGGATCTCATGGATGCGGCGCAGCTCTTTTGCCCGACCCACGAATCGCGAACCGATGCTTCGGTTCGCAACTCCCAGCGGCAGAGAACATTTTCCATCGAGCAACTGCGGCTCGGGAACGTTCGATTCTTCGAGGAATGCTGCGGATAGTCTTTGTGCTTCCGCTTCATGGAACACACTGCGAAGTGGAACTGAGTGAAGCGTTAATCGCTGACGGACTAATTCATCGAGCCGTGACGTCGCCTCAGCCGTTGGCCAGTTCTGGCCAGCGAACAATTCCGGCGTCGCGTCAAGGACCGCGCCGTACCCAGCGCCAAGAGCGAATACGACGTGCGAGGCTACCGCATCGCCGCCAGCGAGCGCGAGGCGCATTTCCAGACGGCAGAAACGATGCTCGGAGTACGCCTTCGTTGCGAAGACAACTACTACCATTGCACCGAGAAGTCCGGTGAGCAGACGTGGCGGAAATTGATCGCCGTTGTCTATCGCCTCGGTGTCAAGAAAGGCCACTTCTCCGAGCTTCGCTGCAAGTGCCTGAGCGTGTGCAGCGCTTGCGTTGCGGGCATAGGAGATGAAAACTTCGTGAGGCATTTCTGGAGTGCTTCTTTGAGGATTCTAGTATTAATTAACCCTGCCGGAAACATTTTGGGCCGAAGGTCGCGTGACAGGAAGTCTGTGACGGCACAGTACTCGCTGGGATCGGTGGCGAGTAACGACGTAATGTTGACAGAAAGATGAATTCTCCCACTGGTCGGGAATACGGAAATGATCTGGTAGCTTTACATGCCTCAGAAACGGGCTTGCAGGACATCAAGGGCGATCTCCTCGAAGCCGACTTCTGGCTCGCTTCCAACGGGGCCGTCTACGGGATGCTCCTAGGTCGACCAACTGAGGCGTTCTTGCAGCGACAACCGAACTGCGGGAACTTAACGTTCCCGTTGACCCAGAACTTCGTGGTTTCCGACGATTTTCTCGTTAGGGTGACGGCTGTGCTGACAGTTTGCTCTGGGTGCTGTCGATGACGTACGCTGGCGAGGTTGCCGTCCAGGCATGGGTAGGCGTCTGTCTTTCAAGATAAGGTGCGTCTCGTTGAACTCTTACCAGAACATGTCTCTATCAGATTCAATATCGGAGCCAGATTCAATATCGGAGCGACTTGAAGACCAGATTGCTTGGTACGACCGTAAAAGTCTAAGCAACCAACGATATTTCAAGCGAATAAAAGTGGTTGAGATAGCGGCGGCCGCACTGATCCCATTTCTGTCAGCTTTCCATTTGCCGCGAATGATGTGGGTGACGGGCGCAGTCGGTGTTGTGATTACGCTGCTGGAAGGGATCTTGCACCTGAACCAGTTCCAGCAGAGCTGGATTGCATACCGTTCAACGTGCGAGTCGCTGAAGCACGAAAAATACATTTATCTGGCGAAGGCGGCGCCTTATGCAGGCTCGGCAGATCCGCATGCATTGTTGGCGGAACGAATCGAGTCATTGGTCTCTCAGGAACACGCAAAATGGGCGTCGGTACAGCAGCACGGTTATTCAGAAAGAACAAGTGTAGGACGTACGGACGCCCGCGAATTTGGGCGCGCTCCTGCACGGAAAGGAACGTCAAAGAATGATCTCGATACTTTTGAGGAAACGCATGGAGAGCAGTTAGAAGCCAAACACGAACCGTCGAGCAAGGATAAAGCCCGGCATTCGGGTGTATGTCCACACTCCGGGTGGAGGGTCCCATCCGATCGAGACACCATCAGACCTCACGGTGGAAGAGTTTATTGCTGAAGTCGTGGCCGGTCTGGATCTTCCCTCTGTCGATGCGGAACAACATCCTGTCAACTGGGTAATCGACGACAAGGATACGGGCAAAACACTCGACTCCCGGACGACGTTGCTCGAAAGTTGCGTAGGCTCAGGCCATCAACTTTACTTGCGTCGCAGAGTTGTGGCTGGCGGTGGGGATCCTGCTATGCTGCCAACACCTTCGCCCGTAGAATTCAGCATCAGCTATCCGAGAACTATTGCACCGCAAACTTGGTACACGCTTTTGACGTACGTCCACGTGCCGGAAGCCACGTCAGCAGTGGAGAACCACACCAAATTGATTCTGGGTCGCGAACGAGCGAAGAGCTATCTCAGTACTGGACAACGGCCAACGAAAGGGGTGGGCCGAGGTGCTGAGATCACTGTCGTACCCGAGTTTCCGGGCTGTCGCGTCAATCCGTCACATGGAACTCTTTCTTGGTTAGAAGATTGGCACTGCATTGAATTCCGATTGAGGCTGGAATCTGACGTTGATCCGAACACCGAGGGCCGGATATTGAATGGGCGGGTGGCGTTTTATGTTGGACCGATTCTGGTCTCAGAGATCCCAGCGTCCCCCACTCTGGAGAGCGATCCGTTTCAGTCGAGCGGGACGCCAATCACGGCAATGTCGGAGGGTTATCAAGCGGTGTTCGTCTCCTACTCCTATGAAGACTCGGAAATTGTCAATCAACTCGAAAAAGCATATCGAGTGCTGGGAATGGAGTATCTGCGAGACATACGCGTCTTGCGAAGTGGCGAGAGATGGAACTCGGCGTTGCTGGCTAAGATCGAAGAAGCGGACATTTTTCAGCTCTGCTGGTCTGAGGCTGCCAAACGCTCGGAATATGTGGCACAAGAGTGGCGGCATGCATTGGCACAGAAGCGAAAGTCTTTTGTTCGCCCGATGTATTGGCAAGTTCCCATGCCGGAACCTCCACCTGAACTCACCGATATTCACTTCGCTTACCTGAGTTTGAAAACAAACTGAAGAGTTGAAAAGCTCGGATAGCCGTTTGAATCTGCGGAGCAAAAGGGCAAACGTCCGGGCTTTCAGATTGGCCACTGGCTGTAATCTCGCGCGACAACCCGAGGTCAAACTTCGCGAACCCCACGACTGCGTTCATCCGCTCTGCTGTTTACCGGGTTCCTGCTGCTGAACCGATGCCCACTTGGCGTGTTCTTGCGAGACTAATGACTCGATGCGCTCCGCCAGCAGCGCGTGCGGATCAGGAACATTGGCGTAGGGTGCCGCCTTGCCCAAGTATGTGTATTTCTCATGCTTCAACGCTTCGCAGGTTGAGCGGTAGTTGATCCAATTCTGTTGGTACTGGTTCAAATGCAGCATTCCTTCAAGTACCGTGATTAGTACACCCAGGCCGCCCGTCACCATGCCGATGTGCGGACGCCCGAGAGCGGCCAGAAAAGGAATAACCGCTGCTGCGAGGATCTCGACAATCTTAATCCGCTTATAAGCCCGCTGATTCGCCATGCTCTTGCGGTCATACCAGGCGAGCTGATCCTCCAGACGTTCCATAATGGGATCCGAGTCAGGGAGTTGGGCGGCAGATGTATTCATAGCGGGCAATTCTACCTTCTTCGAGAAGAGAAGAGGGACCATGGAGCTTGCTCACGCCCCACAAGCCGACTTTTGGGGCGTGTTGTCGGAAGTCCGTCTAAACTTCAGAGTTACCCATCAGATCGGCATAGGGGCTATTAGTCTCAAGGAAGTTCCCCAAGCGGCTTAGGAGGCAAGCGCGGTAACGGGCGATAAGCAATTCGCAGTGCTCTCCAATTCCAAACCTTTAGGCAGTGACTCACCGAAGGTGCGCGCTACATCATCTCGGACCGGTAGGGTAAAATCCAACAATGGCCGCAAAAAAGCGTCGTCTGCAACTCCGGCTGACTTCAGTTTTTCGATAGCGGACCGTATCACCTCCGGGTTGATGTCGCGGCTGCGATCGTCGACGCGCCTGCCTAGCTTAACGATGGCGGAGGTCGTCTCGTGGGTCAGCTCATGCAAGTTCAGAAGCGCATTGATCCAGTCAGCCGCACGCTCTGCAGCAATCACACAATGTAGCGACCCATAGAACGGGATGCGCGCTCCGATTCTGCCCAGCGACCACAACCAGCCGCCGTCAGACGGTTCTTTTTTTAACTTACGAAGCAGCTCACCTCCAAGGGCGGCGCGGGTTGTGGCTGGCAGATGTTCAAGGCTGGCAAGCAAACGCCAGCCCTCGTGCTCCACCTGGGAATTCAATCGCGTGCGAGGCTTTTTGCGGCCAATACCGAGATCTCCAAGGTGGTTCCATAGTTCCTGTTGATGAGCGGTAGTGAGGCCGCCTGCGATCCTACGCCACAGCACACGCCAATCGACTTGGCACTGAAGCTCCTGTGGGAACGCTAATCCCACTTGATAAATCCGGCGTGCCTGGGTAGTCCGCAGATTATCGTTCCGGTCTCCGAAGCCTGGCCGCAGACAATAGCCGAACAAGTTGAGCCATCGGACTTCATGTCGCGGACTCAGCTTCCGCCCGTCTGCCACCTCGAGCAGCGCATCGCAGAAAGCTCGCAGGGTCGGGATAGGCCAGGATTCTCTTTTCAGCCCGGTGATGGACTCCAATGTACCCACCAGTGAAGCAAGATCCGCAGAATCACTCCGGACAGCTTCAGATCTGCTGAATACACTCTGAATCAGCCGAACTGCAGAATTCAACGCCGGCTCCGAAATACTCGAAGCATGTCGGACTGAGGTTGACGCTGGTAGAGATGTGTACTCGTTTTCATGGGTCGCACTTGCCTCGCGCCTCAGTTCGAACCGAAGCCGCCATCGGTGCGGTGAGTTCACCGACTCGCACCAGAGTTCGAGAGTCCCCATCTCGGTAAAGCTCACCGATAGCCGCACTGCCAGTTCCGTCTGCTGGAGCCTCTTTCCATAGCGCAGCAGTGTCACCAGCGGCGCGTGCCGATGAATCTCATCGGGATCCAGGTCCGCAATTGCACCGTGCGCGTGGTGACGAATCGTCGAGCTGTACAGATGAAATGATACTGGCCGGTTTGCCAGCACCGAGAACTCGCGATCCAGAAGCGGCAATGTCGTGCCTTCATTTGTGCCTGCAGGCAACACGCAGACCGCCTTCACACCGTGTTCCGAACGGATGCCCACATAGAAGGTCCTGGCACTGCCCGCTTTGATACGCAGACCGCTGCCCCGCCTAACAAGGCCGTAGTAGGCAGCGCCAATAGCGACAGCACTGCTCAGGACTTCGTGGTTCAGAATTTTGGGACGCCACCCGCTGCTGTCACCAAACCAATTACCAATAGCCTCGGTGATCCGCTCGCGAACCATGACCGGTATACAGAAGCCCCCGTTGAACAGAATGGCGTCTGGCCTTGCTGTGGGCGGGCCATCATCGAGGTGCGTCTGAGAATGGTTTCCGCCACCCATCGCCACGGCCGCGTGCTTGAGGAAGGCCGCAAGATGTTTGGTGATGGCGGGGTCGGTAGCGTATGGCAGGCCGATTTCGCGAAGTCCCGCGGCGCGCGTGCGCAGGGGCATTTCGCCGGAAGCGGTCAACGGCAGGAAACCGTTGGTGACCAAGTCGCTCACCTCGTCGCGGCTCAACTCGCTGCTTACCATTTGCCCTACGACCGATCGTCCACCACCCAGAATGTTGATTGGAAGGCGATCGACGTTTTGCTCGCTGAGCAGGCGCTCCTTGGCTGCCGAACACATAACTCGTAATGCGTGGTGCTGGCGCAGACTGAGTTTTGTGCCGATTCTCTGTTCTACGCGGCGGGCCAGCGCGAGATCGAGATTCTCGCCTCCAAGCAGCAGATGTTCACCGATGGCGGTGCGTTCAAATTCGACCTTTCCACCTTGGACGTGGGCACGTACGAGGCTGAAGTCCGATGTGCCTCCTCCGATGTCGCAAATCAGCACGAGCTCGCCGTCTTGCAGGTGTCCTCCGAGAGTCTCGTGATGCTCCGCCACCCACGCGTAAAATGCGGCAAGCGGCTCTTCCAGCAGCGTCAAGTTCTGGAGTCCAGCCTGCCGCGCGGCTTCCACTGTCAGCTCGCGCGCTTCCTCATCGA
>WNGK01018831.1_pt1 | contig 10647 bp, 7 predicted proteins | sample 5400601 | NCBI WGS metagenome assembly WNGK01 (sample SAMN13153376, study PRJNA577476) | soil metagenome | isolation source: 60 cm soil or saprolite under Garry oak tree replicate 1 | place: USA:California | collected 2016-06-15
CGGCCAGCAACGGGATTCCCATCGTATGGAAATATTTTGGGCCCGCGTTGAAGTAAACAGCCTGCGGATAGTCTGCGCCAACGGGAGCGGCCTGACCTTCCGGAAGAACATCCATAGCTTCAAACCCGCCGAACTGCGGGCCTGAACTGATCGTCCCTACTGATGCAACACCGGGTACGCTTTCCATCTCTTTCGTAAGTTGCTCAAACAGCGCAGCCTTTTGCTCGCGACTCTTGTACTTGCCCATCGGCATCGAGCCGGAAAAGGTCAGCAGATTTTCGATGTCATATCCCGGTTGTAGTTTGATCAGCCGGAAGAAAGTTTGCCCGAGCAGACCCGCGCCTACCAAAAGCATTAGGGCAAGCGCTACTTGCGAGATGACCAACGTCGCACGCACTCGTGATCCGCCGCGCGAACGCAACACGCCTGGCGCCTCCTTGAGTTCGTGAACGAGATTGACTCTGGAAGATTGGAAACCGGGGATTAGTCCAAACAGTAGTCCTGTCAGTAATGACAGCAAAAAGGTGAAGCCAAGCACCGTACCGTCTACTTTGATTTGCTCTGCTAGCGGCAAGACTGTCGGAGTAATCGTCGTGAAAAACTTGATCAGCCAAAATGAAAGCAGCAGTCCTGCTGCCCCGCCCAGAAGTGAAAGCAATATGCTCTCGGTGAGGAGTTGCCTTATTACGCGAAATCGGCTCGCACCCACGGCCGCACGCACTGCAAACTCTTTACGTCGCGAGGCTGCTCGCGCTAACAGCAGGTTTGAGACATTTGTACAGGCAATGAGCAGCACCATTCCCACAGCCGCCATGAATATGAGCATCGATCGGCCAAGGTCCCCGACTTCTTCGTCGCGCAAGGCTTTGACCGTTGCTGTCCAGCCCGCGTCCTCATTCGGATATTGCTCAGCTAACCGCGCGCTGATGTTGGCCATTTCAGCTTGCACCTGCGCCATTGTGACGCCTGGTTTAAGCCGGCTATACACTCGTCGATTGCGCACATGGCGACCTAAGAATTGATCTTCGTCGACAGTCAACGGCGCCCAAATTTGAAATGTACCAAAGTTCAGGGATTCGACTTCGGGTGGCAGAATGCCGATGATCTCGAACGGTTCGTTATCAAGAGTGATCTTTTGTCCTACGACGTTCTCAGCCGCGCCAAACCGGCTGTGCCAGTAACTGTTGCTGATCATGACGACGTGATTACTGCCCAACTGATCGTCTTCCGGCACGAATGAGCGTCCATGGAGCGGTTGCACGCCCAGGACCTCGAATAATCCGGACGAAGCGATGCCGGCCGGCACGACTGTAGGCCCCTCAGGCGTCGTGATTCTGAATCGCCAATCGCGCCATGAACCGAACTTTTCAATCGTTTGGCTTTGACTTTGCCAGTCCTTAATATTCAGAGGTGAAGCGGTTAATATTTTTCTTTCCTTCTGCGGATTCCTCTCTCCCAGAACTACCAGCCGATCCGGCGATGGAAAAGGTAGCGGTTGCAGCAGCATTCCATTCACGAAGCTGAAGATCGCCGTGTTAGCTCCCAGTCCAAGCGCTAGAGTGACGAGCGCTACGGCCGTGAAGCCCGGGTTCTTAAACAGACTTCGAAGGGCAAAGCGAATATCTCTTATTAATGTTTCCATGAGTGCCTCACTTCTGACTTGCAATTGCCGATTGCCAAATGCCGATTGTCGATGCTCTTTAGGTTCTCAACTGCGCTCTCGTCAGGAACAATCCGCCGGATTGTCATTGCCAATCGGCAATCGGCAATCAAAAATCGGCAATGCCCTCACTCATGTCGCAGCGCTTCGAGTGGTTCGATCCTACTGGCCCGCAAAGCCGGAACAAGACACGCTAGCCACGCTGAGATCAGCAAAAGGAAGAACACTGCCGCAAAGGCGCGTACATCGAGCGCCGGGACGCCGAAGAGAGTCGTCTGCATGGCCCGGCCCACCAGATACCCGCCGCCTAATCCAGCTAATCCGCCGATGAGCGCCAGGGCTGTTCCCTCACGTAAAACCGAACGTATGACTCGCACGCGTTGCGCTCCTAAAGCGATACGCACCCCGAATTCATGAGTGCGTTGGGCTACGCCAAAAGCCATCACGCCGTAAATGCCGACGGCGGCGAGCAGCAGACCCAACGCACCAAAACTCGCAAACAGGAACACGCTGAATCGATCGATGGCCAGAGATTCACCGGCGATCTCATCAACTGTTCTCACTCCGGCCAGCGGCATGTCCGGATCGACTGAATTGACTGCTGACGCCACGCTCGTGATCACTGCTTTCGGATCGCCCTCCGTTCTGAGTGCTACCGAAACTCGTGGCCACGGACTCTGCCAAAACGGCACATCGATCTCCGGATAATCTTCTCGGAACCCCGCGCCGCGAACGTTGTGAAACACGCCGACGATTTGCCACTCAACGGGATTGCCCGGCGGCGCGCCGGGCCGCAGTTCATTCATCATGATCCGTTGCGTGAGCGGATCGACTCCGGGCAAAAAGCGATTCACAAAGAATTCGTTGACCATGGCCACGCGAACGTTCGCTTCGGTATCGTGTTCATCGAAGGCCCGTCCTTTGATAACGCGGATGCCGAGTGTGTCGATGTATCCGGGCGTGACCATTTGAATTGACGAGCCGGGACGTTCGCCAGGATTAGCTAGTGGCTGACCAACGACGGCGAAGCGAGTTCCCATTCCTGAACCGCCGGCGGGCACACCCGTCATCGCCGCGACTTTGCGCACACCAGGGACGGTCTGAATTCTTTCCAGCATTTGCCGATAGTAAGATCGAATTTGGTCAGGCTCCTTCAAGCGCTGATCCGGCACCGGCAACCGAAACGACAGCACATGGTCGGTGCGAATTCCCAAATCGATTCGCGTCAAATTCCAGAAGCTCTGCAGAGCGAGGCCACCACAGGCAAGCAGAGTGAGCGCCAGCGCAAACTCTGCTATCACCAAAGCGCGCCGCGAATTACGGCGTGCGCTGCCGGCGCCGGTTCTTCCTCCCAGCTTGAGTACTTCATTGAGATCGAGCCGGGTCGCTTGCAATGCCGGCATTGAGCCAAACAGCAAACCGGCCAACGCGGTGATCGCAATTGTGAAGAGGAGAACGGGAACACTTATTCTGATGTCTGCCTCGGAAGGAAGCATCGTTCCCACCGGCGGCATCACTGCCTGAATCAGATCGATGATTGTTAGGGCGAGCAGAATGCCCGCCGCCCCACCGAGCAGCGCGAGCACCAAACTCTCAGTCAGGAATTGAGAGAATATCCGAGTCCGCGACGCTCCCAGGGCTGCCCTGAGCGCCACTTCGCGTTGCCGTGAAGTGCCGCGGGCCAACAAGAGGTTTGCGACGTTGACGCAGGCAATTAATAAGAGAAAACCAACCGCCCCGAGCAGTAGCCAGAGATTTCGTCGCGTCGCATCAGTAAGGAAGTTAAGGTGCAATGGCTGCACGCTTACCCCGATCGGGTTCGACTTTGGGCGTTCGCTCTGAAGCTGTCGAGTAATGCCGCTCATGTCTGACTGCGCCTGAGCGATCGAGAGGCCGTCCTTTAAACGCGCCATCACTGAGACCGCGCGCATCACTTGACCCGTCGGGTCCGGTTGAATTACGAGTGGAACCCATAGCTGCGAGTTGAAACGATCGTGTATTCCGGGCGGCAGGACTCCTACAACCGTGTAGGGTTCGCCGTTCATGCGAATGTCTTTGCCGATGATGTCGCGGTTCGCCGCAAAATCACGATCCCACAATCGATTGCTAAGTATGACGACATGGTCCCGGCCGGGCTGGCCTTCTTCAGAATCGAAGTCGCGCCCGAGCATTAGGGGCAAGCCTTCCATTGTGAAGAACCCGGGCGTGCGCAAAGAGCCCGCGACCTGTTCGGGCCGGTCGCCGGCGCCGACGTTGAATGAAGCTCCGGTCCATGCCCCCATCCCCTGAAACGATGAACTGCGTTTCGTCCACTCGAGGTAGTCAACTGTTGAAACAGAATTCCGGTTTCCCTTTGCCATCGACCAAACCATCACAAGTTGATCCGGCTTCGGATAAGGCATGGGCTCAAAGACGGCATACACTACACTGAAGATTGCCGTCGTGGCGCCAATGCCAAGCGCAAGGGTCAACAGCGCCGTAATTGTGAAGCCGGGGTTCTTTAACAGCGTTCGCAGGCTATAGGTCAGGTTTTGTCTAAGAGAACTCAGCATGTGTTTTCCTCACTCACAGATCCAATGTTCGATACCCGTTCTTTTCGCTCTTCTTTCGGCTCGTTACCGAGCAACCCAAACATGTCGTGAGAAACGGTCGCGCCCAGCAGCGGCTCGGGCTGTTCGCGTCCGGTGAGCGTGGGCTCCCAATCGTTGAGCGCAGAGATATGAGAAAAGGTAGTGTTCTGACCGCGCCAATCTTCCAGGTCTGCTGGTGAGAGCCATTCCTGCGCCGGACCGCCACGCGCCCGGTGATCCTCCCAAAGCATTACCAGCTGTTCCGGTTTCGGGTACGGCAGCGGTCGCCACAAAACGCCATTAACGACGCTGAAGATTGCCGTGTTCGCGCCGATTCCCAGAGCCAGCGTAATCAAGGCGACCAAACTGAAACCCGGCCGTTTCAGCAGGCTGCGGAAGCCGTACCGTATGTCTCTGATTAGAGTTTCCATGAAATTATTTCCGATTGCCGATTGCCGATTGCCGATTGCCGATTGCCGATTGCCGATTGCCGATCTTGTCACTAGTGTTTTGCGGTTTCGTCTATCCGGTGCGGTACTAACAGCTTCGTCAATCTCAATTGGCAATTGGCAATAAAACAATAGCAATCAAAAATCGGCAATGCCCTTACTCGTATCGCAGCGCCACTAACGGATCGACTCTTGTCGCCCGGCGCGCGGGAATGAAACAGGCCGCCAGGGCCACCATCAACAATCCCGCGGTAACCAATGAAAAAGTCCAAACATCGGTCGGAGTAACTCCAAAAAGCAATGAAGCCAGTAGACGAGTCATTGCGAAGGCGCCGGCCAATCCGGCAGCTGCTCCGATCAGCGCCAGCAACATTCCATGCCTGACGATTAATTTCAAAACATCAATCGGGCGCGCTCCCAGCGCCATCCTGATCCCGATTTCCTGAGTGCGTTGCGTCACGGCAAAAAACATCACGCCATAAATACCAATGGCGGCCAGTAGTAATGCGACCACCGCGAAGATGCTGAGCATCACGGATGAAAAGCTGTAAAGCGCCAGCGAGATGGATTGCACTTCGCGCATTGTGTGCACATCAAAAACGGGCTGGTCTTTGTCCAGTGACCACACCTGCTGGCGAATCGGCGCCGCCATCGCCGCCGGGTCGACCTTCGTCTTTGCCACCAGCACCATCGACTGCCAGGCATCCTGGGCGTGCGGTACGTAGAAGTCTTCAGTAATCGGAAGATTCATTTCGTGCTTTACGTCCTTCACGACTCCCACCACTTGCATCCAGGGGTTCTGCTCTAACGGCCCGGTATAACGCATGCGCTTACCGATTGCGTCTGTGTTCGGCCAATACTTTCGGGCCAGAGTCTCGTTGACGATGATGACCGGCGGTGATCCGGCCCTGTCCTGGTCGGTGAAGGCGCGGCCTTTCAACACCGGGATTCCCATCGCCTTAAAGTAATTAGGAGTGCAGACTCGGTAGCGGCCGTTAGTCTCTTGTCCGGGTGGCGGTTCGGGAAGACCTTCAATCAGGAAGCTGGTGGAAGAATAGCTGCCACCAAGCGGTAGATGATTGACCGCTGCGGCTAACTCGACCCCCGGCAGAGCCTCCACACGCCGTAACAGCTCTGAATAGAAAGCTGCGCGCTGGGGTTCCTCCTTATACCTGGCCGCCGGGAGAACGAGATTCATCGTCAACAGACTGTCGGAATTGAATCCGGGATTGGTCTTGACCAACTGCAGAAAGCTTCGAATCAACAGGCCGGCGCTGATAAGTAGCATGAGTGAAAGCGCGACCTCCGAGACTACCAACAAGCCGCGAAGCCGGTGCGAACCGGTCGCCCCTTGCCGGCCTCCTTCTTTGAGAGAGCTGTTGAGATCCGGCTTCGAGCGTTGCCACGCCGGCGCCAAACCAAACAGCACGCCGCTTAGAACAGAGAGCAGGAGCGTGAACGTCAACACCGGAAGATTAATTCCCAGATGGCTCCAACCGGGCGCAAAACGCGCTGCCTCGCCGGGATTCGCGGCACGAATAGCATCCACGCTCCAATAGCCGACCAATATTCCGAGCGCGCCGCCGAGGACACCCAGCAGGACGCTCTCTGTCAGTAATTGACGAATGATCCGGAAGCGGCTCGCTCCCAGCGCGCTGCGTAGAGCAATCTCTCGCTGCCGGCCGGCCGCGCGTGCGAGCATCAGATTGGCGACGTTGGCGCAGGCAATCAGCAAGACGAAGCCGACCGCCGCCATCATCACCCAGAGCGCGGTTGAGTACATGCGGACGGTGTCCTCCAGGATGGGGTAGATCACCACGCCCCGCCCCGTATTGGTTTCCGGGTATTGTCTTTCGAGCAGGTTCGCGATTGTATCGAGATCTGCTCGCGCGCCCGCGAGCGAGACGCCGGGCTTGAGCCGGCCGATTCCCAGGTAGCTATGATTGCTGCGGTTGCGCGCAAGCTCGGGCGTGATCGTCAGTGGCGCGTAAATCTCGGCGCCCTTTGGATAGTTGAACTCTGGAGGCATTACGCCAATTACTGTTCGGACAACGCCATTAGTCTCGATTGTCTTATTGACAATGTCAGGATTGGCGGCGAAGCGGCGTTGCCACAAACTGTAAGTGAGTAGGGCTACAGCATCTTTGCCCGGCTGATCCTCCTCTCCAGAAAAGCCGCGGCCCAGCAAAGGCTTCACGCCGACAATATCAAGAAAGTTGGGCGTGACTTGATCCACCAACGATAGATTCCGAGTTGCTCAAAGGTCCTGTTTTGGGCGCGCCAATCAAGATAATTGGCGACAGTAACTTCGTTACGCTCGACTCCGCGACTCGGAACCTTCTCCCAGAGAGCGACGATACGATCGGGATCGGGAAAGGGCAGCGGTTTGAGTAACAGCGCGTTAACTACGCTAAAAATTGCGCTGTTCGCGCCAATGCCGATGGCTAGAGTTACTATGGCGATGATCGTGAGGGCCGGGCGCTTTAGCAGAGAGCGAACAGAGAATTTTAGATCCCGCAATAGTGAGTCCATTGACGGTTCTCCCCCAGTCGTGATTTACCTTTTATGGCGTCGCGTCTTGCGCATAATGACGCCGCCAGAACCCTCGATGCCCAACCAATAGAGAACTTACTCCTTCACCACCCAGCCATCTTCCAATCGCACGATCCGGTTGCCGTAAGCCGCATTCGTTTCAGAATGAGTAACCTGAACGATGGTCGTGCCTTCGCGATTGAGGCGCTTGAACAATTCCATGATTTCCTGGCCCTGACTCGAATGAAGATTGCCCGTCGGCTCATCGGCAAGAATTACCCGCGGATTTGCCACGATCGCGCGCGCGATGCCGACCAGTTGCTGCTGGCCTCCCGATAGTTGCGTCGGATAGAGATCTTTTTTGCCGACAATCTGAAACCGATCCAGAGTGTCGCAGACGATCGACTGACGCTCTTTCCGGCTTACGTTGCGATAGGACAGCGGCAGTTCGAGGTTCTCGAAAACCGTCTGATCGTCGAGCAGGTGATAGCTCTGGAACACGAAGCCAACATTACGGTTACGCAGTTCAGCGCGCTTTTTGGGATTGAGCGAGTGAACAGCCGCATCATCAAAATAGTATTCACCGCCCCACGATTGGTCATGCATCCCGAGGATGTGCAGCAAAGTCGATTTGCCCGCGCCCGATGGTCCCATAATGGAAACAAACTCGCCCGGCTGAATGTCGAGATCGATGCGGCGCAACACGTAGGTCTTCGACACTCCATGAGCGAAAGACTTTTCGACGTCGTGCAACTTAATCATGCGATGTCTCCAAATCCGCTTTCTTTCAATTCCCGTTTGGCTTCTTCGATCTCTCGACGATGCGCCCCGGCTTCTTCTTCAACGATTAGTCCGTCGAAAAGGTGGACGATCCGATCGGCATGCTGCGCGTAGCGAGGGTCGTGCGTGACCATGCAAATCGTCGCGCCGCCGCGGTGTAATTCGCGCAATAGTTCCATCACCGCCTCGCCGTTGGTCGAATCCAGATTCCCGGTAGGCTCGTCGGCCAGGAGGATGCTCGGTTGACCACCGACCGCTCTCGCGACAGCAACGCGTTGCTGCTGACCACCGGAGAGCTGGCTGGGCAGGTGCTTGGCGCGATGGGCCATGCCGACGCGCTCGAGCGCATCGGTCACACGTTTCTTTCTTTCGCTCGAGTTCAAACCGCGGTAAGTCAGCGGCAGTTCCACGTTTTCGTACACCGTGAGGTCGCCGATCAAATTGAAACTCTGAAAGATGAAACCAACTTCGCGGTTCCGAATCCGCGCGCGCTGAGACATAGACAAATTTTCGACCGGGTTGTTATTCAGAACGTATTCGCCGTCAGTTGGTGTGTCCAGCAAACCAAGAATCGACAGCAAAGTTGATTTTCCACATCCGGAAGGACCGGCGATGGAAAGGTACTCGCCTTTTTGAATGTCGAGGTGGATGCCGGAAAGCGCGTGAGTTTCCACCTCATCCGTGTAGAAGACTTTCTTCACATCGGAAAGATGAATAAGGGGTTCACTTGTACTCATCAGTTCTCCTTGGAAACAAAACGATTTGTTCGAGAAAAAACCGCAAAAGCTATGGTTCCTTCTCAGAGATTTGTGTTGATCTGGTTCGCACACCTTGCGCGTGATTTACACGTGCGAAAGCTGCTGTAACCTTCTAAAACCGAAATGCTCAGCGCAGCCGGATGCGATTGTAACTGTCCAACGTCGAGGTGTCGGAAAGGATGACCTGGTCGCCTTCCTTCAGGCCGCTAACAACTTCGACGTAGTTCACCGAGGTGCGGCCGAACACGATCGGTGTGTGCAGCGCTTCCTGCCCATCTTCCGTGAGCCGAAAGATCATGGCATTAGCCCGCGATTGCGCAAAGGCCGGTCGCGCGACATACAACACATTCTCGAGACGTTCAAGCTCGATGGTGCCGTCGACGGTCAGGTCAGGTCGCGCGCCGGCGGGCAGTGGTCCGGTTAACGATACGTCCACCACCACGGTTCCTTCTTTGGCGGCCGGATCGATTCGCATGACGCGGCCCTGGATTACGCCGTTATGCGTGTCGATCTCGACCGGCTGTTGTTCTTTCACGTCGCGCATTTGTGTTTCCGCAATTTTCAGCTGAGCTTTCAGCGAATTCGGATCGGCCACGCGCGCCAGGTTTACACCCGGCGTTACCTGCTGGCCAACCTGAATGGAAACTTCCTGGACGATGCCGGCGCTTCCGGCGAGCACCTTCAAATTGGTCACTTGATCGTGTTTGAGCCTGGTTAGCGCGCGTAGCTGATCGATCCGGGATTGTTGCGCATTGAGCTGGGCCTTCGCGGACTGCCCGTTGATGGTGAGTTTCTGTTTCTCGGCGTCAAGCTTGTTCTCGAGATCCTGCACATGCACGCGAGAGATCTTGAGGTTAAGCGCGGACACCAGACCCTGTTTGGCCAGCGTTTCATCGGCATCAAGCTGTAACTTTGCCTGACTGTACTCAGCATTACTGGTGGCAATCACGGCGTTCTGCCCGACGTCGTCGCTTTTTAGCCGCACGCGGAGATTTTCCTGATCGGCTTCCGCTGCCTTTAGTTGAAAGTCGGTGTCGACGGCCTGTTGCTCGATCTGCGGATTCGAGAGCTCGGCAATCACTGTGTCGCTCTTAACTTCGACGCCGGCCTGGACCAGGACTCGCTCGATTCGTCCCTCAGACGGGGCCGGAATCCAGCGCGTGATCTGCGGCACAAGTGTTCCGCTACCTCTTGTCTGGCGCAACATCTCGCCGCGTTTGACGCTGTCGATGACAGCGGTCGAACGCTCGAGCGTGGGAGCTGCGGGTTTAAGTTTTGCGAGCACGATCGTAATTCCGCCGGCAGCAGCAAGTCCGGCGACCAGCAGGATCGCCGTCCGAACTCGTTTCTTAATTTTCGATTTTCCCGAACGCTTAATATCCATAAATTTGTATCCGACACAATTGCTCGCGAGATCTTAATCAAAGCCTGTGCCGCCGCACCCGGCGCGGAGGGCCGTTGCCTTCCACTTCGCCTCAAGCGGTTTCAAACATTCAATTGTCGAATCGTGATATTGCTCGTCCTGTTCCGTCGAGCCGCCCGGATAGCAAACCCAACGAATCCCGGGGAACGTTTCATTATCGGGACTGGAGAATCCCACTTTCGAAAATACCCCAGCCTCGCGACATGCAAATTCCTGCACGAAGCGGCGGAGTTTCTGGCACGCACATTTCAGAAGGCGCTCCAGTCCTGGGCAATTTCTAAACTTCGCTGGTGAAACGAATGGTGGGGCTTGAGGAGGGCTAAGAACCCGGATATCAAGAATTCGGGTGGTTCATAAGACGCGGCACATTTCCGATCCCCACGGCGCAGCGACTGCGCGTTTGTACGTCATGCGGATCTCTGAAAAGTTCCAGTCCTTGCGCTGCCAGATCGATCCATCCGCATATTCGACGCGG
>WNGK01021266.1_pt1 | contig 10647 bp, 11 predicted proteins | sample 5400601 | NCBI WGS metagenome assembly WNGK01 (sample SAMN13153376, study PRJNA577476) | soil metagenome | isolation source: 60 cm soil or saprolite under Garry oak tree replicate 1 | place: USA:California | collected 2016-06-15
GTTCTCAGGCGATCCAGGCCGATTGTTCTCCGCTCCAGGCCGATTGTTCTGCGCTCCAGGCCGATTGTTCTCCGCTCCAGGCCGATTGTTCTCCGCTCCAGGCCGATTGTTCTCCGCTCCGGGACGGTTGTTCTCGGGTGCTCCAGGCCGCGGAGCGGCTGCTGCCGGAGGATTGTTAGCCGGTGCGCCCGGCCGGTTATTCTCTGGCCCCCTATTCTCTGGTGCGCCGGGTCGTGGCGCAGCTTCGTTCATCGGTCGTCCGCCCGTTCCGCGTGCTCCGCGCTGCAGTGGCTGCGCTTCAGCCGAAGGTGCGGCGCGAACCGTCCTTACCGGTGGAGGAGCAGCTGTTCGTTCCATTCCTGCCACGGGTGCTGGGCGATTGATGGCAGCAGGCTGACGTGTTGCAACGACCTGCCGAGTCATCGCCTGCTCCGGGGGTCTTCCCTGCGAGGGGCGAGCCGTACCGACTAGACTCTGCCGCTCTGGCTGCATGTTTCGGACAGATTCATGCGTCACTGGCGCCGAAGCAATCTGCCGCGCATCTACCCGAACGACATTATTGTGCACTGGCCGCGCGTTCACAAAAGTATCGTGGTTGACGACGGTCACGCTGTTGGTGACCCGCTGGTTCATGTAGGTCACGTTGTTTACATGGTTGACTGTCACGTTGTTGTAAACGTTGGTTACCTGAGTCACGTTCACGCGCGTATTGCTGATGTTTACATTCTGAACATAACGTGGGCTGGTTCGATACCACGGCACAAAGACTTCCCCTGGGCCTAGCGGGAACCATCCCACTCCGCCGCCGACTCCAACGCCGATGCTGAAGCCTCCGCCGCCGACAAATGCAACTAGCGCCGGGGAATAGACTGGGGCAACCGCGACCGGTCCTGGGACCCAGCACCAGCTGCTTTGTACAAATGCCCAACGGCCGTAATGGAATGGCGCAAAACCCCACGGCTCGTCTTCGACCCACGTCCACCCCCACGGCGAGACATAGGCCCAGTGACCGTAGCGATAAGGCGCCCAATCGCCCGGAACTCCGGCCGGTGACCACACATTTCCATAACCTGCGACTTCATGCCATCGTCCGTAATCGTCAAGATCCTCATACCCCGTCATCTCGGTTGAGACGTATCGGGAGCTGCGAGCGCGATCTTCGCGCTCGTCGCGCGACATCGCCCACCGGTCAAAAGGATCCTGCGGGCCAATCTGGTCCACATCGTACGAAAGCTGATCGACACCGGAGAAACTGCCACGCTGGCCTTCAATGAGCCGGTAGGAATTGCCGCCACCGGTAATTTCGGCTTCCCCGCGCCAAACCGTCGCGACGGTTTGATCGCCATTTCCATTGACGTTCAAGCGAAACTCACCGGGCCGATTTACATTGAATGCGAGGTTCGGGGTATCGACTTCGAACACGTCGTCCCCGCCGTATTGACGAACTCGGAAGAACAAAGATCCCATCGACAACCGGAGCTGGATAGCGTTGTTTCCCAGGTCCGAAAACGTAATACTGGTCTCGGGACCGAGTCGAATGGAGGTCGATCCAATTTGCACTTCCGCGCGCGAGTCGCGATCCACCCACAGGTTATCGCCTACGGTTAGGGGACGATTTGGCACTGCCTGCACCCAGTCGCCTTCGCCGCCAGGCTGGAACGAAACTGATCCTTCAACGTAGCCGAGCCGGCCGGCGCGAGTGGGCGGGTCCTGGTCATAATCCTGCGCCGATGCTGCGGGCACGATTAGCAGCAACAAGATCGCCGCAGTCGTGGCTGCAATCCAAAATCCTGTGCGCGTCATCTTCTTCATAAAGGTTTTTCCTTGCTGCGGTCGTTTCATTGTCGGGCCGCTCGGACATAACTGCTTGACTAGTTGATTTAACACGCCGCGAAAGCACAAGTTCCATACGGTCATGAGGGTACCCAGACCAATGCGGAAGGGTACAGTTAACCTTCTCACTCATATTAAGCGGCTTACTGCCGGCCGAATGGTCGAAAGACATCCAGTGCCGGCGTGAAACGGGCAGTATGCAGTATAAGGGGAATCATTTATGTGCTGTCACGGTCTCGCCCGGGGTACTGCGGGGAGGGTAGCTAGTTTGCCGGAGCATGTTTCCGCTCATCACTTCCTAGATACCTCAAGTCGAATCCGAGGCACGAAGTCAAAATCGCAGCTACGCTGATGCCAAGCACATGGGTCTCAACCGGGTAGATTTTGCGATCATTGCGCTTTACCTCGTGGGCATCACTCTTTTCGGTCTGCGCTTTCGCAAACGTCACCGCACTTTGCGAGATTACTTTCTCGCGGGATGCGATATCCCGTGGTGGGCGATTGCGCTCTCTATTGTGGCGGCTGAAACCAGCACCCTGACCATCATCAGCATCCCTGGACTCGCTTACGATACCAATCTCACGTTCTTGCAAGTTGTGTTCGGATACATTGCCGGGCGCTTCATCATCAGTTTTGTGCTGCTGCCACATTATTTTCGCGGAGACCTGTTCACCGCGTATGAGCTCATCGAACGGCGCTTCGGGCCGCGTTTGCGATTGCTGACTTCCGGATTATTTCTGTTGACGCGGGCGGCGGCCGAGGGCGTGCGAGTCTACGCGGTTTCGATTGTGGTCTCGATTGCCATAGGGACGGGAGAAATTGCTTCCATCGCGATTATCACCGCTCTCACGCTGATCTATACCTTTGAAGGCGGCCTGGTGGCAGTGATCTGGACGGACGTCGTGCAGACGGGAATTTATGTTACCGGCACGCTGCTGGGAATCGCGACCATCCTGCACTGTGTTCCAGGTGGATGGGCGCACATTCATCAAATCGCGGCGGCAAGCGGGAAGCTGCGCGTCTTCGATTTCACTCTCAGCCTCTCGAAGCCGTATACGTTTTGGGCAGGCCTGATCGGTGGGGCGTTCTTTATAACTGCCAGCCACGGCACAGACCAGTTAATCGTACAGCGATTGCTGGCCGCGCGAAGCGAGAAGCAGTCGGTGACCGCGCTGCTTTGCAGTGGCGCTGCGATTCTGTTTCAGTTTGGATTATTTCTGCTGCTCGGGATAATGCTGTTTGCGTATTACATGCTGCCTTCGGCGCACTTTGGGAAAGCCGACCGGATTTATCCGACTTTCATCGTGACGTATATGCCGCACGGAATTTCTGGATTGCTCATTGCGGCGATTCTGGCGGCGGCGATGTCGAACTTGAGCGCGGCTTTAAACTCACTTTCATCTAGCACCATTATGGATTTCTTTGTGCGGCTCCGTCCGCAAACGGACGAACGCAGCCGGATGATGTTTTCGCGACTTGCGACTTTCGTCTGGGCCCTCATATTGTTCGGGCTTGCCGTGCTTTGTTTGCAGAGAGTCACCAGGGTTGTGGAGGTGGGCCTGCAGATTGCATCCGTAGCTTATGGCGCGCTGCTGGGGGTGTTTTTACTCGGAGTGCTTACGCGCCGCGCGACACAGAATGCGGCCGCAGCCGGAATGCTTTGCGGTTTTACAGCGGAAGTCTATTTGTGGAAATTTACGCAGGTGCCTTGGACTTGGTGGGTGGCGATTGGGACTCTGACTACTTTTGCCGTGGGATATGCGCTGAGTCTTACCGCGCAGAAAATCAAAAGCTTTTAACCGCAAAGTACGCTAAGAAACGCAAAGGTCGCAAAGAGGAGCGATTCCCGAAATGGCGTTTCTTTGCGATCTTTGCGTCATCTTTGCGAACTTTGCGGTCAAGATTTTCTCGTGCGAGACCTCTCTAACGAAATTGTCGGAGCACAATTAAGGTTCACCGTAAGCTCGGGCCGGGAATGCTTGAATCGGCGTACGAGGCTTGTTTGACTCACGAACTAGAAATACTTGGAAAGAGAGTTGAGCGACAGAAAGCAGTGCCTCTTGTCTATGAAGGGCTAAAGCTTAATTGCGGCTTTCGGGCTGATCTTGTCGTCGAAGGTAGGGTCGTTGCTGAACTCAAGTGCAAGGAATCGCTACATCCGGTCGATGAGGCCCAATTGCTCTCGCATCTCAGGCTCCTGAATTTTTCAGTTGGGCCGCTGATCAATTTCCATGTCTTGCTGCTTAAACATGGGATCAAACGAATAACTATCTCGAGCCAGCGGATGAGTTCGCGTCAATCAAAAGCATTTAAGCGCAAAGGTCGCTAAGGATCGCGCAGGTCGCAAAGAAAGACCGAGCAATTACTTTGCGGTCTTCATTTGTGTACTTTGCGGCCCTCCTTTGCGGTCTTTGCGGTTAAAGTCTTTCCATCGCCCGGTAAACGGACCCCGAGAGTTCTCAAACTCTAATCAGGCTCCGAGATCCAGTTCGTCCAGTGTCAAGAATTCTTGCACGATCGGCGCATTGCATTTTTCCATCTCAGGATAGCCGCCGAAAAAGAGCACTTTGCCTTCGTGCAAGAACACGACTCGGTCGGCAAGCCTCTTTGCCAGGCGCATGTCGTGAGTCACCACCACGCTGGTCAGCTGCAGCTGAAGTTTCAAGCGCTTGATTAATTCGCCGAGCAACTGGGCCATGAGCGGATCGACCATGGTCGTGGGTTCGTCGTAGAGAACGCACTCCGGTTGCGACGCGAGCGCGCGAGCGATTGCTACCGACCTCTTCATCCCGGTAGAAAGCTCCGCCGGGAATTGATCGACCATCTCTTTCACTCCGACCATCTCTAGAAGTCCCGAAACAATTTGATATATCTGATCCTCGCTTAGGTCCTTGCGCTCGCGCAGAGGGAACGCAACGTTTTCCCCGACCGTTAGCGAGTCGAATAGCGCGCCGCTCTGGAAGACCATGGTGACTTTCTTGCGGATTCGCTGAAGTTCCTCTTCGGGATAGTCGGTTATGTCCTCGTGAGCAACGATGACGCGGCCCGTGTCCGGCTTAAGGAAGCCGAGGATGTGCTGCAGAGAGACCGATTTTCCAACACCGCTTCGCCCGAGAATGCAAACCGTCTCGGCGTCCTTTACATCGAAGGTGACATTGTCGAGAACGCGCTGGTCGCCAAACGCCTTGGAGACATTGTGGAATTTGATGTACGAGCCGGACTGGTTGGCTGAGGTTTTCGGACTCGGGGCACTTTCGAGGATGGCTTCAGTCATGGTCCGCTGTCTCTTGCCATCATAAACAATGTGTTGTGCAGGACGTGATGCTTATCCTGGGCCTTCGTTAAATGATTGGCGCTTCATGCTTTCTGTTGTGCGCGCACAGCGAATTCCTGCTGCGCCAATTCCCAATCTTCTGGCGCGTTCAGGTTGCGGAAAATCGAAGAGCTGAAGTTGTTGGTGGCAAGTTCTTCTTCGGTTATGAGTCGGACCGACGTCTCGGAAAAAAGAGCGTCGACTTTATTCCTTCCGCTCACGAGTGCCGGTTCAGCGAGCACACCAAATTGCTTACGGTACATCGCGCATAGTGGCTGAAGACGCCCGCCGGCGGAAGCGACCGTGACGACAGCGTCTGAATCTTGCGCAGCCGCCGCCAGATACCTGAGAAACGGTTCCCGCAAAAACGGAAGATCGACTCCCAGTATCAAGTTCCAGTCGGTGCGGGTGCTGGTCAGGGCCGCGTGGATTCCGCCCAGTGGACCACGGTCTGGATAGACGTCCTGGATCACATCCCCGAATTGCGAAAACTTGTCCGCGTCACCAATGATTTTGACCTCCTCGGCCGCCGATCGGGCCAAATCGATCGCGTGGGCAATCAAGGGGCGCCCGCCGAGCTGCAATAAAGCTTTATCTGTGCCCATGCGGGTACTTTTGCCGCCTGCAAGGACGAAGGCCGTGATCGGCTGCATGTCGCGATCATATAGCGGTGCCGGTGAATGCTTGTCTCGTCTGAGATCGGTCGTCACAGAATAGCGGTTCGTCGGCGGGGCAAAGGTCATCGTGGACGCAGGCGAACAGCAGGTTCCTCACCGCTAACGCGGTTCGGAATGACATCAATCCTTTGTTGTTGAAGGACGCTTTTGTTGTTGGACTTCCAGCAAGCACAAAGGCCGAGATGGGCTGCATCTGGCGATGATACAGCGGTGCCTGTGGATGCAAGTATCGATTCGACGGGCGGAAGGATGCTCCCTCGTTACCTCCTTGGTACACGAAAGTAACCTACCGCGTGGCGCGATTCCGTTGGATGATGGGTGTGCCTACGCTTGCCACTAGGCGGACTCCGATGCCCCAAAAGCTGTTAGATGTTCTCCTCCTAGGCCGTTGCTCCCACGAATTTTCCTGGCCGCGACGTGCCACGGATGGTCAGTATTATCAGGTTTGCCTGCTGTGTGCCGCCGAGTTCAAGTATGACTGGGCGACGATGCGGCGTACCGAGCGGCTCGCTCAAGAGACGCCGGAGGTATCGTCTGCGTCAAAGCGCCGGCCACATGCGCGCAAGCCCACCTGGGTGCCGCGGGCGCGCCGAATCAAGTTGGACGCGCCTCTCCGCTACCGGGTGAAGAACCTACACGCTCGTGGAGATGGTCTTTGAAATGCCCGAGGAGATCTCCGGACAGAAGAACAGCAAAGTATTGTGCCAGGGCCGGATCACGCGCATGAAGGCCGTGCGCGAGAATGAGCAGCATCATGAGTTTGCAGCTTCAATCCTCGACTACAAGTTCATCCATTAAGTCGTAAGGTGCGGGCAAAATTTTGTAAACCTTCGGCGAATTTTATTGAAAAAAACAGCCGCTCTGCATCTAAACTAATAGTAACCCGCTCACATAATCAGGAGTTAAAACAATGCAAGCGAGACTCTCTCTCTTTGTCCGTGTCGCTCCGCTCATGCTCATTCTGAGTATCGCGATTGCGTGTACGAAGGCGCCGAACGACGCGCAAGCTACATCGGACATTCAATCGAAGCTGGCCGCAGATTCCGGACTGCAAAATAAACAACTCACAGTTCAGGCCGAGAAGGGGACCGTGACGCTGTCAGGTACGGTGGAGACCGATGCGCAACGCGATGCCGCAGCGAAATATGCCGCGTCGGAACCGGGCGTGAAGCAGGTCATCAACAACCTGCAGGTCATGCCGATGCAGGCGGCAGTTTCGACACCTGCGCCAGAATCGGCGCCGGCTCCTGAACCAGCTCCTACCAGATCAAAGCCGTCGCCGTCGGGCAAACACAGGAGGTCAGCGTCAGCGTCACGCAATGATCAGATGGCGCAAGCGGATCCTGCCCAACAGGTTGCCGACAATACTCCGGCACAAGCGCCTGCCTCTGCTTCCGCGCCTGAGGCAACTCCGGCGCCGCCTCCGCCGCCACCCGAACCGCAGAAGGTTACCGTGCCTTCAGGAACCGTGGTGCCGGTCAGGTTGGTAGACACGATCGACAGCGCGACCGCGCAAACGGGTGACACGTTTCACGCTACTCTCGACGCTCCCATCGCTATCGATGGAGACGTTGTGATTCCCGCACACTACGACGTTGAGGGACATGTGGTGAATGCGCAGGCTTCGGGAAAATTTGCAGGCCGCGCGCTATTGACGTTGCAGCTCGACAGAATCAAAGTTGGAGAAAAGTATTACAACGTCCAGAGCGATCAATTCTCGCAACAGACTGGCGCACGTGGAAAGAACACGGCTGAAAAAGTTGGCGGGGGAGCGATCGCGGGAGCAATACTCGGTGGCATTTTCGGCGGAGGTAAGGGAGCCGCAATTGGATCTGTTGCCGGCGCGGGCGCGGGAGGCGGGGTGCAGGCTGCCAGCAAAAAGCCGGATATCAAGCTCTCTTCAGAGAAGGTGCTGACTTTCACGCTGCAGGCGCCGGTTACTATAGTACCCACGAATAAGCCTGCGCGCGCGGGACAGAAGCTCGATTCTACCGGTCAGCAGTGAAATTTCTTGCAACATAAGAGCGCGGCTGCGTCCGCGCTCTTTATTTTTGCCCGAATGTGTGTAGCCGATTTCAGAATTCATGGTACAGTCTGATACCAAGTAAGCCGCTACTTCTTCTCTGTTCCGCCGCTCGTCATTCGGGTCATGCACAACCGGCATATTTCGATTTACAGGTTTGAGCCACGCTGGTCGGACCGAGTTGCTTGGTATGGCTCGGCGGTGGCGGCTACCGCCCTTTCATGGTGCATCTGGTGGCTTTCACCGGTGATGCATCAAGACCCATTCGTAATCTTCATCCTTGCGGTTGTCTTCATTGCTCGTTTCTTCGGCTTCGGACCGGCGGTGCTCTGCACGTTTAGTTCGGCGTTGGTGCTGGACTACTTTGTGTTCGGACCAAAGGTAGATTTCGAGATGTCGCAAGTCGAATTACAGCGCATAGGAATTTTTGTTCTGATCTCGGTGCTGGTTGCCGGGCTTGCGCGCCAGCGGTCGCGCGCCGAAACTCGCGCGGATGAAGTGCGGCAGCAGCTGGCTGCGATTGTCACGTCTTCCGAAGACGCAATCATCAGCTTCACGGTGGATGGAATCGTCACAAGTTGGAACCGCGGCGCAGAATCACTCTACGGTTATTCGGCCACGGAGATCATCGGCCGGCCAATCTCCGTGCTGGTGCCGCCAGACCGCCTGGAAGAGTTCGGCAATAATATGGCGCGTTTGAATCGCGAGGAACGCGTTGGCAGCTATCAAACTGAGAGGCTGGACAAAAACGGCACCAGGCTTACCGTTCTGCTATCGGTCTCGCCATTGCGCAATGAAGAAGGAAGACTGATCGGCGCGTCGGCCATCGCGCGAGACATCGGCGCACAGAAGCGGACCGAAGAAGCCCTGCGCCGCAATGAGCGGCTGGCAACAGCTGGGCGGTTGACGGCTGCGATGGCGCATGAAATCAAGAATCCGCTTGAGGCGCTGACCAATCTCGTTTATCTCGCGCGCCGTGACGCGAATGGCCGCGACGAATACCTTCGGCTCGCTGAGCAAGAAATCGGCAGACTGGATTCGATCGCGCAGCAGGCCCTAGGCTTCGTGCGTGAAGGTGCTTCACCCGAGCGGCTGGATGTGGGGAAAATCCTGGAAGAAGTTGTGCAGCTTTATTTGCGGAAATTGCAGTCCAGTAGGATTACCGTGGAACGGCAGACTGGCGAGCGACTTGAGATCGAGGGATATCCTGGCGAGTTGCGCCAGTTGTTTTCCAACCTCCTTCTGAACGCCATGGACGCCATGAAGAACGGCGGCAGGCTGCGGCTTAGAGTGACACGCTCGCATGAATGGTTGGGGAACGAACGACCAGGCGTTCGCGTAACTATTGCGGATACCGGCAGCGGCATTCAGTCGAAGGACCTTCCACACATCTTTGAACCGTTCTACACGACCAAGAAGGACCAGGGCACCGGGCTGGGTCTGTGGCTGGCCTATGGGACCGTGCAAAAACACGGCGGTTCGATACGAGTAGCCAGCCGCACTACTTCTGGAAACAGTGGTACGGTTTTTGCCGTGTTCTTGTCGGAATCACCGGCAGTTGCTAGCTCCCAGGCAGCGTAATCGAACGCGCGGTCTCTTCCGAACTTGCCCTTCCGGACAATGACTTTTGTACCCGCCGTCTGCCTCTTGCCACAACATATAATCAGGCCAACCCGGCACTTTGCCATGAATGCAAGGCGCAGGTGGAGGCTTGGTGGATTCCGCAATTGCACCTGGGATATTCGCGCTGGGGCTGGTGTTCGGCAGCTTCCTGAACGTGTGTATCTACCGCATGCCACGTGGGTTATCCGTGGTGCGGCCAGGATCGGCATGCCCACATTGCGGGAAACCTGTTCGCTTTTATGACAATGTTCCCGTGCTCAGCTGGCTCATTTTGCGGGGGCGCTGCCGTCAGTGCTCGGCCAGAATCACTCCGCGCTATCTGATTGTCGAGCTGATTACGGGCGGTCTGTTTCTTTTGTGTTATTGGCATTTCGGGCTGAGTCTCGCCACATTGAAGTGCGCTGTGCTCGGCTTCCTGCTGCTCGGGCTTATTTTTACCGACGCAGAAACGCATCTCCTTCCTGACAAGATGACATTGCCAGGGCTCGTACTCGGTTTGATTTTCAGCCTATTCATTCCGGTGAACGATCTGCTGTCGCTGGTTCTCCCGGGAGTCTTTCAGCTGCCGTTGAGTTCGGACGTTTCCTGGAGATTGTTCTCGTTGCTCGATTCCCTGCTAGGGGCCGCTGTAGGCGCGTCGTTCTTGTATGGGGTGGGAGTGATTTATCTGCGCTGGCGCGGGGTTGAGGGTATGGGTTTTGGCGATGTGAAGCTGATAGCCATGCTGGGTTCGTTCCTGGGGCTTCGACTCACCATTCTGACCATGGCAGCGGCTTCGATCGCCGGCTCGATTTTTGGTTTATGGACAGTTTTCGCAGTGTGGATCAAGCGTGTGCAACGACGGAAGCATGTGTTTCACGAGTCCGGGGCGGCCGCCCGGAGAAACGCTTGGGCTTCCGCTTTGGTCGCACTGCGACGCCATCAGATGCCGTTCGGGGTTTTCCTGGGCAGCATGGGGCTGGTGGCGTTTTTTTTCGGTCAGCAGTTTCTACGATGGTATTGGAGAGGAATGTGAAACTGCTGACCAACCCTGTTTTTGTTCGCATGGCGATTGTGCTGCTGTTGGCAGTGGCCGCATTCGTTCTGGGTGCGGTCGCAATGCGGATGCTGCGACGCGGGCTGGTAGAGGACGCAACTATTCCGGACGGTTCGGCGGGTGAAAGCACTCTACCTATGCA
>WNGK01022576.1_pt1 | contig 10647 bp, 11 predicted proteins | sample 5400601 | NCBI WGS metagenome assembly WNGK01 (sample SAMN13153376, study PRJNA577476) | soil metagenome | isolation source: 60 cm soil or saprolite under Garry oak tree replicate 1 | place: USA:California | collected 2016-06-15
AAGAACGGTCAGATCTCCGTCATCGCTCCAACCGGGACAATAGCGTTCATGATGGACTGCGACACCACCGGCATCGAGCCTGACATTGCACTTGTGAAGTACAAGTGGCTCGTCGGAGGAGGCATGATAAAGATCAGCAACAACACCGTACCCGAGGCCCTAGCCCGACTCGGCTATTCGAAGAAGCAAGTAGACGAGATCGTCCAGTATCTAGAAGAGCATGATACGATAGAGGGGGCTTCACACCTCAAGCAAGACCATCTCCCAGTGTTCGATTGTGCTTTCAAGCCTGCGAAAGGCTCCAGAAGTATCCACTATATGGGACATGTGAAGATGATGGCCGCGGTCCAGCCCTTCATCTCAGGAGCAATCTCCAAGACAGTAAACATGCCCGGCGACGTCTCAGTAGAAGAGATTGTGGAGACCTACATTACCGCTTGGAAAATGGGGTTGAAAGCTATCGCGATCTACCGAGACGGGTCCAAGCGAACACAACCACTTACCACAAGCAAGGAGAGAGAGAAGGAGAAACAGCTCAAGGAAGCCGAAATAGTCTACAAGCCGCTACGCAGGAAACTCCCTGACGAGAGACAAGCAGTCACACACAAGTTCACAATCAATGGAAGCGAGGGCTACATCACCGCTGGCGTCTACGCAGACGGCAGCCCAGGAGAGATCTTTGTCAAGATGTCCAAGGAGGGCAGCACCATCGCCGGACTGATGGACTCCTTCTCCATATCCATCTCCCTCGCTCTGCAGTACGGCGTACCATTGAAGGTTCTAGTGAACAAGTTCATTCACACAAGGTTCGAGCCGTCAGGCTTCACCAATAATCCCGAGATCCGCATCGCGACGTCAGTCGTGGACTATCTTTTCAGATGGCTAGGCCTAAGATTTCTGTCAAAAGAAGACCAGGACTCCATCGGTCTGACCAAGACGAACGAGGCGAACCGTGAAACTCAGACTCGGCTCGTCGAGCCAGTTCCCACGAAGTACTCGGCAGCAATGTCACATCTCGAAGGCAAGGCCCATCTGGACCAGGACATGGTTACTTTCGATCCGCAATCAGACGCTCCTCCTTGCGACAACTGCGGAATGATAATGGTGCGGGCAGGCTCGTGCTACAAGTGTCTGAATTGTGGAAATACGAGCGGCTGTGGCTAGGCGTAACTAGGCGCCTCTGCACCAGTTGAGAATCTCGGTCTGAGTAATCACGTAACGTGACTACGCCACGTGCCCGATGGTTAAATGCAACAACCGGCTATTTTCTCTCAAGGTGAAAACGAAAATGAATTGTTACAGTCGGCATAGCGTCGAAGACGCAAAGTCGAAGCTCTGGCTCGGCACAATCCCCATGAGACTAGTTCTCAGGTAGGCGATAAAGGACCATGACAGACACAACCGTCCCGAGAGGGTCGACGGTCAAGATCGGCAAAGTTGACGGAAGCCTATTTCTAGGCCAAGACGCAAGAATCCAAGCGGAGAGCACCAGTCCAATTCAGGTCTCGGGCGACGTTGTCTGCGAAGGAGACGCCTACTTCGAAGGCAGTCTAAACTGCGCCCGGTTCCAAGCTAGAGACGGGAACGTGGAGCTCAGAGGGGACCTGAAGTGTGAGACAGAGGTTCGAGCGAAGAGAGGCAAACTCGAAGTCAACGGCGATCTAGTCGCAAGGTCTGTTGAGGTCGACGACCGCCTTACCATAGGAAAATCTGGAAAGGCCGACAGCTTTGATGTCGGCGGAGCTCTCGAAGTCGGCGAGACCATAACCGCCCGAAAGGTCGATGTCGGAGGATCCTTCCAAGTAAGAGGCACAGCAGAGGTCGAAGATTTGGATGTCGGCGGAAGGCTCGACGTTGCAGGTCAAGTTAAGGTCTCAAGACTGGACGCAGGAGGTAGTGCACGAGTGGGAGGAGGGGAGGTCACCAGGATAGATGTCGGAGGATCCTTTAGCTCAACAGCCCCACTAAAGTTCGGGGACATAGACGTCGGCGGAACCGTTTCCCTGGAGAAAGGGGGGGTCGGCGGTGGAATCGACGTTGGTGGCAGATTCGAGAGCAGGGGTAACCTACACTTCGAAAGGATCGATGTTGGTGGAGCCGTGGAGATTACTGGAAACGGAGAGGGAGACTCCGTCGACATTGGAGGCCACTTGGAGGTCTCAGGTGATCTCATCTTGAAGCGCGACTTGGACATTGGAGGTAAAGCCCGAGTGGGCGGCAATCTCAAGCTCCAATCCCTGGACGTCGGAGGACTGATAGAGGCGGGACAGATCGAGGCTCAGGACAAGGTCGAAGTTGGTGGACGAATCACAACGGTGCGAGGTACGAAGGCTGGGACCATAGACTTGGGAAGCAGGTCGGAAGCCAGCGGCGTGCTAATTGGAAACCGTGTTAGAATCGGGGAAAGAGCTAGGGTCGAAGACGTTTACGCTGAAAGCGCGACTCTGGAAGAAGGGGTTAGAGCCCGGAATCTATACTTACACGAGGGACGTATTGAGTCTCGCTGCCGGATAGCGGGCGAAGTACTCTACACGGGCAATCTGGAAACTGACTCGGATGTTGAGTTCGCAAAATCCCCGGTAAAGACTGACCAGCTTCCAAAGCCTCCGATCTGACATGGATCAGCCCTCAAAACGGTCCCGCGTTGATATCTACGCGGAGATTCTACAGGCCCTGAAACGTAAGGGTCCTACAAGAATAACTAGAGTCTCCTACGCGGTCGGCATTCCCGTAGATAGGGCAAAGAAGTCACTTATTGATCTTTCAGCGTTTGGTCTGACAAGCGTTCAGACTGAGGAAGAGGAAACTTCCTACTCGATAACCCATAGGGGTTTAGAGTTCTTGGACGCGTACTGGAAGCTTGACGGTTTTCTCAAGTTTCTGGGGGAAAAGGGCGAGGCCAGCAAGGAGGACTAGCCCAGGCATTGCTAGCCTCTGCACAGGGTCAAGAATTTCCCTCCCGAATCCAGCTCAACGTTCGAGAAGTGAAACTAATCACCCCAAAATTCCGCGTTCAAATCCGCCAGAATCAGCCCGAACCCTCCCACCGGCGGCCTGAAATCATGACATGGGAATTCTCGAATACAGGATATTTCCGAAAACACCACATTTCCAGAAAACAGTTCTCCTGAAAGGCAGACCTTTCTGAAAAACACTATCTCCCAGAAAACACAAGTTTCTGGAAAACACTGATTTCAGAAAACAGGGATTTTCTGAAAAACAGACACTCCTGAAAAAGGGGTTATCCGGAAAGAGGCGTCTGTCAAGAAGAATTCTAGCCCCCCGGGGTCTACTCAAAACTCGTGACACGGAAACACGGCTCCTACATGTAAGAAAAATCGCCCACATTCAGCCCTGATCTGCTTTTTGAGAGTCGATTCTATACATGCCGATTCGGCCCGCGTGAAAGTCCTAGATTTCCCGATTCGAAAATCATGATTCAAGCCGATTATGCGGGATTAAGGGGAAAAAGCGCCCAAAACAGTCCCAAATAGAAAACGACTCTCAAAAAGGGGTACCATTCCTGGCGATCTACGTCCCAAACCCGCCTCTTCCTGGCCGAGCCACTAGATCTCGAGGTCACGCTACGTATGTTCGGTATTCTTTCTCGAACTCACGCACTATCTCAAACTTTGGAAGCCTCCTAGTCCGCATTTCAGAATGCTGCTGGAAAGTGATCTCAGGGAACATAACCGCGGGACCGTCCACTGCTAGCCTTGTAGCCGGATGGTCCTGTCCGAGAATCTGGCCGCAAATTCGACGAGTAAGACGACGAACCTCGCCCTCATCCACATAACCTAGCGTATGCAGATACTCGTGCAATAGCGTGTAATACACATAAGCGTTGAGCTGTCGCCTTTCCTTCGCCAAGTGCGTAATCTGCTCCAGCAAAACCCTGTTCATCACGATGAAGTTAGAACCCATCTGATGAAACGCCCCAATATATTCCGGAAGATCCGCCAAGCCAAGCAGCAAGCCTGCCCTCCGCCTTCCAATACTAGCCTTGACAGACTGCTTAACCAGCTGAAAAACCTCGGAGAAATTGAAGCTCCTGTCGAGGTTTTCAGAAATCTCCATCTTTCAAGAATCACTTTCGAGCGATGCTCGCATCTACTAGCTCTGATTTCCCAGCGGATATTTAAGGACTGGATTTCCCTAAAGCCAATCGGAGGACTGATGCCCACCCACACTAGCAACGAGTGGAAAGACATAGTGGGCGCAATCGAACAGTCCGGACCGCTCTACGAGTCAATCAGCGAGAGAATATCATTTAATCTAGCGGGACCACTCAGACGCCGCGCCGTCGCTCAGCTAGATCAGGACCGCGGAAAATGGGTTCTAGATGCAGGCATCGGGCCTGGAGTATCATGTCGACTACTGGTCTCCCAAGGCTTTCGGAAGATAGTCGGTCTGGATCCTTCGCGAACACTGTTGCGTTTCGCGAGGCAGCGATTGGGACGAGAGTTTGACCCGGTTGTCGCGGTTGCTGAGAACCTCCCATTCAGAGACGGCAGCGTAGCAAGCAGCATTACCTGTTTCGCCCTACGCGATGTTCGTGATCCAGGCATGGCGATCTCAGAATTCTCCCGCGTCGTTTGCCAAAACGGGCGACTCTGCATTGTCGATATTGGTAAGCCTGATAATCTGATTACACGGGAACTGATTAGTTTCTACATCCATCATCTGATGCCAAGGCTAGCCTTAGTCCTCATTCATAGGAGAATCAAGGGAAACCCGTTCTGGATGATAGTCCCGACCTTTGACCGGCTCCTGACAAACCGAAAACTTGGAAACCTAACAAGCTCAAGATTTGGTCCGTCCAGGCTCAGCGAGTTCATGTTTGGCGGATTGATTCTTGTCAGCGCAGAGCGGTCTAGCACCTAGACTTTCCTGGCCTTTTGCTCTCCGTAGAGCCGAAAAGGCTCCCAACCTTAGCTACCTCTAGCCCCGTTCCAATCACCTGAGTCGAGTACTTGTGGAGATAACTCCTCCATCGTGTACCCTTGAAGAAATCAGGCTCCCCGTCGGTCGAGACAACATCGAGCGTCAACCTGTCTCCGTTCAGCTCCCCACCTCGTTCAGTATCCAACCGTAAGAATAGACCGACTTACGCACGTACTTCTGCACATTCTGGTCCCACTGAGATATGTGAGGGCACGGTGCAGAAGCTTTCCATTCGTCCGTGCCTCCCCTCTCATCGCGATAAACTTCTCTCCAGGGTCATGCGTGCAATCGAAGGTACCCTCAATGACCCCCTTCTCGCCAAACTGGTTCTCAGCTCTACCCTTCCACTTGCCGATCAGGAGCTCAAGTTTCCTTAGAGGTTCACTCATCATGCAGTCCCTTCGTAAATGCATCGTGTGGAATAAAAACAGCTAAGGGCAAGATTGGATAGTTTCTAGGAGAATACGCTTGTGTGACCATGAAGAGTTTCTCCATTATCGGATGGATGACGCGTTCAGGATTCTCGGGAAGAGATGGGCCGCCGCCATTTTGATGGAGGTACTGAACGGTATTAACCGTTTCAACACGTTGAGGACGGCGGTTCCGGACATTTCTCCCAGAACCCTCTCAGGCCGACTCGACGACCTAGAGAACGTGGGCCTGTTGAGGCGGCAAGTGACTAGTAACACCCCTTCGCGGGTTCATTATGCACTGACGGAGAAAGGAGAAGACATGAGGACACTCCTCAGAGAACTGGCAAGCTTTTCGCTGAAATGGTACGGATCAAGTCACGGCGAACAAGTCAGACGAATCTCGCTAAGTTCATACTATTCTTCCAAATCTTCTCCGATTTCTCCATGAATGGCCAAGTCGCCTACTTTCAGCTTGTCATCGCTCTCTCGAAGAGGCGTAAGGAAGCCAATGAGTCTGAGCAAGAAGTAAGACACGACAAAGGCATAGACAATAACCACAATTGCTGCCAGCGCCTGCCAACCCAGCTCATCTACATTGCCGAAATATGCGCCGGTTAATCCGGGATACACGTACTGGGTAATTGCAGGGTCAGCGAAAACTCCGGTCAGGAGACCTCCTGACAAGCCCGCTACCCCGTGCGCGCCAAACACTCCGAGAGCATCATCCAGCTTGAATCGCGGCATGATCTTGTTAAGTGCAATCCATGGAAGTATGCCAGCTGCAATCCCGATTAGAAACGCTCCCCAGCCGCTCACATATCCTGCAGCTGGGGTTATCGCCACGAGACCCGTAACAGCTGCAGTTGTGGCCCCGATCAAAGAAGGCCTGTGGTTGAGTAGCGGCGATGGCAGTGATGCCCGCTGATAAGTGAATGACGTAGCCTCCCGAGAAGTCGACTGCCCCCAGCTGGTTTAGCCAACCTCCCGCGAACAGCCAGTATGAGAGCGGACTGTAGACAAGCGCGGACCAAGCGGGGACAAATATCATCCAGGCCTTGAAACTCATACGTTCTATGATTGCCCCGACGAAAAGCGCGGGTGTTATTGCAGCGAAGACGAACTGGAAGAAGATGAAGGTCGCCGAGGGAATGTTGTATGGCGTGCCTCCCGGTCCTACCTTTGCCTGAGAAGCCATTGCGGCGGGGTCAAGTGCTGGGGTTGGGACTCCGAGAATTCCGTAATTTCCAATCTTCAGCCCCGCAGGGCCAAACCCGAGGTTATACCCGAACAGGAGCCAGACGACAAGGACTGCTGCATATGCATAGAAGATCATGAACACGGTGTTAAGTACGAATCTCTTCTTGGCGAGCCCGCCGTAGAAAATTGCGAGTCCTGGAAGGCTCATCAGGCCGACCAGGGTCGCAGCTGTCAGCATCCAAGCGTTGCTTCCAGTGTCCAACCAGGGTGGCACGGAGGGTGTCGGGTAAGTGTTGAGGTCGGCCCAGACAGGCTGTGCAAGCACTATCGTCGCAATTACCGCGGTGAAGACAACGCAGATTCCAGCGAAATTGAACTTCAGCCATCTAGGGAGGTTTCGTTGACTTCCTCGAGTTGAATCCATACGCGGAGACTCGAATCATTACTATCTATAAGGTTGTGACTTGGAACACGAGATGTTGCTCCGAAGTACTTCACGAATAATCTAAGAAATACAATTCCCGGATTCCGGTTTGACAAAATGTCAGACCAACTTGCTTCGTTTCGGGAACATCTCAGTCGATTCGAGAAAGCTAATCCTAACACATGAGGGCAGGGATCGATATTCTAGGATATCCTATTCTCCCAAGGAGTATCTTTTTCATCCGATAATCTTAACTTGGCTAACGGACTGGCTCGGTTCGATTGCAGACCCTTAGACGTTATTTTCCGCTGATCGCGACGGCAATTGTAATCATTGCTATCATGATTGGTGCTTACGTGGCAGTGGCGTTTTCTGCCTCCACTGTACCAAAAGCAACCTGGTTCAAGAACCCGCTTTCTCTCAGTTTTCAGGGATCAAACGGGATAGGCGGCACTGTGGATTCAGTCACTTGCAGCCGCGCGGCCCTGGGCCTGACCTTCAATACCCATGTAAGCAAGGCAAATCTTCTAGCCCTTAACGCGTCACCGTCGGCCTTCTCCTGCAATTCCTCCCCTTTGATAGTCTCGTTCACCGCAACTTGTTTGGTGTCGGCTGCTCAATGCCGTGGAAACTACCAGGGAATTGTGCGAATACGCCAGCCAGCGAACTATCGAGATATTCCGGAGAACCTTCAAGTTGATATTGTTGTAGCGTAGGAATCTGGCGTTCTCCCTTGGCCAGAAAACTCAAGCTTTGTTTTGGAAAGCAGCGCGCGTTTCAATTCGTCCGCGACTCCTCTATCGCGATTTCTCCGTAACCTTTGCTAGTAAGTTCGGCATTCGTTATTTCTAACAAAAGCCGAACCATTTCACCGGGGTCGATTCTCTTCAGGCCTTTCAGATGATGCACCAACAGTTCTGCTCTGCTTGTCTGGAATGTTAGCCTGGTCAGATACCTATCACGTGCCACGCGATGTCTGCCTGAGGACTTGACCTTGTACTGTAGGTCAAAGCTTAGGTCAAGGGTCTGAAACACGCCATGTGCGAGTATTCTTCTCAAAAATCGATCCTCTTCACTGGCATCCAGGATGTCGAAGCCATCATTGCTTCCGACGCCTACCCTAAAGCGTACAGTTCCATCCAAGTAGCCTTCATTATCTGAAAGAGACAACTCAATCGGACGGATTGACTGCTCCAACTGAAGCAAGCAATGGATCAAGGTCTTCTGTAGAGTCTCGTTCGTAACGTCGTAAACAAGCGATGCCCTGGCATGGAGGACTGTTGGAAATTTTGCTATGGTGCCAAGCCAAGGGTCATCATCAAGGGCATGGCTCAACATTCTGCACCACTCCACCGACAACTATGATTTCTAAGAGTTTCTCCTCGATCCAGAGGTCGGCCCTTGACAAGGCTGATATGTGTCTCGGTGGAGATTGAAGATAGCGTGTAGAGTTCATGTCGCGTCGAAGTGCCTCCCAGATGTGGAGGAAGTGTCCTAGTTGTGGAAGGGAGCTGTTCTCCGAGGACCACATGTGTCACGAATGCGGCCAGTGCACCTACTGCTGCCAAGGGGTTCATCTGAAACATGAACCGACAAAGATGTCACACTAAGAGCTGTCTTTTCAAGCTATGATTTTCAAATCCCCTTGCTGTAAGGGTAAATCCTCTTTAGAATAACCGACGCTTGTCCAGACGATCAGTGATGCTTTCCCAGAACATTCTCAGCAATGGATAATCGTTGCATAGGATCTGCAGTCGTGGTTGAGACGGTGGACGCCAATGGGGCACCACATACCGCTCCATTCGGAAGTATCTGCTTTGTCTCCCCGAAGATTCATGAGGTTCGGCTGCGACCGCAAACATGACTCGTACGAAAACATTAAGCGCAACGGCCAAGTCGTGGTTTCCCTCGTAGCACCACCCGACATTGCTGTAAGCATAAAGGGCAAAGCCAGGGTCGCAAAGGAGCACATGGAACCTGTGAACACGGACGCTGTAATCGAAGTAGGAGTCGAAGAGGTGAAAGATGATTTGATACCTGGCTCGTTCCCCGTCAGCGGCATCCTCTATTCAGCTGAGAAACACGTGAAGGACTTCATCACAAAATACATCGACGAGGTTAGACGAGCTTAGCTACCCAGCGGCTCCATTCATGGGAACCATGGGCTAGTGGCCTGCCATGGTCTGCGACCCCTCATCACTATTTAGTGCCGGTATGAAGGATATGGAAATCTTTTAATCGGAAGAGCCGCCGCCACGACTCAAGGGCTTAGCTGTCCTAGGGAGCTCTTACAGACTCTTGGTGAAATGGTATGCAAAAGGCAAAGCGGAAGGAAGAGTACGAGTCCAGGATAAAGCAGGCCCTAGCAGTTCTCAACGAAGTCACTAACGACAATACCACGCCTCGAAACATTAGACGAGCAGCGAAGGATGCAATGGATGCCTTGCAGAGGCAGTCAGACAGCATTGGAGTTAGGGCTTCCAACGCCATTGGTTTGATGGACGAGATTGGGCAAGACCCGAACATGCCACCCTATACTCGGGTGAAGCTGTGGAACGTAGCTAGCTTGCTGGAAGCGGTAAAGGACTAGGGCCGCATAGATTTAGTCACAATATTCGCAAGTAATTCTGCACAGTCCATTTGTCCATATCCCGACAACCATGGCCAGAAACCTAGGAATGCCGGGTACTCATTTTTCTGTCCATGGAAATAGCAGCGAGCTATTCTTGGATAAGGATTTAACCAGAGGGGTGGCTAGGGACATAGCAGGTCATCCGGGGCTTTGAAAGCCGCACGGCTACTTCCGTACTTGTTTGCTTTGGTTCTATTATCTTGGATTCTTGGCTCACTGGCCCGGTCCGGAACAGCGGGAGGAAATATTCTGGCTAACTCCACATGGCTAGTTTACACGGTCGAGCTGCTGCCTTTGGTTGCTCTCGGTCTTATGGTGATAATGGCTGGTTGGCTGGTCTGGAACTGGAGATTTCTCTCCGACGCGATTGCTGGGAGGATGAGCCGTAGAAGGGTCCAGAAGAAAAAGTGGACAAAGCTCGAGACTCTCATGTTCATGGCCGTTTGGGGAGTTGCCGCTGTCATTATTTTCTTCAAGTGTCACGGGCTTAACTGTAGCTCTGCAGAAACTAACTCAACTGCCACAGTAATCACGAGCATCGTTTCAGCGGGCGGGCCTGTCACCCCGCTGCCCTTCGCAGGTCCGGTTTTGGCCTTCGCGAGGTTGATTGACACGGACTGGTTCTCTTGGGCATTTCTTACGCTCTTAATCGTGAGCAGCATCATAGTGGTTAGGGCTGTAATCATGCATTTGCAAGACACGCGCAATCAGCTAGTGCAGTTGTTCGAAGTAGTGCAGGAGCAGGGAAGGGAAGCAGCTCGGGTGGCCATAAGTGTCTTGGATGATGCTAGCGAAGGTGATCCCAGACGGCGCATTATGATAAGTTACCAAAAAATGGTCGCGGCTGCATCGAACCTGGGTGCCCCAGTCGGGCTTGACAAGACAGCTAGGGAGCTTGAACTAGGAATCCGGAACATGTTCCTCTTGAAGGGACCGGGTATTGCCCGTTTGACAGGACTGTTCGAGGAGGCAAGATACAGCCTGCACCCGATGACATGGAAGGACGCTGAAATGGCTCGTGATTGCTTTATCCAGAT
>WNGK01008504.1_pt1 | contig 10646 bp, 7 predicted proteins | sample 5400601 | NCBI WGS metagenome assembly WNGK01 (sample SAMN13153376, study PRJNA577476) | soil metagenome | isolation source: 60 cm soil or saprolite under Garry oak tree replicate 1 | place: USA:California | collected 2016-06-15
TGTAACGGGATCAATGTCTTCTCATGTGTCGCTTCGGGACGCGGGCTTCGTCGTGCCATCGGCCTTCTCCTGTTGTGTGTATTTAACCTTCCTTTCCTTTCAGGCTACACCTCCTGTCAACCCGAGTTTGCCATTCAGCGCTTTTTTCTCTCTTCCGCCTTTTTGCTCTCCTTCCTGCTGTTTCTGCCATCTCTCACGAGCTCAACGTCCGGTTCTGAATGACTTTCGCTCATCAGATCAGGATTAGCTCTGCAACAACCTCGTTGCGCAATTCGTGGGACCTTCGGGCAAGTGCGGGCATCCTCTTGCTTCTCTGCCAGATCAAGACGTCGGATAACCAGAAGCAATTGCCTCTCTGGCCAGCTCTTCTCTCTGATTGCTTCCTCATCTTTCTCATACACTTCAGCTTTTCTCTCTTAAATCTCTGCGGTTTCGATGAGCCTACTCCGCTGGGAGTGTCGATGACGGAAAGTCGTACACGTTGCGCAATTCGTGGGAAAGTGAGCCTGGTGCCCGCGTGGCCCCGAATCTCTTGGATCAGGATTTTACAGCGAGCCATCCCAATGAGAAGTGGACAGGCGACATTACGGCGGTGTGGACGTATGAAGAATGGCTTTACCTGGCGGTGGTGCTCGATCTGTTTTCCCGGCGCGTGATCGGCTGGGTGATGGCGGCAACCCAGGACGAAATGCTCATTGAGACCGCCTTACGAATGGCACTGCTTGGTCGACATCCATCAGCAGAACTGTTGTTTCATTCGGATCGCGGCTCGCATTATACCAGTGATCGCTATCGGGTCGCCTTGGCGGAAGCTGGCATCACGGTGAGCACGGGGAACATGGAGCCGCACGGGCAACTGTTACGATAATGCAGTCACTGAATCGTTTTTCGGGACGCGTGAGCAGGCGAATGTGTGGAACGCATGTCTTTCCAGACGCGTGGACAGGCCAGGCAAGCCATTTTCGAGTATGTCGAGTGCTTTTACAACCGAATTCGGCGGCACTCCTCACTCGGCTATGTGAGCCCGGCTGTATATGAACAAGTGATGTGTTAACCCGCATGTTTCGGGTCCCCACTAAAGCGGGTGAATCTCAGATTTGTATTCCCGTCAATTCAGAGTCAATGTTTGTCCAACATTACGAACATACTCTATCATCTGATCAATATCTTGGCGAGAGGTATTTGGATTTCCACACATGAATCTCAAGGGATAAATAATCTCACCCTTCTTTATTTTCCCTGAGTCAGGCAATGGAAATTGGTGTAAATGATAAAATCCCTCTTCAAGAATGTGTTGGTATATTTTTTTACTTACATCATTTAAAGCAAAAATATTATTAATATCTATACTCCTCCTATATAAGAAAACCACTGAATTAATTCCAACGCTATTAATCACTATAAAGTCATCATCTCGTAAGAGCTTTCCTTCTAAATATTTTGCTAATTCATGTCTTTTTGTAATTAACTCATCTAATCCTTTTTTCCCTAAATTTTTCATCATGAACCATAATTTAAGAGATTCCCATTGTTTAGTCCCTAGAAATGGAGTTATTTGCCCCAAGTCAAAGTCATCATTTATAATTAAATTAGAATTAATGCTAATTTTTTTCATCTGTTTGGGGTCTTTTACAACTAATACACTTAGCGTATAAGGAATTAACATAACCTTATGTGGGTCCATAGTAATACTATCAAATTTATCTATTCCTTTTAATTTGTACTTCAATTTTTCGCTAAAACCAAGACTAAAACCATGACAAGCATCAGCATGAAGCCATATTTTTTCATTGTACGACCTAACTATGTTATGTATCTCGTCAAAATTATCAACAGTCATAGTTCTACTATCACCAGCATATGCTACAATCGCCAAAATTTTGTCAAGATTTTTTTTAATTGCTTCTTCTAACGATTTTAAATTATATCGATAATTATCTGTTTCAACCTCAATCAATTTCAATCCACATCCAACCCACATCATACTCGCCTTTATGCTATAATGTCCAATGCCCTTTGGAACAACGAGCCAGCATTTATCAGTATCTGATATTCCTTTTTCCATACTTCCGGGAAATTTATTTTCTCTTGCTAAGAGCATAGCAATAGCATTGCTGAGTGTGCCACCAGAAGTAACGATACCTCCCAAATCCCAAACATTATTTATTACATCATTATGATAGCCTATTATTTCCCTAAGCCACTTGATGACGGCAATTTCAACGAAAGTTGCTGAGGGACCGCAGAAACTCTGGTTCACGAGATCTTGTTGGAGAAACTCTTTTAATATAGCTCCACTCAGAGCAGCAACAGAATTACCTGCATCTGGGAATCCCATAAAATTCTGATTACTATAATTTATACAATAAGGGAGAATTTTCTCTTCAAACTCATCAAGTAATGATTTAATATCTTGCGCTGCGTACGGAAAATCTTCTACAAGTTTTTTCCCCTCTTCAAAAGTAAGATGTCGTTGAGTGACTTTATCTTGAAGTTTAAACTTTAAACCTATATCTAATGCCCGTTCAAATATTTTTTTTATAATACTTTGATTTTTTTTCGTGATATATTTCTCCATAATGCAAACCTATCCTCTCCAGTAACTTTAAGTGAAATCTAACGATGTACATGACAATGCATGCGTTTCTGTTACAACGGCTTAAGTATGCTTGTATAAAGTGCTTCCCAGAGTGGACTATCATAGATGATATTCAACCTCTATAACAGTCGGCGGCGGCGAGCAATATTGAACATGATGTCAGGCACTTTATACAGTCATTCAAGTCAGAAATGAGTCAATAACCCCCTTATCATGCCGGTTTGGGGTATCTCCCAGAAAGCCAACCGCTCATGACTTAGCCTGAGTCATCTCAAGTTGGGCAGCTTGCTCATGTTGTCCCAGTGCATGGAACAGGGCAATGAGACGTGTGCACGTCTCGACGGTTCTGGGATGTTGCGCTCCAAGCATCTGCTCTCGAATGGACAAGGCACGAGCGTACCAGATACTAGCTGCTTCATTCTCGCCCTGCGTTTCCCAAAAACGTGCAAGGCCATATATGGCTTCCGCCGTGTCAGGATGCTCCGGCCCCAGCTGCTGCTCTCGAATGTGCAACACCCGTTGGAAGAGCGGCTCCGCTTCCGCATACTTGCCCTGCTCAGTATAGAGGGTTGCCAGTCCAAAGAGTGGGTAGGCCACCTGAGGATGCTCCGGCCCCAACTGCTGCTCTCGAATGTGCAATGCTCGTTGGAAGAGCGGCTCCGCTTCCGCATACTTGCTTTGCTTAGTATAGAGAGTTGCCAGTCCGTTAAGCGAGGAGGCTAACTGTGGATGCTCCGGCCCCAACTGCTGCTCTCGAATGTGCAATGCTCGTTGGAAGAGCGGCTCCGCTTCCGCATACTTGCCTTGATCACGGTAGAAGAGCGCCAGGTTGTTGAGCGAGGCGGCTACATCGGGATGCTCTGGTCCCAACTGCTGCTCAAAGATACACAGCATCCGCAGATAGAACGACTCCGCTTCCGCATACTTGCCTTGCTCATAGAAAAGGTTCGCCAGGTTGTTGAGCGGATAGGCCACCTGAAGATGCTCTGGTCCCAACTGCTGCTCTCGGACATGCAAGGCCCGTTGGAAGAGCGGCTCCGCCTCCGCATACTTGCCTTGATTATAGTATAAGAGCGCCAGGTTGTTGAGCGAGGCGGTCACATCAAGATACTCTGGTCCCAACTGCTGCTCTCGGATGTGCAAGGCCCGTTGGAAGAGCGGCTCCGCTTCCGCATACTTGCCTTGATCATAGTAGAGAATCGCTAGTTTGTCGAGCGAGGCAGCCACCTGAGGATGGTCTGGTCCCAACTGCTGCTCTCGGATGTGCAAGGCCCGTTGGAAGAGCGGCTCCGCTTCGGGGTAGCGCGCACGACTCCGGAGGTAGGACGCAGTCTCGTGGAGCAAACGCCCTGCTTCCTCACCAATGATTTGATCCGTCTCGACGTATTGAGTGACCAGCAAGGCATGTGGCAGCAAGCGCTCACACTGCGGCCAGTTATCATACTCCGCTTGTGGAAACGATGCGTTGACCGCCAGCACTGCTTGCTGTCTCCGCTGCCTTTGGGCCTCGGCTGGCAAGGCGTCGCTGACCACCGCTTGCACCAATCGGTGGACTGTGAGGGTGTGCGCGTCCGGGTCACGCGACACCAGCGAGTAGGCGCGCAAGGCGGTGATCGCTTTGTTCAGGGTCAGAGGATCGCTTGCCATCATCTGCAGCTGAAGGCCCAGATGCTCATTTCCCTTGGTGATTATCTCTTCAGGGATCGCGTCGGGATACAAGAATGCACATAGTCGCAGCAGATCGCTAGCCGCCGGGTTGTTCTGCTCCACTTTCTGGAAGGCCAACGACCATGTGGCCGCCACCGATTCCGAGTGATCCGGCACGACGCCTCCGCGTTCCTTGAGCAGTTCAGCTCGACGGATCTGATAGAGCCGCTGGTAATCCTGCAGGCTGCATGACGCCGCTTCGATATAGGCTCCGGCTTGATCCAGGGCTAGTGGCAGTCCTCCCATCTCTTTAGAGAGTTCTTTGGCAACCGTCACATTAGCAGGAGAGGTCTGTTCGAAAGGAGCATCTGGAGCAAGTAGACCGGCTCGACGTAGCAACAACAGCGCCCCGGCCTCTGGTTGCATTACTTTAACCTCGAGCTTGCGGGCCAACTCTCCCATCACCTGGGCACGTGTCGTCAAAAGCAGATGTCCCTGAAATGCTGGAGGAATGAACTCCTTGACTATTGCCAGCTCATCGGCATTATCGAGGATGAACAACCACTTGGAACGTCCTGCCAGCCATGTCTTGACAGCTTCGACGATGACCATCTGGTCTTTGTCATCCTTCTCGGGGAGATCTAGCAGCGAGGCAATGGTGACAAACGTCGAGATGAGGGCCTCACGGGTATCTGCACGTCCCCATAAGATGGCATGATAGTCCTGACGATGCCGATAAGCATACTCAAGAGCCAGTTGGGTTTTGCCAATCCCCCCTAGTCCACTCATGGCATATGGTTGCGTGAGAGCGGTTTTCTGCTTGCTTTGCAGGAGCCTTGCAAGTTGAGACAAGACCTCATCTTGGCCAGTGAAAAAGAGGTTTCGCGACAAGGGAACATTCCAGAGGGGTGGCAAGGGACAGAGTTCAGGGTAACCTGGATTCTGCAGAAGAGGCAAATTTTGATTGATGGAGACTGACCAACTCTGGATTTGGGTGGGTTGATCTTTCGCGAACCAGGCGATCTCGTTACTGACGAAGGTATGGATCTGGGAAATAGTGAGCCATCCCTCTTCAGTCGGTGGTTGCTCAAAGGCGCGGAGCAGACAATGGGTAAACAAGCCATGCTGTAGCACGCTACTTTGCCTGGTGATCTGATCCTGACGAGCTGCCCCAATAAAGAAAAAGTTGGGACCAGCAGCAAGATCCAACTTGAAGTGTTGAAGGGCGGCTCCTGCCCCTCCACTGTGACAGACATCTAGGAGTACTACGATATTGCGCGTTTTGGCGCTTTCGAACCACTTGGCGAAATCATAGATGCTAATGAGTGTCGTTTGTTCGAACATTCCTTCAGCTTGCTGTGTGGCATTCGAAGGCAGGAGGCAAAAGGTGTTATCTACAATGTTGACATCGCCATGACAGGAGAAGTAGAGCAGTGTGAGATCTTCTGCTTGACGATCTGGCGCACTCAGCAGTTCCTCCACCGCTTCCTCAAGAGCTGCTCTCGTAGTCTGAACTGGCTCCGTTAAAACCCTGACAGCGAAGTTGCCCCTGCGTGGGTCAGCCAGTCGTTCAGCAACCGTGGCCGCATCAGAAACTGTATAACGTAAGTTGCGATTCAATAGGTTTGTATAGGTGCCGATCCCTACACAAAGTGCATATCTCCGATTGAGCGTCCTATCGTCGTCCGATGACTGGAGCATCGCTTCCCTCCTCTGCCAACATGCCTGTGGATGTCACTGCTCTATGATCTTCTCAATCTCTTCTGATGAAAGATTATAGAGTTCAATCCGCTTTCCCTTCGTAATAATCACGACTTTGTTTTTGCCTTGCTGCTGATCGGCTTCTTGCTTTTTTGAGTGTAAGAAGTCATAGATAGTCTGAGCGAGATCATGGATGGTATTGATCCCTCCGGCAACAGTGACAGCTTGTCCCACATATGGTCCCGCAACCTGGATAAAGAGGAGCGTTGCAGCAAGAAGATCCTTGGGATCCCGCAACTCAGTGGAAATACCGGCAACTTGTCCGAGCTGTTCCTCGAGATCCCAGACCTCTTGCTGGCCTACCTCTGGAGGGATCTCCAAGTGCAGTGTAATTGGCTGGTCAGACATCTTTTCAACTCCGTTCTCAAGAGTGTGACTCTTTTTCTGTCGAAGAGAGTTAAGCGAGAACACCACGAGAGGTGCAAACGGCATCTGTCATTCGCCACGTTTCTTCCAACTTAGATAAGAGTGATACAGAGGGAGTATAACGCGTTTCCCTTTCTGTCGCAAGTGCCTGATTTGATGCCATAACGAATGTTGTGTAACGGCAAAAAGCAGAAAAGCTCGGAAACTAGGTCTGGACTAGGTTTAGCGCCTTCTCGTTTTACATCGTTACACAACATTCGGTACGGCATCCCTGATTTCCCCTCTTTATGAATCATCTGCTGATGGGGAATAACCACTTCCATTACCATATAGCTGAGTCTGACAATCGGTGGTATAACAGACATCTCTTCCAACCGAGAGCACTCCTCTTTGTTCAGGGCCCGCCAACCCGTCGTTCAAAACTGTTTCCTTCACCAAAGCTTCTTGGATATGCTCCCGCCTCGTTTGCTCAAGAGCAAAACGGGGGGAATGTCGAGAGGCCATACTGAGTCGCTTTCTGCTGTAAATACTGATGAGGTACAGAAGATTGTCGTTTCTCTTTTATCTGTTCTACAAAAGGAAAGGAGCGTTTCGATAGGCGATGAGTCACATAATTGCTGGCTTTTCAGATGTCATTTTTCACAATGCCCGTGTTTTTTGAAATACTTTGAGCTCACAGTTAGTACAGAACAGTATTGCCTCTGCACACGCTCCATATCTGGAACAGATCTGCTCTAGCTTCTGTCTAAAGCTACCCTGACTTCTCTTCCCTTTTAGAGGTCATCATCTATTGCTGCTGGTGGCGAATCCTCTAAACAGCGAGCAAGACCGCACCAAAGAGGTAAGTGCGCGATTGATGGTGTAAACGTCAAGGGAATACTGAGCCACTCTTCCCTCCTCTTTGATCAGCTTATCACCAAAGTGGTGGAAGAACCAGGTTTCCTGAGAAATGACAGCTGCTGCCGTGATTGCTCGTGAAGATCCCGTGAGTTTTCGCGAGATCATGATAAGCCCGGCCTGTTACAATTACTGAAAGGAGGGCGAATCACATGCCAGAGAACATCGATGAGACCCAGTTACCACACCTGAGCGCATTTGAACGGATCAAGCATCTGGATACGCAGGGTGGAGAGTGGTGGTCAGCTCGAGAACTCATGCTACTGTTGACCTACTCGAAGTGGCAAGATTTCCACAAGGTCGTCCAGGCCGCGATCGAGGTGTACCGGAACAGCGGAGGCGAGGACGCCGATGTTATCTTTATGGCAAAACGTAAAGATAGCCCGAACGCCAGAAAGAAGTATCCCCAGCTCGACTATGAGCTTACTCGCCACGCCTGCTACCTGGTGGTCCTCTCCTCTGATGGGAGCAAACCAGCTGTAGCGCTGGGGAAGACCTACTTCGCCATCACCACTGAGCAGTACGAACAACTCCAGCAGGCGGAGGAAGATCGTCTGCGCGTCGAGCTCCGGGAGAAGTTGAAGCAGCACCATTTGGAGTTATCGGAGCGAGCACATCGGGCCGGGATCAGGACAGCCCAGCAATATGCGCACTTCTATAATGCGGGCCACCGCGGCTTGTACAGGGAAACGGCGTCTCAAATACTGGCCCGTAGGGGACTGCAGCCGGGGCAAGATTTCTATAACTACATGGGATCGCTGGAGACAGCGGCGAACGATTTCAGGGCGACGCTAGCGCTGACACTGCTGAACATCCGCCGTGTTGGGGACGTACCGACCGCAAAGGCTACCCACTACGAGGCAGGGGATGCAGTACGTCAAACCTTGCTGCAAAAGGGGATCGCACCAGAGGAATTGCCGATGCCCTCAAAGAGTTACCAACAGCTGGTGCTGGAACAAAAAGAGCGCCAGCAACTCCTGGCGCAATACGAACATGGACTCTGGGACTACACCGGGGATGACCAAGGCGACCAGACGAGGGAACAGGAGCAGAGCGAGACGATTGAGCTGGGAGTCAAGATTACGATCGAGCCTGTACAAGATGATCTCCAGTTTACGCTCGCCTATGTGGATGTCCCCGTGCCAGGGGCCGAGTACACCTCGTTAAGCTTTACCGATCCAGTGAGCACCGTGATTCATCTCTACTGGCTACCGCAAGTTCCTGACGACCAAACCTGCGCAGCAGTGATGGCAGCACTCGACACCTATCTGACGACCATTATTCAGGAGAATGAGCAATTGAATGCTCTTTATGCAGGAAAATCACCGTTCCATATATGAGAAGGAATGCAGTTTCCTTTTGTAATTGTAAGTGCTAATAGAGGCTCCTGCGCATGCTGTGTGGTACCGGGATCAAGCTCTGCGGAGGACGCGCGAGCGCTGCAGATCGAAGCGAGCCCACCCGTACTTCTGCCTTTTCAGATATTTCCGGCGCGTGATCTGCCCTCGACTTGCCCCTGGCTCCATCGAAGAACTAACGCGGCTTTCACAGCGGTGTAATCGCGCTTGATACCGGAAGCAAAGCTCTGCAGATCGGTCGATGAGCTTTTACCAACCCGCACAGCCCGGCGGCGAGTCGTCGCGCTCGCCACTGCTTGACCATTAGCGCGAATTCGATGGGCTGGCTATCGAGCTGATTTCACGCCCAGAGCGAACCAAAGGGCTACCACAGGGGATCGGGGTGGCCTTGCTTTCCGGCTGTGGCGAAGGGTGCTTCTTCATCCTTATCAGCCGCGTGCATCCCACCTCCATCTTCTGGTCTTTGGCCGCAGCGCGCTTAGGCTCGCTCGGCCTGTGTGTTGCTCATCCAGTTGCGAGAGCGCGTCATGCGCATTCAGGCTCCCGGGATTCTGCTCGTGCTCCTCTCGTTCACAGTTCTGAACCTCGGCGTCGGACCCGACGAATATCGCCTTTCTTACGGCCAGTCTGAGTCAGATTTGCAGTGCGGCAGCAGAACGCCCATTTGAAAGCAAGAAATGGAGTGCCGTACCTGAAATACGCAGCTATAATTTCCTTTGCAGGGCGGAGGCTCTTGTTGCCGCCAATAACCGGCGTGTAAAATATCTAGACGGCACCGAACGAAAAAAGACAAGTCGTGTTGCAAGAGAACAAGGAAGGCAAAACTTGAACGATGGACAGGCAAAAGCTTCTGAAACAACTCGAGAGGTCGTGGGCAGCTCTCAAGGAGTCGTATCTCGGCTTGTCAGAATCACGGCTCACGGAGCCTAGCGTCATCGACACCTGGTCGGTGAAAGACATCCTTGCGCACGTGACCACGTGGGAGGAGGAGGCGCTGAAGTACCTGCCGCTCATCATCATGGGAGGCAGGCCACCACGATACATCCAGTACGGCGGGATCGATGCCTTCAATGCGCAGATGGCGGAACAGAAGCGGGACCTTGCGCTCTCCGACGTGCTGGCGCAACTGGATGAAACGCACCGCCGGCTCCTCGAGTACATCAGAAGCGTGCCCGAAGAGCACTTCACGCGGGAGACGAGCTTCCTGCGTCGCCTGCGGCTCGATACCTATAGTCATTACCCGCTGCACGCCAGGGCGATTCGAGAGTGGCGGGATCGGCCAGTCGAGTAAGGGAAGTCCAGACCCTATACAGAGAACCTGCAGCATCACGAGATGGGAAGTTGCTTTCGGTGCAAAACATCACCGCATTTAGTGCAATGCAAAGTCTCACGTTACAGCAGGCTCAGGACGAGGGCAATGAGCAGCGCGGCCATCGGTTGAGGCAGGGAGCGCTCAATGATGGTTGCCAGCGTCGTACGAAGACGGTAAAGCGCCCCAATGATGGGATTGCCTCCCGACTGGCTGATGGTCAAGCGTGGAAAGTTCATGCTGGCGAAGATAGCGGGAACGCTGTGTGGTGGAGGCGCCAGGAGATTTCCTTGCAGATTCACGGTGTCGCCGTAATGCGCGCCATAGGGGTCATCGATGATGCTGCCGAGCATCAGTACTTCCAGTTGTCCATGCGCGCCTTGCCAGGTTACACCGTTGTCTGTGCTCACGCTGCTTACCGCGATAGTGAGCAGGTGGCTGTGCGCTTGCAGCTTAGGTTCATCGACGACGCTGCCCCTCACCTCAAGCTTCTTCGCACCGATCCATGCGCTGATTGCGGTGTGGTCTCCAACAGGTGAAACCGTTGCATAACGCCACGCGCCGAAGAGGAGACAGAATGCAATCAGCGCGATGAGCCTGCCTCGACTGTTCCGCCACAAGGCGAGGATGCACAACAGCGCTACAATTGATCCAATGAGTAGTGCCTGCGAGGGAAGGAACACCCAGGCATCGAGCAGTATCCCGGCCA
>WNGK01013530.1_pt1 | contig 10645 bp, 11 predicted proteins | sample 5400601 | NCBI WGS metagenome assembly WNGK01 (sample SAMN13153376, study PRJNA577476) | soil metagenome | isolation source: 60 cm soil or saprolite under Garry oak tree replicate 1 | place: USA:California | collected 2016-06-15
GCGGGCGATAGCCGCCAGCTCATGGAGCATCTCAAGATGGCTATCATCGAGCCCAGCACCCCGCAAGAGGTTAAGGACTGGATCGGGGAAGGACTCAGACTCTCACAATATTCCAATCTTGTCGTAGGCTATCTCATAACAACCTATCTGGCTGAAGGTGGAGGTAGCGTTGTTCTTTCGGAGAATCAGCCTTCGGAGATTACGTTCAAGAATCCGATTACCCTAGATATTTCAAAGGTTGACATCAAACGAAGGGTCAGCATTCCTCCTAACACGTGGGATCTGGAGAAGGAAATTGTCCGGGAGAGATTTCCGAAGGTCCACGAGTACGTTAGAGATCACAAGCTCGACAAGATACTCTACGATGATGGCCGAAAACACAGGATTGGCTTCATCGCGGCGGGAATATCCTACAGCTATCTAGAGCAGGCTCTTTGGGAACTTGGGTTGGATGAACAATTCCCGATTCTGAAACCTGCAGTAACCTATCCTCTCGAACCTGAAATCGTCGGTGAACTATCGAAGAAAGTTGAGAACATTGTTGTTGTCGAAGAAAAGAGTCCAGCGAACTTGATCTGTTAGCTGAGATCAAAGCCTACGGTCTCCTCGTCCCACCCCGATCCCCCGGATTCTGTGCTGGCTGCCCCCACCGGGAAACTCTCAGTGCGGTTCACTCGTTGAGAGATGCTCCTGAGCACAAGGACATCTTCGCGCACGGTGATATCGGCTGCTACTCGATGTCGTTCCTGCCTCCGTTCGGCGAAATGCACAATCTTACGGCGATGTCGCTGGGGGGGGCTGCGGGTGCGGGAATGGACCCGTTCGTAACGAACAAACAGTATGCCCTGATGGGAGACTCTACTTTCTTCTGGAGAGGAATGACTGCCATATCCAATTCAATCAAAGAAGGACAGGACATCCTCTATCTAATCCTCGACAACAAGAACACGGCGATGACAGGTCATCAGCCGACTCCGGAGACTGGCCACAATCTGATGGGCGACAAGACCACTCCCCAAGACATCGAGAGTATTGTTAGAGCCATGGGCCAAGGACAGATCTACGTGAAAAAGATGCCCCCGTCCAACCGGGAGAAGTACATGAAGGAGCTGGACAAGGTGTTCGAGAAGCCGGGCGTGAAAGTGATCATTGCCGACAAAGAGTGCGGCATTACGTTTCACAAGAGAAAGCGTTCAGAGAGGAACAGGATCATCGAGAGACAGGGTTTCGTCAAGAAGGAAACCTTCGTCAACATATCTCAGGAAGTATGCGAGAACTGCCGCGAATGCACCAAAAACACCGGCTGCCCAGGACTCACAATAATCAATACCGATTACGGCGAGAAGATTGGTATTGACCAGTCGATCTGCGTATCTGACACGTACTGCACGAAGGTCATGGCCTGTCCCTCCTTCGAGAAGATAATCATCACAAGAAACAGACCTCCCAAATCAAGGGTCAAAGAGATCTCGCTTGACAACATTCCAGCGCCTGCTCCGCACCGTTTCAAAGACACCTGGAAGATATTCATCAGCGGCGTAGGAGGCATGGGCGTCGGAGTAATGTCCTCGGTCCTCGCTCGTGCCGGAACCAGGGAAGGATACCATGTACGGTTCAACGACAAGAAAGGACTCGCGATCAGAAACGGAGCAGTCTCCGCGCACGTGCTCTACTCGAATGGAGAGGCTAAGATCTCAACGATCGTCCCCAACGGAAAGGCTGATCTCTTGATGGGCGTTGACATGCTCGAGGCGGAGAGAAGCCTCGTTTACGCGAGCCAGGTTCACACGGCCGCAGTGGTGAACACCACAGTGGTCCCGACTATCCCGATGCTCGCCGGGATCATGAACTATCCTCCAGATGCCGAAGAAAATATTCGAAGACACACAAACTCGGACGAGTACTTTGGCGGAAGACTCAGCGAGATCTCCGAACTCTACTTCGGAAGCAAGCTCTTCACCAACATCATTCTCTTAGGCGCGGCGTTCCAGAAAGGCCTCATACCAGTCAGCGAACAGAACCTTGTTGACGCGATAATGGAAACCGTCCCCGCTAGTCAAAGAGCTAGGAACATGGAGGCGTTCCGCCTGGGCCGGAAAATGGTCGTGGAACCAGAGCTTCTCGAGTTCAAGAACATCGTAGCTGATGAGAGGATCCTCACATTATTCGGGGCGAAGGAAAGCTACCAGTCCATCCTTGACATGAAAGCCAAGCAGATCTCCCACTCTTACTGGATGTTCTGGAAGGGAAAGAAGACCGCGGACGAATACAGGAGATTAGTAATGAGCACAGTCGCCGCGATGAACCTTGACGAAGACGCCAACAGAGGCATTGCGAGAAGAGTCTACGATCTGATAATGTGGGGAGACCTTCCCTACGCGGAGAAATACGTGGACAGGGTCCTAGAGGTGTTCAGGAATGATAGGGAGGACAAAGGATACGCGGCGACGAAAACTGTAATGCTGGACCTGCACAAGGTGATGGCGATCAAGGACGAGATTTACACTCCACACCTATTGACTGACGATGAGAAGCTGGACCGAGACAAGATCAGGTACAACATTGACGACGAGAACGGTGACAAGATAACTTACGAACATATCAACAGGCCAGAATTCGAGGTTTTCGGTAAACAGGTCAGATTTGACCTGCCGCAGTGGCTTGCTCACAACTGGTTGATGAGGATCTTCAACAGGATTTCGAGAGGTCATCTATCCAAAGATGGAGAAGGCAAGACGAGAGTTCGAACAACTCCTAGAGCCGGGACAACAGCTTCCTGTTATCCCGATGATAACCGCGTCATCTGAACTATAGTCTTTCCTGTCAATTCATATCGCAAGTTTAGAGAACAAGCCATTTCGTCCTCCACGCGATTCTGCTCATCATGATCGACTGAGAGAGTATCGGTTATATCACGCGGAGTAAGACTAGCTAGAATTGACCGATAGCGTTTGAGTTCAGAGATCCGACCCATCAACCCGCTCAATGAGGTGTTAGCCAGGCGGCAATACTACCAAGGGTCCCTCTACGCATCCGCCATCAGAGATCCACGATTTTCGTCAGGGTTCGGGATGTACCCGCCTCCTGCTCCCAAGCAACCGAGGACCGGAGGCTCCATCGCCTGGATACTGCTCAAATTCGGGTTCGTAGGCGGACTAGGAATATTCCTCAATCAGTACGTTCTGTTCGTGTTAACAGGTTTCTACGGTGTTTACTTTCTATTCAGCGCGATACTCAGTAGCCAAGCAGCTGTATTCGTGAACTTTGCTCTGAATAACTTTCTCGTATTCAGATCGAGAGAATCCGCCGGGGGATTAGTCCGGAAGGCCCTTCTCTTCAACGCAGTTTCCTCATCGGATCTGCTCTTGAGACTTCCACTGCTCTGGGGCCTAACAAGCGCGGTCGGGATCTCGTATCTTTGGTCAAATCTTGCTAGCATCTTCCTCACCTTCGGGGGAAGATTCCTACTGAGTGAGAAGAAAATCTGGGCCAAGCGCCCGGCCGTGACCAGCCCGGTCACGCGATAAGTCCACGACAATTTCGTTCTAGTAGCGTCTCACGAACGTCTCGACCGGATGAACCAGCTCCAATAGAGGCTCAAGCTCCAATCGAAATAGCTCCCCAGGCGGGGTCCGCGAGAATCTGTCTTCGCCCTTTCGAACTAGGTCGTCGACTATGGAGACTCGTTTCTTGATGTAATCACTATCGTCAGCAGCAGGCAAGGGTCCGAAAACTTGAGGCGAAGCAAGTCGAACTGAGGCGTACATCGACCATGCAAGGTCGCGAATCTCCCATTGGGCGTCAGGGGCGCATCGGAGGTTGAAGAAATGGATGAGCTGGCGAGGGCTCATGCTCATGACGATGTTCGTGGTCGCCGCGTTCGGCCGGAGATACCTGCTGTCCTCGGCTTTGATGCCCTTGGCAACAAGGCCCTCTTCCGCTTGACGAGTCAAGTCCATCACATCCGTAAAGTTCAGCTCTAGCTTGTGTCCGTGTATCTCGACTGGGACCTTGAGATCTTCCGGCACACCGGGAGGCTTTAGGTAACCATAGCTACGCGTAACTTTTACGTATCTTTGACTCTGCTGGCTGAAAGAGGCTATTCTATGCCTTACAATCTGGTGGCTTGCAGCCCTGCTTATTCCCTGCAGGTCGAAGGTGAAGCTGCCGTGTCGGAGCATGCTCTCTCTTCCCATCTTCACCCCGGCTGTCTCTAGGTTCGCAGTAAGCTCCGGGTAGTTCGTGTAACTGAACAGGATTGCCTTGCTTGCCATTCTTTTCCTAGCTCTTTGCAGTCGGTATGGCAAGGGCCGATGCGATAATCGGTGCAGCCTCATTCAGCGTCGCGACCATTTCTCTCGTCAAGGGTAGATGATTCGTGCCGCGAGCTAGCTCAACCAAGACCCGTAGGTTCGTCGTGATGAGCCATCGCTTCTCGTCGATCTGGCTTGTCTCGAAGAACTTCGATGATTCCATGAGGAAAAGGATCTCTTTCTCATCAGCCTGCGCCAGCCAAGTGATGCTGTTGTGTTCAAGAATATCATAGTGTCCCAGCTCAAGGGCACGCTTCAACAGTCCACCTATTCGCTCAGCGTCGAAGATTTTTTCTCCATCTAGGACCTTTTCTTGTGAAGTGTGGGTGAACAACTCGTATCCCGGATGGGGAGAATAGCATGATCGCATCGCCGCGGCGCAGACCCTTTCGAGGTCAGGTTCGTAGGCGACGAGCCGAACATACATGACGAGAAATCCTTCTCAAAGAGAATGGATGTTCAGCCGTAATAAAAGCGCTACCACCTTCAATCTTGTAATCCGGCCCATTCTGCGAGCCGAAATGTGCCTCAAACCATCACCTGTGACTACTTGCTGGTTCTGAAAGGGACAGCACGCTTAGCTACGCGGTTCGGCCATAGCGAGAACAGAAGTTAGGGGAGACGGTAGGTCAATGGCCGAAGATGGGTCTGACAGCGAAGCAGAAGAGCGACAGCAACAGGACCCTCCGGACGATGCGAGAATAGAGCCTTTCCTTGACATGCGGGACCCTACTTTTCGCCGGATTCTTCGGTCTGCCACTAGTAAGTTCAACCAGATGATCTGCCCCCTTATGGCGTCCGTTTGTGTGCGGGACCTGTGCATGTTCTGGAATGACCACTCAAAGTCCTGCTACATTGTTGATACACTGAAGATGAACATCTATCATACTATCTGTCCAAAGTGCGGATCCACGAATATCGAACTGTCAACTAGGGAGCAGCGTTCAGGGAAAGCGAAACTCTACCGCTGCGACACCTGCGGCAACGAATGGGGAGCAGTACACTAGGAATCTATGATGGACAGTTGTCATGGGCGACTCGAGACCTATCCTTGGTAGCACAAACGGAGTTTGCTTCCCGTCGCTTATCGGTATATGATACCATAGAGAGCCGTACCAGTGGCAGCAAGCATCGAGAGATTACTCATGGTTTGAAAATTCGTTGTCTCTAGCGGCAAAGAGACTCCGAGGACCTCGAGCCATTTTGCAAACCACAAGTAAAGAACAAAGACAAGGTATCCGACAATCATCCGCTTGAGAAATCGCATAGGACGATTCGAGAGAACAGTAGAAAGCGAGAACTTTAAGGTATCTGACTCGACTTGGGTCAGGTTCGAAACGGGCTAGAAGAGGTTTGAAAGATGACTGATATGCTAAAGGGGAGCCAGGTCCTCCAGAAGACCTACACCTACATCGAGAACGTGACAAAGGAATCCCGCAAGGCCCTCATGGAAGAATTCAGCCAAAAACACAAGGGCATCGCGATCAACTCGGCATCTGATACTCTCCGCCAAAGTGTCTTGGACTGGTTCCCTCGTCGCGATCCCATGCTAAAGCTGGTCCTTGAGAAGACGAGCCAGGGAAAGCCGGGTGATGTGCGGATGGACTTTCTCGGAGAAACGAAGAGTGTCCATTTCAAGGTTCATCTCCACGCAGTATTCGCAGTCAACGGCCAATCCCCCGATTCGCCATCCTTCCTGAAAGAAGTCACTCTACTGGTCGACCCGAGAGAATTTTCGATGTAGCGCCGGGACTCTTTGAGTCTCGCAAGTGCAATCACACTCTCCAGTCTAGAGCTTAACAGATTTTTCTTTGCAGTGGGCCGAATACTCTAGCCAGTCGAAGCATACACACGAGCGGTGTCTTTCCGAAACACATTTCAGCCTCCTCTGACCATTCAGGTTGGGTTACAGATGAAAGAGGTCTCGGCGGAGATCGAGATTGAGGCTCCTGCGGAGCGGGTCTGGGAGGTATTGACTGATTTTGCCAAGTTTCCCGAGTGGAACCCGTTTATTCGACAAATGACAGGCGAGGTCAGGACTGGAGCGCAACTTCACGTCCAGCTTGGGCCTACTGGTGGAAGAGTGATGTCCTTCAAGCCCAAAATGGTCAATGTTGAGACGAACCGTGAGATGAGCTGGCTCGGGAGACTCTTGATACCGGGGCTGTTTAACGGCGAACATAGTTTCACGATTGAAGCGTTAGATGAGAAAGGAGTCCGCTTCGTTCAGCACGAGAAATTCACAGGCTTGCTTGTTCCATTCATGGCAAAGAGCCTTGACAGGAATACTAAGCGGGGATTTGAAGAGATGAATCGCGCTCTGAAGGAGCGAGCTGAGCGAGCTGACTAAGGTCTCCCTCCTCTACTATCGCTAAGAAGTTAAGCCGGATTAGAGGAATTCTCACGAGGCTGGGGGAGATCTAAGACCGTGATCTGCTCGCCCTTCTCCTGGTAGAGATTGCCTCATCTGACTGGATCGGCCTTGTCAAAGTGGGTTGCGCTAACTGGAATCTCGGTTGCCTGCTTGGTTTGTATTGCGTCTGGGGTTCCCAGACCTGGGGTCAAAGGTCGATCCGTAATCATCACCCTCTTTCCAACTCGGTCGTTTCGTGCGTCAAATCCACAAGCCAGGCGCGACGTCCCGGATCTCGACCCTGCTAGTTGCAGACCGCATCGTCAGGTGCTTCATGGATCATCTGATCGAGTCAAGAATTGTTGAATCAGAGATCTGGAACCACGCCTATTCCTCGTTTGACGTATTCCAAAAAAGTGGGGGATTAGTTAGACAGCTATGGACAGGCTATCTGGTACGCGGCCAGGGAAGCGTCGAATGGAATGCCGTAGTCTTGGACAGCCCAGAGAGCACAGTTGGGCGCGAAGGTCACAGGGTCGAATGCCACCGACTCAGGGGATTCGCGGTTGCCAGAGACGCTGATCCTCTGGAAGCTGGAGATCACGTTACCGTTCAAGTCCGTCTTGTAGATAGAGCGAGGACTAGTTGCGCATGTAACAGCGTAGAGGTTGTTCCCAACCTTCGCAACGCCCGCCACAGAGTATGGTAGCTGCAATCGCTTCAGGAGGTTTCCAGAGGTGTCTACGTTGTAAATGAAACCAATGTGACACGGATCATTGCTGAACGCGAGAGCACATCCAATGTCCGGGCTAACCCAGAGAGTTCCTGTTGCGGTATCCCAGCTAAGGCCGTCGATGAAGCCGCACATTTGGTCAGGAGCGAACACGGCAGATATGTCGACCACCTTGATCGGGTTACCAGTGGATACGTCCACTTCTGTGATGAAGGCGCATCCGGTTGAGCCGGCGGTGCACGTTTGATCAGCTCTGGTTGCGCTTGCTACCCAGAGATGGCTACCATCCCATGCAAGAGCGCCTGCCTCTTTGACCTCATGTAGTGTGTTCAGGAGAACTCCGTTTGTCGTCGCTTGGAATATGTCGGAAGTGCAGTCGCAGGGCTGAGAATACCAGAGGTTCGTGGCGTCAAAGGTTACTCCTATCGGCCAGTATATCGCTGGCTGGACGCTGTTGCCTTGGCAGCATGGAACCGTTGCGGGAACGTCGAATCCTCTGAGGAGGTTTCCGTCCGCTCTTACGGTAGCAATGGAAGATGCTGAGACCCCAACGATTAGAGCAGTTGCGATTAGCGCTAATCTGATTTTTTGGTACATTCTTTTTTCTTCGAGCTGTCGTTTTCAAGCTTGTGAGAATATAGGAGTTTCTGATCATCTTTTTCCCGTGGTCTGCCGCAGAATACTCCGGATATACACAGGCTACCAGAGTCGATCGAACGTATGAGTTCCGGTGAGAACATGGCCGCGAATATCTAGCGTTCCGAGTTCAACCTCCCGAGAGGGCTTCGAACATCGAGAACATCTTGCCTCCAAGCAGTATCGGGAAAACATTCCCGTGGGCCGCTGGCCTGACCTTGGAAAAAGCTCCGAAGTTTTCGGAGGGCCGGTCCACGTTTAGAAGCTCCTCAAAGTCGTCGGACATGGTAATCGTCAATCATTTCTCTCGCCCACGCCCTTCAAACGGATAACAGGACACGCCGTCCCCCCGGTCGTTGGATGGAGGGTCGAAACCAACATGGGCATTCTTTGTATTCATAGCGTCCGTCTTTGCAATTATGGGGTCACTATTCTTCCTCACTTTGCCTTTCCTAGGACCCCAGTGGGCTTAGATCGGAAAGCTTCTGAGATCACGATCTAGAGTGTTAGCCTGAGATCGGCGCGACCTTCACAGTTACCTCTTCTTCCTCTTCCAAACGTGTCTTGATCCTTTTCAGCCGGAAGAAATCCTCTCTCGATCTCTCCTGTAAGCTCATCTCGATATACCGGATTGTATTCTCGATTCGCGGAACGACGATGTTTTCCAGGCTGTTCACTCGTCTCTTGGTGGCGGATATCGCTTCGGCGAGTCTGCGAATAGCTGCTTCGGCTGCTGACAGCTCAACCACGTTCTTGATGGCTTCAGTCATTAGCGCGACGGCCTCGTCGAGTTTAGCTGAGCTCCCGATCATAGAGTAGGGAAAACCTTCTAGGGCTTTGAGTTTCACTGAGACGTAGGGTATGGAGACGCCGATGACGTTTCGAGTAGATGCGTCCACGTCAAACCGGTCCTGGACAGTCAACGATGTCTCTTCGACTCTCGTGAAGCCCATGAGCATCTGGGCCTCCGTGAATTTCTCGTAAGCCTGGAACAATAGGTCCTGGGTCTTCTGGCGCAGGGCAGTGATTTCTCGTGCGAACTGGAAGAATTCGATCATCAACGCGTCCAGTTTCTCGCGAAGCAAATCCCCACCTCGCTGAGCTATCCGTCGTCGTCGCCGGAGGGCGATGAGCTCCATCCGGGTTGGACGAGCGCCCGCGACGATCTCTGACACTACGCCGTCTTCCCACGATATTTCGGGTGATACTTCTTGATCGTCACCGGGTCGATACGCTTTAGCTCGCTTTCAGGAAGGACGCTGAGAAGGTTCCAGCCGAGGTCAAGGGTTGCGTCGATATCACGATTCTCATAGAGCCCTTGGTTGATGAATTTCTTCTCGAAATTGTCAGCGAAGCCGAGGTAGAGCTTGTCTCGAGCGGATAGAGCTTCTTCACCGATGACTGCGACGAGGTCTCGGAAGCTTCGTCCCTCCGCGTAAGCATAGTAGAGCTGGTCTGAGACTTCGCGGTGATCTTCTCTTGTGCGACCTTTGCCGATTCCCTCTTTCATCAATCGGGAGAGGGATGGTGCAGGGTCGATCGGTGGGTAGATTCCTTTCCGGTGCAATCCTCGATCAATGTAGATCTGTCCTTCAGTGATGTAGCCTGTAAGGTCGGGGATGGGATGGGTGACATCATCACCGGGCATTGTCAGGATAGGCATCTGAGTGATGGACCCTTTACTACCGTGGAGTCTTCCAGCTCGTTCGTAGATCGTACTCAGATCGGTATACATGTATCCTGGATATCCTCGACGTCCAGGCACTTCTTCTCGCGCTGCAGAAATCTCTCTGAGAGCTTCCGCGTAATTCGTCATGTCGGTTAGAATGACGAGTACATGGGTTCCGAGCTTGACTGCGAAATACTCGGCGGCTGTCAACGCGAGCCGCGGGGTCAGGATTCGCTCGATCGCAGGATCGTCGGCGAGGTTGACGAACATGGTTACGTGGTCGAAGGCGCCCTGTTTCTCGAAGTCGTCCCTGAAGAAACGAGCCTCGTCGGCTGTAATGCCCATGGCTGCGAAGACTGTTGTGAATGGCTCGTCTGTGCCTCGGACCTTGGCTTGGCGGGCGATCTGGGCCGCGATCTGGTTGTGGGGGAGCCCTGACGCGGAGAATAGTGGAAGTTTTTGTCCTCGGACGAGCGTATTCATTCCGTCGATGGCGGAGACGCCTGTTTGAATGAACTCTCGCGGATATTCCCTGGCGAAGGGATTGATGGGGCTGCCGTTCACGTCGAGATAATCGTCAGGTATGATTCTCGGGCCGCCATCGGTTGGCCGGCCGCTGCCGTCGAAGATTCGACCAAGCATGTCCTGTGAGACGGGTAGTTTGACGGTTTCTCCTGTGAAACGGACACTTGTCGCGGAAACGTCGAGTCCGGATGTTCCTTCGAAGATCTGGACGACTGCGACTCCTCCGCCGACCTCTAGGACTTGGCCTCTTCTTTCTTCGCCGCTGGGGGTCCTGATCCTTGCTAACTCGCCGTATCCTACTCCTCTCACTTGTTCGACGAAGATGAGGGGACCGGAGATTTCTCGGACTGTTCTATATTCGAGACCGGCGAGTGAGACCATTTTTATTTCGCCTTGACTGCGGGTGCTGTTAGCAT
>WNGK01032632.1_pt1 | contig 10645 bp, 10 predicted proteins | sample 5400601 | NCBI WGS metagenome assembly WNGK01 (sample SAMN13153376, study PRJNA577476) | soil metagenome | isolation source: 60 cm soil or saprolite under Garry oak tree replicate 1 | place: USA:California | collected 2016-06-15
GTTCTGTCTGGTCAGCACGAGACCGACCGGGCCGTACCGGGTCAGCAGCACACGCCACGCGGCCGCTGTCTCGTTCGCGTCACCGGGCCGCAGCACGGCCAGCCCGGGAATCGCGCGCAGCGCGGCCAGGTGCTCGATCGGCTGGTGCGTCGGCCCGTCCTCGCCCAGCCCGATCGAGTCGTGCGTCCACACGTAGGTCGTGGGCAGTTCCATCAGCGCGGCCAGCCGGACCGCCGGGCGCATGTAGTCGCTGAACGTCATGAACGTCCCGCCGTACGGGCGGGTCGGGCCGTGCAGCGTGATGCCGTTGAGGATCGCGCCCATGGCGTGCTCGCGGATGCCGAAGTGCAGCGTGCGGCCGTAGAGCTGCGCTTTCCACTCCCGGGTGGCGATCTCCGGCGGCCCGAACGAGTCGGCCCCGGCCATCGTGGTGTTGTTGCTCTCGGCCAGATCCGCCGAGCCGCCCCACAGTTCGGGCAGCACGTCGGCCAGTGCGCTCAGGACCTCGCCGGACGCCTTGCGGGTCGCCAGGCCCTTCGCGTCAGCCGGCCACGTGGGCAGCTTGTCCGCCCAGCCGACCGGGAGTTCCCGCGCGTACAGGCGGTCGAACAACGCCTTGCGTTCCGGGTTGGCGGCGGCCCACGCGTCGAACGACTCGGTCCACGCGGCGTGCGCCCGCCGGCCCCGGTCGGCCACCTCGCGGGCGTGCGCCAACACCTTGTCCTCGACCGGGAACGCGACGTCCGGGTCGAAGCCCAGGATGCGCTTGACCTCGGCCACCTCGTCCGCGCCGAGCGCCGAGCCGTGCGCCTTGCCGGTGTTCATCTTGTTCGGCGCGGGGAAGCCGATGATCGTGCGCAGCACGATGATCGACGGCCGGGTCGTCTCGGCCTTCGCGGCCTCGATCGCGTCCAGGATCGCGGACACGTTCTCGCCGCCGTCCACGTGCTGCACGTGCCAGCCGTACGCCTCGTAGCGCTTGCCGGTGTCCTCGGACAGCGCGATGTCGGTGTCGTCCTCAATGGAGATCTGGTTCGAGTCGTAGATCAGCACGAGGTTGCCCAGTTGCTGCGTGCCGGCCAGCGACGACGCCTCGGACGTGACACCTTCCTCGATGTCGCCGTCGGACGCGAACACGTAGATGTGGTGGTCGAACGGGCTGGCGCCGGGCGCGGTGTCCGGGTCGAACAGCCCGCGCTCGCGCCGGGACGCCATCGCCATGCCGACGGCCGACGCGAGGCCCTGGCCCAACGGCCCCGTGGTCATCTCGACACCCGCCGTGTGCCGGTACTCCGGGTGGCCGGGGGTGCGCGAGCCCCATGTGCGCAGTGCCTTGATATCGGACAGTTCCAGGCCGTAACCGGACAGGAACAACTGGAGGTACAGCGTCAGGCTGCTGTGCCCGCAGGACAGCACGAACCGGTCCCGGCCCACCCAGTGCGGGTCGGCGGGATCGTGCCGCATGACCCGCTGGAACAGCGCGTACGCGGTCGGGGCCAGACTCATCGCGGTGCCGGGGTGGCCGTTGCCCACCTTCTGCACGGCGTCCGCCGCCAGCACCCGGATCGTGTCGACCGCACGACGGTCGAGGTCGGTCCAGTCGGCCGGCAGGTGGGGGGTGGTCAGCCGGGTGAGATCGTCGGTGTCGGACACGGACCTGAACTCCCACTCTTCGCTACGGTGCGGGCCGCGTCGGCCGTGCTGATCCGCCGGATCTCGATCGATCCCGACGGACCACCCAGCAGCCCGGACCCGCGAACTCCCTCGTCGGCCTAGAGCCTAGTCCCGAGCGCGCGAGCGTGTGATCTCACGCCGCGCACCATGGCCCCGGCGCGGGGATCCGGACGTGCGGTGATTACGATCCGCTGAGTGAGAACCCTCGACACGGCGCCGACGCCGACACGGGCCGGGTCGCGGTCGGATGTGATCCGCGCGTATGTGGCGTTGATCAAGCCGCGGGTCATCGAGTTGTTGCTGGTCACCGCGATCCCGGCGATGTTCCTCGCGCAGCGCGGTTTCCCGCCGCCGTGGGCGGTGTTCGCGGTCCTCGTCGGCGGCACCATGGCGGCCGGCAGCGCCAACGCGCTGAACTGCGTGATCGACGCCGATATCGACGCGGTGATGAAGCGCACCCGAGGCCGCCCGCTGGTGCGACACGAGGTGACCCCGCGTGCCGCCCTGGTCTTCGGCCTCGTGCTCGGTGTCGGCTCGTTCACCTTGCTGCTGCTGGTGACCAACTGGCTGGCCGCGGTGCTCGCGGTGGCGGCGATCCTGTTCTACGTCCTCGTCTACACGATGGTGCTCAAGCGACGGACGTCACAGAACATCGTGTGGGGCGGCGCGGCCGGCTGCATGCCGGTCGTCATCAGTTGGGCGGCCGTGACCGGGACGGTGGCGTGTCCGGCGCTGGTGATGTTCGGCGTCGTGTTCTTCTGGACACCGCCGCACTTCTGGGCGCTGGCCATGAAGTTCAAGGACGACTACGCCCGCGCCGGCGTGCCGATGCTGCCGGTGATCGCCACCGAGGAACGGGTGTCCCGCCAGATCATCGTGTACTCGTGGGTGATGGTGGCGTGCACCCTGTTGTTGGTTCCCGCGACAGGGTGGATCTACGCGGTGTTCACGGTGCTGTTCGGTGCCTGGTTCCTGGTCACGGCGCACCGCCTGCACAGCGGCGTCAAGCGTGGCGTCAAGACCAACCCGATGACCCTGTTCCACGTGTCCAACACGTACCTGATGCTGGTGTTCGTGGCCCTGGCCGTGGACTCGGCGCTGAACCTGCCCCTGACCCCTGGCCAGTTCGCGCAGAGACACGCCGTTCTCGGTCAGGTAGCGGTGCGCCAGCAGGACCGGGGTGATGGGGAGTGCCTTGAACAGCGTGTCCGCATCGGACAGCGCCTGCGCCTCCAGGCTGATGTGCCGGTGCCGGGTGGCCATCTCGGCCTCGACCACCACGTCGTCGATCCACCGCGCCACCGTCGTGCGCACCCCGGCGTCGGCCAGGATGCGCAGCCGCAGCTCACCGCCGGCCGCCGCGGCCGAATTGCGGCGGACGAGGTAGTTCAGGTCGTGCACCAGGGCGGCCGTGGCCACGACGGACACGTCGGCGCCGTTGGCCGCGGCGAACCGTGCGCCCTTGTCGCGCACGAAGCTCATGTGGTGCCAACCATGAAATGGTAGGTCACCGGCCTGCTGGCACAGTTCGCGCACCCGATTTTCCACGAGTGCGGTGGCTTGGGCAGGCACGGTGCTGGTGCGCGTGTGCATCGCCAGCCCTCCGATCGCCGTGAGTCGTGCGGCGATCGTAGGACCGATTCGTGCGCCGACGGTCCGTTTCGTGCGCGTTGATGCGCCGGATGGCTACAACCGGCCAGCCAGATCCGCCAGTCGGCTCCGCATCGGGATGTGCCGTTGCGACCGGCCGGTGTCCGGGTCGTAGGACAGGCTCCACGGCGTGACCATCCGGGACTTCACCAGGAACGTCATGGTGCCGTCGTCCGCGTACGGGATGCGGTGGAACTCGTGCGACAGAAGGTATCCACTGATGCCCTCCTGGCACAGTATGCCGCGCTCCTTGTGTACCGACTGGATCGCCGTGGCCCGCTCGTCCAGTTCGGCGGTGAACCGTTCGTGCAGGTAGGCGCCGGACAGCAGGGTGGTGCAGAAGTGGTAGCGGTGATTGTGTACCGAGTTGGCGTAGCCCGGCAGCCAGTTGCGGCACGGCTTGTACTCGTGCAGCCAGAGTGAGAAGTCGTCATCCGGACGGTCCAACAGGCACCACGCGAAGTGGGTGGTGGCCTCCTTGGACCGCGCGACAACGCCGGCCGCCTCGGCCGACGGCAGGTGCTTGAGGTGGGACCGCAGCTCGGTACGCCGGCCGGGCGGGTCGGCCCACTCCTGGAAGACCCGGTACACCGAGTCCCAGCCGCCGGATCCGTTCGAGCCGGGTTCGTGGACGTCGCACATCGCGTCGGCCAACTCGGTCAGGGTGGACGTCCCGGGGCGCACGACGATCAGCTCCTCAGCTCGGCGGTGGTGGAGAACGTCTGCTGGAATTCCCGGAACCTCTCGTCGAGGGCGTGGAAACCGTCCTCGGTCAGCGGCGTTCCGGTGATCTTCTGGAACAGGGTCAGGAACTCCGCCCGGGTGGTGCCGGGCGTGATCGCGTAATGATGCGTCGTGCGGGAATTGCACACGTGCAGGAACTCGGTCCGCTCCATGCCGTAGATGAACGAGTCCTCGGAGAACCGCAGCGTTCTCGGATACAGTGTCGTCACCCCAGTGGTGGAGGCACTGTACAACGTGATCCACGCGCTGTCGTCGAACATTTCCAGTCGATCGAGCGGCGGATCGGCGACCACCGTGATGTCTATCCGGCTGCACCGGGTGCGGGACTGGAACAGGCCGACGAGGCCGATCTTGATCTCGTCCCGCAACTGTTCCTCGATCGCATCGTAGTCCGCGTCGGAAGCCTGCTGCCGCAACAGGTATCGGGCCCGGCCACTGATCGCGCTTTCGCACCGTGGGTCGGCGACCATGGCACGCAGCTCCCATTCCGCGTGCGAGAGCAGCAGGCGCACGGCCGCGTGCCGGCCGGAGAAGCCGCGGAAGAAGTACTCCCGGGTGTTGCGCAGGTCCGCCATCATCAGCCGGTTGAACGCCGGGTCCGGCGCGCTGGTCGGCTCGAACACGTGGGTGGGGAAGAACTCCTGGTTCAACGACCGGTACTCGGCCGACAGGGCCTGTAGCGCCCTGCGGCTCTCGTCGATCAGTGGTGCGACCAATGCGCGCTGCGACGCGCTGGCCGTCACGATGGTCTGGCCGAAGCTGACCACGGCCGTGATCAGTGTGCCGGTGGCGAGCGACGTGACCAGGGTGTGCAGCGTCCCGGTGCCGGTCACGCTGGAAAGGCCGAAGGATCCGGCGGACACCAACAGCAATATCGCGAGTAGCAATCCGGTCCTGGTCCAGAAAATGTCCTGAATCAGGCTATTGCGGAGGCCTTGGGCATCCGCGGACACGAGAGTCACCTCCTTGGCGGGCACCCGAACGGACGAATGCTTTCCGTGGTCAACCGGGCGCGCGGAGTTACTTTACGCGTTCGCGGGGCAGCCTGGAAGCAGGAATCGGCTAATTTTTGACCAATGGCCAGAATCGAGATACGCGCAGGTATCGGCCACTGTTGTTGATCGGCACGGCGGGAATCGAGATCAATTCACGGTGCCGGCGGACGGCGCCCTGCCGATCTTGTGTCGCCATGCCAGCCATTGCGGCACCGGCAACGAGCCGACCAGTCCGCGCCGCCGCAGCCACGGCAGCCAGCCCAGCATCCCGATGTACAGCGACAGCACGTGCCCCGCCACGGTCACCAGGGCGTCCGTGCTGGTCGGGTCCGTGCTCAGGTAGATCGCCAGGATGCTCGCGTTGAGCAGGCCAAGCACCCACCAGCGGACGGGCGTCGGCAGCAGCACGGACAGCGCGCCGGCCACCGCGAAGAACCCGTAGCTCACGCCGACGTCGATGAGCCGCCCGTCCACCCTCGGCAGCAGGTGCGCGTGCACCGCGACCAGCACCGGGAGTTCGGTGGCCAGCGAGGCCAGCACGTGGCCGCTGGCGAAGATCAGGATCGTCCACCCGGTGCCGATGCGGCGTTCCAACGGCGCGATGACGGCCGTGAAGATCACCGCGTAGATCAGCCAGTGCGCGTCCTGCAACCACAGCGCGGACAACAGCAGTACCTGGATCGGGTGCCGTTGTAGGTTCACCGCGTCGGTGCTGGACAGCGCGAGCAGCCGGTGCACGGCCGCGGGCCGGCCGTAGTGCAGCAGGATCGTGGTCAGTCCCAGCAGGCCGAGGTAGTAGAAGGTGAACGGGGTGCGGCGCGGGGTCGGCAACAGGCGCAGCACTGTGCCGACACCGGCCCGCAGCCGGGCCGGCACCGACCGGCGGGTCTGTTCACCCGCGTCGATCACCCGCTCATTCATCGGCATCAGGATGCAGTGTGCACCTGAGAGTGGCCTGAACTCCACGGCGTGTCGTCCGTCTCATGTGCTGCGGACACGATAGTTTCAGTGGTGACCGAATTCAGTCACCTGGGGAGCGCATGTGGTCGCCAACACCAACCAGCTCAGCGCCTGGATCGAACGCCTCGCCGCGCTGCTCGTTGCGGAAGGGATTCCGCTGATCGGCGGGCGCATCCTCGGCTACCTGCTGGTGTGCGATCCCGAGGACCGGACGGCGGCGGAGCTGTCCGAGGAACTGGAGGCCAGCACCGGCTCGGTGAGCACCAATCTCAAGCTGCTGGTCAACCACGGCCTGGTCAGCCGTTCGACGCGCCGTGGCCGGCAGGCGGCACAGTATCGGGCGGACGCGGGGGCCTGGCAGTTGCTGATTCGCCGTCGGCTCAACGCGTTGGCCGATCTGCGCGGGCTGTCCGCGTCGGGGTTGCGGCTGCTGTCCGGTGATCCGCAGCGGGCGCTGCGGCTGCGGACGGTGGACGAGTTCCAGGGCTGGTTCGCCGGTGAGATCGCGCCATTGTGGGAACGTCGGCCGGCCCCGCCTAGTTGACGTTGATCGCGGCCGGCTTCGGTTGCCGTGCCGTGGCTTGCTCGGCGGGCGCGGTGCCCCGGTCGCGGGACGCGCACCACAGACCGGCCATCGCGGCCACGACCAGCGTGGCGCCGAGTACGTGGCAGATGACGAGCACGTCCGGCACGCCGAGCCAGTACTGGATCATGCCCAGCGCGCCCTGTGCCAGCACGAGTGCCGCCAGTGCCCAGTAGCGCCGCCAGAGTTCGCGGTGGCCGCCGGTGATCCGCAGCGCGAAGCCGAGTGCGGCGAGCATGCCGATGAAGACGAAGACGATGTCGGCGTGGCCCTGGGCGAGGTCGGCGACGGGAAGGTCCAGGCGTGGCGTGCGGGGGTCGCCGGCGTGCGGGCCGGCGCCGGTGACGAGCGTGCCGGCGACGACGACAAGTGCGAGCACCCCGGTCATCAGCACTTCGAGGGCGCGCAGCGGACGGGGGATCAGCGGCCGGGCGGGTTCGTCGCCCTCGTTGATCGCGCGCAGCAGCACAACAGCCAACCACACCAGGGCCGGGGACGGCAGGAAGTGCAGGCTGACGGTCCACCACGTGAGCTGGGTGCGCACGGTGAGGCCGCCGATCAGTGCCTGGAGCACGACACCCGCCGGCATGGTCAGCGCCAGCAGAACGTGCCGGCGGCGGCGTGGCCGGGCGAGCAGCGCGCCGAGCAGCACCAACGCGGACAGCACGCCGACGGCGCCGCCGAGCAGCCGGTTGCTGAACTCGATCCACTCGTGCACGCGACCCGCCGTAGGGTCGGCGATCGGGACCAGGCTGCCCTGTTGGCACTCCGGCCAGGTCGGGCAGCCAAGGCCGGATTGGGTCACCCGAACGATTGAACCGGTGACGGCGATCCCGGCCTGTGCCACCACGTTGGCGATCGCGAGCGCGCGCAGCACGCGGACGCCGGGACGTGGCAGACGTGAAATGACAGGGGGGACCGGCACGATCTGATGGTAGGCGCCGGGTGCCGTCGGTTCGCGGCGGGTCCGGCCGTCCGGCAGCGTCCCAACTGGACGAGGCTGTACCTCTCATTAGGGAGTTCTGATGGAAAGCACGTCGTACAAACCAGGTACACCGTCCTGGGTGGACCTGGGCAGCCCGAATCCGGACGAGTCGGCGGCGGACCTACGTGTCGGTGTCCGACGCCGACGCGGTGGCCAAGGCGGTCGAGGCGGCCGGCGGGCAGGTGGTCATGCCGCCGTTCGACGTGATGAAGCAGGGTCGGATGGCGGTGTTCGCCGACCCGACCGGGGCGCCGTTCTCGGTATGGCAGCCGAACGAGTTCACCGGCGCGAGTTTCGTCAACGAGCCGGGTGCGTTGACGTGGAACGAGTTGACCACCCGCGGTACCGACCGGGCGATCGCCTTGTACGGCGAGGTCTTCGGCTGGACAACGGACGCGCAGCCGATGGGCGAGGGTGTCACCTACACGGTGTGGATGCTGGACGGGAAGCCGGTCGGCGGCATGTTCCCGATGGACGACACGTTCCCGGCCGGCGTCCCGTCGCACTGGTTGGTGTACTTCGCGGTCGCCGACACCGACGCGACGCTCGCGAAGGCGGTGGAACTCGGCGGCTCGGTGGTGCTCGAACCGAAGGACACGCCGCAGGGCCGGCTCGCGGTGCTGAAGGATCCGCACGGCGCGGTGTTCGCCGTGATCGCCATGCCGTAGCCGCGGTTCAGGTCAGTCTGGTGGTGCGGGTGGCGAGCGCCGCCGCCACCCCACCCCACCCCAACAGCGCCACCGCCGACGCCCACACGGGTGTGGTGCCGTGGCCAAGCGCGCTGTAGAGGCCCTCGGCCAGCGCGCCGGACGGCAGGATCAGCATGATGTCGCGCGCTCCGGCCGGCACGGACGACGAGATCCCGGCGCCGCCGGCCAGCAGCAACAACAACCAGATGATGTTGGCCAGCGCCAGCACGATCTCCGCGCGTAGCGAACCGCCCAGCAGCACGCCGAGCGCACCGAACGCGAGCGCGCCGAGGGCGATCAGCAGCAGCGCCCACCCGATCCCGCCCGCGGCCGGCTGCCAGCCCAGAATCGCCGCGACCACGCCGAGCACGACCAACTGGATCACCACGACGCACAGCGCGGACACCAGCCGGCCGCCGACGATCAGCCAGGGCGGAATGCCGGTGACGGCAAGGCGTTTGAGCACGCCGTAGCGCCGGTCGAAGCCCAGCGAGATGGCCTGGCTGGTGAACGCGGACGACATGATCGCCAGGCCGAGAATGCGCGGCGTGACCGAGTCCACCCGTGGCGTGGCCATCGGCACGACGGTCAGCACCGTGAGGCCGACCAGCAGCGCCAGCGGGATGAGCAGCGTGAGCAGCACCTGTTCGCCGTTGCGCAGCGCCAGAATCGTTTCCGTACGCGCCTGGGCGAACAGCATGGCACCGCGCCGGCCGGCGCCGGGTGCCGGCGTGAACGTGCCGGGCGCGAAGGTGGTCATGAGCGCAACTCCCGTCCGGTCAGGTCGAGGAACACGTCCTCCAGGCTGCGGGTGACCACCCGCAGCGCTTCGGCCAGTACGCCCTGCTGCGCGCACCACGCGGTCACCGTGGACACCACGTGGGGGCTGATCGGTCCGGTCACCTCGTAGTCGCCCTCGGTCACCTCGATCACGGCGCATCCCTCGGGCAGCGAGGTCAGTAGCTGGTCCAGCGGCAGGCCGGCCTTGGTCTGGAAGGTCAGCCGGCGCTTGTCCGCGGTGGACGCGGTCAGTTCGGCCGGGCTGCCCTGCGCGACCACCCGGCCGTGGTCGATGATCACGACGTGGTCGGCCAGCGCTTCGGCCTCCTCCATCAGGTGGGTGGTGAGCAGCACGCCGACGCCGTCGGTTCGCAATGCCCGGACCAGGTCCCAGACCAGCCGCCGGGCCTGCGGGTCCATGCCGGCGGTCGGCTCGTCCAGGAAGACCAGTTCCGGCCGGCCGACCAGTGCGCACGCCAGGGACAGCCGCTGTTGCTGGCCGCCGGAGAGCCGCTTGAACGGCGTGCGCCGTGCCGACGTGAGCCCGAGCACGTCCAGCAACCAGGCCGGGTCCAGCGGGTGGGCCGCGCAGGCCGCGACCAGCCGCAGCATCTCGTCCGCCCGTACGCCCGGGTAGGCGCCGCCGCCCTGCGGCATCACGCCGATGCGCGACCGTAGCGCGGCGCCGTCGGTGGCCGGGTCGAGGCCGAGCACCCGGACGGTGCCGGTGTCGGCCCTGCGGAAGCCTTCGCAGATCTCGACGGTCGTGGTCTTGCCGGCGCCGTTGGGGCCCAACAGGGCCAGCACCGAACCGGTCGGCATGATCAGGTCGATGCCGTCGACCGCCGGGGTGCCGCCGTATCGCTTGACCAGTCCGGCGACGTGCACGGCCGGCGTCGTTGGGACCACGGATCAGAAGACTAGGCCGTCGTCGCGCTCATGCCGTCACGGGTTCGGGTGTCGGCACGAGGCCGGCGGGATCACGCCACGGCAGGATCGCGAGTCGTCTACGTACCGCGAACACGGCGACGGCGAAGACGATCGCGGCCGCCATGACGGCGTACGGGAGGATGTAGCTGCGGTTGTCGAACGTGCCGCCGGTGGGCGGCACCAGCATCGCCACCACCGCGCTGACCACGGTCGCCGCCGTGCGGAACAGGGACGTGCCGGCGCTGGCGGCCAGCGGGATCGCCGCCCACAGCAGGTACCACGGCTGCACGGTCGCCCCCAGCACGACCACGGCGCCCAGGCACAGGCCCAGACCGGTCATCGGTTGGAGCCGGCCTTTCCAGGTGTCCCACAGCAGTTTGCCGGCGATCAGCACACTGGCCAGGTCGCCGACCAGCCGCATGATGTTGATGGTGGTGTCGGTGTGGTTACCCACTCCGAACGCGATGCCCAGCCCGCCGGCCAGGTACCCGAGTCCGGTCATCGGCGACAGCCAGCTCTTGACCAGCCCGTTGGTGCCCAGGGCGCTGATCCACCCGAAGCCCAGCCCGGTCCCCACCGACGCGGCCATGATGATCACCGCGAATACCCCGCCGACCAGTGCGCCGGCGAGCAGTACGTGTCTCGGTCTGGCCCC
>WNGK01016943.1_pt1 | contig 10644 bp, 12 predicted proteins | sample 5400601 | NCBI WGS metagenome assembly WNGK01 (sample SAMN13153376, study PRJNA577476) | soil metagenome | isolation source: 60 cm soil or saprolite under Garry oak tree replicate 1 | place: USA:California | collected 2016-06-15
TTTCTCCACGTGGCCCGGAATAAGTCAATCATCATTCCCCGCCGACCACATCCCAGTCCGTTTTTCCCTTAGCCGCCCAACGCTTGGAAGTCACAGGGGTCTGCATTTTGCGCCGTTCGTGTGATGGGAATCGAAGCACGCCCTTGCGTGGAGTGAGCGAACGGGTCCTGCCACAGTCAGGACATTCAACCAGAGACACTCCACTATCAGCAAAACGTTTGAGATCGATGGAAACCACCCCAGGAAACGTGCATTTGGGTGATGTGCGAGGCAGCACCGGTTCTTTCGCTGTTTCCACCGTTTTCGTCGCGTTCTGTTGCTCGTTTTCCTGGACTGTTTGCCGTTCGGGATCTTTCCCGTTCGGGCGATCTTTCGTCTTTGCGTCCTGATCTGCTTCGACGCTTGGTCCTGCTCCATCAATAATCCGTAGCGTATCATGGCGTAGCACGAGCAGCTCTGCGGCGCGCTCCAACCACTCGGCCCGCACGTCGGTAGCCTTTGCCACATACGACCATTCCAGAGCGGCGATCACGAGCTTCATCAGGTTGTCCATCGTCACGCGGCCTGAGCGGGTTGGGTCGAGGGCTGGTTGCGTGAGCCAGGTATAGATCGAACTTGTCCATTGGCGTAAGTTGAGTTGCGACAAGAGTGGCTGGTAGATCTGCTCCAAGGTAGCCAGGATGTCGCGGACTTCTTCGGAGGTGTGGCTGGCAATGCGGCAGAAAGGTTGCAGCGAATCGAGTCGGCGTCGCCATTGCAACCAGGTAGGCTCAGGCTGGTCTAAGATTTCTTTGAGCGGGATCGTGTTCCCTCGTCCAGCAGCAACTAGGCACACCCCAAGCAGATGATCATACTGTAACTTCCCCTGGTCCGTTACTTCCTTCAGGAGCATCAGATGAGGCATGGAGAGATCATGGGCATCATCCACGATGAGAAACTCGGTTCCATATTGATGCAAGTGCCCCATGAGTTTTGGCTTGCGGGTGCGCCAATGCCCTCGCAGCGGAAGTCCTAAAGCGCCGAAGAATTGGTCACCCAGCGCCTGCTCATCTTCAATGTTTTTTGGTGCCACCACCGCGAGAACGGATCGTCCGCCAGCCCTTTTTTGCAGGTCGCGGATACTCATAGTTTTGCCAGCACCTGGATCAGCCACGATGAGATGCCAGGAACGATTGTCCCAGGCGTCATACAGCATCGCCTGGAACCTTCGAGCGAAGGCGGTCTCGATGAAAATGTCTTTTCTGAAGGGAGAATGTGTCATCGTTCTGGCTCCTCAGGCTTTACGTAGCGAACAGGTAAGACATGGACAGGGCGATCAGGTTCGGCATCCGGGACAGCTTTCGGCAGTTTCAGTGGGGCAAGTTTCTTGGCCTGTATTTCAGCTAAATGCTCAGAGACGATGGCTGGATGAATGTCCTGGCGATCCCATTGACGCGCTTGCTCACTTACGCGAATCTCTGTACTGCGGCGGCGGCGTGCCGTTCCTGCCTCGTTCTGAATACGAGCACGAACGGGCAGCCCTTGTTCACGGGCGATCTTCGCTTGCTGCTCGTCGTGTTTGCGCATGGCTCTGGCTTCCCACTCGCTGACGCGCCCCCCCATAAGCCCGGGGCAGTAGGCTTCCCCAACATATTCCCCCTCGACAAAAATATACAGGACGCTCACATCCCTTCTGTCGTAATACAGATCAAACTCACGGCCTCGCAGTCGTGAGAGGAGTCCAGGGCACACATACCAACGACCCTGAAACGAAAGTCTGTTGCTGTTTTGCACACGATACCCATGATGCGGGGTTTTGCGATTCACGGCCTTCATGAGCAGCAGCTTCAAATCATCGGGCGAACCCAAATACTGTGGCACTCCGGATGCCGCCACCGCCTGTTCCCACAGGATGAAACGGCGTTGTTGTCGCAGGGTATCGAAATCTCGTTGATAATCATCCACGATGGCTTGATAGAAACAGCGCTCCACTTCTTCCAGGGTCATCCCGCCCGCTTGTGCCGCTGTTTCGGCGTTGTGGACGCCGTACGACGAATTGGGGAGTCTTTTTTCAAAACGTTCCGTCATCCACCGAAAAAGCGTTTCGACCGTTCCTTTTGCTGATGGCGCGTACGGTGGGGCTTGTTCCGTGATGATGCCAAGCCGATCTACCAGAACCTGGCGTGCTCGCTCGGAAGTAAAGATCTTCCCTCGGTCATGGAAGATAATGGCGGGCTTGCCAAAACAGGGCCAGGAATGCTCACATCCATTGATACCGACCAGATGCTCTTTCCTTTCCACGCTGACCTTGACCAGGCGCATGTAATCCTCTTCCTTGAGTGGCCCCAAAGCCAGGACCGCGCCGAGGATCGCTGCTGTTTTGACACAGATGAGCACCGCCGCGTGCACACGGCTGGCCACCGTCGTCCCATCAGGAGTGACGACATACAAGTCCATCGTGTGCTCATCGACCTGGGTCAGCAGGGCCGGAGCCGGAATGGAGAGCGCAAACGACTCGGCAGAGGAGCGTTCACGTGGAATCGATTTGGCCCCTTCGCGCATCGCTACCAGTTCCGGCTCCATCTTCAAGTGCTGCACGGCGGTGCGCACCTGTTTGTAGGAGGGAAGTTCGACGGTGGTTCCGGTTTCCTTTGATAAACGTGCTGCCACCTGTTGCATTTCGGTATGCTCTCGAATCGCCGTCATGGACAGTCGTGTAGGGAGCAAAAACAGCCGACGGATACACTCGGCGAAGGCCGGGTGAAGCCGTGTCACACCACGGTAGCTCCCATGAGGCACACAGCCAATCTGACCGAGTTGCCTCGTCCGTCTCACCAGTCGCCCCAGCGTCGAACGGGGGATGCCCTCCTTTTCTGCAATGCTGCTCTGGGTAGCTCCGGCCAGCACCTGTTCCACGGCTCGCACATTGCGGTGAAATTGCTCTCGTTGCTGCTCTGGGAGCGTTGAGGCATCAAACGTCGGACCAGGAATGAATGTGGGCGGCGTGCGTGAGACGGTTGCCACCGACGAAGTCTCTGGTTCAGGCAGAAGCGTGTCAGGGAGCGGCGAGGGCACCAGCACCGGGGCATCCGGTGGGAGCAGGGCCACAGGAAGCGTACGAGAGAGTGTGAACTGCTCCAGATCAACCAGCAGATGTCCCTGGGCAGCCGAATCTGCCACCACCTTCCAGATAGTCGCTTCCACCAAATCGACGGGAAACTGGTGTGAAAGTCTGCTTGCCACCTCGCTGACTGGGGCCATTTCTCCCCAAGGCCAGACGGAGGTGAGGGCCTCGGCAATGTCAGCAAAGGCGGGAAACGTCTTGCGTCTGGCATGCAAAAAGACCAGGTTGTAGTGGCGACGTTTGGTCAGGGTGCGCTCGGTGCCAATCCAGAAGGTGCCTTGTTGCAAGTATACAAGCCTTCGTGCGGCTTCGGCTTTGACAAGGTTACGATCTCCCCGTTTGTCATCTTCCATGCCCGCCTCGGCGATGAACGGTTTTCCTGACGTGAGCGTTCCCACGACATCGGGCAAGTAATGATGGGGTTTGTTCTCAAACGTGTAGCCAATGGCGAACGGCGCGTGTTGCGGGATCGGCAATCGGTAGGTTGTGGCAAACTGCGGGCCAATATCGCCACGTGTGTAGCTGGTAACCAAGGGGTGATATTCAAGCCACAAAAGGAGACGTTCTTCGAGCTGGCTGCAAAACGGCTGTCTGATCACGGTGTCCGTTTTGAGGCTCGGAACCCACCCTGAAATGGAGCGGCCTGCTATTTTGAACAGATCAATGCCTTCGCTTGCCGGTGCGACCATCAGCATTTCTCCTGGAAAACCGAGCTGTGGGAGCGTGCCAACGGAAAGTATCGTCTCTCGACGCGCGCACGTCATTTACACGTTTCAGAAGCAGTATACCAGATGTGGAGCGATTTTCCCAGGAACCTTTGTCCCAATGCTCACATTGGAGGGCAAGTGCTTACGTTGGAGGGCCAAACCTGCTCACTTGGGAGGACATTTACCAGATAACGCTCTCACGCATCGCGACGCCATTCCCCAACTATCGCCGCATCTTGGCCCAGAACTGGGAGACCCATGCGCTCTGCTCGGCTGCTGAACTGCTTCGCGCCATCCAGGCCGTCAAACCCGTCGAGGCCAATGGGTCTTGGACCACCCGGTTCACGTTCTCTGCTGCGCGTAGCAAGATCGAGTCCAACTCCGGTGCGTTTGAGGAGGTGGATGCTCTGGTCACTGGTCCAGAAGCGACTGTTCTGTTGAACGCCCGCTATATAAGTCGTTTCCTGCAACAGATGCAGACTTCCCAACTGCGTCTCGCTTTCTCCAGTCAGCAAGACGTTCCTGCCCTCTTCTCTTCCTGCGGTGACCAGCAGAACTATCGTATGGTTTTGATGCCAATGAAGGATCGATGAGCAGGATCAGTGCTGCTCACTTTTCCACTAAGAAGACGATGGGGATCTTCCCCTTGGATACATTGATTGTCGCGACAAAAGGAGCTGTATGTTATGCATCTGACCCTTCCCGATGAACTTCAGGTGCCTGTCTTGCACAGTCAAGACCAGGTTCCTGATGAGCAACTGACTGCCTACGGCAGATTGGTCTGTGTGGAAGCACGGCTGACCTGGTTTGTGCTGGAGCTCGCACCAGACCACGATACCTTTTCTGCCTATCTGGTAGATTCGCAGAACGAGCAATTTGGCTACTTTTCTTTTGCCTATCTTGAGCGCATTCTTCCGCCAACCGTGACGGCCACCTATGAGGAACTCATCCCGACGCCACTGCAAGAAGTGGTGCTGGCAGAGCGTGCCCGTCGCCATCTTGCTTATGGAGAGCGACGGAGCAGCAGCCCTGCTCTGGCCGCGCACCGAGCCTACTATGTGGCAGCGGACTATCCAGCGCCAGAAGCTAGACAGGTCACCAATACCGTCCGAGCCATTTTCCGCCACCACAAGGTCAACCTCTCCGTGTTTTGTCTGATCCCTGGTGTCACGGCTCAGCTGGTCATTCTTGGGGATCGACCAGCTGAGCCTATTCACGACCAGATCATGGAGGCATTGCAAGGAAAGCCGCTGATCACTATCAACTATGAGGTACTCATGGAACTCTTCAAGACGAAGCGGGAAGAAAATCAGCGAGGGGAATGGAGAGAGCACCACACGCATGTGAAGATAAAGCGAAAGCAGAAGAAAATGATAAAACGTTTTTAGCGAAGGAAACAGGGGCAGAGCATTCGCCTCTGCATCAGACTGCCAGAAGGTGAAGCCTTCTGTTTTTGAGACGATAACACGTGTTATCCTGTAAAAATCTGAAAATAGCATTACGACTTGCAAAGGCTGTTCTGCAAAAACAGCCTTTTTTCATTTCAGAGGAGCACCACGATGAACGAAGAAGTGAGACCTGAAGCCCATCTCTCTCAATTTCTTCAGGATATCTATGGGGACCTTTCCTGCGTAACCAGGGTTGAGGTAGATGTTGAAGAACAGAGCGGGGGAGCACATGGGACCCCTCACCGAGAAGCGATCCAGGTCCGGGTCTATGTCAATGATGAGTCGGTCTTCCCTGATATTCAGACCGTGCCCTACTGGAAGGAGGTTCTCAAAACTGTTCCTGACGTGTTCACTAGCTGTCGATCACTGCAAGAATGTGGGGAGACGATGATGAGGTTCTTGGCGGACGAGCAAATCTATCTGGAGTATGGACTGGATTGGCCTGCGACTCCTGAGAAAGTGGTTTCCCCGCTGTGTTTTTCCATGAAGGAACTCCGCTTTCTTGCAAGCCAAGATACTGAGGAAGCGTTAGAAGGAGAATGAGGAGTATCCTGAGAGGAAAGGAGGCAGGAGAAGAACAGGTGCCGATGGCTGATGAACACCAGCCAATGGGCAGAAAGCAGTGCTTACTTGCTGATCTTCCTGATGAAGTGCTCTGTTCCCAGGGGGTACTCGGCCAGCAAGTGTGGCAACAGAGGAAGGAAAGACAAGATGTCATATGATCCATTAGAGTACCATCCCCGCCATTACTCGATGGATGAATTGCAACAGCAGATCCGGGAAGGCATCGTGTTGCAGGGTTTTGCCATCCGCCATGTTCTCTCGGATGGTATCCATCCGCCGTTTTCCTACACGGTCGGGCTGTATGAGGCTCACGCACCATTCCCAGAATTGGTGATCAGCGGCCTTTCAATGGTCACCAGAAACGGCTTCTTGCTTCAGCTCGGCTATGCGATGAAAGGACCTCCATCACCGCAGGTCCGGCGTGCTATGGCGCAAGAACTCGGAGTAAGAAAGAAAGATCTGCGCATCCCCTCTGGGGGAATACGCCTCTCGCCTGGGAAAATCTATCGACAATTCACGGGCAACGGATTGCCCATGTGCTTTGCTCAGGTAGAACAGAGGTATTATCTGGACCTGTTCGGCCAGGCGGTCGTTTTTCACGGCCATGAGCACTTTCCTGTGTTCCAGATGGTCTGGAGTGATCGGCAGGGCATCTTTCCCTGGGCCCCCTCCTATGAACGGGGACCTCGCTTCAAGCAACAGTTGTTTTTTGACCCATGGACCTCTCTGCCGCATCTTGTTGAGAAGGACACACCCTCTACAAAAGCCCGTTGACGTCCGATCAGCGAGCGTTTGCTGGTCGTCTCTTCTTGTTGTTTGACCACGAACAGGCAAGCGCTACGGTCTTGCCTGTTCGCTTGAAAGGTGGATGCTCATGGATTTTTTTGACAAGACGCTTCGCGCGTTCGATAGCCTTGGCGGGCAAACCGCACCCCTTGCTTCGGATGGAAGAGGGGTGCAAATTCTCTGTCAGTGTCGCAAGTGCCAGCGTATCTGGCTTCAGGACGGTAAATCGGCGCTGCTGGATTTGAACCCTGAGCAGGTGCAGCACTTTGCTCATGTGCTGCATGCTGATCTAGACCACTTACCGCTTTTCACGTGCCGCATGTGCCTGTGGCGAGAGGGAGGTGGTGCAATCTCAATTGATGAGTATGGCCGAGGTGCGGGCTTTGGGGTCTGCTGGGAACTGCCTCATCCGACCGTGATTCATGCTATTAGCGCGATCCAATCGCAGAAGCAAGGACAGCGATTGGCAAGCCTGCCGGATGTTGTGACCCAAAAAGAGCAATTGTTGGCGGTGCTGTCTTTCCTCAAAGAGGCTCAGCCGCCTGAGAACATCCACCAGCTTCCGCCAGTGTTCGGCCAGATCCAGGCAAAAGAGCAGCAACCCGGCTTTGGGCAGCCAGGCACACAGCACTGGCACTGGCGCGTCTGGCTGTTTGCGCTGCGCTGCCCTCCTCTCGATCAGGCAAAGGATGCGGTGGTCACTTTCACTCTGGCTCTTCCTCGAAAAGAGTAAAAAAGGAGCATGGTATCTCCCTATTCATCAGAATTTTTCATGCAAAACAGTGAGAAGCACGAAGCAATGAGGAGCAGTATGCTCTTGCTGTGCACTTCGGTAAAGAGAGGGGGCATCATGAACCAGTTTCCACCATCATTTTCTGAACACGATATTCAGCAGGCAAAAGCAGGTATCAGTCCACTGACTCTGGAATACATTGAACGACTGGAGTGGGTGGCACGAACTGCTACCGCGTATAAGCAGTCTACAACTGCCTTTACCCCAGATGCTTATCAGGCATCCATGAATTTATCGGCGGCACTTTCAAGAATTACCCTTGTTCGTCCAGCGAAAAGCTGGCACGAGTTTGTCACATCAGGCAGGGCAAGTCACACGGCTCCTACATCACAGGATCTTGGTCGTGAGAATGATCCTCGTTAATGGAGCGAGAGAAAAACCAGGAAAACGGGCATTTCTCGATGTTGAAAGGACGCGCGAGATGAGAAGACAGTGGGCAACGATCCTTGACATCATAGAGGCAGGCTTGTGGAGCGAGCCGGAGCGGGTTCGCGCCTATACCGAGCTGCTGATAGAACGTATCCAGGCCGAGCAGGACACGCAAAAGGAAGAACGGGAGCGTGACGTTGCAGCCCTACGCCGGTTGCTAGCGTGTCGAGAGAGCGGGAAGCGTGGCTCTGTGATTTTGCCAGCAGGGGCGCCAGACCACGCTGACCCCGAAGGCAGGGAGTGAGTTGTCGAGGAGCAAACTATCAGATTTTTGATCAGTGAGCGAGAAAACTCTTCATCAGGCAAGGGAGCACCGTTGTTGATGAAGTCACTCTCGTGCAGAATGGCAACGAAGCCCACGGGATGCGCAACGAGATGTAGCGAAGCCGTAAATCGCCTTGAGAGCATCCTTCATGGTTTTTTTGTTTCCGATATCGGCAGCGTTTATTTCTCACCCTTTGTCAGGAATAAGCGAGCGAATTGAATGAGCCTGTGGAGCCATTTCAGAAAAATGTGCATCTCGTTGCGCATCCCGTGGGCGAAGATGATCCAAGAACGAACCAATCCTTGGAGCTAGGTTCAGGCCAATGACTACGTTGACGAAAGCGCCAGCCAGGAAGGTACACTCCTTTCTGGCTGGCTTTCTTGCTGAGAAAAAAAGGAAGTGTCAGATGACGACACCACGTTTTCCTAGAGGATACCATCTTGATGAGTATGTGATCGAGCAGGATTTGGCAACAGGAACCTTTGGGGAGCTGTACCGAGCCAGGTCTGGGAGCACCCTTGAAACGGTGGTCCTGAAAGTGCTTGCTGTTCCGGCACCACTACGCGTCAGAGAGGATCTGTTTGCGGTAGGCGAACGCTTGCTTTCGCTTTCGCATGTCCATCTGGTTCCTACGCTTGCACTCCATCTGGATAAGGAGCCGCTCTATGTGGTGACGGTGCATGTGGCTGGTGGGTCTCTCAGAGAGTTGTTGCGCGAGAGGAACCGTCCCATGAACTTTCTGGATGCTATGAAGGTCATGGGACACATTGGACAAGGGGTCGCCTATCTGCATCAGCAGCAGGTGGTTCACCGAGGAATCCAACCAGCCAGTATTCTGCTGAACTATGGAGTGGCACAGCTTGGAGGGTTTGATCTGGCTTTGCCTTTTGATCAGCTTCACAGGCGATCTGTCCTTGGGACGGCCCGCTATCGTGCACCTGAGCAAGATCAGGGCATTGCCAGTGAGAAAACCGATCAGTATGCTCTTGGGTGCGTTGCCTTTGAACTCTTCACCGGCACCGTTCCTGATCCAGAAGCCTCTAGAGCGCAACTGGTCTCCTGCTTGCGCGCCATTCCTGCTCGTACTACCCAGGCCGTCCAAAAGGCTTTGGAGCCTTTACCACAGGATCGACATGCATCTGTGATGACCTTTCTGAGAGCCTTACAGGAAAGTGTCTGATGGCGAAAGCATCGAAACGGGGATTGGCTTGATGACCGTTAGGAGGTTATGAATGACAATAACACGGAGTACCTTGAAAAAAGGCGCAGTCGTCCGGACCCTCTACACCCCTTCGCAGATCGGGCGTAGCATTGCTGTGCCGGCTGGATCAGTTGGGAGCATCGAAGAAAAGACACGTGGTCTGTGGGTTGTGCTCTTTCCCACACCGCTGGTTGAATCGGATGGCGGCATGTTCTTTTATGATGAGGAAAAGGGAGCGATTGGGTGTCTCTACCACCGCAAAGAACTCCGTCTGGTGAAAGGGATGGAGCCGAGACATAGTACGCTTGTCTGCTTGTTTCCACTCACCGATGAACAGGTGACTGAGCGAGCAACCTCGTCTGGCGAAGAGCTGAGCTATTGGGTCGGCATCTATGATGTTTCGCGTTGGCAGGAGCTGGTTTCTTGTTGGGAAGAGCTTGGGCTAAGCATTGACCATCAACAACAGGCCCATCGGCGCATTGAGGCATCTTGTCCCTTGCTCAAGGTAGTCGCAGGGCCAAGTCCACTGGATGCCATGCATGAGGCGCTTATCCAGGCGTTTGCCGAGGGCTATCATGTGCAAAACGCCAAAGCCATTTTTCCTTTGAAAGAGGAATCTGTGATGCCATTCATCCGGCGGATGCTAACCTATGTCATGGAAAAAGAATGCGAGATCAAAAAGCAGTTACCGAAGCTTGCCAGCAAGCAGCGCCGCCTGATGGAGGAGGCAACGTTGTTGGCATATGAAGAGCTTTCCTACCTTTTGATGGACTGCTCAGATCAGGTGAAAAGAGGGGAGAAGACCTTTTCAAACGAGCTTGCTCTTTTGCGTGGGCGTATTGAGGCGCTGGAAAGTATCGTCTATCAACTCTCCGTCCACGCGCAAGATGCGACCCTTGCGCGTCTCGCATGCTATTATCGAGCACAGTCCGTGCTCAGTAATTGGCGTGAAGCCATCAGATCGTCTGCTCGTTCAGCAAAGAACAGAAGCAACAACTCCTCCCTCTGAATCGTTTTGGAAGCTTGGCATCTCTTGCTGAGCTTCTTCTTTGTTTGAAAGGAAGCACGTGGATGAGGAAGCATTCCTCCCCATTAGACCAGTTCCTTCAAGAACTCAAGCGGCAGCACCCACTTGATGGTGTACCGGCTGCGTGTTGGGAGGCGGTGGCGACGCTGCGTCTGTGCAGTGCACTGCTATGGATTGCCTCTGATCTGGGGTCCATCTCGTCAACCCTGAGTGAGGAGGACCTTTTGCTTTATATACAGCAGGTGGTGGGTGATGCCGCCTATCACTTTGCAGTCTGCTGTCTGGTGTATCAGATCAAATTCGCATCTCTGCATGTGAGAC
>WNGK01008506.1_pt1 | contig 10643 bp, 8 predicted proteins | sample 5400601 | NCBI WGS metagenome assembly WNGK01 (sample SAMN13153376, study PRJNA577476) | soil metagenome | isolation source: 60 cm soil or saprolite under Garry oak tree replicate 1 | place: USA:California | collected 2016-06-15
AACAGATCGTTTGTTGTCTGGCATGAAAGTCAACGCCGATATATATTGTGTTCATAGCGCCTCCTTTCAGTCTCATGTCCTGAGCTGCCGTGAGTCTAGCACTCACGGAAGGAGGCGCTTGCTTCATAACATCAGTACCACCCGCGTCAGCGGGTGGATCTAGAACTCAAGAATCGGGTTGCCTGATTAGACCCACCCGCTGACGCGGGTGGTATTGATCTCATCTGCTATGTCGAAAACAGCGACCGCCGTCTGTGCTACTTCGTTATCGAACTTCGGCGGAAAACTGTTCCTGTAAAGCCTTGATGAGTGGCCAATGCATTTGGTCGACATCTTCATCCCGCAGAGTGTGATCCGGCGCGCGATACTCGAAGCGCAGCGTCACTGAGCGTTTGTCCTCAGGAATTCCTTCGCCCTCATACGCGCCCACGAATTTCACGCTGACACAATTCTCGGCCTTCTCTTCATTCGCCCAGCGCAGAAGTTCGGCTACAGTCACCTTCCGGCCCATGAGCAACGAAATGTCGCGCATGATCGATGGGAACCGAGGTAGCGGTGAGTAAAGCACCGGAATTTCTTCGACTTCCAAAAGCGCCGTCAGATCAACTTCAGCAACGAAGACCGGCTGTCGAAACTTGTAGTCAGACGCGGTTGCTTCACCCAATCTTCCGATCGATCCGACTTCCGTGCCGTTGATCTTGATTATGGCGGCCTGGCCGATCCGCAGGTGTCTGACAGCAGCGGCTTCGAACTCCAGTGGGGGTAATTTCAAAGCTTCCGCGGCAGTTTCCAGTGCTCCTTTCAGATCGTAGAAATCGAAGTCGCGCGCCGATCCCGCTTTGTCAGCTTCGAGGGCGCCACCCGTTGCAATCAGGGCCAGAGCTTCGCGCTCTTCCGGCAATTTGTCTTTATCCGAGGCCCGAAATACTCGACCCAACTCGAACAGACAAACGTCGCGCGTGCCTTGATTAATATTGTGCCGCAGTGAACTCAAAAGCCCGGGCAGAAGCGTCGGTCGCATGCGGTTCCAATCTTCGATGATCGGATTCTGCAAGGTCACGAACTTTTCATGCTCGGCGTCGTCGTTGAATGCCGGGATCAGTTGAAACTTGTCGTCCTGGGCGGCTTCGATAAAACTGAAACCTATCGCTTCGTCAAACGCTCGTTCGGCCATCGCGTGACGTAGAGCGCGCTTGCGCTGCTCGGTCGCGTGGTATTCGCCGGCCAGACTGGACGGTGGCAGGCCAGTTGCGATTTCATCGTAACCGGCATGACGGGCAACTTCTTCGATCAGGTCCTCTTCAATGGCGACGTCATGACGCCACGAAGGAATTGTAAAAGCGAGCTTTTCGGAACTCTCCTCGCGGAGCTCAAATCCGAGAGCAGTGAGAATTCGCAGAATCTCCGCCCTGGGGACGCGCAGCCCAGTGATGGCTGTTAGACGTTGCTGGCGCAGGCTCGCAGCTTTTGTGTCAATCGGTTTTGGGTAAACATCGATCGCGTCGCTGGTCGCGACGCCGCCGGCAATTTCGCAAATCAGAGCCACGCATCGTTCCTGCGCGTTTATGACGCCTTCAGGATCCGTGCCGCGCTCAAAGCGATGTGAAGCTTCGGTATGGAGCCCGAGCAACTTCGCTGTGCGACGCACCGAAGCCGAATCAAAATACGCGCTTTCGATCAGAACTTCGCCGGTTGAGCTCGAGATTTCAGAATCTTCACCGCCCATGACACCGGCAACGGCAACCGGTCGCTGCGCATCCGCAATTACCAGCATATTCGCATCGAGTTTCCGATCCACACCATCCAGCGTTTTGATCGTCTCATCCTTCCCGGCGCGCCGGACAATGATTTTGCGATCACTGAGTTTGGCGAGATCGAATGCATGCAATGGCTGACCCAGCTCGTGCAGCACGTAGTTCGTTATGTCGGCAACGTTATTAATAGGACGCTGGCCGATTGTTTCCAGCCGCTTCGTCAGCCATTCCGGCGACGGATCAATCTTGACGCCGCGCACAACTCGTGCCGCATAACGTGGACACAAATCCGGATCTTTAATTTCGACTGAAGCGAACGTGACCGGCTTTCCATTAGTGTTTTGAACTTTGGACTTTGGACTCTGGACTTTGGACCTCTCTATGACCGCGACTTCGCGTGCGATGCCGACATGCGACAAACAATCACCGCGGTTCGAAGGAACTTCGACATCCAGGACAAAGTCACCGTCACGCTCTACGACGGCATCGATCGCCAGCCCAACATTTGTCAGCCGATCCCTCACCTCCTGAGGATTGAGCTTAGTGCCGGTCAACTCGCGAAGCCAGTTGTAACTAATAAACATGTCCGTAGTCTGTTGTCAGTAGTCAGTCGTCAGTTATCAGTCGCAACCTGGCTTAGCCAAAAGCAACTGACCACTGACAACTGACTACGGACATTCATCGAAACTGTTCTAAGAAACGCACATCGTTCTCAAACAGCAACCGAATATCGTCGAGTTCGTAGATTCGCGCGCAGGTACGATCGATACCGAGACCAAATGCAAAACCGGTGAACTCCTCAGCATCGACGTTCGCGGCACGCAAAACGTTCGGATGCACCATTCCTGAGCCGCCCAACTCAATCCAGCCGCACCATTTGCAAATGCGACAGCCGCCGCCACCACAATTGAAACAACTGTAGTCGACTTCGGCGCTTGGTTCGGTGAAAGGAAAATACGAAGGACGAAAGCGAGTTTTTGTTTCCGGCCCGAACAGACGGTGGACAAATTCAGCCAACGTACCCTTCAAGTGAGCCATGGTGATTCCGCGATCGACACAGAGTCCCTCAACCTGAAAGAACATTGGATTGTGAGTGGGGTCCGGCGTATCGCGGCGAAAGACGCGCCCCGGAGCAATCATGCGCACCGGCGCACCACGCCGCTGCATTGCGTGTATTTGCACGGTCGAAGTTTGCGAGCGCAGGGCGAAGCCATCCGTTGTATAAAACGTGTCCTGCGCGTCGCGGGCCGGATGGCCTTCGGGAATATTCAGCGCGTCGAAGTTATAGAAATCCGTTTCGATTTCGCGATCATCCTCGACGGCGTACCCGAGCGAAACAAAGATGTCTTCGATTCGCTGACGCATCAAGGTAATCGGATGAAGATGACCGGTTCGGGGACGGCGACCAGGAACGGTTACGTCGATCGTTTCGCGCTCGATCCTCAACGCATCAATGATCTGCTCAAGACTCATTCTTGCCTTTTCGAGACGGTCGATCATTGAAACTTCGAGACGGAGCAGGTGCTGACCCGCGAATGAGCGTTCAGGTCCATCGGCGATCTTTCCAATCTGCTTCTTGGCGGCCGCCCATTCACTCTTCTTTCCGGTATATTTCGTTTTCAAACCAGCGAGATCGCTGAGCTGATTTCTAACTTCGGCAAGCGAGTAGTGTTCGCTCTTAACTTGGCGGATTAGATTTGGCAAGGATTCGGCGTAGAAACGATCGACAGCAAAGCATTCGAAGCGTTTGAACTCCTGCTCAAACGCTTCGTACACTCTATCCGCCTCAATCTTTAGGTCTTCGAACGTAATCGTTTCAGGCATTACTTTGACGTACCGTTGGCTTTCTAAAGAAACGTCCGCGAAAGCGGACGGTGTGAAAATAGCCCAGCACTTCAGCTCTGTAAACTCCGGCCGAATAAAATCAAAGCCCGTGAAACGGGGCAGTAGCCCGACCGTTAGGGAGGGAGCCTTCTTTTGGGCACTTTCTATTGGACGCCCTCCCTAACGGTCGGGCTACTGCCCCTTTGCCGTCCGCTTCACAGACTAACTACCGCGGACTGCTCCCAGCTATCAATAATCAGGAACTACGCGGCTGCCAGCGCCTGTGGCTTGTTCTCTAAAGCCGCCTTCGCCTGTGTAGATAGCTCAGCGAATGTTTCCGGTTGGTTAGCCGCAAAGTCCGCGAGAATTTTTCGATCAAGCTCAATCCCCGCGAGCTTCAATCCATGCATAAACTGCGAGTAGTTCAAACCATTAAGCCGGGCAGCCGCCCCGATGCGTACAATCCAAAGCGAACGAAAATCGCGCTTCTTTAATTTCCGTCCGGTATATGCGAAGTTCAGACCGCGCTCGACCGACTCTTTTGCCGAGCGATAAAGCTTCGACTTAGTCCCGCGATAACCCTTTGCTAACTTAAGAATTTTCTTGCGCCGCTCAAGGCGCTTATTACCACGTTTTGCTCTCGGCATGATTGCTCTCCAATAATTGTCCGACAAACTTTAGTTTGTCGCGTCTCCATTAAGTTCGCGTCGACGACAAGCTGAAGCTTGTCTGACATCAATCTATCAATCTCTTCCATACGGCAGCATCCGCTCGACGCGCTTCATGTCACCGTCGGCAACCAACCCATCAATATCCAGAAGTCGCTTTCGTTTATTGGTTTTTTTCGTCAAGATGTGGCGCGCATGCGAATGCCCGCGCTTGATCTTGCCGCTTGCAGTCAGACGAAAGCGCTTGGCCGCCCCTTTGTGTGTTTTTAGTTTTGGCATGATCTACTCCATTTACAATTTCAAATACCGATTTATGTCTGAAGCAGAGGTCGCGACTACGGATTTGCTCCCGGCCGTTGATTGCTGCCTTCTGCCGGCCTACCGCCTTCTGGCTTCTTGTGCCGCCGGGGTTGAAAAATCGTGAACAACTGATTTCCTTCCATGCGCGGCGCGACTTCAATTTCACCAATGTCTTCCAGGTCATGGGCCAGTTTCTCGAGAATTCGCGCACCCAGCTCGCGGTGCGTCATCTCGCGTCCACGAAACCAGATCGTCGCTTTCACCTTGTCGCCCTCCTGCAGCCATTCACGCGCGTGCTTCATTCGATAGCTGTAATCATGTTCGTCCGTGCCCGGACGAAACTTCACTTCCTTGACTACAATGACGACCTGTTTTTTTTTGGCCTCGTTGGCTTTTTTCTTGGCCAGGTACTGGAACCGGCCATAGTCGATAATTTTGCAAACCGGCGGTTCAGCATTTGGCGCTACCTCGACCAGATCCATGCCTCGCTCTCGCGCGGTGCGAATAGCATCACGAGTGTCCATAACGCCGAACTCTTCACCATCCTCGGTAACTACGCGCACCTGCGGCACGCGAATACGTTCATTGATGCGTGTGACTGGCGCGCGACGAAAATCCGGTCGACCGCGGCCGCGAAAACCTGTAGCTATTGCTGCACCTCCTGCGTTTCAGTCCAAAGCTTTAAGTCCAATGTCCAAAGTCTGTCTAGCGACCTTGGACGTTGGACGTTGGACTCAGCCATTCGTAAGTGCGCGCGTCTCGACCAGCCTGCGCGCCATTTCCTTAAACTCATCGAACGACATCGCGCCGATGTCGCCTTTACTTCTCTCGCGTACCGCCACCTTATTTTCCTGTATCTCGCGGTCGCCGAGCACCAGCATAAACGGAACCTTCTGTAATTGCGCGTCGCGAATCTTGGCCCCGATCTTGTCGCTGCGAAGATTTAGCTCAACGCGCAGGCCGGCCGAGCGTAATTGCTGCGCGATCTTATCAGCGTATTGATTAATACGATCGGTGATCGGGAGAACTGCTACTTGCACGGGCGCCAGCCACGTCGGGAAGGCGCCGGCATAATGTTCAATCAGTACCCCAAAAAAGCGTTCAATCGAACCAAACAGCGCGCGGTGGACCATTACGGGCCGGTGCGGTTTGTTGTCTTCGCCGATGTATTCCAGCTCGAAGCGTTCCGGCAGATTGAAATCCCATTGCACGGTGCCGAGCTGCCACAGGCGCCCAATTGCATCTTCGATCTTGAAATCAATCTTAGGACCGTAGAACGCGGCTTCGCCTTCCATACGCTTGTATTGTATCCCGCGGGCATCCAGGCCGGCGGCCAATGCCGCTTCCGCTTTCGCCCATTCTTCATCGGCTCCGAGGTAAAGCTTACTCGTGTCACTTCCCTTCACTGACAGCTCAAACTTGATCTTATCGAAGCCAAACGTCTTCAAGACTTGATAAGCAAAGTCCACACAGTCATCAATCTCGCGCGGAATTTGCTCCGGCGTGCAGAACAAGTGAGCATCATCGACTGTGAATCCGCGCACGCGCATCAATCCGTGCAAGGTCCCCGAAAGCTCGGCGCGATAGACAGTCCCCATCTCGGCATAGCGCTGCGGCAGGTCGCGATACGAACGCTGCTGCGATTTGTAGATGCCGATGTGCATCGGACAATTCATCGGCTTCAAACGAAACTCGGTTTCTTCAATCGTCGTCGGCGCGAACATCGAATCGCCATAGTTCTGCTCGTGACCACTCAACTGCCAGAGCTCGCGCCTGGCAATATGCGGCGTGTAAACAAAACTGTAATTGCGCTTGACGAGTTCTTCGCGCAAGTAATCCTCCATCTGTTGACGAACGATGCCGCCCTTCGGATGCCAGAAGACCAAGCCCTGCCCATACTGTTCCTGAATCGAAAACAGATCGAGTTCGCGGCCGAGACGTCGATGATCGCGCTTCTCAGCCTCTTCGCGTTGCTTCAGCCACGTGTCGAGTTCCTGCTGCGTGAAGAACGCGGTGCCATAGATGCGTTGCATCTGGGGACGCTCGGCGTCGCCTTTCCAGTATGCGCCGGCCAGCGACAACAACTTGAACGCGCGCAGACGATTCGTGTTCGGCACGTGTGGGCCGAGGCAAAAATCGATGAACGGCGAACCGTCAATGTAATAGACGCTGACCACGTCGCCGGCTTTCTCGTCGATCAGTTCGCATTTCAAAGGCTCATCGCGTTCCGCGAAGATTCGTAATGCTTCAGCTTTGGGAATCTCGTCGCGGCGATAAGGCATGTTGCGCTTTGCGATGTCACGCATCTTCTTCTCAATTACCGGGAGGTCCTCTTCGGTCAAAGCTCGCGGCGCGATCACATCATAGAAAAAGCCATACCTCGGATCATCAAGCAGCGCAGGTCCAATGCCCAGCTTGGTACCAGGAAACAACTCCAGCACGGCGGCGGCGAGCAGGTGCGCTGTCGAGTGACGAAGCACATCGAGACCTTCCAAAGTCTGTGGGAGCACCGGTTCGATCTTTATCGCATCACCGTTTTCCTGCGTCTCGATAGAGTAGGCGAGATCGACTTCGCGGCCGTTGACGCGGGCGGCCAGCGCCTGCTTCGCAAGGTCGCGATCCAGTCTCTTCAAAGCTTCTGCGACCGTCACCGGCGCAGGCAGCTGTGCCGCCGCGCCATTATTCAGTCGTACATTGATCTCACTCATTTGATATCAAAAACCGCGCCCATGCCATTTGCAGCTTTGCCGCCTGATGTGCGGAAAGGCTCTGCCTTTCCGGCGGCTAATTTCTTCCATGTCTGCGCGAGGCTCTGCCTCGCGCCAAAGGTTATGCTTCAATCTCGTAAGACTGTTAGTACTGGGAGCGCGGGCGCCGTCGCCCGCACGCGCTCCCAGCGTGCGCTTGGTCAAAAACAAACGAGAACCTACTTCAACGTATATTTTTTCGCGCTTCGCGCTCATTGCGGGCGCGGGCGCCCGCGTTCCCAGTGAAATGTAGCCTCCTGTTTTTGAAATTGAACCAGTATCCGCCAGAGGCATAGCCTCAAATCAACTAACAGAGCCAACGGAAGGCCGCAGGTCTTCCGCACATCAGACAGCAGAGCCGCACCACATATCGGCTCAAGCGCCCTACCATTCACGATTTACCATTTACGATTTACTGCTTACTGATCGGATTCGATAGGAGCGCCTTCGCCGCGAGCCCGCCTACGGGGTCGGCAATCAAAATGTGAATCGTGTCACGCTGCGATTCATGACGAAGGACTTCCGGAGCATCCTATCAAAACTTCGAAGCTCGACTGACTTTGATGCCCATCGAGGCTCTTGTCAAATTCGAAGTAAAATCTTAACAGAGCTTTTCCGGGTCGCGCAAGGGGATGATAAAGCCGGTAGTATCCCAAAGTTGTGTTGCGGGCGCACTAGCCCGACCGTCAGGGAGGGCTCAGTTGGGTTCGGGGCCGGAGCCCTCCCTGACGGTCGGGCTAGTGCACCGCGAGGCAGTCCGCGCGAATTCTGCTCTTCACTTGACCGCCTCTACAGCGGATGATTAACTTCTTCAATCGATTCACGCAAAGGAAACTTGTTTAATGGTTCACGTTTATGGTTTGTCCGAGGGCGCGCGAGAATCCGGAAGGTCTTACTGGACTGCCACAGTTCTGAAAACTGTTCGACAAACTTCAGTTTGTCGGTAACGTTAAGGAGGCTAACGACACGACAAACTAAAGTTTGTCGGACACAGACACAGAATGGCTAACGATAAAATCATTCTTCTGGGCGCAGTCGCTTACGATCCAAAGGTCGTAACCATCTGGGAAGGAATTCGCAAACACTTCCAGGAGCAAGGCTCGCCGATGGACTTTGCGCTCTTCTCGAACTATGAGCGCCAGGTTGAAGAACTGCTCAAGGGTCACATCGATATCGCCTGGAATACGCCGTTGGCCCACGTACGTGTCCGTCAAAGAACCAACAACGGATCGCTTTCGCTGGGAATGCGCGACAGCGACCGGGATTTCTGCGCCAAGGTGATCACGCGCCGTGATAGCGGGATCAAGTCACTTAGCGATCTCGAAGGTAAGACTCTGGCAGTTGGCAGCTCAGACTCAACTCAAGCACGTATTCTTCCCCTCTACTTTATCGCAAAAGAAGGTATCGATCTGAGCCGGATCAAGCTGCTTCCATTCGACACCGACCTCGGCAAACACGGCGACACAGGCACCAGCGAGATCGATGTACTGAAAGCGCTTCATGACGGTCGCGCCGATGCCGGAACTGTCGGCGATTTGATCTGGGTTAACGAACAGGCCGCCGGTCACGTCGATTCAAGCAAGGTCGAAGTCTTATGGACCACGCCGGGTTTTGATCATTGCATGTTTGACGCGCATCCATCGGTGGCACCGGAAAATGTCGAGTCGTTCAAGCGCGCGTTGTTCGCCATGAAGTGGGACAATCCGCGACATCGAAGATTGCTTGAGCTGGAAGGCCTACGCGAGTGGTTACCGCCACGGGAGGAAGGCTACCAGAGCTTACAGGAAGCTTTAGAGCAACAGAGTCCCCAATGAGCGCCGAGGTGGCAGTAATAGCAGTCGACGGTGGCGAGCTCTCGCTCGGCAGTGGTCTGCTGGCACTGGTGCGGCCCGCGCTGAATGAATTGGAATGCGGTGGAATGTTGGCGGTACTCTCGCAAGCGTCCAGCGTTCGCGAAGACCTGCCTTCATGGTGCCGCGCTGACCGTCATGAATATCTCGGCTTTGAGACAATCGCCGAGGGCGTCGATCGCCACCTGATCGAGCGCGGCCAGTTTTCAATTCCTCGACCGACGGCTGATGGCGAAGCATCACTCGCGCCGAGCGACGGAAAGCTAACGGCGTCCGACGTTCTGCGAGTCTCACCCCTTCCATCAAACGCCGATCCTTTCACTGGCTTTGCTCCGCGCGGAGCACGTGTTGAGCCGGGAGGCCCTGCCTATCCCTTCACGCTCAACGAACGCGAACACGTCGCGCCTCCTGAAGTCGCGAAGCTGTATGATCAGGCCGTCAACGCCCAATGGGACGCGACGCGCGACATTCCCTGGGAGAAAGTAAAACCGCTCCCCTTCCCGCTCGCCGCCGCGCTCAGCCAGGTCATGACTTTCCTGGCCGAGAACGAATTGTCCGCGCTCTATGTCCCCGCGCGTTTCATCCCGCGGATTCATCCTGCTTACGCAGAGGTGGCGATGTTTCTTGCTTCGCAACTAGCCGACGAAGCAAGGCACATCGATGTCTTTCTCAAGCGCGCACGATTGTGTGGAGTTGGTCTGGGTACTTCGTCCGTAACTACTTCGCGTTCGCTTCTCTCTTTGCTGCAAACAGAAGATTTTACTGAGGCGGCATTCTTGCTCTCAGTGCTTGGCGAAGGAACCTTTCTGGATTTGTTGAGTTTCATTGAGCGCTACGCACCCGACGAAGCGACCAGGGAACTTGTTAGCCGCGCGCGGAACGACGAATCGCGGCACGTGCATTTCGGTTTGGCCCACGTGCGTTACGGGCTGGCGAACGATCCGAATCTTTACGGACGACTCGAAAGCGCCGTGAGAAGAAGGGCCGCAGCGCTTCACGGAGTCGGCGGCGTGCCCGCGCCGCTTCAGGATGCGCTAACGATTCTCGCGGCCGGTAGCGCCGAACCACGGGCAGTAGCGCGCGGCCACGAAGCGTTTCGCGAGTTATTGGAGACCATGCACCTGAGCCGCATAAGAAGACTTGAATATGCCGGGTTTACTTCACAGCAGGCGGAAACGATCTCAGAGCTTCATACGCCTAACTTCATGTGAAAGAAGAACCGGTAAGGGACTGATCACCGAGTTAAACCGCACCGGTGGAGTGGCGCATCTCCCTTCTCCCTTTGGGAGAAGGGTCGGGGAAGAGGGGCGCAGCTAAGGATATTCTAAGCGCCGTACTAACGCCCTCTCCCCAACCCTCTCCCAAGGGCAATCATATAGTTGACTCACCAAGATCTAATCTCGATAACGCCGAAGGCGTTCGCAACTTCAGCCCAGGGTTGCGCGCGTCAGCGCGCTACCCTGGGAAATGGCACAACCGACCTCGTTGCAACCCTGAAGG
>WNGK01008976.1_pt1 | contig 10642 bp, 6 predicted proteins | sample 5400601 | NCBI WGS metagenome assembly WNGK01 (sample SAMN13153376, study PRJNA577476) | soil metagenome | isolation source: 60 cm soil or saprolite under Garry oak tree replicate 1 | place: USA:California | collected 2016-06-15
AAGCGGCTATTCCCAAAAGGACCTGGCCGGTGAGCTTAGCTTGAACTACAAAGTACTCAGCCGCAAGCTCAATGGTAGTAGCAACGCCTATTTGACCCGCTTAGAAGTAAAGCAGATTATCAGTAGCTTAGCACTCTGGAAAGGAATCACAAAACAGAGCGAAGTGCTTCATTTGCTCAAATTAGCACAGGCAAGTCCAAACACCTTCAGTCCCGAAGAATGGAAGACCCCTCCCCTTAATGAGCTTATGGTTGAACCTGCTCAGCCCATCCTTCCCACCAGCACCAACAGTCATGTACCCCCTCCCCTGCATAATTTGCCCACCCAGGTTACTCGACTCATTGGACGACAATGGGCAGTGGAGCATCTCCGCAAACTGCTGGAAAGGGAAGAGGTGCGCCTGGTCACGCTCGTTGGATCAGGGGGCAGTGGCAAAACTCGGCTCGCACAGTATGTCGCCTGCGTCTTGCTCGATACATTTGCGGATGGCGTCTGGTTTGTGGCATTAGCCGGAGTGCGTGACCCGGCTCAGGTGCCTATGAGTATCATTCAAGCATTGAACATCCACCCCCCATCCCACTCCTCTCCCATGCAGAGTCTCATCACGTACTTGCACAACAAACAACTGCTGCTGGTACTCGATAATTTCGAGCAGGTAGCAGCAGGAGCCACCGTAGTGAGCGAACTGCTTGCCGCAGTTCCTGGTCTCAAGGTGCTGGTAACCAGTAGAGTGGTGTTGCACCTGTACGGTGAACGTGAATTCAGTGTACCGCCCCTGGATCTCCCCGATGTGAGTGTTGTGTTGGAACCTGCCACTCTTGGGCAGTATGGCGCGATACAACTCTTCATTGAACGAGCTCAGGCAGTGAACCCTGCTTTTACACTGACTGCTGAGAATGCGGTGCGTATCGCACAGATTTGCGCCAGGGTTGATGGCCTACCGTTGGCCATAGAGCTGGCAGCCGCACGAGTCAAGGTCTTATCTCCCACGCTGCTTCTAGAACGGCTCTCAATGGCGCGACTTCCTGTGCTGACCGGGGGAGCTATCAATCTTCCCAACAGGCAGCAGACACTGCGCAACACGATCATGTGGAGTTACGACTTACTCTCACCGGAGGAGCAGACGTGGTTCTGCCGGCTGGGGGTGTTCAATGGTGGCTGGTCGCTCGAGGCGGTAGAAGCTTTCATGCGGGATGTGGCAGAAGATCAGGACAATACTCCTCCTTCGCTATCCGTGCTGGCGATGCTCGAGCAATTGGTGAATAACAGTTTGTTGGTGCGGTTGCCCATGACAAATGGAGAGACGCGCTTTACGATGTTGGAGACGCTGCGAGAATTCGCGGTCGAGCGGCTGACAGAACAAGGGGAAATTGAGCGGCTGCGCGACTGGCATGCTTCCTATTACCTCGGCGTGGCGGAAGCAGGCGAGATTGGTTTGAGAGGGACACACCAGTTAGCATGGCTGAAGCGACTGGCAAGGAAGCGTGATAATTTTCAGGCAGCTATGGAATGGTCTTTGGCGCAAGCCAGGGCCGGAAAAAAGATACGTACCCTTTCGCACACTGGACTTCGATCAACCGGGGAAATCAATACATTCGCCGGGAGCGAAATGGTATTGTCGGGAACTGGCCCCAAAATGGAGATGCTTGCCATTGAGCTATGTTTGCGTCTCACCGCCGCCCTCAGACCTTACTGGGAATGGCAGGGATACCTGGTCGAAGGTCGTGACCGGCTGAAAGCTGCATTGGAAATCCCCCTTGAGAGCGGGGTTGAGAAAGGAGTGCTGGCAGCTCGCGCCAAAGCGTTGAGCGAGATGGCACGGCTGGCATGTTTGCAAAACGACCAGGTCCGGTCGGTAGAACTGGCGGAAGAAAGCATCGCTCTCTGGAAACAATTGGACGATCCACGGGGCTTAGCAACCGCATTGCTCCATCGCGGCTGGCCAACTATTGCCCTTGGCGGTTTCGATGTGGCAAAACACCTCTATGAGCAGGGCCTGCAACTGCTCTCCTTAAGAGATGATGAATGGCTATATGCTCAGTTCCTCTTTTATCTGGGTACTATAGCAGGCTTCACCAATGATTTCGAGCAAATGCGATCATTCTATGATCAAAGCCTGGCATTATTTGAGCAAGTAGGTGACAAAAGTGCGATTGCCGACCTGTTGAAAGATGAGGGTGGAATGATGACTCTGGAAGGCAAATACCCAGAAGCCGTCACCAACCTGGTGAAGAGTATCAAGATGAGCTACGAACTGGGTCACAAGCACTATATTACCAGCGCTCTTGGATTGCTCGGGTTTGCGGTGGGATTGCGGGAGGAACCAGATCCCTATTCAGCGAGCTTAAAGGCGGCACAACTGTGGGGAGCAGCCGAAGGCCGGCATCATGTTACCGGTTTTACTCCCTGGGTAAGCAATCTGAGTGCCGTTCAAGAAGCGATCATCCTGATTCGCAATCGCGTGGACACACCGAGTTGGAAAACCGCCTGGAAAGCAGGAAAGGCCATGAGCGAAGAGCAGGTTATTGCCCTTGTCTATAGTCTGTAGACAGCCGCAGTTCGGAGTTTCACACGCTTCCCCGTAGAACTGGCCGTGTCAGGCAGGTCGGCCCACCTTCGGCTTTCAACGATATTTCGTTGCCACGGTAGGTCATGACCTGGCAGCCTGCTTCCTCCAGACGCTGGCGCGTGATGGGGTTTCCTTCCAGCATGAGGCATCGACCTGGAGCAAGTGCCAGTACGTTTGGACCCATGGTGGCGAACTCTGCATCGGGAACCTCGATAAGCTTAAAGTCACGCCTCTTCAGTTCTTGCCAGAACGGTACGGCAAGCAGCGGCGGGTAGACGACGGCAACCTGGCGATCGACGATGCTGATGAGTGAAAGCAGGTGCAGGCAGGCCTCGGGTCCCGTGTAGTAAGGAAGTTCCACCGGAAGCACCCGCACACCTATCTCATTGAGGGCTTCTCGAAGCTGCTGAAGTCCTTCGGCATTTGTGCGGAAGCCCTGCCCCACTGCCAGCGTGTCATGATCAAGCCAGAGTAAATCTCCTCCTTCGGCGCGAGCCTCACCATGTAATGTGTAGAGTATAGGTACTCCCAGCGCCTCCAGGCAGCGGGCCATCGCAGCCTCTTCGCCACGACGCTGTGGTTTGCCCATAGAGAGGATGATTGCTCCATGATCGGTCACTATAGCCGGGTCGAAGACGTAAATGGCATCCGCATGCTCCGGCTGCGATTCGTCGTGATAAACTACTTCGGACCCTGCCTGTCTCAGCAGAGCAACAAGGTTATCATGCTCCTGCCGTGCTGCTAGCAGATTCGGACGGCTCGTATAGTGCCATGCCTCCGGGTCATCAACCGCAAATGCCTCATCCGGGCGCTTTACCAGCACTTTATGTAAAGATGCAATCATAGTCTGGCTGCCGTACTGTTTCATTATGGTTCACTCCTTTTTTATTTGTTATCAGGTCGATGAAGTCAGTATATCCCTTGGGATATTCATCAAGGAACAGTTGTAGAACCTATTTCCTCCAACACCTCACCCTTGACCCCAAGATACACCTGTTGCAGGTTGTATTCCCCCTCGGTTTTCTCTTCTACGCGTTGGGGCTGGAATGTTACAACCGCGATGGTATTTTGTAATAACAGATCATGAGAAACAGGTTTTGCTCCTTTTGGGCGAACAAGCGGCAGCATACGCATATGCAATCCTCCATACACCATGCGCTTTATCCAGGCCTGTCCTAGTATCAGACGCTGATCCCGTGGCTCCAACACATTACTGAAAGGACTGTTAACTAACTGGTACAAAGTTGCACGCTTTCTGGAGTGGAAAGATGTTCGATGGGCTTTTATTGAATAGGAGAAGTGGACATCGCCAGATAAAACGACGAGATCGTGCCTGCGGGTGGCAAGCAGTTTGACGAATTCATGCCATGTCTCCGCAAAAACTGGCCAGTGATCGAAGCTCATGCTTAAGGCAAGCTTCTGCTGTATGCCCGACAGATACCGCCCCAACCTGCGCAAAGGTCCAAAAGGAGTGCGTTGGAGCGGGCGTATCCCCATCAGATATTCCGCAAAGCCAATCAATGGCGTTAATAACACGGGTACTGATGAAACAAGCAGCACGATTGAGGAGTCATGTTCCTGCATCCAGGTACGTAGTTCTCCCATTTGCTCACGGCTCATGATACGAGCGGGAGCGTCTCCGGTTCCTGCTCCATGTAATAGTGTCGGTCGATCAGCGCGTACATCGGCCACGAAAATGGGTGGCATCGTTGGAATAGTATAATGCCAGTGGAGAGAGGTATCTTCATATACTTCCCGGCGCATGCATGTTCTCAAATCTTCAAGCGCATCCTCACCGCTTTGTGCTGCTTTATCCATAATGGTCAGCAAAGGATTACTATCCGCACTTTGCATACAAATATTCCCCCAACCCTGGTAGACCCAATAGGCAACCAACCCGTCGACAAGCGTCTGCTCGAGTCCATGTTCCAGGGCAAGCGCTCTCCATGCCGGAGAGATGTTCCAGCTGTTGGTAATCTCGTGATCGTCGAAGATCAGGTAGACAGGTAATGCCGCGAGGACCTGTCGTACCCGTGCATCACACGTCCATGCCGTTTCATACAGATCTGCAAATTCCGCGAATGATTGGGCTCCGGCACGATACGGCTCCTCTGGACGAGCGTTTGGAGAAAGAGGTCGCGTCCGTTTTCGCCTGCCTATATAGTCGTCAGCATAGATCTGATCGCCTATCAGCAGTAAAAGGTGGGGCCACGTCGTTTCTCGTTCGTCTATGGAATTCAACAACCAGGAACCGAAAGCGCTCAAAGCATCAGGTTCCGGTGTGGATAATTTACGACAGGAGCCATAGGCGAGTCGCAGAGCATTTCCTGCCTCGGGAGGGTCGAATGTGCGAAAACATTGAACCAGGGTATCTGTTGCAGACGGCAAGGATTGTTCTACATCCTGTGTCACACCGGCAATCTGATACGTGTACCACGTTGCTGCTTGCAGGCCGGTCAGTTGCGAGATTGCGTAGTACCGTTGGCCTACGGTTATTGTGCGCGAACGAGAGGACTTTACGTCCTGTTCCTGATTTTCGGAATGATCTATAGACACTGCTTGCACTATAATTTCGCAAGGGTGAGTCCATTCTGTCCAGATAGCGACATGATCCGGGCCAATGGCTCGCACAAGTGGCCCAACACGCAGACCTGCCACTTTTTCTTCCTTCCTTTCATTTCATTGAACGGGATTGCTCGCATCAGCCCCTTGCATCCATTCAGCGGTTGTTTCGTTCTACAATGTGCATCTTTACTTGTCAAGTGGTATTGATGTTCGAGCCTCCATCCTTTGGGGCGCCTCCAACTCTTCTTTTTCCCAAAATCGCCCGCAAGGAGAGAACCTTATGTTCCTTGGTATACGAAAATGCTGCAAGCGAGCAAAGAACATACGGCAAAACCATGGACAAGACGTTAGAATATGATATGAAACATTGTAAACACTGTTTTCCCGCAAAATCTAAAAGGACAGCCAGAGACACGAGGTGAGTGATTTGACAGATCAACATCAACTTCATCTTCTCAAGCAGGGTTCTCAAGCCTGGAATACCTGGAGAGAGATGCATCCAGAAATCTCTGTTAACCTGAGTGGAGCCAATCTCTACCAGGAAAAGCTGCATGGAACCAACCTCTCGCAGGCGAACCTGGCAGGTGCAGACCTGCGAGAAGCGAATCTGAGCAATGCTGACCTGAGTGGGGCCAATCTCTATCAGGCCAATTTCAGCGGAGCCGATCTTAAAGAAGCGATGCTGCGTGGGACCATCTTGCGCGGAGCCATCTTATACGGTGCAGACCTCAGAGGAGTAAATCTCGATGGTTTGACTCTGCGCGGCATGGACCTCTACGGGGTGGACCTCAGGGGAGTAGATCTTAGAGGGGTTCTTCTTGAGGAAGTAATACTTAGAGGGGCTAAACTCAGTGGTGTCAATCTGAGTGGTATGCATCTCAATGGCATCGATCTCAGCGGTGAAAATCTCAGTGAGGCGTTTCTACGCGTGGCTAACCTCAGCCAGGCCAATTTAAACAGAACTGATTTGAGTAAAGCTGATCTGAATGGAGCCTTTCTCCTTCGAGCTGATCTCAATCAGGCCATCCTGAAAGGCTCCAATCTCAGAGAAGCAGACCTTCGGGAGGCCGATTTGAGGGAAGCTAACCTCAGTGATGCAATTCTCAGTGGGAGCGATCTCAGAAAGGCCAATCTTAACGGTGCCAACCTGGATGGAGCAGACCTCTATATGGCTGACCTGACTGGAGCCGACCTGAGGGGTTCTAATCTGTGCCACGCTGACCTGAGAGGATCACTCTACAGCAAAGCCAACCTCGAAGGGGCAAACATTACAGAGGCTTTATTGGGCGGCACAACTCTCACCGCGTAAGCTGTACTTGCTCCAGCGGTGTACGGTGTCCTTCGGCCCATGCCGCCTGGAAGGTTTCATCTCCCAGGCGATTGCGGACAGCAGCCAATGCCGCTAAGTAGGTAGCACGATAGATCGGTGGCATGGGGGCCAGAATCGCGGCACGTACCGTGGCAGCTGACCCCCATAACCGTACCGCCAACTCCGGCGCATCCTGTGATATGATCCCCCCATATCCTTCCAGACAGGCGGCGCTCAGTTCCTTCGCACCAATGGCCTGGAGCAGACTCCAACTTTCCTCGTAGCAAGCCAGCGCTGCCTTGTTATCGCCTTGATAAGCCGCCAGGCGTCCAAGGTTAATGAGGACTTCGGCTGTACCGGAGCGATCCCCTATTGTTCTGAGAGTTATCAAACTTTCCTCGAGCATTGAACGCGCTCTGATATCCTCTTCTTCCATGAGCAAGATTTGCCCTAACAGGTTACATGCATATGCCGCCAGCCGCCCGTTACCCATCTCCCTGAAGAGGCTAAGGCTCTCTTCGGCCATCGATTGTGCTTTGGAACGCTCGCCGCGAGAAAGAAAGAGTGCGCGGGCCAGCAGATAGAGTGGATAGGCAGTGTTATATTGCTCACCCAGCGCTCTATAGGAAGCGAGATTTTCTTCCAGGAGCAAGCGTGCTCTAGAGTAGTCGCACTGGGAAATGGCGACCTGGGCCAATGAATCGCGAGTAGCCACCATCCTGTGTATATCACCGCGCTCTCGATAGACTGCCAGGGCTTCCTCGAGCAGGCGACGTGCAATCTTATAGCTATTCTTGACCTGGGCAAGCGTACCCTGGAGCCGCAAAATATTGGCCATGCCAGCCTTATCTCCACTCTCACGAAACAGGAGTTGACTCTCACGCAAGAACGCCTCTGCTCGCGTATTGTCATCCAGCATCAGCGCGAGAAAGCCTGCATCGTGCAAAGCCTGTGCTCGTATCGTTGGCTCAACATCGTGGCCCTCAGCCAGAGCTCGCTCCAGGAACGCCAATCCTTCACTGATATGCCCACGGACTTCCCAGAAAACCATGAGCGCTATACAGAGCCGCAGTGCTTGTTCCGCTCGTACTTGTTCCAGACGAGCACGCTCCAACAGCCATTCAAGTGCCGCTCGCACGTTCTCATACTCACGGTCGAGACGATCCAGCCAGTCTGCCTGTTCCGCCCCTACCAGCAACGGCATAATCTGCTCTGTCCAGGAAAGATAGTATTCAGCGCAGGCCGCCTGCGTCACCTCCAGTTCTCCGGCTTGAGACAGGAGTTCCAAACCATATTCACGCAATGTCTGTAATAGCCAGAAGCGTACTTCACCCTGCTGAAATTCCTGCTGTTGGAGCATGCTTTGATCTACCAGTGCCTCCAGCGCCTCCAAAATGCTCCCTTCTATTGCCCCGGCTGCTGTACATATTCGCTCGGCAGCTTCTATAGTTATGCCTGAGACACAAACGGCGAGTCGACGAAATACACACGGCTGCGAACCATGCAGGAGATCGTAGCTCCAGGCAATAGCACCCCGTAGGGTCTTCTGGCGTTCAGGTATATCCTGTGTACTCACCTGCAAGAAGGCCAACCCTTTCTCGAGATTTGCGAGTAAAGCCTGCGGGGAGAAATACCGTATGCGCGCCGCCGCCAGTTCGATAGCAAGCGGAATACCATCCAGGTGCCTACAGATTTCTGCGATGGCAGCAGCATTAGTCTCAGTCAATTGGAAATTGGGTTGAACCGCCTGGGCGCGCTGCACAAAGAGTGAGACCGATGCATTGTGCGACACCATGGTTAAATCCAGCAAAGGCGCCAACTCAGGCACAGCCAAAGGGTGAATCTCAAACAAGTGTTCCGCCTGCAGGTGGAGCATTACCCGGCTGGTGACCAGCACCTTCAGCCCGGGACAGGCGGCTAACAGGTCAGAGATGACTCGTCGCGCTGGCAAAACGTGTTCAAAGTTGTCCAGGATCAACAGCAGCGATTGTCCCCGCAGGACGGTTTTTACCTGTTCAAAGAGTGAATGCCCCTTTTCTTCCTGGATGTTAAGGGCCTGAGCAAGGGCGGGAACGACGCCATCAGGCTCGCTTACCTGATCCAGAGGCACAAAGCAGACTCCATCCACGAACAGGTCGGTGAGCCGTGTCGCAACTTGCAAGGACAGGCGGGTTTTCCCAACTCCTGCCGTACCCATGAGCGTGATCATGCGCACATCCACACGGCGCAAGCGTTCGCAGACCATCGCGACCTCCTCTTCACGTCCGACGAAGGAAGTAGACGAAGAGGGTAAATTCTGGATGGGATGCAGTGAGCTTAAGGCCGATGGAGGTGGAAAATCGGATGGCAAGTCAGGGACGACCACCTGGAAAAGTTCTTGCAAGCCCGCAATGTCCTTGAGATGAAATTGCCCCAGTTCTTGCAGGCCCACACCTGCAGGCAAATCGCGTACAACCTGGTCACGCGTTGATTGGGAGAGCAGCACCTGCCCGCCGTGGGCAGCACCCATGATGCGCGCCGCCCGGTGAACATCCAGGCCAACATATCCCTCTTCCGCGAGCTGCGGTTCCCCAGTATGGATACCGATGCGAACGCGAACCTGTACCTCGTCCGGCCAGCCATTGGTGAAGAGCGCACGTTGTGCAGTAATGGCTGAGGTCACAGCGTCAACGGCACGTTCAAAGACGACGAAGAAGGCATCACCCTGGGTATCGACTTCATAGCCGTTTCCCAGCTGAAACGCTGTGCGCAACAGGCGTCGGCAATCTCTCAGCACACCGGCATATCTATCACCGAGTTGCTGCAATAAGCGCGTAGAACCTTCTATGTCGGTGAAGAATAGTGTCAAGGTACCGGTTGGCAACTGACGCACGAATCCCTCCTCATTTTGCTACCCCTCAGTTACGTGGGTTAGCATTAGTAGTGGCTACATATGCGGAATAATTTGCCAGTATCTCAGCCATACTATCGCCTCCGAATTTCTCTAGCCACACCTCGGTCAGCGCAATCGCCAGCATCGCCTCACCCACCACTCCCCCGGCAGGCACAACGCATACATCACTGCGCTCGTAGCGACCCTTCTCTACATTCTCGTGCGTGCGAATATCGACCGTCGCAAGAGGGTGAGCAAGTGTAGAAATTGGCTTCACTGCCGCTCTCACAACGATTGGTGCCCCATTGCTCATCCCTCCTTCCACTCCCCCAGCATTATTCGTGAGGTGTTGCCAGCCCTGCTCATCGCTCCATTGAATGACATCATGCACATGTGATCCCGGCAGCGTAGTAGCCTCAAAGCCAGCCCCAATCTCAACGCCTTTAACCGAGGGAATACTCATGAGTGCCATTGCCAGCCTCGTGCTGAGACGACGATCCCACTGGCTATAACTGCCCAGGCCTATCGGTACACCTGTGGCTACCACTTCAAATACTCCTCCACACGTCTCTCCCTGGGATTTACAGGACTGGATATAGTTAATCATTTGTGTTCCCAGTTCATCATTTCCGCAGCGTACGGGCGATTGCTCGACCTGCTCCCAATATGCAGCAGAGAAGGAGTTGCCGATTGCACTGCTGGAAGCATCCCTATCACCAACGGGACCAATAGAGAGTACATGGCTATGTATCTCCACGCCAAATTGCCTTAAAAAGGTCTGACACACTGCCCCGACCGCGACTCTTGCCGCCGTCTCACGCGCACTGGAACGCTCGATGACGTTGCGGATATCTTCGTGCCCATATTTCAGAACGCCCGCGAAGTCGGCGTGCCCGGGACGAACGAGAGTAACCGCTTCAATTGGCTCATCTACGGGAGTGGTACTCATTTTGACCTGCCAGTTTTGCCAATCCCGATTTTCTATTTCGAGCGTGATGGGTGAACCAAGTGTGCACACCCGAGCGGAATATGACCTTATCCTTCTCGATTTTCATCCTTCCACCACGTCCATATCCTCCCTGCCTGCGCTCCAAATGGATGTCAATATCCTCAGCCGAAAGCTTCAAACCGGCAGGAATGCCTTCGAGAATTGCCGTGAGTCCTGGCCCATGTGATTCGCCAGAAGTGAGAAATCTAAACATAATACGCTTTCCCTTTTTCCAGTCCAAGAGCTGCCTGCATGATCTCAACCGGTGCAGGATGACCAGTCCATAATTCAAATGATAAAGCACCCTGGTACAGCAGCATTGATAACCCATTTAAGATG
>WNGK01008512.1_pt1 | contig 10641 bp, 12 predicted proteins | sample 5400601 | NCBI WGS metagenome assembly WNGK01 (sample SAMN13153376, study PRJNA577476) | soil metagenome | isolation source: 60 cm soil or saprolite under Garry oak tree replicate 1 | place: USA:California | collected 2016-06-15
GAGGTACTGCGAAAAGTTTCCGATCGTAACCCAACTCTTACCCTTATAGTTGATGGGCAAAGCCTGAGCTGAAGGAGTCCCCAACAGAACTCCGACAGCCTGCGGAACTTCCGACGGTGACAACTGCCCAAATGGTGATGTCAAATCGATTTTCGGCTTGTTCGTCCAGTTGGCCTGCCCCCAGGATTGGCCCGGCAAGTTGCCGATCTTGTATGAAAAGATCGTGATGCCATAGATGTTGACCCGATCGAAGGCCTTCGTGGCGAAATTATCCGCCTGGCTATTGGGATCGAACACGCCGGCAGCAGTGGTCAGCCATTTTGACGGCGTCCACACCCCAATCGCTGCCAACGAAGTGGTGTTGTAAAAATTGAGGGCCATCGGATTCTTGTTGAAGTTTAGGTTCGCGAAGTCGTACTTGTAGGTGTTGCCGAAAAGGGTTTGGTCGGCGTGGGTGAGCACGTTGACCTTTCCCAAGATGACGGAGAATTTCGGCGTCAGAGACTGAAATAGGAAATACTCCGTTGGGAGGACATCATGGACGAAGAAGGGACCTGGGAAGGCAAGCCCGGTGTACTGAGGCACGGTGGAGCCCACGGTAAAAGTATCTTGCGGTGAAGAGCTTCCATTCCTGGCTTCCAAGGTGATGTGGAATACGCCGCCCGGCCAGAGTCCGGCGCGCCCGGTATCCACATTCATCGAAAGCTGGGTGTTTTGTATGAATGCGCTGCCGGTTTTGAGACCACCTGACGCTACGTCTTGATATGCACTCGTTGAGTAAAGATCAAAGAAAAATCCATGACGAGCTAGATCTGTTCGCAGCCCGCCCCAATCGCCACTCAATTGAGTGCGATAGCGGAAATCTCTCGAGTCGGTTCCTGGCAGCCCGAACACGGGTCCGTTGTTGAAGTATGGCAGGAGGTAGGGTGCCAAATTAGCCACGGAAGCCTTCTTTGTTGGAACTGGGCCCCAAGAGTCAGTTGCATTCGCGCGTGAAGGCGTGGTTTCTTCTTTAATTGGATCATTGTCATAAGTTGGGTTGGCGATCTCGTTCTGAGCCGCATCCACATCTGGTGTCATTGGCGCGCCGAACCTATTGTGTGGTGAGGGTACGACATCTACCGCCCATGGCTGGAAGAAATTAGCTGACTGGCCGTCCATGTTGAGGGCTTGGCCAAACAGGGTGTTTGGGACGCACGGCGCCAGAAGTACGAGTGCGAAAAGTCCAATCCTTCCGGCGCCGTTTGTGAGCAGCTTTTTGAACATCGTTTGTGCCTCTATTGAGTTGAAGCTAGTCCACGTCGGGTACCAGCGGTCGGAGCTGATGCGCGATACGAATAGCGATCACGGTAGGCCCGTCGGCGCTGAGGGCTGTTCTGAATGCCTCCTTGATTTCTTCCGTAGTGTTGGCGGCTACTCCGACACAACCAAAAGCCTTGGCGGTTGCGACGATATCGAGTCCGGGCAGATCGAGCGCGGGCACATTGGGGGTTTTTTCAAGTACCGCAAACTCTTTGAGAATTGCGTACTCATCATTGCAGGGGACAATGTAGATGAGCTTGAGTTTTTGCCGAGCCGCCGTATAAAGGCTCTGCACCGAATACTGGAGAGCTCCATCCCCGATGGCAGCGATGACTGGGCGCCCGGTTCCCAGCTTCTTCTGGGCAATCGCAACGCCGACCGCCGCCGGTTCCCCCCATCCGAGTCCGCCACTCGCAAAGGTGTAGTACGAACCGGGCCCGTTGATTGGCCAGTACTGGGCGAGATCCCCGAAATTAGAAGCTGTCTCGTTCACCAGAATCGCATTCGCGGGCCGCAACTCGCTCAATGCGGCGAATGCCTCAAGGGCCGTTAAAGGACTATTCGGCGGCGCTGGAAGTTTTCGTTCGATGTGTGGTGCGGCAGGAGCGGGCCGGGACTTCACTTCCGGGATTGCATCATTCAATGCCTCCAGGGCCAGCTTTGCGTCTGCCAACAGGCTGTCTCCGACGATAGCGGCGGCGGCATCGTAGGGATCATTTGTGATCTGCAAGAGTTCAGCACCTTCGGGAAGGTAGTCTCCTGCGACGTAAGGGTAATAACGAAAGACCTGCGCCCCAATTACGATGATGAGGTCATGGCCGCGAAGCTTTTTGCTCAGTGGCCCAATCGCAATCGGCGCCATGCCTCGAAAGTGCGGATGAGTTTGGGGGAAGGACGCTTTCTCAGATAGCGGCGTAATATACACCGGAGCTCTCAAGCGCTCAGCAAACTTGATGCCGGCATCCCAACCGCCTGCGCGCTCAATCTCTGGTCCGTATAGCAAGACTGGATTTTTGCTCTTTTGAATCCTCTCCGCGAACTGAGCGAGCCGCTCAGGGTCCGGCGAATACCGCGAGCTCGCTGTTCGAACGACCGCCTCTCCCAGTGCCGGCTGATCCCAGTCGTCCAACGGAATGGATACGAACACTGGGCCTGCAGGCGGTTGCAGAGCAACCGTATAGGCCCTCATAATTGCCCCGGGGACGTCTTGTGCCCTTACAGGTTGATATGCCCACTTAACCCAGGGCCGCGGCAGGGTCGTCTCGTCGCGGTTCGTAAGAAGTGGATCGCAAAGGATCATCTCACGTGTCTGTTGACCCGCCGTAATGACGAGAGGAGTTTTATTCTGGAAAGCCGTCATGATGTTGCCCATGCCATTCCCGGTTCCAGCTGACGTATGCAGATTCAACAGCGCTGGCTTTCCTGTAGCTTGAGCAAAGCCGTCTGCCATGGCCACGGCGGTCGCCTCCTGCAGTCCGAGTACGTATTCGAAATCGGACGGGAAGTTCTTGAGAAATGGCTGCTCCGTTGAACCGGGATTTCCGAATATAGTGGTCAGCCCAAGCTTCCTCAAGAGGTTGTAGGTTGCGTCGTACACGGTCAGCGTTTTCTTTTTGTCACCCATGTGTCACTCCTAGATTGGGAAGGTTTGAAAGTGCGATCAACATTCTGTTGGCACGAATGGACCACGCCGTGGTTCGTGGAACGAGGATCAGCTTCTTGTTCATGGGCTCTTCAAGGCGATTGATGGAAATTTGCTTACCTGGCCGAACCTGTTGCTTGCCACCGCCGGTTCGTTACAAAACGGCATGCGATGCCGTCAGAGCAGCAATTGATCCATGCAACTCTTCGGGATAACTTACAAATCTTCTCTTTGCGGTCCATCCAGCGGGATGTAGAACCCTGTCCTTACTGAGCAAACGTCGGGGCAGCCTCGCGGCCATTCATACTCCCGCGGCCCGATGAAGAGCTTGACTCCTGTCTCTTCAATGTCGATCCTCACTTCGACTGCCGGATCCAAATTGAGGATGGGAAGAACGTTATCGTCGATAGCGTAGTGCTCGCCAGTAATGCCATACATGGCCTTGACCTCCATGGCTTCGCTCTTTCGACTGAGACGCGGTTGGCAATCAGCCACATTGCTTCCCCGGTCAGAATGGAACCTCTTACCTCAGCACAGAGCGATGCTACCCCTGGAGCACGCATAAGAAAATTACATGTTCCTGTTAATTCGCAGGCTTCATCGTACGCATCCGACACCCCGCGTCGACACGCTGCACCAATTTCAACGTTTCTCCGCAACAGCGCACGATGGACCTTGCTTGAGCGTTTATCTAATTGGAAGATGTAATTGGAATCGAGTGCGTCGCTCTATACGATTTCTTCGAACGGACTTGCTTTTTCTCCGATGAGGATTCATGAGCGTATTGAGTTTTAAGAAGAATGGGTTTGACCTTTGTTCGCTAGCAACTGCCAGATGGAGGAGAATCACCCTGGGAGGATGCATCATCGCGATTTCGTTAACCGCGGTCCTTCGGGGGGTTGCCGAGGACACAGCAGCCCCATTGTCCAATGTCGGGATCGTTGGCGGTACGGTAGAGGATGTGAATGGCGCTGTTATTCCTAAGGCTGAGCTGACGCTTAAGTGCCCTCTTCCTTGCAGGGCTCAGACGACCGTGGCAAGCGATACAGGCGGGTTTGAGTTTCGCAATCTTGCATTGGGTGTCCCATACCAAGTTACCGCGACTGTGAACGGATTCAAGGAGTGGACGTCGTCGACGATTCTGCTCACGGCGGACCGGTCGAATGTCTTGTTGACTGACGTCCAGATCCAGCTGGGAGATGTGTCTTCTGTCACTGTTTACGCATCGCAGGAGCAGATCGCAACGGAACAAGTGAAGATCGAGGAGCATCAACGCGTCCTAGGTATAGTTCCCAACTTCTATGTTGTGTATGACGCCAAGGATGCTGTGCCGCTTTCGACCAGGCTGAAATTCAAGCTTGCGATGCGAGTTGCGGTCGATCCTGTCACCATAGCGGGTGTTGGAATTCTTGCGGGCATACAGCAAGCAGGAAATACGCCAAATCATGTTCAGGGCGCCAAAGGATATGGACAGCGGTTGGGAGCTAATGCTGCGGACGGATTCAGTGACATCTTGATCGGAGGTGCTGTGTTGCCGTCACTTTTGCACCAAGACCCGCGCTATTTCTACCAAGGCACAGGCACAACCACCTCTCGTCTGAAGCATGCCCTGTTCAGTCCGTTCGTTTGTCGCGGTGATAACGGCAAGCCGCAAGTAAACTTTTCAAGCCTTGGTGGCGATTTGGCTTCGAGTGCTCTTTCCAACACATACTATCCCAATTCGAACCGAGGACCCGGTCTTGTATTTGGCAACTTTGCGATCGGAACCGCGGAGCGCATGCTCAGCGGTGTGATACAGGAGTTTGTCCTGCACAGGTTAACTCCCAGCGCCAAAAAACAACACTAAGCTATGGCCACGGAAAGAATTCTAATGAAACCTGAAGACCAAGTCACGAGGAAGGTGAAATTGAAGCGTCAGGCTGTGCAAATCGCGCAGCCCCCTTTGCAGCCGAAAGAGGAAAGTCCCTTCATTCAGTCGAAGTATCCGCCATCGAATGTGACTTTGAAGAATATCCATCGGTCGGCGAAATTCGTTCCTGTCCTAATCTTCATTCCTGCACCAATCGAGGGCGCTCAGGTTTCTCTTCACACGTTTTTGGGAGAGGACTCGTTGGCCCAAATCGATGGGCGAAAGCTGACTGAGGTTCTGGAAGAAGGAGATCAAACTCCCAAGGGGTCAGATGAAAAAGCTACCGTTGCTTTTGGCAATGTGGCCGTTGATTTTTTGAGGATGGAGGCTTTTCGCAAGAAAGAGCGAGTCGCACTCACAACTCTCCAGTTCAAAACGCTGAGATATCTGACTCGACACGCACGACGCGTGATTTCGCGAGATGAGCTGCTTAACGAGGTTTGGGGATATGAACATTACCCCACCACTCGAACCGTCGACAACATCATTCTGAAGTTGCGACAAAAGCTCGAACGCAATCCTTCACGGCCAGTGCACTTTCGCACGATACGTGGAACGGGATACAAGTTCTCACCGTAGGATGGACCGGTCAGCCGAGACGTGATCAGGGTTCTTGATGCGCGAGTTCGCTGCGAACGGGAGTTCGTTCTTCGCAAGCTGCCCCCCGCAGCAAAGTCCAAGAGCTTTTGAGTTCAATCAGTTTGAGAGATTTATGGCTGCGTTCTCGTGTTCTAACAGTAGCGATCGCGCATCAGCAGCTGAAAGCCCCCCTTACTGCGCAACGTCTCTCGGTTTTTCTTCTTCTCCAACCCCCCGCCGCGCTCGTGATGAAGTAGCCAGCGCGCCTTGTCAGTGCGGCGCAGATGCATAACGCTCGGAAAGCGATGAGCATGATCTTGTAAGGGCCAAGCGGCTTGATCAATGTCCCTGCAATCCAGGCGCCTCCGACTGCTCCAGCGGATGCGTCGACTCCGAGTAACGGGAATAGCCTCTTGCCTGATGTTGAGATAAGAGATCCGTCGCAAAGGCCCAAAGCTGGGCAACGCTCAGTGGTAGCAGTTGCTCGCCCTGCTGGAACGGGTCCTCATCCAGTGGCAGAAGGCCATGGCAATTGCTCTCTTCTACGACTGGCAACTCACCTGAGCCAATGAGGAATCTCTGTACATCTCCTTGTGCATTGTTCCCTGCATAGGGTAGATGGCGCACTCCTGAAGAGACGTGATCCAGGAACAAGGGAACCCGCATAACTGTCTTCCGATACGGTTAATAGGAACATGTAATGTTCTGGGCGCAGGTTCAGCGGTAGCATCGCCCTGTGCTGAGAAAGCCGATGCAGCCAAATGGATGAACGCCTCGAACCGTGTGATCCCGGCTTAGCGGAGGAGAGAGCGCTCAAGGAGAGCAAGGACAGGCGCGGTCAGATTGACGGACGTTACCGCTTGAAGATCACGTTCTTCCGCTCCTCGATCGAGAAGTGTCTCTCGAAGTGCGGTGGCTTCCATGAATCGATGATCACCTTGAAATGAAACTGGAGGAAGCATGAAAGGCAGAGTAAGGCACTCAGGCATTGTCATCCTACAGCATTACATCTGCGCGCAATTGAGTCCGAGCGATTATGGAAAGGCCCGGAGGGACTAATGATGGATCAGGACGATGGAGAATCCGGTCAGAATCTGACTATGGCTTGAGCCGATGCATGGAACATATCAGGAACCAACACGGACTGCCGATCGAACATCTCTCAAAGAGGCTGCAGGCCAACTGTGAGACGTCGAATGCAGAGGAATTATCCAGAATGGCAGCATTGGATCTGGCCGCGCACATTCGCGAGCTGGAAGATGAAGCGTGCAGCCTGCGGTGTATGGTTTGCTATCTACTTACGAAGAACGAGAATCTACGGCAGCAACTCCAGCACAGAAACGAAGCGGAAAGGGCTCCGATGTGACGAGGGTTCGTTGGTTCGGCAAGACACTAAGCGAGAGATGCGAATATGCCCGCAAGGATGAGTTTGTCAGCGTATTCGATTGCGAACGAGCAGGTTTGCAAAGGCTTGCCCTATTGCTGACTGCGAACTCGGAAGCCGCAAAACGATGCTTGATTTGTGCCTTTCGAGAATGCATTGCAAGTAGTTCAGTTTCCAAGGAATGGATACTCAGTTGGACACGTCGCACGGTTATTCGCAACGCCATTAGCCTCGTCATGGGCCCAGGAGATCAGTCGTTCGTCAACACGAACGACGACGCAGACAACGGGTTAATCGCAACCTCCCCAGATGACTCGCTAGGCGCATTTGCAGAGTCCGAATCTATTCTCGACCTTCCAGAGTTTGAACGGTTCGTTTTCGTCATTTGTGTTCTCGAACGTTATTCGATACATGATTGCGCATTGCTTCTTGGCAAGTCACCTCGAGAGGTAAACGAGGTGCGACATCGGGTCGGCAATCAAGTAGGACAAAACGATGAACTCGGCAACAGTTCACAACGTTTCGAGAGTCGTGAACTCTAACTGTCTGCAGCGGAGGAGTAAGATGAGTACCACTTCCTACGATCCTAATGAGGCATATCTCCCGGCGGCTGGTGTGCCCCGCAAACAGCGTCCTACGAAGGCGGGATCTAGAGCCGGCAATCTCCTTGGCTCACAACAACTGTTGTCACGATCGAGCGTGCACCATGGCAATTACGTGTGTGGTCGCTCTGAAGGCTCAGACGATGATTTGATCACTGCTGCGCAACGCGGAGATCAACAGGCATTTGTGGAACTGTGTGCACGGCATTCTTCCCTAGCAAAAAAGAAAATACTCAGGATCGTTCAGAATGTGGAGGACGCGGAAGACGCACTTCAGGACACTCTGTTGCGAGCCTATACGCACTTGAGCTCCTTTCGCCGGGTCTGCAAATTCTCGACCTGGCTGACAACAATCGGAATGAATTCGGCATTAATGATCTTGCGGAAAAGAAGGGTCCGCCGAGAAACATATCTTAGTGGGAGCAGTCCGGATACTGAAAGAGTCGAACTACCGGAGCCCGTAGACCGATCACTAGGACCTGAAGGGATTTATCTCAGACAACAGGCGATTCTTCTTGTGAGGCGAGAAGTTAAGAAGCTGAAACCGAGCCTGCGTTCCGTTGTCAATCACTATTACGGATCCGAATGTTCGTTGGAAGTGGCAGCGAAGGCGCAAGAGATCTCTTTGGGCGCAGCAAAGTCTCGTCTACTGCGAGGGCGAGTTAGGCTGCGTTCTTCGCTTGCGAGATATGGAATCTCCAAGTCCCGCAATTGAATTCGACCGCCGGTCCGACCCACCATCTCAATCGTTTGAATGTACGGTTGAGGACCTCACGAGGAACTTCCAACGATGCCGAAAGTTCCGATCAGTGGGATCGAACCGAGGATGAGAGCCGGCATACGTATCGAGCGGGATTCCAGATCGCACTACGAGTGTCGAGTCCAGGCCCTACACCGCAATCATGTTCCGAGGCTATTCCATATTTATGTAATGCCCTACTGCCGAGGTAAACGCATTCTGGAGCTGGATTTACCGGTATAATGCCTAACGTGAAGGGACCTCGCAAGGCATGTTCCGATTCTAGCGTTAACGCTGGGCCGCAGATCGTCAGGTGGTTGTTCCTAAGGAGGTATTCTTCATGGAACCGACGAATGAGCTTGTCTATATCGTGGACGATGAGGCTAACGTCGGAGAGGCGTTGTCCACGCTGCTGCGGGCAAACGGTAAACGCGTGCAGATTTTCACTTCTGGACAGGACTTCCTTGATTTTGCCCGCCGAGACTCTTGCGCTTGCCTGATTCTCGATCTCAAGATGCCTGGATTGGGCGGCCTCGAGGTGCAGAAGCTGATTTCGGCAAAGACATCGATTCCTGTGATCTTTCTCACCGGGCGAGGCGACATCCCGTCAACCGTGAGAGCGATGAAGGGAGGAGCTGTCGATTTTCTCACCAAACCGGTTGATGAAGAAGCGCTCCTCGCTTCTGTTGAGCGGGCCTTGCGACAAGATCGCGCGAGCCGCCAAGAGGCTGTGGAGCATGGCAAGTTAGTTGCTCGGTATGAATCCTTGACACCGCGCGAACGAGAGGTCCTTCCACTTTTGGCAAGAGGTTTGTTGAACAAGCAGGCAGCCTTCGAGTTGGGGATCACCGAATACACCGTCCAAATCCATCGTGGGCACATTATGCGAAAGATGGAGGCCGACTCTTTTGCGACATTAGTCAAGCTTGCGGGCAAGCTCAAGGTCGAGACGACCAGCGCATCTAACGGGAACACGTAAGACAATGTCCTTGCAAGAGCCGGTAGAGGCTGTACAGATGACCCTGGGGGTTCGATGAACGTGCAAGGCCGTACAATCGCGGTTATAGATGACGATCTCCGAGTGCTTGAATCGCTCGTCAATCTATTGGCTTCATTTGGATACAATGCGGAGAGCTACAAATCCGCAGAACAATTTCTGGAATCTGGTACCCTTTCCCGGACCTGTTGCATCGTCACGGATGTCGAGATGCGTCAAATGAGCGGTCTCGGCCTTCTGCAATATTTGAAAAGCAGCAACAGCACCGTCCCCGTAATCATCATCACAGGAAAGCCGTCGGCACGGTCGGAAGGGTTTTATCTGGAGAGTGGTGCAGTAGGCTTCTTCAGAAAGCCGGTTGACGGAGATGCTCTAGTCGAATTGATCGGTTCAGTCTGTGTCTAGCTGGATTTCGCGGCCGACTCGGCGATTCAACGAAGAACGCAATGTAGTTTCAAGTTGACCTCCGGCAACCGGGTTAATAAATGTAGTTGTGACACGAACCTGCGATATCTCATGATGATCTCTTGAGGGAGGTCCATGGTGACAACTCGCCGAAACGCGATTGCGGGGCTCGGTTCGATTCTCATTGACTGCTGTTCAGGTTGCCACCGTGGCAAGCCGGAACCCGTGACCCTTCTATTTATGGATCCCGGAACTCGGTGGCTGCAACGACAGCACTTATCCGAAAAAGCTCTGCGCCAGTTCGAGATTGAAACAGGGATCAGGGTGAAACACCTTCCCGCCCCCGAAACTTCCCAAGAACAATTGACGCTGATCCAGGAGCTCCTTGCCGAAAAGGACACACCAGATGTGTTCGGCATAGACGTCGTTTGGTCTGGGATTCTGGATGGCGCACTCCTCGATTTGAAGCCCTTTTTCAGTTCGGAACTCTCTGCCGCCGAGCCTGGTCTGGTTTCACCCTATACGGTGAAGGGCAGAGTTCTCGCTATTCCCTATCACCCTCATGTCAATGTACTTTACTATCGTGCTGACTTGCTGACAAAGTACGGGTATCGCATCCCACCTCAATCCTGGTCAGAATTAGAGAAGATGGCATTCCGCATTCAGGAAGGTGAACGCTCAGCCGGTGATAAGAACTTTTGGGGATTTGTCTGGCCGGGGGCAGCCGATGAAGGTCTGACTTGTTTGGCCTTGGAATGGCAAGCTTCGGAAGGCGGCGGAACGATTATCGAAACGAACCAAACGATCAGCGTTAACAATGAGAACGCAATACGCGCATGGCAACGTGCAGCGCACTGGATCGGTTGGATATCGCCTCCAAATGTCACGGCATACGAAGACGTGGACTCCGTCAATGGTTTCGAAGACTCAGGCAAAGCAGCATTCTCACTCGGCTGGACTTCTGACTACCTCCTCGCGCTCCCAGTGAAATCAATGATGTACGGGAAGATGGGTGTCACGAGCGTTCCGTCAGGGAAGATCGGCGTAGGAACGTTAGGCGGGTTCGGCCTTGGCGTATCAGG
>WNGK01010174.1_pt1 | contig 10641 bp, 8 predicted proteins | sample 5400601 | NCBI WGS metagenome assembly WNGK01 (sample SAMN13153376, study PRJNA577476) | soil metagenome | isolation source: 60 cm soil or saprolite under Garry oak tree replicate 1 | place: USA:California | collected 2016-06-15
TGCGGAAGCGTTCTCCTGTGCGCGATCTAATAGCGCACGGAGCGGCCACTAATGAGACCCGCAACAAGCGCATGTATTTCGTCCGCCTAAATTGGGACTTGTTAAACTGTGGGGCGTTTTACTCTTTCAAGCAGGCCGAGGCAAGGACGTACTTGTAGCAATTTGTAGCAACCCGGTGGCGGCGCATTCACACCGCCGGTCGGACGGACGTTCTGGCCTGGATAAGTCCCGCGCGGAATCAGCATTCTTTTCAAGAGTGGATAGTACAACCTGAGGCGATCGACTTCCGGGCCGCCAACGTCCATCGGTTGACTGCACTGAGAACTGCGGAAAATTCAGAAAGGCGGAAAGGATATTTGCCTCTGCCGTCGCCATCCGCACTTACTGGCCGCGCCGCGCTTTGGTTCGTCGCGGATTTGGCGCTACAGGCTGCAATCGTAATCGCTGTGCTCAGCATCAGCGCCGTTGCTGTCCTTCGCCAGATGATTCGGAAATAATTCATAGCGTCTGAGGGAGCCGTAAAATCGGTCCACTGCGCTCGCTTCGCCCACGGTCTCACCCTCACGAGGGAGAGCCGCCCGCGAAGCGCCAGCCCGATAGGGCGAAGCATTAATAGACGGCGGCAGGGTTGCTCAACAGGACTTTCAAGCCTGCCCGCACAATTTGCAACAACTTTTCGCGAGCCACTTTAATACAACAATGCGAGTTTCAGTACTCCTAAAGACCGAAAGAGGTCTTGACATGTAGACATTTAGTCTGTCGCGAAACTCACGTTCAGTGCCCAGGAAGCGTGCCTGTGGCCGCGCTCTGTTAAGCGCGCACGGTCGTGAAGATGAGGAGATGCGCGGGGTCAAACACCGCGCACCTACAGTTCAGAGATCTCGAGAAAAGGAGTAGAAAATGAATCGTCGACTTCTATTGTTGGTGCTCTTCGCAGCACTCGGATTTGCCCTGTTGCCGCTACAAGGTCAGCAGCGGGGAAGCTCAACGCAGGGAGGGCAGGCGCCCCCCACCGCGGATCCCTATGCCAACAATCCTGATGCAGGAGCCTTGAAGTTCCCGTTGGCGGCACCTGCCGGCAAGGATTCTGGCGCACTCACCAATGCACTTCCGGGTGGAGTCAATCAGAGCCGTATCGATGAAAAGACGTGGAAGTACGGCCACGCTTTCGACGCGCCTTCCAACAGCAAGATCTGGAATCCGGTGAAGGTCAAGATGATGAAAGGCGAGAAAGTAACGGGCGGAACGGTCTTCGCCTCGTCGGATCCCTCCACTTACTGCGCTATGGCGAACGCCGGCTATGACTTCATCTGGACCGAGATGCAGCATGATTCTCGCGATTGGGAGAACGTAGCCAAAATGTGGCAGGCTTGCCCGCACGCGAAAGCCGTTCCCGGCGTCCGCGTGGCCTATGCGGATGAACGCGAGATTCAGCATGCGATGGATGCGGGCGCACTCGTCGTCGTTGTGCCCACCGTTAGAACGGTTGAGGAAGGGAAGGCCGCAAGAGACTGGACCTATTTTCCACCACTCGGCAAACGCAGCCAGGGCGGCGGGCCCGCGTTCTCGCCCGACTTCTGGGGCAGCGTTCCAGGCGGCTATCGTAACACGATCAACGACAACGTGGTTCTGATCGAGATGATCGAAACGGTAGGCGGCGCCGCGCAAGCCTACGAGATCGCAGAGATTCCCGGCGTCGACGCCGTATTTGCTGCCAGCGGAGATCTCGGCAATTTTTCAGGCTACAAACAGGGCGAGCCCGATTACGAGCGGCTGATCAACGTCGTGCATGATGCAGCTCTGGCGGCCCGGAAGCGGCTGTGCGGACCTCTCGCTTGGCGCGATCGTCCCGACTTTACCTGTTTCCAGGCTGGCAGCGAGACCGCCGCAATTAACCGCGGAGTGGCCGCGGAGCTTGGAAATCTAAAAGATACACAGGGCAAGCCCGAGGTGGGACCTTACGCTCCGAAGAAGTAAATAGCCCACAAAAGGGCACAAAAAAGGATCGGGTTTCGGGCGAGGCGCACGCCGGTGCCTCCGTAGCCGGAATAGTTTCACCTGGCACGCTCCTTTACATTGGCTGCGTAACAGCATCGATGCACTCGCGCGCAAATTGCGGAGTTCCCCCATGCGTGGATCAAGGAGAAATTCGGCTTAGGTCGATTCCGAATGCGAGGTCGACAAAAGGTCCGAACTGAGGGGGTGTGGGTGTGTCTGACTTACAACATTCAGCAGTGGCTGCGACTGAGTTGGAGGCGAAGTGTGCTTGCTGCCGCTTAAGCAAGCAGAAATAACCCAATGAAATAGGCAATCAGCCGGATCTTGGTCAAGTTAAGGCTGGTTTGCTTATAAAAAAACAAGCTTGGGAGCACAGCCGACTCGATTGCTCGATTCGACCGTGCCTCTTAAAAAGCATCGGCGGTCATCGAAGGTGTTCTAACCGGCAATTTCGATTCAACTTGCCAATCCGATCCCCGGCCCGGCCCGCACAATTTGCAACAATTTTTCGCCAACCACTTTACGACAACATTTTTAATACTCCTGAAGACTGAAAGGGAGGTCTTTTTATGACGAAGGGCATTGGGTTCCTTCTGGGTGTCGTGATCTCGATGTGCGCTCTGGCCGCGCCGGCAGGCGCGCAGGGAACGGCAGACATTGTCGGCCGCGTTGCCGATTCGAGCGGTGCGATTTTGCCCGGAGTTACCGTGACGGCTCGCCATGTGGCCACGAACGTCACGCGCACGACCGTAACAAGCGAAACCGGCGACTACACGTTTACCCCGCTGCTGATTGGCGAATACGAAGTCAAAGCTGAACTCTCCGGCTTTAGGACGGGGACTTCGCGTGTCACCCTCGCCACCGGCGACCGGGCTCGCGTGGACTTCAGGCTCGATGTCGGGACGGTCAACGAGAGCATCGTGGTCACCAGTGACGTGCAGCAGTTGCAGACCGATGCATCACACATCGCTTCGCAACTCAACGTGGAGATTGTGCAGAACGTTCCGATTGTCGGCCGCAACATCATCAATATTCTCCAATTGACCCCGGGAGCAGCCGAAGGAGCCGCAACCGCGACGATCAGCGGCAATCGTCCGGATGACCGCCGCCAAACATCGGCCGTTTCTGTGAACGGAATGCCCGAAAACGAAAATCGACAGATGATTGACGGTGTGGACAACGAAGAGCGTGTCATGGGCGGGATGGGAATCAAGCCGTCGCTTGAAGCGATCCAGGAAGTGAACGTCAAGACAAACAGCTACTCTGCCGACAACGGCAGAACGCTGTCGGCAGTGATCAACATCGTCACGAAATCGGGCAGCAATGACTTTCATGGCTCCGCATACGAGTTTTTGCGGAATCAAAACTTCGACGCCAGAAACTTCTTCGCGGCGACGAGACCGCTCAATCATCAGAATCAATTCGGCGGCAGCCTGGGCGGGCCGATTAAAAAGAACAAGACTTTCTTTTTTGTGGATTACGATCAGGACCGAATCCGCAACGCGATGGCGTCCATTGTGACGGTGCCGACCGCGAAAATGCACAATGGCGATTTTTCAGAGCTGGCCACGCCCATTTACGATCCGATGAGCCGTCCGCGAACGCCATTTGCCGGCAACATCATTCCACGTGATCGTTGGGATTCGAGGGCTGTGAATTTAATGGCGCTGTACCCCCTGCCCAATCTGCCGGGCCTCGCGAACAATTTGGCCTATAACGGCCCCGGATCGCAGACGAATCAGACCACCGACGCGCGTATCGATCACCACTTCAACGAGAAAGATACGATCTTCGGGAGGTACTCGTATAACTTGACCAATGGTGTCACCCCGAGCCAGTGTCCGCCGGCTGAGGTCCTGGGCCGCACATTCGATGCCACCTGTAACACGGGCGGCGTCAATGGAATCTATTCCGGACCCTACCACACGTTTGCCCATAATGTCGTCGTGAACTGGCTGCGCGTATGGAGTCCAAGCCTAATCTCGTCGCTGACGTATAACTTCAATCGGCCTTTCACGTCGGCAAGCCGGCCATTGGCGAACCCTTTCAATGCCGCCAGCCTCTTTGGGTTTCAGAATGTGAATTACACGAGCGATCCAATTACAGGAGGGTTGCCCTGGTTTCAAATGAATCCGACCACGTACGCGGCCATTGGCGATCCGACGTTTATCCCAATGCAGACCGAGGATCACAATCATCAGATCGAGGGATCTTTAACCAAAACCAGGGGTGCGCACAGCATAAAAATGGGCGGCGGTGCCGTATTCCGGATGTTTGGCGTTCAACAGTCGCAATATCCGAGAAGCACGTATCAGTTCGATTCTTCTCTTACCAGCAACGGCAGTGGCTCTGGAGGGAACACGTTCGCATCGTTCCTTCTTGGCTATCCGACCACAGAACAGCGAACCCATTTTCCGATTCATCCGCTCAACCGCTCAAAGGAGCCAAGTGTCTACATCCAGGACGATTGGCGCGCCACTTCCTGGCTGACACTCAACCTGGGCCTCAGATACGAAATCTTTACACCGGTCACCGAGGCGCAAAACCGCATCTCCAGATTCGATCCCGCGCTCGGCAAAATTGTTGTGGCCTCGGACTCGAATCCAACGGCTGGCGTCAAGACAGATCACTCGGATTTTGGGCCGCGAGCCGGATTTGCGGCCAGCTTGCCTCACCGATTCGTCTTTCGCGGCGGCTTCGGCATTGTTTACGACCCCATACTCCGCGGCGCAGGCTCGTTCCTCAAGAATCCTCCGTTCACGCAGAACTTTGGGCCGTTCACCAGTGCCGGCTCCTCGGGTGGGTTTCCGAGTCTGTTTCTATCCGACGTTCCTCCACTACTGGTCTTTAACGATGCGGTCAATCCCGCCGGGGTATTGTCGCAGCCGGTTACGAACTACAAGGCGGCCCGGTCCAGACAGTTCAACAGCGTTCTCGAGAAGCAGTTGGGCGGCTTCGTGATATCGGCGGGATACGTTGGGTATCGGGCTGATCGCCAGCCTTTCGGCGGGGGAGGTGGAAATCTGAACATCAATTTGCCTCCCGTTGGGCCCGGCCCGGTGCAGTCGCGACGGCCCTACTATTCCCAATATCCCTTATTGACGAATATCACCATGATCACCAATCTGGGCGAGAAGACTTATGATGCGGCGCAGTTCAAAGTAGAACGCCGTTATTCTCGCGGCCTGACGATGTCGTCATCCCTGACCTGGGCGCATGCGCAACAATCGACTTTGGCGCCCTGGGACAATCATATATTCGAGTGGGGTAATATTCCGACCTACGACATTCGACTCAAGTGGGTTGGAATCGCCAGCTATGACTTGCCTTGGGGAAGTAACTTACACGGAATCGCCCATGGCTTCCTGGCAGCATGGCAAACGAATTTCGTGGCTTTCTGGTCAACGGGCCTGGCTTACAACATCGTTAATGCATCCTCCCAAACCAATGTCGGCGGCAGCGACAGACCCAATTTGGTTGGCGATCCCAACTCGGGTCCACATACGGTTCAGCGTTGGTTCAATACGGCGGCATTTGCACTCCAGCCCCAATACACGCCGGGTAATGTCGGCGTAGGCACGATGCATGGACCTCCTCAAAGGCGCTTGGACATTGCGGTCAGCAAGTCTCTACGCGTGAGCGAAAAGCAGACGGTGCAGATCCGCGTCGAGAGCTATAACGTCACGAATACGCCAAGCTTTCAGCCGCCGGACGGAAATTTTGGTTCGACGACGTTTGGCAGTATTTCCAGTACGGGAAATGCACCTCCGCGGCAAATGCAATTCGGGGTCAAGTATTTGTTCTGATTTGGAGCGGCAGGTCGGCGGCAGCGGTCACCGGATTAATTCGTTCCTGCTGATCTCGAGCACGCGGGGCACGGAACGCCGGGGGTGTTGACTCGGACCTTGTAGATGCTCGTCCGCGCAGTGAGATACAGACTCTTCAAGTCGGCGTCGCCGAACCCGAGGTTTGCGGGCCGCTCCGTCATTAGAATCGATCCCAGATGCTTGCCTTCCGGCGAGATGATCCACACGCCCCCGGGCCCGGTCGTCCAGATGTTTCCTTTGGAATCGACCTTCGTTCCGTCGGTGACGCCGGGTGTTTTGTCGCTCGAGAGATCGATGATCAACTTCGGATTCGCCAAGGCGCCATCGGGCTGGATGTCGTACCGGCGGATGTAATTCTCGCCGCCGCCGTTCACGTACAAGTATTTTTCGTCAGGCGACAGCGCGAGACCATTCACGGTCTTCATGTCGGAAACCACCATCGACAGCTTTCCGTTTCGCAGCATGAAAAAGCCATTCCGCTCGAGGCCTTTGTTCGGGTCATCAGCCCGGTTCCGCAGACCGCCAAAGGTGTCTGAGAAATAGATCGTGCCGTCCCTTTTGACCACGACATCGTTCGGTCCGTTGAGACGCTTGCCTTCGTACTTGTCGGCCAGGATGGTGCGCTTGCCGTCTTTTTCCACGCGCTCGAGCGCCCGGTCACCGAAAGCGCAAAGCAGAAGTCTGCCCTCGGGGTCCACCGCGAGGCCATCCGCGCCTACCATAATGAAAGGACCATTCGGCGTCGAGCTGCCCACGGTCAACATCGTCCAGCCGTTCCACGGACCGCGGTACCCGCTCTGGTCTTCGTAGAGAGATACCTTTCCGTCGGAAGTCATCTTGTGGACCTTGTTGCCTGGGATGTCGGTGAACAACAGATAGCCTTCTCTTCCGCGCTGCACCCACACAGGGCCCTCAGTGAATCCGAATCCGGACGCAACCTTCTCGATTTTAGCGTCCACCGAAATGAGCGCGTCGAGTGCCGGATCCAGTTTCACGACTCTGTCTGCCGGAGCCTGCGCGATACCGCTGCCGATTCCCGCAATGACTGTCAGGGCTAGTACTGCGAGAGCGATGCTCGTCTTCATGGAAGCCTCCATCAATCGCTATTTGTAAAATTCAATCGACGCCTGCCGGAAAAACAGGAAGTTCGCGGGTGCGACCGAAATTGGTCCGTTGATGCCGAAGATGGCAACCTGGAACCTGTCACCCGCCTTGACCGAATCGGCGAGCACGACCCGATTGGGAATGTTGAAGCCTTGAATCGTGGCCGGACTGGTGATGCCGGCACGGCGCGGCATCTGCCCGTTGACCCAGACTTCAGCATAATCGTCCACGTAAGCCGTGAGCACCGCCTTGGCGCCCGCAGTTTCGAAATTCCCAATTTTCGCCGGTATGGTCAGATTCGTGCGGAACCAGAAAAATGAGACTTTTCCACCTCCGCGCCGGTCTGTCAGCCCCTTGGCTTCTATCGCCGGCCATGAAGAATCATCGAAGCCGGCCTCTCCGGCATGGGGCGTAATGTCATACGAGGTCTTGTAGCCGGGCATTGCGTTCGGTAGCGCCGGACCCTCGACGATTTTCGCCTCCATCGTTTTCCACCGGCCCTCGAATGCCCCGATGCCTTCCGCTGTCATCAGGTCGACCACATATGATGGCACGAGCGTGGGCGGGATCTTCGGCTCAGGAGGCTGCGGCGCTTGCGGCGGAGCCGGCACTTGCGCGACGGCAACCGTCGCGATCATCATGGTAAACACGGTCAGTGCGGCGCAGGCGATTCGCCTGCCCGGATGCTTCTTACGCATATGGTACTCCTTAGCAAAGAGATCCCGTTACCTGTCAAAGTGTTTGAACTAACTGATGGGATTCTTTACCATGCGCGCAATCAGTCACGCAAACGAAATTGAGGACACCAATATGAAGACGATCGTTTCGGCAGGAATCGTTTTGATCCTCGTTGCGCCGGTTGGCATCGCGCGGCAACAAGTTGCCGGGGAATTCTGACTTCTAAATCTGTCCGAAATACTTGCACGACCGCGCTTGAACGCCTTATGCTCGAACGGGACTGGGGGGAAGCCATGGGAAGTTGCGCAAAATTCGCCGCAGCGTGCATTTTGGGAGCGTTAGGATCGATCTGGGGTGGAGTGGCCATGGCGGCCGACCTCGTCATCCTGACCAACCAGGGCGCGACGCCGGGCGTAAAAGAACTCGCCGCCGCGTTCTCGCGTGCGAGCGGGCACAAGGTCACCGTCGTCCAGGCAGACGACGCCGTTCTGCAGCAGAGACTCAACGACGGCACGGCTGATCTCATCACCGGAAATCCCGGGCCGATCGACGAGCTCGTCAAAAGCGGCAAAGTCGTGGCCGGCACGGTAACGCCATTCGTGCGCGCGGGTCTCGGGCTTTCGGTGCGGGCCGGCGCGCCCAAACCCGACATCAGCACGGTGGAAGCCTACAAGGCGGCGTTGCTCGCGGCCAAATCGATCGGCTATTCACGCGGCTGCAGCGGCACGAATGTCGCAGAGGGGATCGCGCAGCTCGGCCTCACCGGGCAGTTGAAGAACAAGACGGTTTTCACCACCGCGGGTCCCGTCACCGACTATCTGGCGCGTGGCGACTTCGAGATCGGTATTCAGCAGACCAACATTATGGTCGGTGTGCCTGGAACGGATTATGTCGGGCCATTGCCCGGCTTTCTGAATAAGCCGTGCCTATCGAGTGTTGGTTTATCGACGAACTCGAAGCAGCCGGAGGCCGCGCGCGCGATGATCCGGTTCATGATTTCGCCGGAAGCCGCGCCGCTGCTCCGCAAAACCTACGTGGAACCCTTCCACCCTTGAGACGAAACGATGGCTGCGATCTGCCGGTTCGGCATGCGGGTGGTTCCGAACATCTCAGAAATCATCGCGCAGTGCCGCAACAAGAAACAGCTGGTCCAGGGGCCTCACATCGCGGAGTTCGAGCAGGAATTCCGCCGGGTGCTTGGCGGGCGCGGTCACGTCCGTGCCGTGTCCACCGAATACGGGCGCATGGCGCTTTACTTTATTCTGAAGGCGCTCCACATACCCGCCGGGTCCGAGATCATCGTCCCCGCTCTCACCTTCTGGGTGGTTCCCGAAATAACGCGCGTGGCCGGACTCAAGCCGGTGTTCGCCGACATCGACCCGCACACCTTCACCCTGGACCCGAAGGCGGCGGAGCGCGCCATCACGCCGAACACGCGCGCTATCCTACCGACGCATCTCTACGGCATGTCGTGTGACATGGTCCCGATCATGGCGCTTGCCCGGAAGCACAACCTGAAGGTGATCGAGGACTGTGCGCACTCGCTCGGTACCACCTGCAACGGCCAGCCGGCCGGCACCTTCGGGGACGCCAGCTTCTTCAGCTTCCAGGCGTTCAAGCCGCTCAACACATACGGCGGGGGCCTCGCGTGGGTGCGCGATGCCGATCTTGCGAAGAAAGTGTGGGAGTTTGCGGATGCGGAACAGTGGCCGAGCGAAAAGCGTGTCGAGAGCATCCTGCGCACGGGCTGGTGGCAGCATACCTTCATCCGCCCGCGCGTGTTCACCCTCTCGCTCTTTCCCATCTGGTACGTCGCGTCGTTCACCGGCTCGAAGCCGGAGGAGAAGCTCTGGGAAAGCGTGCGGCGGCTGGATCCGCTGCCCGCGCACTACCGCGGGAAGTTCTCGAACGTGCAGGCCGCGATCGGCCTCGCGGGGCTCCAACGGTTGCCCGAGTTCATCGAGCGAACGCGGCTGCACGCGAAGGTCTACGACGAGATGCTCGGCGACGTACCCGGCGTTTCTATCCCGCGAATTCCTGAAGGCCGCAACCACGTCTACTACCCAGTACTGTCCGTACGTGCCCGGCTACCTCGATCTGGTAAAACGCTGCATCCGCCGCGGCGTCGACGTCGCGCCCATGCACGTCGACCATTGCCCGACGATGGAACTATTCGACTGGAAGGGACCGGCGTCGCCGGGCGCGGCCAAAGCGATGACGGCGGTGCAGATGCCGGTGTACGAGTCACTGTCCGACGCGGAGATCGAGCGCATCGGACGCCTCGTACGCGAGCAGGCACAACGACGGTAGAGCCGACGCTTATCGCCTGGCGGACAGAGTGAGGGCAACCTTGGGTGTTCGGCCCCGAGGCTTTTCTCAAAAACTGATAGTACCTGTTGATAATAAGTTTGCACTTTCGCATATATACTGACCCAGCCGGGAAGCGCGATCGAATCCCGGCAAACTTCCGAACAGGAGAACAGCAATGGAAAGTGTCATCGCAAAATTGCTCCAGGATTTCGAACAGGGAAAGATGAACCGGCGGCAGCTCATTCGGAGCTTAAGTGTGGCGGCAGCCGCGGCGGCCGCGGCGGCCGGGATGGCGCCGGAAGCCAGGGCTGCGGGCAAGCCGCTCGAGGCCCTCTACGTCAACCACATCTCTTATCAGGTGAACGATTACAAGAAGGTCCGCGACTTCTATGTGGATCTCCTGGGGATGAAGATCACCGAGGACGACGGAAAGGAGCAGTGCCGTCTGGTGTTCGGCAATAACATACTTATCCCTCGGAGTCGGGCTAAGGGCGGTCCGGCCAAAGTCGATCACATCGCCTACACCATTACGAACTGGGAAGCCGAGAAGGAAGGGTTGGAGGCCGAGCTAAAGCGCCGGAAATTGGAGTACACGGGGAGCGCCAAGACCAGCTTCCAGGTCAAGGACCCGGAGGGGATGGGAGTGCAGTTCGGCGGATTGCATCAATAAGGTCGGAAAATCCGACCCATCGGGATACGCAATTTTGAAATTGGACGAATCCTG
>WNGK01008514.1_pt1 | contig 10638 bp, 5 predicted proteins | sample 5400601 | NCBI WGS metagenome assembly WNGK01 (sample SAMN13153376, study PRJNA577476) | soil metagenome | isolation source: 60 cm soil or saprolite under Garry oak tree replicate 1 | place: USA:California | collected 2016-06-15
CGCGGACAAACAAACTGTTCAAAACAGATCGTTCAATATTGCTCAGTTTTTTCCGTTGCCTTGGCCTAACCTTTGTGCGTCCTGAGCGGGAAGACAAGGACTGAATGAAAACCAAAGAACTCACGCTGAAGCAGATAAACTCCGTGCCCTGTACGACCTGTTGGGCAGCGATTGGGGAAGCGTGTGAACTGCATTCGGGCGCTCTGTGTTTTGCGCCCCATCAGGATAGGAGATTCTCCGCAATCGACACCATGAAAGCGAAGCGCAACAAAAAGAAAAAGTAGCAGGGTGTCACACTAACCAACCCTGCCCCTCAGCTTTTCAATCCACTCTTCCACATCCTTCCGAAGGAAACGCACGCTGCTGTTGATTCGCACACAAGGCAGAGGGTTACGGTTAATCTTGCCTTCCCTAGTGCACGCCTTTGCCAATTCGTACACTTGCCACTTGCTCAGGCGCAGCATTGCAGCGACCTCATCAACAATCAGAATTTCCATTGCACTCTCATTGCCCTTTCAGATGTCCAAGGCTACAGACTCCTCGCAAATTTGCAGATGCTTACAGATCGTAACAGACTGATAACACTGTAAAACATTGATTACAAAGGGAATATCTAACCGGTGCCGAGCGCAGCGACAATACAGGGAAGTACTTATTCGCCAAGCTCCGACCCATTTTAATCGCAAGCCTATTGAAACCGGTATCCCGGCTTGAGCGCGCAGCGGTAGACCCTGGTTTGGTCAGGATTGACTCGGGCGTTGCAACTTGCCCAACTGAGAAACAGGGATGGCCCCAGGGGGAAAATAACGGTTTGGCCGTCGATTTCGGCTTGAATGTTTACGCCCTCGGCGGCGGAAGGCAAGGTGAAGTTCAACCCTTCTCCAAAGATGACGGGGTAAGACTCGTGGATGATGTCACTCACCATCGGGTGGAATACTTCCGCCTCCAACAGAAATGTTGCGGTATCGGACCAGTTGCGGGCCGTCACACTGATCAGTTGCTCGCCTTGAGGGAGATGATCGGACTCGATTTCGGTGAACGGACACGGTCCGGCAATGCACGAAGCTCTGGCATCCCGCAACTCATTGCCGGGGCCTGCGTCGAGAGAGGCGGATCCTAGCGCGGCCTTCCACTTGCCATCAGGCGAGCACGGATGCTGTCCTTTACAAGCTACGTTGCCTTTATTCTCGACTTCGAAAGTCTGCACTGCGCTGCCGACATTGATTTCCGTCAGGGCCTTGATCGAATATCGGACGCGAACATTCCCCACTCTGATGAGCGGTCGGTTTGACGGCATCTTCGTCCTGCTGGAAACAGGGACCATGTGTGCGACATAAAGCTTGTCACCCACAAATTCGTGAACGTCCAAAGGCTTGTATTCGGGATGGCGAAACTCTAGCGTGACCGCCTGCCCTCTTTTCACGCTTCGGAGCAGTTCAATCTTGAAGAAGCCCGACGAATCCGAGCTTACCGGGTGTATGGCGAGACCGCCGTCAGCAGAAACCTCCACATCGGCGATGGGCCGCTCCTTTCGAGTGTCCGCGTCCTGCACCGTGACTGCGCCTTGTAGAACAACCGGCTTTCGAGTGCGCCAACCGAAAAGAAGAAGCGCGGCGCCTGCCAGCACCAGGGCCACGAACGATGCGACCCCTATCTGGACCTGATGTGTTCTGGTCATGTTTTCTGACATCTCAATGATGACACAGGGCAGGTTAAGTTTTCACCGGTCATCGATCGCGGCCTGAAAATTCATTCCCCTTGGTTTTCTTGATTCTGGCTAGTCGCTTTTCTGCACCGGAGATTCATTTACTATTTAAGGTATAGCGAAAACGGATGACAGAATCTAGAACCAGGCAGCTTTCGAGGCGACAACTCATCCGGCAACTCATGGGCGCCAGCCTCTGCGTGCCTCTCGCTTCATTGCTATCGGGCCGCACCGTTCAGGGACAAAATAAAACGGAGAAGCCTCAGGGGCCACCCGGCTCGGCTCCTAGCCTGGCCTCACTTTCACCCGAAGACGACCAGTTTCTGAATGATCTGGAGAGTGCTAACTTCCTCTACTTCTGGGAGCAGGCTAGCCCGAAAACCGGCATGGTGAAAGATCGTTGCAACCTGCACGTGAATGACCAGGGAATCGTGGCCAGCATCGCGGCAACCGGGTTCGGCCTCACCGCACTCTGCATCGGTCACCAGCGTGGCTTCATCTCCAGTGAAGCTGCGCTGGAACGCGTTTTCGCTGCCTTTCGATTCCTGTGGAAAAAGCTGCCTCAGCACCGTGGATTCTTCTACCACTTCGCCAATATCAACACCGGCGAACGGGTTTGGGATTCGGAAATTTCTTCCGTGGATACAGCCATTTTGTTGTGCGGAGTGCTTAGTTGTCGCCAGCACTTCCGCCATCCCGACGTTTCGCAACTCGCCGATTTGATTTTCAACCGCGTCGACTGGACCTGGTTGTCGGAAGATACTTCGCTGCTGCCGCATGGATGGACCCCGGAAATCGGTTTTCTGCCCTCACGGTGGGATTATTACAGCGAGTTGATGATGATGTATCTGCTTGGCCTGGGATCGTCCGCTCATCCCCTCAAGCAGGAAACCTGGAGCGCCTGGAAACGCCTTACGTTCGAATACGACGGCATGCGCTTCATTGGCTCGTTCGCCCCTTTGTTCGTTCATCAATATTCCCAGGCGTGGTTCGATTTCCGCGGTAGACGCGACAAATATGCCGACTACTTCCAGAATTCCGTGATTGCCACTGATGTTCACCGCCGCTTCTGCGTGGAGTTGGGTAAGCAGTTCCCGGACTATAGCGATGACCTGTGGGGAATTACGGCCTCCGACTCAGATAAGGGCTACGTCATCTGGGGTGGTCCGCCAGCCGTCGGACCCATCGATGGCACGGTTGTGCCTAGCGCTGCCGGCGGGTCTTTGACCTTTGCGCCCCCAGCTGCCCTGCGTGTCCTCAAAACTATCCGTAACCGTTACAGCTCGGCCTGGAGCAAGTACGGATTCGTAAACGCCTTTAACCCCCTCAAAAACTGGTACGACCACGACGTAATCGGCATAGATACGGGAATTACCATGCTCATGGCAGAGAATCTTCGTACCGGCTTCGTATGGGACACCTTCATGAAGACCTCTGAAGCCCAGCGCGGAATGCAGCGCGCTGGTCTGCTCACCTATTACCCAGCGAAATTCTGAGCGGTGTCGCGCTGCGCTGGAGCGCTGCCTCCGCAACCTAGATGGTATTTCTTACATCCAACGCTTGCTCGCTCCCAGAAGAGTCTCGCAGAAAAGGATAGGGCGGTCTGTTTTGTCGGTTGCGCGGCAGCTTCCGGGAGCCGGCAATTTCTGTTCAAGCGAACCGGACCTGAGAAGTTTAACGTGAGATTTTGGACCTTTTGCTTTAAACTTAGAGGATGTCCGACGCCACTGGTCCGGCGCAGGGGCGCACCGCTCTAGGATTTCCTTAGCTCAGAGCAAAATGCACCTCTTTAGGACTAAACCATGATTGGCAAACAGGACTTCTGGAGCGGATGGCAGGAGCGGCTCTCCGCCCTCCGGAACGTGCCTCCGGTCCTGAAAATCGTCTGGCGATCGGGCCCAGGGGTGGTCACCTTCGGGGTTGTCGCCCGCGTGATTGCCGCGCTGTTGCCGGTTGCACTGACCTGGATCCCCAAACTAATCATCGACATTTTGGTCCGCCTCATGTCCACGCACGGGCCCATCCCGTCGCGCCTTTGGTGGCTGGTGCTTGCCGAGTTTGGTCTCGCAGTAGTGAGCAGCATCGTAACCCGCATGATCGACTACTCGGACTCCCTGCTGGCGAATAAATACACCCGGCATGTGAGCATTCAGGTGATGAAGCATGCCTCCGAACTGGATCTGACGGCTTACGAAGATCCAGCTTTTTACGATCGGCTGGAACGCGCGCGGGTGCAGGCCACAGACCGGCTGGTCATGATTCAGGCGATTGGGCGGCTGGAACTGCAATTGATTACCGCCGTGGCCTGGTCCTTGGCGGTGATGCTCTATTCGCCCTGGCTCATGCTATTGCTGACTTTGGCTGTGCTGCCGGCATTTCTCGGCGAAACCCACTTTGCGTTTCTGGGATACGCCAAGAATTTCCAACAGACACCTATCAGGCGCCAGCTCGATTATCTTCGCCAGGCCGGAGGCACGAAGGAAGCCGCCAAGGAACTCAAACTTTTCAATCTTGGCGACTTTTTCACCCAACGGTTTGCGAAACTCTCTGACATCATTTACGAGCAAGATGTTGCGCTCGCCCGACGCAGACTCGGGGTTGGCTCGGCTTTGTCGTTCGTCAGCACCGCCGGATACTACTCGGCGTATGCCTATGTGATCTGGCGGACCATGGTGGGAAAGCTGAGCATCGGTGCGTTTTATTTTCTAACGAACGCCATTCTTCAGGCCAGTAGCAATATTCAGCAGGTTTTCTCGACACTGTCCGGGATCGCGGATCAGGCTTTGTTCCTCACTGACCTGCTCGCGTTTTTTGAAATGCAGCCCACGATCCGCTCCAAGCCCAACGCTTTGCCCGCGCCGCGGCCGATGGTTCGCGGATTCGAATTTCGCAAGGTCTCGTTTTCCTATCCGGGAAGTTCTCGCCTCGTCCTCGATGGATTGAATTTCCGCTTTCATCCCGGTGAGCGTGTTGCGCTGATCGGCGAGAACGGTCAGGGCAAAACCACGATAGTAAAACTCATCACCAGGCTGTACGACCCCACGGCCGGAGAGATCCTACTCGATGGCATCGATTTGCGGGAATATAGCCTCGAGGATCTCTACCGCGAAATTGGCGTCATCTTCCAAGACTTCATGCGTTATGAGATGACGGCCCAGGAGAACATTGCCGTGGGCCGCATTGAAGAGATCGACAATCTGTCATTGCTCCGTAGCGCCGCCGAGAAAAGCATGGCAGACGAAGTAATTGCCAAACTGCCGCGCCATTACGAGCAAATGCTGGGTCGGAGATTTGATGGTGGTGTCGACCTCTCCGGTGGAGAGTGGCAAAAAGTGGCGCTGGCTCGGGCCTATCTCCGCGATGCGCAGCTTCTAATTCTCGACGAGCCTACCGCTGCCCTGGATGCGCGCAGCGAATTTGAAGTCTTTCAGCGCTTTGCCGAACTGACAAACGGGAAAATGGCCCTGTTTATTTCCCATCGGTTTTCCACCGTTCGCATGGCAGATCGCATCGTAGTGCTCGAAAATGGGCAGATCGCCGAAGACGGAAATCATGATCAACTCACTCATCTCGGCGGCCGCTACGCCGAAATGTTTGAAATGCAAGCCGCCAGCTATCGTTAAGGATCCCGAGATACTATGCCGGACAACACTCACGTCGACATCATGATTGCAGAGGAAGAGCGCCACCATGAGCCGGCCGGGGAGGTTTTGGATTCTCAAGTGTTGCGTGACGGGGGCGCGCAGTTCGCCGCCCAGCTGGGCTGGTTGCCGGGTACGCCTGCCTCGAGCACCTTCCGGGAGCGCTGCCGCCGGCTGGCAAGCGCGCTCAAACCCTTGTTTGCCGCGGTGGAGGCAACTCCTTCGCATGCAACGCTGTCTGCCGATTTTCGCTGGCTTCGTGACAACATCCCGCTGGCGTATTCCGAGATGCTGAATGTCACAACCGAACTCAAGCCTTTGCGAAGGCTTCCCCATGCTCGTGCTCGCAAGGGAGAGATTGTCCCTCGAGTGTTGGCCTTCGCACAGGCATTTCTCGACCTGGCTGATAATAGCTTCAACGAGCAGGGATTCACTTCGTTTTGCCAGGCCTTTCAGGAGACAACGGTTTTGGATCTCCGCGAATTGTGGGCGCTGGTCCCGGCACTGAAGCTCATTTTGTTGGAACGAATCGCTGCCCGTGGTCGTTGCCTGGTGAAGGATCCTACCAGCGACGCTTTCGCGGTTGGGGTGTGTATACGCAGCCTGCGCGACGTAACCCACGCTTCATGGAAGGCCGTGCTGGAGCCGCTGGTTCGGTTTGACGAGATTCTCCGGCAAGACCCTGCAGGCGCCTATCCTCATATGGATTTTGAAAGCCGCGATCTGTACCGAGATCGGCTTTCAAAAATTGCTCGGCATTCCGACTTAACGGAAACGGAAGTGGCGCGGGAAGCACTCGCCCTGGCGCAGCTGGCTCACCACAAGGCCTATCGTGATGCGCGGATCGCCCAACGAGAGTCCCATATCGGGTTCTATCTCCTCGGGAAAGGAGTGGCTGCCCTTTATCAGCGAGTGGGCTTCATGCCCAGCTTTGTCGAAAAGCTGCGTGACTCGCTAGCTCGGCATCCCGATGAGTTCTTTCTTCCGGGAATTGCGATCCTTACCTTCGCGATCATCACCGGAATACTCTTGTTCCTCACCCCACGCGAGAGCACGCCCGCACTGATGCTGCTCTCTATGTTGTTCCTGCTCCTACCCAGTTCGCAGAGTGCAGTGCAAGTCATGAACTATCTGGTCACGACGTTGCTGCCGGCGCAAATTCTTCCCAAGCTCGATTTTTCCGACGGAATTCCCGCCGACTGCGTCACTCTCGTAGCGGTACCCACTCTTCTGCTCAATGAAAAGCAAGTGCGAACCTTGGTGGAAGACTTGGAAGTGCGCTTTCTGGGCAACCACGACCCCAACGTGCATTTCGCTTTGCTCTCCGATCTGCCGGACTCCGACCAGCCCGCACCGGAAGACAGTCCGCTCATTGATTTGTGCGCCAGCCTGATCGCCGAATTGAACGAGAAATATGCCGGTCACGGTGTGGGCTCGTTTTTTCTGCTGCATCGCCACCGCGTCTATAATCCGCGCGAAAAAGGCTGGATGGGATGGGAACGCAAGCGCGGTAAATTGCTCGATCTGAACCGACTGCTGCGCGGCCAATACGATAGTTTCCCGATAAAGGTGGGCGACCTCTCCGTGCTTGCCAAAGTGCGCTTCGTGATCACTCTCGATTCTGACACGGAACTGCCACGCGGATCGGCCGAGCGCATGGTCGGAACCCTGGCGCATCCACTGAATCAGGCGATCATCGATCCCGACAAGAACATCACCATCGCCGGTTACGGCATTCTGCAGCCGCGGGTCGGAGTGAGCGTGCAAAGTACGGCTCGGTCGCGTCTGGCCGCCGTTTATGCCGGCGAGACCGGCTTCGACATTTACACCCGCGCGGTCTCTGACGCCTATCAAGACTTGTACGGGGAGGGCAGCTACACGGGCAAGGGGATCTACGAAGTCGATACCGTCCAGCGTGTGCTGGATCGGCGCTTTCCGCGCAATGCTCTGCTCAGCCACGACTTGATCGAGGGAGCCTACGCACGCGCTGGCCTGGTCAGCGACATCGAAGTCATCGAGGACTATCCTTCTCACTACAGCGCCCACAATCGCCGCAAACACCGCTGGCTGCGCGGCGACTGGCAGATTGCGGGTTGGCTGTTCTCGCATGTTCCGGAGGAATCCGGCGCGCACGTCGCCAATCCAATCTCGCTCGTTTCTCGTTGGAAGATTCTGGACAACTTGCGCCGCAGTCTGGTGGAACCCGCTACTTTCCTGTTGCTGCTATTCGGCTGGCTCGCGCACAGCCGCAGTCCGGTTCTGTGGACTCTAGCCACGATATTTATCTTATTGATCCCCACCTGGTTTGAGCTGGCTTTCAACTTGGTCCGCGCCATCGTTGAACGCAAGAGCCTGATTGCCCACGAGGCCGTGAGCGCTTTCTATGCCGCCAACTTCACGGTACTGTTGACCCTGGTATTTCTGGCGCATCAAGCTCTGCTTTCGCTCGATGCCGTGGTGCGGGCGCTGGTTCGCCGCATGGTGACCCGCGAACGGCTGCTGCAGTGGGAGACGGCAGCGGAAGCGGAAGCAGGCACCCGCCGCACACCCGTAGATCGGTATTTGGATTGGATGCCTTTCCTGGCCATCGCCATCGGTCTTCTGATTTGGGGCGTGCGGCCCCATTCGTTGCCCGCGGCCCTACCTGTGCTCTGTCTGTGGGCATCCAGCAAGTTGGTCGCTTTGTGGCTCAATGAATCGCCATTGGACTCGGCCCATGACCTTCCGCGTCAGGATGCATTATTTCTTCGCAACTCTGCTCTTCACACCTGGCGCTATTTTGCCGAGTTCTGTACCGAGGAGCATAACTGGCTCATCCCGGATAACGTGCAGCAGGAACCGCCCGCGATCGCGGGCCGCGTTTCACCAACCAATCTTGGGTTCCTGCTGAACGCGCGCCAAGTTGCCTGCGAATTCGGATATCTCACTGTTCCGGAGCTCGCCGATCTGACGCAGCGCACCCTGGGCACGGTATCGCGACTGCGGAAGCACAACGGCCACTTGCTGAATTGGTATGACACGCGGACTCTCGAACCCCTCCCGCCGTGGTTCGTTTCTTCGGTTGACAGTGGTAACTTGCTGGCTTCGCTCTGGACCTTGCAGCAAGGCTGTCTCGACCGCTTGCGCCGGCCGCTGCTCGATCGAAGCTGGGCAGAAGGTCTGCTCGATTATCTTCGGGTCCTTGTCGATTTGCGAGTTCTTTCTCGGAGGCAGATTTCGAGCTACGAGTCGAACCTAGAGAGCGAGAATTGGCTGCCTGCCGCGTTGGATCTTCCGCTGGCTCTCCCTGAAGAAACGCGCTCTCCGGCAAAATCCAGCAATGCCTCCGACACTCAATGGTTTCGAGGGCAAACCCGCCTAAGGCTCGAAAGCTTACACAGACTGGTACGGTCCCATAGTCCCTGGTGGTTGCCGGAATTCAGCTTGCTGCGGAACGATAGCGTTGTGAATGCGAAATTGATGGATCTGGTGCCTTTGCAGCAGCAGCCGCGTGCCATCAGCGATCTCGAAGACCGTCTCGCCAGGGCCATGGCCTCGGTTCCAGACGAAGATAGGTTTCTTTACGAGGGCCTCCAGCAGTTGCTTCCAGAGGCAAGATCCAATGCCCTGCGTCTGATTGATGAGCTGAGACGCATCGCCGTTGAAGCTGAGAGGCTGGGCGATAATATGGACTTCGCGTTTCTTCTCAACCCCCACCGCAAACTCATGTCGGTGGGCTACGACGTGCAGTCGCAGCAATTGCAGCCCGCCTGCTACGATTTGCTGGCCACAGAGTCCCGTACTGCGATATTCGCGGCCATCGCCAAAGAAGACATTCCCCAGGACACCTGGTTCCTGCTCGGTCGCGGACACACCCTAGATCATGGCCGTCCCGTTTTGCTTTCCTGGACGGGAACAATGTTCGAGTACCTGATGCCGGCGCTGTGGATGCGGTCTTTCTCCAACACTTTGCTCGAACGTTCCCGCGTCGCTGCCGTGCGTTCCCAGCAGGCTTTTGCCGCCAGCCGGGGAATTCCGTGGGGAATTTCGGAATCGGCTTACTTCAAACTTGATGAAGCCGGAAATTACCAGTACCAGGCCTTTGGTCTGCCTCAGCTTTCCCTGATGAAACGGGAATCAAAAGCGCTGGTTATTTCGCCCTATTCCACGTTCCTGGCATTGAATGTCGATCCTTCCGCGGCGCTCGAAAATCTGCGCCGCATGGAAAACTTGGGCTGGAATGGGGCATACGGTTTTTACGAGGCTGCAGACTATACCATCTTCCGCAGCCGCTTCCGCTGGTCGCGCTGTCAGGTGGTCCGCTGCTGGATGGCTCACCATCAGGGAATGAGCTTGCTCTCCATCGCCAATTTTCTGTGCAGCAACGTGGTGCAGCGCTGGTTCCACACCGACCGAAGAGTGCAAGCCACCGAACTTTTGCTGCACGAGAAGCCGGTTTCACACGTGCGTCCTGCGGAATTGCCCTACGGATCTGCGGCAGCGTAGTCTTTTCACTGCGAAAAGCCCGTTTCTCACGGGCATTCCCCATAGATCGCCGGGCTATGTTTCGGCTTCTGCCGGCGATGGGCTATGAGCCCCGTCTGGTGGTGGTCGATGGAGGCTTTCGCCCTTCCGATTAGCGCCTCTAAAGCAACCTTTTCCTTCAAAAACCTGATCAGAGTGGGAATAAGTTCTGCTCAAACTATAAAATAGCCCAAACCCCCTGCCCCTGGAGAGTGTATGCGATTTGTTAAGGCTTTCTTACTTCTGTTGACGTCGACTCTGTGCTTGGCCCAATCCCCAGTCGACCGCCTCACTGCACCGATCGAGTCAGGGCTGACGGTCCCCCTGAGAGGCAATTTGCAGGGCGGGGCGAGGCCAGAGTTCGATCAGGGTCGGGTGGACGGCGGCATGGAGATGCAGGCGGTTTCGCTGGTATTCAAACCATCTCCAGCCCAACAAAGCGCTCTTGACCAATTGCTCGCCCAGCAGCAGGACCGGATGTCGCCGAACTACCACAAGTGGCTGACCCCAGCGCAATTCGGCGATCGCTTCGGAATGAGTAAAAGCGACCTCGACAAGGTAGTTTCCTGGCTGCAGTCGCAGGGCTTTACCGTGACCCGAATTGCCAATAGCCGCAACGAAGTTTTTTTCCGTGGGACCGCCGCTCAGGTCGAGTCGGCCTTCCACACGGAAATCCATAACTACCTGGTGAATGGCGAAATGCATTTCGCCAATGCCACCGAGCCCTCGGTGCCGGCTGCGCTGTCCGGTGTCGCCCTGGCGATTACAAATCTTCACAACTTCGGGCCA
>WNGK01015295.1_pt1 | contig 10632 bp, 10 predicted proteins | sample 5400601 | NCBI WGS metagenome assembly WNGK01 (sample SAMN13153376, study PRJNA577476) | soil metagenome | isolation source: 60 cm soil or saprolite under Garry oak tree replicate 1 | place: USA:California | collected 2016-06-15
CGGCCGCCTCGGCCTGCTCACGGACGAGCTCTTCGATCTCTTCGTCCGAGATCTCGAGTTTGAGCTCGTCAGCGAGCGCCTCGAGCACGAGCTCTCGCGAAACGGACCGCACCGCTTCCTCGCGCAACCGCGCCTGCAGCTCTTGCGGGGTCTGGCCCGTGATCTGGAGATAGGCCTCCGCCGGGATCCCGCGGCGCTCGAGCGAACGCATCAGTCCGTTCAGAAGCTCTGCCGCTCGCGCCTCGACGAGGGGGCCGGACGCCTCGGCTTTCGACGCGTCGACAAGCTCGTCGACGGCCGCCGCGCGGAACTGAGTCTCGAGCTCTTCCTCGAGCTGGTTGCGCAGGCGCGCCTCGATGTCATTTCTCAGCTCATCCAGGGTCTGGAACTCGCTGGCCGCGACAGCCACCTCGTCGTCGAGCGGCGGTAGCGACTTCTCCTTGAGCTCCTTGACGGTGGCCGTTGCTTTACGCGTCGAGCCGTCGGGAAGCGCGTATTCGATCGCCTTCGGCTCTCCGATCTTCGCGCCCACGAGACCGCTTTCGATCTCCTCGACGAGCCGGCCTGAGCCGAGCTCGACGACGTAGTCGCGCTGCGCCTCGCCCGTCTCGTCGACAAGGTCGGCTACGACCGTGTCGCCTTCGCGCGCGGGGCGGTCCTCGACCGGCACAAGCTGCGCCACGGAGCTGCGCAGTGCCTCGAGCTCCTGGTCGACCAGCTCTTCGGGAAGCTCGGGCTCGGCGGCCGGCACCTCGAGCTGCGTCCAGTCGACGAGCTCCGGCTTCGGCTGCACGGCGACAGTGGCCTTGAACTGGAAGGACTCGTCCTCCGAGGCGGGCAGGTCGTAGTCGTACTGCGGCTGATCGGTCGGCCGGATGCGCGTCGTCGCGGCGGCGTTCCAGAACCAGCCGCCGATATGGCTCTCGATCGCTTCGGTGAAGACGCGGTCACGGCCCAGGCGCGCGAGCAGGACCTGAGGTGGCACCTTGCCCTTGCGGAACCCGGGCACCTTGGCGGCTTCGGCGAGATCGGAGGTCGCGTGCTCGACCGCGTGCTTGACGTCGGCACTCGGTACCTCGACGGTCAGGCGGACACGATTGTCGTCAAGCTCTTCGACCTGAATCTCCACCCAGGCCATTCAAGCAGACCCGCCTCAGGCTCCGTGGCGTAGCCTCGGGCGGTGCGGCTCTTCGTTTTCGCGCGCCATGCCCAGTCGGTGCTGAATCTCGAGCAGCGCGTGAACGGTGATCCCTCGCGACCGGCACCGCTGACCAAGCTCGGCCGTGCGGAGGCGCAGCTGCTCGGGCTGGAGGTCGAAGAGGTCGGGCTCGACGTCTGCGTTCACACGCGCTTCGCGCGCACGCGCGAGACAGCTGAGCTCGCCGTCGGTGACCGCGCGCCGTTCGTGGCCGAGCCCCTCCTGGACGACATCGACGTCGGCGAGCTCGAAGGCCTGCCGATCGCCGAGTACCGCGCCTGGAAGGGACAGCACCAGTGGACCGATCCCTTCCCCGGCGGCGAGAGCCTCGACGACGCTGCCCGCCGGTACGCGCGCGCCTTCCGGCGGTTGCTGGAAGCCGGATACGAGAGCGCCCTGGTCGTCTGCCACGAGATCCCGATCCGCTACGCCCTCAACGCAGCGGCCGGTTCGAAGGAGCTAGACGGCCCGGCTCACGACATCCCGAACGCAACGCTGTTCCTCTTCGACGAACACGCGCTCACCCGAGCGGCAAGCGGGATTGAGTCCCTCGTCCGCTAGGAATAGACGGCGTTAGCCGTCACGTCGCCGCAGCCGACCTGTGCGGCTGCGGCTCGGCAACGCCGGAGGATAAGTCGATGCGTCGAAAGTCGTCATGGCCGCGAAGCGGCCGGACTTTCGACGCGAGTGCGGGCGAGAGGACTCGAACCTCCATGGGCTTTCGCCCGACGGGCCCTAAACCCGTTGCGTCTACCAATTCCGCCACACCCGCGTTGTGAGTGAAGAGTAAAGGCGAGTCACTTCGCGTACCTCAGGAAAAGAAAACGTAAGAAAGGTGTAAGGGCGTCTAACCCGCGCGGGGCGGGTCCGTCTCAGCCTGCATGGAGATGGACCACACATCGGTCGAGAGCTTGAGCGAGACGATCCTGCGTCTCCAGGGAGAGCGGCAGTCCCTGCGCTCCGAAGGCGGCGACGGCGAGGGCCTCGAGCGCAACCGCCAGAACCTCGTGCACCTGCATCAGGAGCTCGGCCGCGCCCTGATCGAACGCCACCGCTCCAAGTTCGTCCGGCACGCAGCCGCCTGACAAGCGTTTAGGGTCCGCCTGTGGCGGAGGGTTTCGTCGAGGTCCCGGGCGGTCGCGTCTTCTACCGGAGCGTCGGCGAGGGCGGCGTACCGCTCCTCTGCCTGCACGGCGGCCCTGGCTTCCCGCACGACTACCTGGAAGAGCTCGAAGGCCTCGCCGACCGCCGGCAGGTGATCTTCTACGACCTCGCGATGGAGTACGTGCTTCGCCACAAGCCAGAGCTCGAGAGCCTGATCCTCTGCTCGAGCCCCGCATCGATCCCACGCTGGATCGAGGGCTGCAACGAGCTCGTGGCGCAGCTGCCGCAGGAAACGCAGGAGACGATCCGCGATCACGAGGCCCGCGGAATGACCGCATGCCCCGAATACACGGCCGCAGTGCTCGAGTTCGAAAAGCGCCACGTCTGCCGCCTGAACCGCTGGCCGGAAGGGGTGGAACGCGCGTACCGAGACGCGGGCTACAACGTCTACAACTACATGAACGGGCCGAGCGAGTTCACCGTCGTCGGCACGCTCAAGGAGTGGAGCGTGCTCGACCGCCTGGACGAGATCGAGGTTCCGACGCTCATCACCTCGGGCGAGCACGACGAGGCTCGGCCCGACCACATGCACGAGATCCACGAGCGAATCGCCGGCTCGCAGCTCGAGATCCTGCCGGGCTGCTCGCACCTCTCCTTCGCTGAAGATCCAGATGCCTACTTCGCGATCGCGAACGCCTTCTTCGACCGGGTCGAAGCGGCTTAAGTCGGGCGAATCCGCGGGTCGAGCCAGGCGTAGACGACGTCTACGAGCGCACTCGCGAGCGTGATGAAGAACGCCGCGTAGACGACCGTCGCCATGATCACGGGCAGGTCGAAACTCTGAAACGACTGGTAGGTCAACTGCCCGACACCCGGCAGGCCGAAGACGACCTCCGTCAGCAGCGCTCCCCCGCCCACGAGGAAGGCGAAGTCGAGCCCGAAGAGGCTGACGAAGGTGATCATCGAGGTCCTGAGCATGTGCTTGATGAGCACGCGCCGTGGAGAAAGACCCTTCGCCCGAGCAGTGCGAACGTAATCCTCGCTCTCGACCTCGATCAGGTTCGCCCGCAACACGCGCGCGTAGAAGCCGATGTAGAGCACCGAGAGCACGATCCACGGGATGATCAAGTGCTCGAACCAAAGGATCGGGTCCTGGGTCAGCGGTGTGTAGCCGAGCGGGGGCACCCAGCTGAACAAGAAGGTGTTGTGGAAGCGTCTCTGCGTGAGGAGATTCGCCACCTCGCCGAGCCAGAAGACCGGCATGGAGATTCCGATCAGCGCGAAGATCATCAGCAGCGGGTCGAAGATGGTCCCGCGGAGGACGGCGGCGGCGAGACCGACGACGATCGCCCCCACAACCCAGAGCACGGCGGCGCCGACCACGAGCGACAGCGTCACAGGCGTCGCCGAGATGATGTCCGGAATTACTTTCGTACGGCTCGAGTACGAGATGAGATCCCGCGAGATCAAGAGGTGTTTCATCATCAGGAGGTACTGGACCGGAAGCGCACGGTCTAGCCCGAACTGGTGCTTGACCTGGGCGATGGTCGCGGGGTCCGGGTGGCGGCCTGCCATCTGTCGCGCGGGATCGACGCCGGGCGTGTGGAAGAAGATCAGGAAGACGAGGACCGTGATCGCGAAGAGGACGACGAGCAGCCACAACGTGCGCCGGACGAGGAAGGCAGCCATCTACTTCGCCCGCACCTTGGCGCGTGGATCGAGCGCGTCGCGCAGTCCGTCGCCGAGCACGTTCAAGGCGAGCACGGTCAGCACGATCATGATCCCGGGCGCGATCGCGACCCAGGGCCGCGTGTAGAGCAGATTCTGACCGTCGTCGATGATCGTCCCCCAACTCGCACCGGGCGCCTGAACTCCGATCGAGAGGAATGACAGAGCCGACTCGGTCAGGATCGTCGTCGCGATCATCAAGGGGAAGAGCACGATCACGGTCGAGGCGATGTTCGGGAGGATCTCGCCGAGCATCATCCTCCAGTGCGAGGCGCCGAGACCACGCGCGGCCTCGACGAACTCCTTCTCGCGTACCGAGAGCACCTGCCCACGGATCGGCCGCGCCACGTATGGCACATAGACCACCCCGATGATCAGTGTCGGTACCCAGAGGCTTGCCGCGGCGATCGTCAGGAACCAGACGTGGAGGCCGTTCTGCGAGGCCAGCAAAACCGTCGCGATCGAGATCGCGAGCAGGTAGAGCGGGAACGACCAGATCAGGTCCATCAAGCGGGAGAGAAACGCGTCAATCAAGCCGCCGAAGTAGCCGGCCACAAGTCCGACGACGAGTGCGAGCAGACAGGCGATCGCCGCCGAGCCGATCCCGATCTCCAGGGACGCGCGCCCTCCATAGAGAACGCGCGCTGCGACGTCGCGTCCCTGGCTGTCGGCGCCCAGAAAGTAGTTCGAGTGCCAGGTCGGAGCGATCGGCACCTCCCCGAGCCCGAGCTTGCCGCCCCCTGATTGGATCACTGCGACCCGCTTCCCGTTCACCGTCGTCGTCCCGGAGATGTTCGAGCTGAACGGGTCGGTGTGCGCGATGTCGTGCGCGTAGACCGGCGCACCGAAGCTGATGACGACGATCGCGATGAAGACGAGAAGTGCCGCGAGCGCGATCCTCTTGCGCACGAGCCGCCGGCCCGCGAGCGCCCAGGGACTCCGGCCCGCGATGTGCGGGCCGGATTCCTCTTCGAGCGCGAGGCCGGCCTGCGCCTCGGGGGCGACTGTCATCGCCGGCCTACTGCACGGATGCCTGGTCGATCAGGAAGTACCACTGAGGGCTGAACAGGTAGCCCTTGACCCGCTTGCCGAGCAAGTCGACGAACTTCGGGTTGAAGAGCGGCACCCAGACGGCGTTGTCGACGACCTGCTTGTCGACCTGCGTCCAGATCGTGTTCGCCTTCGCCTGGTCGGTGAAGCCGAGCTTGAGCGCCTGATCCATCTTCGCCTGGGTCGACGGGTCGCAGTACTCCGAGATGTTCGGGCTCGCGTCCGAGTTCGGCACGTAGGAACCGCAGCCGAGCAGCACGTTCAGGAAGTCCGAGGCGGCCGGGTAATCCTGGTACCAGCTCGAAAAGCAGAACTGCACCTTGTTCTTCGAGTTCTGGCAGAACGTGTACTGGATGTCGGTTGAGAGCGCCTGAAGCTGCGCCTTGTAGCCGAGCTTGTTCAACAAGCCCACGAAGTAGAGACCGATCGCCTTGTCGACTTCATTCGTGTCTGTGTTCACCTTGACCGCCGCCCCCTTCGTCCCGGAGGCGTTGATCAGCTGTTGCGCCTTCGCAAGGTCAGGCGCCGACCACTTCGACCCTGGGCTCTTCGTATACGGGCAATACGGCTTGTAGCCCGGGAAGTTGGGGGGCAGGATCTGGCAGGTCGGCTGCGCCAGCTTCGGTCCGCCATAGATCTTGACGAGTGCGTTGTGGTCTGTCGCGAAGTTGACGCCCTGACGCGCCTTCAGGTTGTTGAACGGCGGCACGCGGACGTTGAAGGCCATGTACCAGACGGCCGTGAGCGGATTCACGTGCACCAGACTCGAGTACTTGGAGCTGAGCTCCGGCAGGCGGTCGGCCGGCACTTGGTCGGCCCCGGAGAGGGCATCCGCTTGGCCGTTCTCGATCTGGGTCACCTCGGCCTCGACGGTGAGTCCGATCTTCTCGACGATCGTGTCCGGGTTGCCGTTTGGCTGCGCGTCCTTCGACCACTCCTTGAAGAACGGGTTCCGCACGAGCTTGATCTCCTGGCGCGGGGAGTACGTGACGAACTTGTACGGGCCCGTTCCCGGCGGCGCGATCGCTACTTCCTTCTGTGGTGTCGAGGGCGGCAGCGCGAACGCGAACGGAACGCCGAGCTTGTCGAGAAACTCGGGATCGGAGCCCGTCAGGTGAAACGTGAGGGTGTAGTTCTTGTCGTCCGGCACGATCGCCTGGGAGAGGTCGCATGTCTTCGCGCCCGGCTTCAAGCACTTGTCGGCGCCAATGAACACCTTGTAGAACGTTCCGGCAGTCGGACCCTTGACCACGAACATCCGCTCGAACGTGCGCTTGAAGTCGCTCGGCTTCATCACCGTCCCGTTCGAGTACTTGATGTTGCGGCGGAGCTTGAACGTCCACGTCTTGCCGCCGCCGGTCGGCTTGGGGATCGAGGTCGCGAGGTCGGGAACGATCTTCGTGCCCTCCTTGCCGCCCGAGCGCTTGAAGGCGACGAGCCCGTCGTGCGTGTCGATCAGGAGCTGCCAGTACTGAAGCGTGTAGTTGATCGCCGGGTCGGGGCCCCCGGACGGCGCAGTATGCGCAAGGATCGTGAACGTCCCTCCACGGTGGCCCTTCGATTTCGAGGACTTGCCGCCCCCGCCACCGCAGCCTGCCGCCATCGTCACAACGAGCGCCACGCTGCTCATCAGAGCCATCCACCGCAAACTACGACGCATCTGCCGACCTCCCAGCTGTAGGGGCCACACACGTTGTGACGCCGCGAGGGGGTCGATGTTAACGCCGAGGCGAAGCGGATGGCCCCGGGAGGAGTCGAACCTCCGCGCGCGGATTCGAAGTCCGCCGCTCTATCCGCTGAGCTACGGGGCCGTGCGGCCAGTGTGCCAGAGCCGCTCGTGGTTCCTTGACGCACGGCGCGGCTATCCTGACGAAGCTCGCGGTGGCGGTAGCTCAGTTGGTAGAGCCCCGGGTTGTGGTCCCGGTGGTCGCGGGTTCGAGTCCCGTCCGCCACCCTTCGTAGCTCTAAGATCCGCCTCGATGCCCAAGAGTTTGGTCGCTGTCGTCTCCGTCCTCGTCGCCGCGACCATCGTGAGCGCCGCTTCGGCGAGGATCGTCGTCCAGCGCGGAATCGCGGGCGCCAGGATCGGGATGACCCAGAAGCAGGTCCGCGCCGTGCTGGGCAAGCCGACCAAGGCGTTCCAGGCGAAGAACGCGTTCGGGATCTACGTCGAGTACCGCTACCGAAAGCTCGTGCTCGACTTCCAGGGCCCGGGCCCGCTCAGCAACATCTCCACGACGCGGCTGAGTGAGCGCACTTCGAAGGGCGTCGGCGTCGGTTCGACGATGGCCCAGGTGCAGAGCAAGGTCCCCGGTGCCCACTGCAAGGTGCAGCTCTGCTCGGTCGGGAACGCCGTCCCGGGCAAGATCGTGACGACGTTCTACCTGCGGATGGGCAAGGTCACGCAGGTCAGCGTCGGTCGTGTGATCGACTAGCCTGGGCCACGAAGTGACCTTGCGGTCGCGAACAACAGGCCGAACCTTCGCTCTGGCTACCCGTACCGCGTCGCGGCGGGCTTGGCCCGGCGCGGCTCACAAAAGGCCTCGGATCGAAGCGACAATACCCTCGTGAATCGTCATGCCGCGCGAACGCGCGGCGGATTCACGAAGGTGAGTGCGCCTGGGAGGATTCGAACCTCCGACCAACGGCTTAGAAGGCCGACGCTCTTCCACTGAGCTACAGGCGCGTTTAGAGAAGCGTACCGCGTCGGATTGCAGAGATCCGGCGAAAAATCGTGAGATTTTTTGCCGTGTTTAGCGTCGGACGCCGAAGTCCGAGGTGACGATCGTCGCAGGGCGGCCGCCGTAGACGCCGCCGGCTCGCGGGACGTGGACGACAGAGATGCCGACCTCGCGCCACTGCGTCGAGAGCAGGTTGGCGCGGTGCTCGGGGCTGTTGAGCCACATACGAATCGCACCGGGCGCGTCTACGTCGGGCGACGACCAGAGCAAGTTCTCGCCGACCGACCAGAAGCGGAAGCCGCCGGAACCGTAGAAGCGCTGGATCCGCTTCCAGAAAGCGGTGCCGTCGGCGGAGCTGTGGCTGAAGTAACCGCGCCTGGCCATCTGCGCCGTGTGCTCGCCGGCAGCCTGGTTCAACTTGACCGAGACGCGCAGAGCGCGGAGGCCGTGCTGCAGGCGCACGACGTTCACCTGAGCGGCCACGGCTGCAGCGAGGGCAACCGCACGCGTCGAGCGTCGCTGGGTGATCGCCCCGGCCGGAGCGACAAGCGTCGTCAGCGCGGCGAGGGCAAGGGCGAGCGCGAGAGCGGTGCGAATACGGGGCATACACGCACCCTCGGCTGCGAGGGAAGCCCGCGCATCGGCCCCGGGGAGGGTCTTTCCGGCCGGTCGGTCCTAGCTAGATCGAGGGATGCGTTAGGTCTCGGCGGGCTTGGCCCGCGAGCGCCTCGCCGGCGTCACCTTCCTGTTCTGAAGCCAATCCACGATGATCACCTGCAGCGAGCCCGCGACGGGGATCGCCGCGAGTGCTCCGAGGATTCCCGCCAGCTCGGCCCCGATCAGCACCGAGATCAAGACGACGAGCGGCGAGAGTTGCACCGTCCGTCCGTAGATCACCGGCTGCAGGAAGTGATTCTCGATCTGCTGGTAGACGACGAAGAAGACGACAACCACGATCCCGGCCGGTATCGAATGAATGAAGGCGACGAGCGCGAGCAGGATCCCGGCGAGCGTCGCGCCGGCCAGCGGGATCAAGTCCAGGATCGCGACGAGCAGGCCCAGCGCGACCGCATACGGCACGCCCACGATCAGCAGCACGATCGTGGTCGAGACGCCCGCGATCAGGCTGATCAGCAGGTTCCCCGTCACGTAGCCGCCGACCGCGCGGTAGATGTCGTGTCCGACCTTGCGCCAGCGGGCCTGCGACTCCTTCGGAAGCAGGCTGTAGAAGCGCTCCATCCAACTCGGACCCTCGACGAGTATGAAAAAGGTCATGAAGACGATCGTGACCGTCGCGACGATGGCGGTGATCACGCCCTTCGTGACCGCGAGAGCCGTGCCGGAGAGGCCGAGCAGCTTGCTCGCACCACCCGCCTTGACGGCGTGACGCACCTTCTCGACGACGTGGTACTTCGTCTCCAGGAACCCGAGTCGCCCGCGCCCATGCGTGAGGTCGTGCACGTACCCAGGCACCGCTTTCACGAAGTCGTTCACCTGGCTGACGAGCGTCGGGACGAAAAGAGCCCCGATCGCGGCGATCAGGATCAGCACGATCAGGAAGGAGACTCCCGTTGCGACCCCTCGGTTGGGCAAGCCGTGACGCTGCAGCCACTCGACGAGTGGGTTGAGCGCGAGCGCGAGGAAGAGCGCGATCACGATCCAGCTGATCACGTGCCGAGCGATCCAGACCACCTCGAGCACGACCGCGACGGAGATGATCGTCGCCAGGACGACCAGGACCGTGCGCACGCGGAAGTGCACCAGACGCTCGGTCATCGCCACAGATGGTGGCCCTCGCATCGGACGTTTGGCCCTGCGCGGCGGCGGGGATTCGGGGCTTGTGAGCTTGCGCTCGCACACCGTTGAGCAGACCGCAAGGCTCCCCGACGGCCGCGACGCGATCGTCCGGGTCGGTGTTCCCAAGGACCCGTACATCCCGAGACGCGAGCTCGACACGGTGGACGTCGAGCTCGTGCTCGAAGGGCGCATAGCCGCCGCCGTGAACACGGTTCTCGACGCCGATCAGGAGAGTGAGGCGCTGGAGCTGGCCCGCGAAATCGCGGCCGGGCTCGAGTCCGGCGACCTCGAGCCGACCGCCGCTTCCATCGAGCCTCTCGCCGACGAGCGGCGCTAACCTAGGCCCGACGGGCGGGCGTAGCTCAACGGTAGAGCCCCAGCCTTCCAAGCTGGTGACGCGGGTTCGATTCCCGCCGCCCGCTTCTGCCGGGTAGCGTCGGGCCGTGCACCCCTATTCGCTGTCTCTTCACGCAGAGGCCGTGCACCCGTACTCGCTGTCTCTTCACGCAGAGACGGTCGTGTTCGTTCCCGGGCTCGCACTCGCCTACGGACTCGCGGTGCGACGGTATCCCGCGCCTGGATGGCGGGTCGCCGCCTTCGCAACCGGGCTCGGGATGATCGCGATCGCGTTCGTCTCGCCGCTCGAGACGCTCGCGCTCCACTACCTGCTGACGGCGCACCTGCTTCAGAACGTCGTCCTCGCCGAGTGGGCGCCCGCACTGTGCGTGCTCGGCCTTCCGCCTGCGCTTGCAACCGCGCTGGGGAGGCGAGGCATCGTTCGGTTCCTCACCCACCCGCTCGTGGCCCTGCCGATCTGGCTCGGAACGTACTTCGCCTGGCACGTCCCCTGGGTCTACGACACGGCGCTGGAGCACGCAGGGTCGCTCCTCCATGTGGAGCACGCGTGCTACTTCGCGGCAGGGACGCTCGTCTGGTGGCCCGTGATCCACGCGCACCCGCGCCGTCTGTCCGCGGGGGCGAAAGCCGCCTACCTCTTCGCCGCGTTCGTGCTGGCAAGCCCGCTCGGCCTGCTGCTCGCGCTCCTCCCGAACGCCGTCTACGGCTTCTACGAGG
>WNGK01008518.1_pt1 | contig 10631 bp, 11 predicted proteins | sample 5400601 | NCBI WGS metagenome assembly WNGK01 (sample SAMN13153376, study PRJNA577476) | soil metagenome | isolation source: 60 cm soil or saprolite under Garry oak tree replicate 1 | place: USA:California | collected 2016-06-15
TGCCAATCGATCGGTTGTAGCGTACGTGCAGGCCGACAAATCCCCTACATTGCCCGCGAGAACGGCGACGGCGAGATGACGGGGACTGCCGCATGTGCCGTTTGCCGACACATGCCGCGCATTTGCGCTTATGCGGCCTCGGTCCGAGGGGTCTCTCAGATCACGGCGGGAGTGCCGCTTCCTCGGGCGGGCGGACGGCACGGAAAGTCGCAAGGAGCATCAGGTCATAGACGATCTTGAGAGCGCCCGCGACAATGAGCGGCCAGCCGAACGTCGACAGGCCGAGTAGGTAGCCGGCGATGAGCGGGCTCACCGCCGAAGCGAGGCTGCGTGGCACCGACGTGATTCCTGCCGCCGCTGCGCGCTCGGCGGGCGAGACCACCGCCATCACGTACGAGCTGCGCGTGGGAACGTCCATCTGCGAAAGAGCGCTCCGTACGAGAAGCAGCGCGACGACCCAGCCGAGATCCGACGCGAATGGAATCAGCAGCAGCAATACGCTCGACGGCAGATGCGTGAACACCATCGTGTTGACCAGGCCGATGCGATGTGCGATGCGCGCGGCGACCAGATAGGAAAACGCCGAAAGCACGCCTGTCCAGAAGAAGATCGTCCCCGCGACGGCGGTGGAGAGCTGGAACTTCTCGAATAGCCACAGCGCCAGCAGCGACTGGACGATGAACCCGCCGCCGAACGCGTCGAGACTGAACAATGCCGCGAGCGCATAGACGATGCGCTTCGATTCCTTGAGCGGCGCCGCGCGGACGTCGGTGTGAACAGTCGCAACGGGGAGCTTGCGATAGATCAGGCCGGAAGTCAGTCCGAGGCCTGCATAGAGCGCGAACATCCATGGGTAGAGCCCCTGTACATCGACCTTGAGCGCGGCGGCCAGAAGCTCGGGCACCCCGGCGAAGATCGCGCCGAGGGCGCCGGCAAGCGCACCGACCAGGCTGTAGCGCGCGAAGGTCGCCGTGCGCTCACGGTCGGCGACGACGCGGGCCAGAACTGCGTGCTCCAGCGGAAGAAAGACGCTGACGTCGCCGCTCGACGGATTGAGCGTGCCGACGACGGCAATCACGACCAGTGGCCAGAACGAGGTCACGGTCGCAAAGCCGAGCCCGGTCGCGCACATCAGAACCGCCGCCGCGAGCAGCAGTGCACGCGACTCGAAACGGTTGGCGCGCCACCCGACCAGCAGCGTCAGCGCACCGGAGCCCAGCAGGGTCGCGGTGGCGATCACGCCGACCTGAAACGGTGTCAGCCCCAGCCCGATCAGATAGATCGGCAGCAGGAGGCTGACGTAGCCGTCGGCAAACGCCCTCAAGCCGCGGGCCCAGAGCAGTGTCTTAACGCGCGATACGCTCATAGCACGCTCATACGACCCCCACGCTTGCGGCCTCATTGGCCAATTCGGCCGCTGCGCTGCCCCCAAAAGCGGGGGTGCAATTCGCGCCTTGGGGCGGCCCTGCGGCGCTCATGGCCCGTACGCGAAGTCGTCGAACACAGTGACGCTGTCGGCCTTGGTCCAGACGCCAACGGCGCCCGATCCCGAGAGGTGCTCGTCGTCGAGCTCGATGTAAGGCTTGCCGTCGAGCGCGACAAGGATTCGCTTGCCCGCGAACTCGACGCGCAGCGTGTGCCACTGTCCGGCTGCAACTGGCGCGGTGACATACTTGATCGTGTTGCGTCGGCCGTTCTGCGTGTAATAGAGCGAGACGTTGTTCTCCAGCGCGTTGGCGCGAGCAACGTAGTAGGTGTCGCCATCCTTCCAGCGCCAGACGAGACCGCCGGCCTGGTCATCCTTGCCCGAGAGCGGCTTGAACTTCACCTCGACGAAGCCGTCAGCAAGGCGCGCGTCGCGCACGACGCACCAGGGAAAATCGCCGCGAGCACTCTGCTTCAGGACATTCGGCTTTGACGGCGCACTCGCATCAGCTTCGATCGTCCAGCGGTGCGAGCCGCGGCCGGTCACGCCAGCGATCCAGCCCGAGGGCAACGCGCCCGCGGTGTCGGCATCGAAATGGATGGTCTCTGCCATGACAACTCCTCCGATCAGGGTGCAACCGAGAAGGGCGATGACCCGGAAGGAGAGGACCATGACGACGCACGGCCACATCGCTCGCGGCGGATGGTTTGATGCGTGGATTCCAGCGATGGCGGCCAAGGCATACTCCTCCCGGGCGAAACGCGCCCGAACCAGGAGCAGAACTTGGACGCCGGGAGGCGTCTTCGGCGGGGAGTCTGCTGATAGTCCCCGAACAACATCATGGATCATAACCGCATGGCCGGGGCGATTCAAGATGGGAGTCGCGACCCATATAGCGCGCGACGTTGGAATATCGGCAGGTCAATCCGGCATGACGCTGATACGGTTCCAGCTAGATTAACGCGACTTAATCCGCCGCCAACGCCCGGTCAACCCGTCGTACGCCATAGTGAGCACTGGCGCGCGTATCGGGGTTTCGATGCGCTCCGCCTATCGCATGTTCAATAGCAAAGGAGCAGTCATGATCGGCACATTCCACCCTCTATTGAAGAGGCTTGTTCTCGCCGCAGCGCTGGCCCTAGGCGCGACCGGCGCCGCGCGCGCGGACGACAGCAGCATGAACCCGTTCACCGGCGAGTCCTACGCGGGCTTCAATGGCGGGGCCAACCTGCCCGCCGTCACCAACCCATCCTTCAACACCGCGCCTTCGGAATGGCGCCAGGCCAATCCGAACGGACTGCCGGAACGCGTGTTCCAGTCATATTCGGCGCCTGGCGAGAACTGGCACATGACCCATCCGTCGACGGCCAACGCGCCCGCGGATCCGAGCTTCAAGGAAACTCACCCGAACGGCCTGAGCGAGCGTGAATTGCAGGCCTTGTCGTCGGACGGGTCCGCCTGGCAGCTTCAGGGCACCCCGGGCACGGCGGTGGCGTCGGAAGAGCAAGCGCCCGTCGCGCAACAACCGTTCGGACAGCGCTTCGCCAATCTTTTCCACCGGAACCCCACCACGGCCACGCAGTAGCGAGGCGCGCAGCGCGGGGGAAGCGGGGCCCGTCCCCCGCTCCCGCCGCGAGGGGTGAACTCGGCGCCGCGTCGCGTGTCTTCCCGACGGGGCCTGCGGACCGGTTTCCGCATGACCCTTTCGCGCCGGGAAGGGGCGAACACCATGAAAGTCTTGCTGGTCGAGGATAACGAGCGCGTTTCGAGCTTCGTCAGGAAAGGTCTGACCGAGGCCGGGTATACCATCGATCACGCCGATAACGGGCGCGACGGCATGTTTCTCGCTGCCGGCGAGTCCTACGACGCGATCGTGATGGACCGCATGCTGCCCGGAGATATCGACGGGCTTGGGATCATCGCCGCGTTGCGCAAGACCGGCAGCCGAACGCCGATCCTGATCCTGAGCGCGCTCTCCGACGTCGACGAGCGCATCCGCGGGCTGCAGAGCGGCGGCGACGACTATCTCGTCAAGCCCTTCGCCTTCGGCGAGCTGCTGGCCCGTCTCGACGCGCTGGTCCGTCGCGCCAACGGCGGCAATTCCGTCACGACGCTTTCCGTCGGTGACCTGACGATGGATCTGCTCTCACGGAAAGTGACGCGTTCGGGAAAGACCGTGACGCTGCAGCCGCGCGAGTTCAAGCTGCTCGAGTATCTGATGCGCCATGCCGATCAGGTGGTGACGCGCACCATGCTTCTGGAGAGCGTGTGGGACTATCACTTCGATCCGCAGACCAACGTCGTCGATGTTCATGTCAGCAAATTGCGCCAGAAGATCGACGCCGGCGCCGAGCGGCCGCTGCTCAGGACGATTCGCAATGCCGGTTACATGCTGAGCGCGAATGACTAGAGTTCTGCGTTCTTCCACATTCCGAGTCGCGCTCGGTTACATCGCGCTCAGCATCACTGTGCTCGCGTTGTTCGCCGCGCCGCTCTGGTACACCTGGCGCCAGAACGTCGAGCAGGTTCGGACCGAGTTGCTGCGCGAGGATGTGCAGGGTCTGACGGAAATCTTCGACAACCAGGGACCCGAGGTGCTCGCCGCAGTGATCGCGGCGCGGGTGAAGAATCAGCACGTCGCCTACAGCATCATTCTGTTCACCGACGCCAGGCTTTCTCCACTCGCGGGCAATCTCGCGGCCTGGCCACGGGAAGCGCCGGACACGCCGGGTGTGCACAAGCTGACGATCACGGACGGTTCCCGCCCGATTCGGGCGTTGCTCATGCGTTCGACGCTTCCCGGTGGCTACAATCTGCTCGTCGGGCGGGACAACGCCCGGTTCAGGCCGCTGGAGGCACTGTTTCTTTACGGTCTCGCCGGCGCCGCGGGCATCCTCGCCGTGGCTGGCGCAGTTGGAGGATGGCTGATCCGGCGCACGCTGCTCTCGGAAGTACATCGCATCCGGCAGACGACGTGCGCCATCGTCGACGGCGACCTGTCGCATCGGCTGCCGCTGCGGGGTGAATCGGACGAGCTCGACCAGCTCGCGCAGACGGTCAATCGGATGCTCGATCAGATCGAGCAACTCGTCCACGGCGTCCGGAACGTCTCCAACGCGATCGCGCACGATCTGCGCACGCCACTGGCGGAGCTCCGCTCCCGGCTCGAGGAGCTCTCGGTAGCGCGACCCGACACCGAGACGACTTTCGCCGAAATCGAGGCCGCGGTCGCTGACGTCGACCGGGTGATCGGTGTCTTCAACGCGCTGCTGCGCCTGGCCGAGATCGATACCGGCGCGCGGCGCGCGGGATTCATCCCCGTTGATGTGGTGAAGGTGGCAAGCGACGTCGCCGAGTTCTATCAGCCGGTCGCCGAACTGAAGGGGGTCAACCTCGCGTTCGAGTGCGACGGCGATCCAACCGTTGCCGGGGATCCGCTGCTGCTCTCGCAAGCGATCTCGAACCTGATCGAGAACGCGCTGAAGTTCGGGCCCAGAGACGGCACAATCTCAATCGCGACACGACACGCAAACGGGGCTGTCGAAATCGTCGTCTCGGACCACGGGCCGGGGATTTCCGATGACGAAAAACCGAAAGTGACCGAGCGCTTCTACCGCGGCGACGCGAGCCGCGGGACGCCCGGCGTCGGGCTGGGGTTGAGTCTTGTCGCTGCGGTTGCACGACTGCACGGCGGCAGGCTGGAATTCAGTGACAATCAACCTGGATTGCGGGTGACGCTGGTGCTGACCGCCATGGCTCGTCCGGCGCGCGGGCGGCTGGGGGCCACAAAGGAAAAGCACGGTGAAGTGCAGCGCGAAGCGCATCGTCCGAGCGCTACCCCAAGCGCGGTCGGTGAAGCCGCGGACGCATCGGTCCCGACAGGCTCCTAGAACGTTTCGACCCGGCTATGCCTTAAAGGTGGCGCTGTCGGCGGCGTCGCCCGCTTATCGGACGCTACAGGGATGCGCGATAGAGCCGCAGCGCCCGCAAGTCGTTGGCGACTTCGGGTGTAAAGCCTCTTCGGTTGCCTCGGCGATCGATGAGCAATTCTTCGAAGTAAGCCTTCAGGCCTTCCGCATCTCCCCACATCGCCGCGATGAGATTGACGATGCGAGGGTACGACTCGCAAAGCGAGTGCGGCCGGACCCGACGTGGCAAGGCGTCGAGCCATTTCTGCGTGCTCGGCAACAGACGCGCAACGGGTGATGCCTTGCGGCGTCGGGTGAAGTCGACCGGTGCGGGCGGCGTAACCGGCTCGTCCGCCTTGCTTTGGTCTGTGGGACCCGCGACGGCGTAAACCAAAGCGGCGTGCCGGCGGTAGATGGACGTTTCTGTGCTCATCGTTTGAGCGAAAGCGCGCGGCAGCGTGTGAGATTCGTTTTCACTTGAAACGCCTCTAGCTCGCGTGTGTGCGCAGGTATTCCAGACCCTTCGCCGTCACCGTGACGACGCCGGCCACGCCTTGCTCGGCATAGCCGCCGGCAACCAACGCGTCGACGAGCTCGGATCTTTCAAAGCGGATCGAAATGCCCTTCGCGCAGCGCCCCAGGCACTCGAGCTGCTCGCGCGTCAACCGCGGTGTGAACAAAGCGACCTTGTCGGTCGAGTCGGCAGCGGGTAACGGTTTCAGCGCGTGGTTTTGGGTCATAGGCAGGCTCATCGTGACGTCGCGAGCGATGATGCCATGTGTGCAGCGTCCGTTCGATGACTGGCGAACAAGTGGCGGTTTTTGGGGGACTAACGAATTGTCATCAACAGTGCCCAATGGCCCTGACGTCGAGAAATCTTCCGATCCGGTCTCGACGGCGGGCTTCGTTGGTTGCACAATGCTGGAACACGCGGTTCCAGTAACACTTCGTACCGGACAAGCGATGGCCACACCTCCTGTTCGCTATTTCGCCTATGGCTCCAACATGCTGACGGATCGGCTGCGCGAGCGGGTGCCTTCCGCTACGGCCGTCGGCATCGGCCGACTGGGGGGTCATGAACTTCGCTGGGACAAGCGCAGCGGGCACGACGGTTCGGGCAAATGCGATGCCGAAGCCACCGGCCGCCAGGAGGATGTCGTTTGGGGCGTTGTATTCGAGCTCGACCCCGACGAAAAGCCTGCGCTCGACCGTGCCGAGGGGCTCGGCGCCGGCTACATGGACAAGACGGTGCAGGTGTCGACGGACGCCGGGCCGGTCACCGCGGTGATGTATTACGCGATCGATAAGGACGCATCGCTTCGCCCGTACCATTGGTACAAGGCGCTGGTCATCGCGGGCGCTCGCGAGCATGGATTGCCCGCAGGCTACCGCAGCCGTCTCGAGCTCGTCGTGACGGTTTCGGATCACAATCCGACGAGGGCAGGCACGTCCGGGGACCCGCTCTCGGGCCCTCGGCGCACTTCGTGAACTTCTGACTCGGCGCATCGGCGAATGACGAGACTTACGCTGGAGTTGGCGCTTCGAGTGCTTGATGGTGCGCTTGCCCGAGCCAGCGAGCTTGCCTGCGCGCCACTGACGGTGGTCGTGCTCGATGCGGGAGGCCACGAGGTCGCGGTGCAGCGGCAGGACCGCTCGGGCATCCTTCGTGTGGACATCGCGCGCGCGAAAGCGTGGGGCGCGCTTGGCATGGGTTACGCGAGCCGGGAGATCGCCGAACGCGCGCAAAAGGCGCCCGCGTTCTTCGGCGCGCTCGCCGCTGTCGCGCAAGGCCGGATGGCGCCCGCTGCGGGCGCAGTGCTTCTCTACGACGAAGAGCGCAACGTGATCGGCGCGATCGGGATCAGCGGCGACACATCGGATCGCGACGAGGAATGCGCACTGGCGGGTCTGGTGGCCGCGGGACTGAAAGCCTGACGCATCACCCGGCTGAGATCTTCGCGTAAGAGCAAGCGAGCGGGAAACCCGCGGAAGCGAGTGGGGTGCCGAGCACCCGCGGGTCCCGCGAGCGAACATCGGGTACCCGCGGAAGCGAGGCGTCTCAGGTCAATCCCGAGGTTCGCGTCGCTCACCTTCGGGCTACAGACGCAGGAGTCTCGCCGCCGTCGTGCCCGCGATGAGCTCGCGCTCGTCCGCAGTGAGCGCATCGAGGCGCTCGAGATCGCCCAACGGATCCGCGAGCCCCATGTCGAAGCAGTAGTCGCTTCCCAATACGACCCGGTCAGCGCCGACAAGGCGGATCAGGTTGGTGTTGATCCGGTCGTTGTGTCCTATCGTGTCGTACGTGAATCGCCTCAAATACCCGCTTGGCAATTGTTTCATGTGCTTCAGTTCGGGACGCACCTTGGTGCCGTGGTCGAGGCGACCGATGAGCCACGGGAACGTCCCGCCCGCGTGCGGAAGGTTAATCTCCAGCTTCGGAAAGGCGTCGAGCACGCCGCCGAAGATCAGTGAAGCCGCCGCCACGCCGGTGTCGTAGGGATTGCCGAGAAGATTTTTGAGGTAATAGCGCGTCGTTCGCTCGCGGCCGATGGTATCGATCGGGTGCAGAAAGATCGTCCAGCCCAGTTCTTCCGCCTTGGCATAGATGTCCCAGAACCGTCGATCGTCCAGGTCTATGTTGTTGACATGGGTGGCGAGATACATTCCTCGCATCCCGGGCAGCTTGGCGGCGCGCTCGAGTTCCTCGAGCGCAAGCTCGGGCGCCTGCATGGGGAGCATCGCGAGACCCACGAAGCGGTCTGGATGCCTGGCGTGCGCCGCTGCCGCGGAATCGTTGTAGGCCTGCGCGAGCGCGAGTCCGAATCCGGGCGACGCCCAATACACCATCGGCGCCGTGAGCGACATGGCATGGACATCCACCCGCTGCCGGTCCATGCCGTCGAGGCGAAGCCCAAGATCGACGAACTGTTCGGTGAAGGCGTTGACGATGCGGTCGGTTCGGATGGTATAGCCGCTTGCCATGCGCTCGAGCTTTGCGCCTTCGGCCGGGCCGTCGCGTTCGAACAGCCTGAGCCAGTCGGCGGGATACCAATGGGCGTGGATATCGACGACCCGCCGAGCGTGTTTCGGCGCCGGTGCGTGATCGTGTCGATCGGCGGAGCTCTCGGTCATCGGCTTGATCTCCGTTTGCGCTGAATTGCGACTTGATTCGGATGGTACCGACCCCGCGCGCGGCACACAAATCTGACCACGTGCTGCGTTACCGCCATCGCGCGGGGCATCGATACCGGATCCGTATGGCTCCAATGACGAAGCGGCATTGGTGTCGCTCGAACGGGGGGTATCATGACCCGAAGACGGGCGCCAACCGAAAGAGCGAGCCGCAATGGCACCGACTCTGAGTCGTCTTCGGCCCGCCAAGGAGGTGGAGATCATGGATCGACTCGCGACCGGTCGTCGAATTTGCGCGCCCGATATGTCTGGCCTGCAGCGCTTCGCGTTCGCCGTCGTCGCCGCGATGTTGCCGCTGCTTGCAGCGGCGCAATCCGCCGAGCCGTATCCGAGTCGTCCGGTCAGGTTGCTCGTGCCGTATGCGCCGGGCGGCGCGACCGATATCATTGCGCGGCAGCTTGCGGCCAAGCTCGAGCAAGCGCTCGGCCAGCCCTTCGTGGTCGACAATCGCGCGGGTGCGTCGGGCAACATCGCGCTCGAAGCCGAGGCGAAGGCCGCGCCGGACGGCTACACGCTGTTGGTCGGCAACGTCTCCACCAACGCGATCAACGAGAGCACGTTCGCAGGAGTGTTGCAGACCCAACCATCGCGCGATCTTGTCGGCATCTCGAAACTGGTCGAGATCCCGCACGTGCTCGTAGCGGCGACGTCCTTTCCGCCCAACACCGTGGCCGAGGTGATCGAGTGGACGAAGAAGAACCCGGGCAAGCTCAACTATGCGTCGGCGGGCATCGGGACCTATCCGCATCTCGACATGCTCCGGTTCGCGAAAGCCGCCGGCATCGACGTGATACACATTCCCTATAAGGGCGGCGCCGGCCAGATGCTTCCGGCGCTGATGTCCGGCGAGGTGCAGCTCTCGTTCATCAATCTCGCGTCGACCATCGAGCAGATCAAGGCGGGCCGAATCAAGGCGATCGCGACTACCATGCCGACGCGGCTCCCCGAGCTGCCTTCGGTTCCGACGATGGCCGAGCAGGGCTTCCCAGGCATCGGCACCAATGCTTGGCAGGCGCTGTTCGCGCCGGCGGCAACCCCCAAGCCTATCCTCGACAAGCTGCACGCGGCCGTGGTGGCCGCGCTCTCCAAGCCGGAGATGAAGGAAGCGCTCTCCAAGCAGATGATGACGGTCTCCTTGTCGGGTTCACCGCAGGCGTTCACCGAGGAGGTTCGCGCCGAGACGCGAACCTGGGCGCAAGTCGTGAGCGAGCACAAGGTGAAGATCGAATGAGCCCTTCCGGCTGATGGCCAGGCCGCGTTCTCGCGGCTCGCAGCCGCGCCACGATCTGATCGTCGAGAAGGATCTCGAGATTCCCATGCGCGACGGCGCTCGGCTCAAAGCCGACGTCTTCCGTCCGCAGACACCGGGGCGCTTTCCCGTCATCGTCAATCTCGGTTCGTACCAGAAGGACAAGCTGTGGGTGCCTCCCGCCGACCTCGAGGAGGCGCCAAACCCGTACATGAACTGGGAGACGGTGAACCCGCTGTGGTGGGTCCCGCGCGGTTACGTCGCGCTGCGGGTCGACAGCCGTGGCAGCGGCAAGTCACCGGGTCGCACCGATCCATGGTCGCCGATCGAGACAGGCGATTTTTACGACGCCATCGAATGGGCCGGCAGGCAGCCGTGGAGCAACGGCAGGGTAGGAACCAGCGGCGTATCGTATTTCGCGATGACGCAGTGGCTGGTGGCTGGGCTTCGGCCGCCGTCGCTGAAAGCGATGATTCCGTGGGAAGGCGCGGCCGACATGTACCGCGACTTCGCCTATCACGGCGGAATCTTTTCGTTCACGTTCGTCGTGAACTGGTACAACAACCACATGGCGCATCACCTGCTGGGCAAGCCGCAGGCGAGCTCGCCGGATGCCTTCGCGACGCCGTGGATCTGGGAGTACATGCGCTACAACCTGGACGGTGAGTGGTACCACGGCCGCCGCGCGCTCTGGGAGAACATTGACATTCCGTTCTACAGCGCCGGCAACTGGAGCGGCATGGGACTGCATCTTCGCGGCAACACCGAAGGCTACATTCGCGCCGCGTCGAAGCACAAGAAACTGCGCATTCACGCGGGGACGCACTATCACCCGTTCTATTCGGAAGAGGGCCGG
>WNGK01010556.1_pt1 | contig 10631 bp, 8 predicted proteins | sample 5400601 | NCBI WGS metagenome assembly WNGK01 (sample SAMN13153376, study PRJNA577476) | soil metagenome | isolation source: 60 cm soil or saprolite under Garry oak tree replicate 1 | place: USA:California | collected 2016-06-15
CATCCCACGGGTACCGGGTAAATAAAAGCTCTCCGGGTCTTTGATCATCAGTCCTTCATTCAAGCGTCGGCGAGCCTGTTGAAACGTTTGTTCGATCTCGGAGGCAGAATGGTCGGGGATCACTCTTGCAGTTTGAAATTGTGACGGTAAACGCAGGGCGACGAGGTGTCTTCGCCGCTCGCGCAATGGAGTTCTTAACAACGACTGCCCGTTTAGCCAAAGAAGATCAAAGATAATAAAAGCGACCGGCACGTCCGCTACCGCGCGCGCGAATAGGTCCGTGCCGTCGCTTGTGCGGCCGAGCCGCCTTTGTAAATCGAAAAAGGTGAGTGTCCGACCTTCCTGGAAAGCGATAATTTCGCCGTCGATAATCAGCTCTTCCTGGAAGTCCCTGGCTTGGTCGGCCAGCTCGGGAAATTGACTAGTGATGCGCCGCAAATCACGCGAGAAAATTTCAACGCGTTTTGCGGTGCGATGAAGCTGTGCGCGGATACCATCGAATTTGTCCTCGACAAACACTGTAGCCGGCGGCGTTGACGCCGGTCTGCCGGGGTCATCCCGCGACTGCGGGACTACAACAAACCGTTCCCACACGGCTTCGGCAGTCGGCTGAGGAGTCGCAAGCATGCACTTGATCGGACGAAAGAGCGACAGTTCCGCCCGGTGCAGTTCCTTTCGGGAGGCGAGCAGCGCAGTCTGGCCGATGTCGCCTGATAACATATTGGCCTCTCTTACTTGCTCCAGGGGAACATCAAACGCCTTCGCAATCGCATCCTCCACCAAACCCTCTCGCAATCCGATGCGCAGGTCGCCAGTCAGGGTTTTGACGACATACTGACCTTCGCGCGCGGACAAGATGGACAAGCGATTTTGCAGCAGTTTGGCCTTGGCGTTGGGGCCGCGCGCGAGATGCAGGTTTTGGAACAACTCGCGCGATTCACGGATACTGAATGGCTGCGGGGCCGTTCGCCCATCCAGAATTTCGAACGCACTTCTGCCAGCGTCCCCGTGGGCGCTGGCGATGCGATGAAGTTCCATGTCGTCGATGTTGGTGGCGGCTTGCAGCGCCCGGAAGATTACTGCCCAGCCAACCTGCAGTGTGCGCAGATCGCTTTGGGCAAATGCTCCTCCGGTAAAGTAGAGGGTCGCGATCGGCAGTTGCTCGCTCGACAGGTCTCGGAGGTAATCGGCAAGCAGTCGAATTTTCTCGAACTTTGCCGGAGTCGCAGAGATCCTTTCACCAATATTCGCAAACGCGAGAAATTCGGAATCAGGAGCGCTCTGGCCCCAGGCACCTGCGTGAGCGGCTGCAGGGGCTCGCGATGAGGTTGTCGCGACGAGCCCGCGAGTGGCAAACTCAGCGGCGAAACCATGGAGCGTAAACACTCGCCGTGGCTGTACCAGGTCGACGTAGCGAATCAAATCGTTATAATCCGCGTGATCCGATAGGGGAAATGCGGCATCGACCCCGTAACGATAGACCGCATTTGGATCGACCGCCCAACCGCTGATCATTGCCACGCGTCTATGCGGGATTCTCTCCAGCATCTGCGAATGATTTGCGCTTGGTGGGCAGATCAGAACTTTTCCTGCAACATCATTCGCATTGTACCGCACGTACTTGCAAAACGATTGGCCGAACTGCTCGTAGATGCGCGTCATCCGATAAACCGAGCCGTGGAGCATGGGCGTCAGGCCCGCTCCATCAAGCGAGCACAGTATCTCCTGAGCTTTGCCTAACGAGTAGCCCAGGAGCACGGGCACTTGGCCGGCTTCGATTGTTTCGCGACAGAAAGCGACTATTTGGTCAACGACTTGCTGCGTTGGCGGAAATCGATAGCGCAACAGGCCGAATGTGGTTTCCATTATGAGTGTATCGGCGTGGTGCCACTGCGCTTGCTCGGCCGATTTTCCGGGACGCAGCTTGAAATCTCCCGTGTAAAGGAGTGTCTCATCGCCGGCAAAGAGGAAACATTGCGCCGAACCAAAGATATGGCCAGCGGGCAGTAACATCAGGTCGAGGCCATGCACCGCTCGTTTTTCACCAAATGGCAGAACGTGTTCGATGCGACGACCCGGCATCCGGTTCTGAAGCAAACGCGACGTCCGCTCGGAAACGATAATCTCCTCGTGAGGCGCTACGTGGTCGCTATGCGCGTGCGAAATGAAAGCGAAGCGCTTTGCATCCCACGGGTCTAACCACAAATCCTGTTCCGGCAAGTAAACGCCGCGCGCGTACCGAACTTCGATCATTAAAAAGAAGTTTACTTTCGGATTCGAGCGAGTTCCATAGGACCCATAAGTCGTATGAGATACAGGCAAATGAGGTTTGCCGCCGCAGGTTTCAGTCTGATCTTACTTGTCCTCGGCGCTTCCAGCGAAGGGGCTCGCCGCGAAGAACCAAGAATCGTTGAAAAAGTGACACCGCTCCCGGTCGCGGTGGACAAAGATTTCGAGTTTCGAAAAACGAAGCTTTTCTTGTTAAGTGAGAGACCGTCAACGGCAGGTCAGCGCACCCGGCAGACGACGAGCACGCTTGGCGCGAAGTCGACGTCGCCGAGCCAGAAGACTGCGACGCTTCAGGATGTTCCGATCACCTTTGAGCGCCAATACCGGATGTTCGGCGCTGTGACGGCGCTCGATCAGCGTCAGCGGTTCGGTAACTATTTCGATTTCTTTTGGCGGGCCAAGCGGCCCTCCGACGTCACCGTGCGCCTGGAGTATCGCCAGGAAAAATTACACGAACATGTCCAGGCACAGGAGATTACCTATCGAAACGTGCGTGGCACTCATAAGACCGAATTTAAGGTCATTGGCGACGATTACTTCGACGACGGGCGCGTGACTGCTTGGAGGTGCCTGTTAATCGCAAACGGTCAGATCGTGGCGGAAAACCGCTCCTATATGTGGGAATAGTGCTGGTCCACCCGTGTCGGCCGCTTTTCTTAGTCGTGCTCGAGCGTTGCAACGGCGACGTTCCGCTTAATGCGGCCCTGGGTGGCCGACGCTTCGAATCAAATTTCCGGAGTCCGCGACGTCGTGTGAGGTTTGACAGCATGCCTTTTGGACTGGTATCGTTGAGGAGTAACTGTGGATTCATCTATTCAAGTAGGTGTAAGAGGCCCGACCGTATGGGTCAAAGTGGAGGGGAAAGGTAGTTTTCTCAATAGCGGCAATCTGAAAGAGTTCGCGCGCGAGATGTTGGACCGTGGCTACCGGGAGTTTGTGGTGGACCTGGCGGACTGCGCTATGATGGATTCCACGTTCATGGGAACGATGGCCAGCGTGGCGTTGCGGTTGAAGGAGCTTGGCCAGGGCCATCTTCACATCGTTCATTGTAAAAATCGCAGCCAGGAGCTTCTCTCCGGCCTGGGTCTGGATCAGATATTTGATATTCATGCCAACGGAGCGCGCGCGCCTGAATGTGAAGCGCTCGAGCAAACTCCCACAGTCCGGTTGCCAGAGGCCAAAAAAAAGGAGCAGGCAGAAACGATGCTGGAGGCGCACGAGGCGCTTTGCGAGGCAGCACCGGAAAATGTGTTTCGATTTAAGGACGTTCTCGATTTCTTAAGACAAGACCTTCATCACGAGACGCCTTTAAAGTAAGCTGGCCCTTTCACGATGTGGCCGACTCTTCTCCTCGGACTGCTTGTCGCGTCTGTTGGCGGATGGATAATTACTACGTACCTCCAGACACGGCGGATTCGCATTCTGGAGCGTTCTCACGAGGAGATCCAGGTCGAGGAAACGCTCGTTTTCGATTTCCTGCATGGCCTCGGCGAAGCCTTCCGGGAAACCATTCGACCGCAGGAACTGCACCGGCTCATTGTCGAGGGCGCTACGCGGATTTTGGACGCGCATGGCGGCGCGCTTTATGTAACCGATCGCACCGGCGCGAAGCTTACGCCGGCTTTTATCTCCAAGGGCTGTCCACCGCTGGTCGATATTCCTCCGAACATCTTGCAACAAGCGGCTGCCAATCCCGTCGCGCTTGAAAGTTATCTACGGCTTCACACGCTGGTCCCGGGCGAAGGACTGATTGGGCGCATCTGGCAAACGGGGCAATCTGTTTACTTAGATGAGTTCTCGGAAGCACCGGAGCTGGCAAAATTGCTTGGCAGCGCTTTTGGCAGCTCGTCGGTCATGGCTGCGGCGCTCCGGTATGGAAATCAAGATCTGGGTGTGCTGGCGCTCGCCAGTAGTCCGACGGGTGCGGCCTTTTCTCAGGGTGATTTCGTCGTTTTTAAATCCCTCGCTGAGCAATCTGCCTTTGCGCTCTACAACGCCATCATTTATTCGATGGCGAACGAAAAGAAACGGCTGGACCACGATCTTGAGATCGCCCGGGATATCCAGCGTATTTTGCTCCCGTCAGAAGCGCCAGTGATCAATGGATTTCAGATCAGTGGTATCAATGTGCCGGCCCGCCAGGTAAGCGGCGATTATTTCGATTACATCCGGGTCGATGAAGAACGGTTGGGCGTGGCAATCGCAGACGTTTCGGGCAAAGGCGTGCCGGCATCGCTTATCATGGCGATTTGCCGAAGTGTTTTGCGCGCTGAGGCGTCGCGGAATCCTTCTCCAGCGGATGTCTTGCGAAAGGTGAACCGTCAGCTTTATCCCGATATCAAGGAAGACATGTTCATCAGCATGGCCTATCTGATCCTGAATCACCAACGCAATGCCATCACCCTCGCGCGCGCGGGACACGACGCGCCGTTGCTTTACCAACGGCAGTCACAGACTGTTACGCCGATAAAATCGCCGGGAATGGTGGTGGGAATTGACAGTGGAAGCGTGTTTGATAGGCTCACGGTTGACTTCGCCGTCCCGCTCGAGCGCGATGATTGCCTCGTCCTCTACACCGACGGTGTGACCGAAGCGCTAAATGCTGAGGGAGACGAGTTCGGCCTTGAGCGCATGAGGGAATCGGTCCGTGCCAGCGCGAACGATGGCGCACAGGCGATTGTAAAGAAGATCATCGCGGACGTGCGCGACTTTACCGGCTCGGCACCTCAAAATGACGACATGACTTTGATTGCTATCCGCCAAACATGAAAAAAATTCCTGTTTCTGAACAAAACAAAGAAACGAGACAACCGGCGCCGTTGAAGACGTCGCCGTCATTCGCCGCGTCCGCTACCGCGGCTGGCGCCGAGCAAACCGACGCCGAAGATCCCACGGCTGGCTTGCAAGCCGATCTCGACCGTTTCCGCGATCTCGCATTGCGCAGTCAGGCTGATTTCGAAAATTATAAAAAACGCTCAGCGCGCGAAAAGGAAGAGGCCATCAAATACGCCAATAGCTCATTACTAGAGCGCTTGGTATCAATTATCGATAATTTTGAACTTGGTCTCGCAGCCGCAAAGAAGCAGGGCGAACAGTCTCCCATTTATTCAGGGATGGTTCTCGTCCAAAAACAACTTAACGATTTGCTGGCGGAAAATGGGCTGCAACCGATCGAGGCCGAGGGCAGAAGGTTTGATCCAAACGTGCATGAAGCAATTGCACATGAGCCGAGTGATCAAGTTCCCGAAGGGATCGTGTTGCGCCAGACCCGTCGCGGCTATCGACTTAAAGACCGATTGCTGCGGCCCGCAAAGGTGGTTGTTTCCAGCGGACCGGGAAAATAACGGAGGCTTCTTGCCTCTGAGTCCCATCAATTCCATTAGTCACATAGACTTGTAGCCATATGGCCACCACGAACAAACGCGATTACTACGACGTGCTGGACGTTGCACGAAGCGCCACCGATGAGGAGGTCAAACGCGCGTATCGCAAACTCGCGGTGAAATTTCATCCCGATAAGAATCCGGACGACCCACACGCCGAGGAAAAATTCAAGGAGTTAGGCGAAGCGTATGACGTCCTGATGGACCCGGAGAAACGCGCTGCCTACGATCGCTTCGGCCACGCAGCGTTTGCCCCGGGAGGCGTCGGTTTCGGCCGCGGCGCGTTCCATGATCCGTTCGAGATTTTCCGTGAAGTGTTCGGCGGCGGTGGATTTGGCGGCGGAATTTTCGAGGCGTTCTTCGGCGGCAGTGGCGCACGCACAGAAGACCGGCGGCGCGGATCAGATTTGCGTTATGACATGGAAATCCAACTGGAAGAAGCAGCTTTTGGTGCGGACAAGCAGATTGAGATCGAGAAGCCGGACATCTGCGATAAATGCAAGGGCAGCGGCGCGGAACCAGGTTCCCGCAGGATCAGCTGTCCCGCCTGCGGCGGCCGCGGCCAGGTCGTCAGTTCACGTGGATTCTTTCACATTTCGCAGACATGTCCTCGCTGTCATGGCGCCGGGGAGATAATTGAAAAGCCCTGCCAGAAATGCCGCGGCGAGGGGCGTGTGGAGAAATTGAGCCGGGTTAAGTTAAAGATTCCTCCTGGAATCAGGGAAGGCACACGTCTGCGTTCGTTAGGCAATGGCGAGGCTGGCATCCACGGGGGCCCGCCAGGTGACCTTTACGTCGTGATTCATATCAAGGAACACAAAGTCTTTCAGCGCGAAGGCGACGATCTGTATTGCGAGGTGCCAATCCCATTCTCCATTGCGGCCTTGGGCGGCGAGATTGATGTGCCAACGCTGGAAGGCAAAGCGCATCTCAAAGTGCCCGCCGGCACGCAAAGCGGGCAAATGTTCAAGCTGCGCGACAAAGGAATCGTGAACGTCAACGGCCGAGGCCAAGGCGCTTTGTTCGCCCGTCTAATTGTCGAGGTGCCATCGCGCTTGAATGCCGAGCAACGCCACAAGCTGGAGGAGTTCGCTGCGCTTTGCGGCGAGGAAAACACTCCGATGCGCAAAAGTTTCTTCGAGCGCGCAAAGGAATTTTTCAAGTAAGCGCCGCCGTTTTTCGTGGTTCACAATGCTATCAAACTGATCGAGTGCCCGCGCGATGCCTGGCAGGGTTTCAAGCGGCAAATCCCCACGGAACTGAAGGCGCGTTACTTGCGCGCATTGATCGAGGCGGGCTTCAAGCACATCGATGCTGTGAGCTTTGTTTCTCCTAAAGCCGTCCCACAAATGGCCGATAGCGAGAAGGTGCTGGAGCAAATCGATTTGCCGGACGACGTGGAAATCATCGGCATCGTGGTAAACGAAAAAGGTGCCCAGCGCGCAATCGCCACCAAAGCAGTTGGTACCTTGGGTTTTCCTTACTCCATCTCTGAGACGTTTCTGCGCAAGAACCAAAACCAGACACTCGAAGACAGCTACAAAGTATTGGAATCGATCAAAACAACGGCTGACAAAGCAGGGCTCGGTATCGTCGCTTACATTTCCATGGCGTTCGGAAATCCGTATAGCGATCCCTGGAATGAGGATAAAGTGTGCCAGGCAGTAAAGAAATTAGCCGGCATTGGTATTCGATCCATTTCGCTCGCTGACACCGTCGGTGTTGCTAGCCCTGATCTGATTCGCCGTGTGGTCCAATCGGTCAAAAACCAATACACCGATTACGATATTGGCGTGCATCTTCACAGCAAGCCCGAACAAGCCGTAGCAAAAGTGCTGGCCGCTCATAATGCGGGTTGCCGTCGCTTTGATTCGGCCGTCGGTGGCCTTGGTGGGTGCCCATTCGCACAGGACGCGCTGGTTGGAAACATTCCTACAGAGAGCGTAATGACAGCGCTTCAACAGCGCGGGGTAGAACTGCCGATGAGCAAATCGCTGAGCGACGTGTTGGCGCTGAACTCGCTTATCGCAGCTAACTATTCATAGGTGGTATTAGTTCCCTGGGTCGCATGCATCGCTTCTACATTTCGCCGAAGAATTGGAACCCCGGCGCGCTGGCGTTGACTGGATCAGAGGCTCATCACGCGCGCGACGTACTGCGAGTCAGACCCGGCGAGAAGGTGGTTCTCTTCAACGGACAAGGGCGCGAAATCACTGCGGAAATTGCCGATTTTAGTGACGATGAAATAGGATTGCGAAAATTACATGAAGCGGAAACGCCGCCGGTTCGGTGCCGGATCGTTCTGGGACAAGCCATTCCAAAAGGCAAAAACATGGAGCTGATCGTGCAGAAGGCGGTCGAAATTGGTGCAGCCGAAATTGCGCCGATCATTTCGGATCGCACCATTGTGCAGGTAGATTCCGAGAGCGCCGCGCAAAAGCAGTCGAAGTGGCAGCAAATCGCCATTGAAGCGGCAAAACAATGCGGTCAGAACTGGCTGCCGCGCGTGCACACGCCGAAAAAATTGGCAGAATTATTTTCCGCGGGGGCGGCAGAATCATTCGATCTTCGGCTAATCGGATCGCTCCAGCCCGGGGCCCAACACTTGAAGAAGATCCTCACAGATTATTCGAGCCAACATCAACATTGTCCCGGGAGCGTATTGATGCTTGTTGGCCCGGAAGGCGATTTCACGCCTGCGGAACTTGCGCTTGCGCGGCGACATGGGTGTCAGCCGATCACACTCGGCCCGATCATCCTGCGAGTGGAAACTGCGGCAATTTACTGCCTGAGTGTTCTCTCCTACGAGCTGCTGATTCAGTCAGGCGGTTGAAGCTGGGAAGGCTACTCGACGATCGCCGCTTCGACGGCGGCTGCGCTCGGAAGATCCGGCGCGTCCGCGCTCTGGTCCGGCGGCGCGGGTTCGATTGAGATTATCGTAAATTGAACGGTGCCGTGTTCACTGTTTAGAGGCACAGTCTCGCCAATTTCATGACCGAGCAGCGACTGACCAAGGGCGGTCTGATACGAAATGATGTGCCGGTCAGGGTCGCCGTCCCACGCGCCCAAAACTGTGTAGGTTTCTTCCTTGTTCGTCTCGGCGTTGCGCACCGTGACAATTGTGCCGATGGAAACACGCGACGTATCGGCATTCTCAAACGAAGTTCCGCGCGCGTTGTGCAGCATTTGCTCAAGCTCGGCTTTGCGTCGCATCAGGACGCTCTGCATTTGCTTGGCTGCTTTAAATTCAAAATTCTCGCTAAGATCGCCATACGACCTGGCGAGCGCGATTTCCTTTCTGTTCTCGGGAATTTTTACTTTTACAAGTTCTTCGTATTCGGCCTTTCGCTTTTCCAGGCTGCTCCAGGAAACGATCAACGTCGCTGCCTTCTCCTGTGCTTCCATGCTTGTGATCATGCTTTCCAGTTCTGGATAAACTTTCACGATCCGGGCCAGGAGCGAGCGTTTCGTCAACTCATCGAATAGCGGGCCCAGCTGGAGACGCCGCATCGCATCGCGCGCAAGAGCCACATCGGCGTTTTTAAAGATGTCGCCAAGCAATTGCCGATCGTCGGCCAGCGCACGGTGCAACTTGCTGGCGCGACCCGGAGCGTTGTGCTTTTCCCGCTCCAGCGCGCCAAGAATCGCGCCGAGCAAATCTGGCGTAATCAGCTCGTTCCAATGCTCCCGTTCGCTGCACAGCCAGATGAGCATCTCGCTTGTGGCTGAATGTTCGCGAACGCTCCGCTCCAGCATTTCCCGAAGCTCAGCATGCTGTCCGCCTTCACTCAAGATGCGGGCAATTTGCGCGACCATGCGGCTGTGACCCAATTGCATCAGATGTAAGGCGCGCTCCGTCCAGTGCGGAGCGAGCGCCGACGGCAACGCTTCCAAGACTCGTTTCTCTTTCGCCGCCGGCAACTTCGGCAGGATCGATATGAGGCGCTTCTCTTCCTCAAGAATTAATTTCGAAAGGGTCGAACCAACATGGGTCGAGTGGAGTGACGGGACGCGCCCGAGCAAATCGTCGCGCGCAATGATGAGCTCGAACGCCAACTCTGGATGCATTTTCTGATTGCGCGCCGCCATGTTCTCGATGGTCGCGACAATCGGCTGAAGCTGTTTTCCAGGCTCCTTAAATTCCTGATAAGATTTTATGATCTGCTCGAGCGCCGCGATTTGCTCTTTCGGCTGTCGCGCTTTGTTAAAAGCGGCAATTAGCTCGTCAGCGTGCGACACCCCTTGGCTGCGTATTTGGATTGGCTCGGTCTTTTTCGCCGGGATGGAAAAAGCCCCGCTCGCTTTCAACGCTTTCTTCGTCGATTCCCACCAGCGTTTCCATTCTGCCTCAGTAAAAACATCGCCCATCAGCCAGTCCGCAATCTGCTGCGTGGCGGCTTTGCCCTCCAAGCTTTCCAGAATGTTTCGCACCACCGCAACCGGATTCTCTCTCGCCAAATTCTTGATGGATGCGAGGTCAGTTGCTTTGCGCGCGAGAAAATGCTCCGGCGGGAGCGGCGTAAGATTTTCCGCCGCGTACTGGACCTGCATGGGATGGGACTTCTTGCTGGCAAAATCGATTACGATCTGATTGAAGAGCAAGTTCCATTCGCGCACGCGACCGAATCCCCAACTTTTGTGCAGACAGAATGTGCCCGGCTTTAGTTTTTCCAGTTGCTCGGCGGCTTTGGAGGTGAGTTTTCCCGATTCGACAAGCTTTTGTAATTCAACGTCCATTTTTGCAGACGAGACAATATCATCTCATGGCAGATACGCCATTACCGTGAGATGAGCGCGCAATTTGCGATTGCCGTGCGCCTCGCCACATGAAAACCTCGCGCTGTGACAACCAGCATCTGGTTTTGGCTCGCATTCACCGCGGGCGTTTTTATCGCGCTGACGATCGATCTCGCCCAATTCAAGCACCGCGGACGCGAGATGAGCATGCGCGCGGCGACC
>WNGK01008521.1_pt1 | contig 10630 bp, 4 predicted proteins | sample 5400601 | NCBI WGS metagenome assembly WNGK01 (sample SAMN13153376, study PRJNA577476) | soil metagenome | isolation source: 60 cm soil or saprolite under Garry oak tree replicate 1 | place: USA:California | collected 2016-06-15
ATAACTTACCCGAAAACACCGGAGGGGCCTGGGCTCCTCCGGCGTTTTCTGATGGGGTGCAGGTTAGAAGTCGTAGCGCAGGCTGAACTGCATGCGGCGCGGCTGGGTAAGAACACTGGTAGCCACGCCAAGGGCGCCGCCCGTCAAGCCGGTATTGATTGAGGACGGATCAAAGCGGACAGTATTGGTGACGTTGTAGACCTCCCAGGTAAAGCGGAAGGTGCCAAGCTCGCCCGTCTTCCAGGACTTGGCAAGTCCGGAATCGATGTCGAAGAAGCCATCGCCCCGGAACGAATTGCGCTGGCCGGCCTCACCCGGATAGGGCAGACGCATGGGAGTGCCTGTGTACACACCGCTGTTGATGGCTTCCGGCTTATCAAAGAACTGCGGATTGCCATCGGTGTCGTGATGACGGCGCATTTTGATGGGGGCAGTCTGGACTCCATAGCTCTCGATTTCCCAGTCGGTTGTCCAGCCGGGCTCATAGAAGGAGAAGGGCAAACCACTGGACCAGCGATTGAGGCCGGACCACTGCCATCCACCAATGAAGGCATTGAGGAAGCGGTTTGCGTTCGCCGCGATCATGTTCCCTCGCCCCACGGGAAGCTGATAGAGCCAGTCAACGGTGACGAGGTGACGGGTGTCGAAGTCCGAGGACGCGCGGTTCAAGTATGGCTTCCAGGTGTTGAGGATGAAGGAGAAGGTTCCACCGTTGCGCAACGTGGAGCGTTCGACGTCAGAACCCATATCGATCGAGTGGGAGAGGGTGTAGGCAAAGTCGACTTGAAGGCCATGGCTCATGGGATGGCGAACGGTGAGCTGGCCGGCATTGTAGTAACTGGAACCAACGTTGGACAGGACATAGAGCGTGGCGAACTGATCCTGCCAGAAGTGTGGCTGCCAATTGGCCGGGTTGGGATACCAGCCGTAGAAAGGCGAGTAGAAGTCGACGTCGGAAAGAGAGGTGGTTGCACCCCAGTTATAGCGATAGGGAGCCCATTCCCACGCGTAGAGGGCCTGGGTGGCGCTCTCTCCCTGGTAGTCGTAGTTGGCCAAGAAGGGGAAGACGTGCTCGAAGTATGGGATCGCTGGCACGGAGGCGTTGGCATCGCCGCCGTTTTCGTCTACCAATTTGGAGAGCATGGCGCCGGCCGCATAGTAGTCGCCGCCGCCCTGGGGATCCTTGTAATCCACCGGCTCAGCAAGGTCGAGGCTTTGGAGAAGCTTTTTGCCAAGGCGGCCGACGTAGGAGCCCTCGACGGTGAAGCCGCCCGGCAACTCGTGCTGCACGGAGAAGTCGAAGCTCTCCGAGTAGGGGGCCGTCAGGCGGCTGTCGAGGCCCGACTGGATGCTGAAGGCGTCTTGGGGATACATGTACGGGAATGTGGCCGTGGAAGGAACGGTTCCGTGTGGAATGTTGGGCAGAGTGTGTCGGTCCATGAAGCGCGGAGCGCCGGGATGTCCGCAGCCGGTGGCACAGGAACCTTCGATCTGGTAGAGCCCGGCTGAAGGGCTGGTAATGGATGAACTCATGCCAAAGGAGCCGTGGCGGTCGACGTCGTTGACCAGGGCTTCTCCGAAGTGGTCGTAGTACATGCCAAAGCCGGCGCGGATCGAGGTCTTTGGACCGGGAGCGTAGGCGACGGCGAAGCGGGGCGCGAAATTGTTTTTGGGAGCAGGCCAGTATCCGGGCTTGTTGTAGTACGGGCCGGCGGGAGCAAAAGTCAAATCCGGCTCGTAGATCGAGCCTTGCTCGGCGGCGGCTTCGCGCTGCAAATACCACTTGTGGGTGTCGATGGTAGGCGTTACCTCCTGGCCGTGGGTCTCCCACGGAGTTTCGAGGAAGGAGTAGCGAACGCCGAAGGTGATGGTCAGATTGGGCTTGATACGCCAGGCATCCTGCGCATAGCCCTCGAGTTCGTTGGCCTTAAAGTGGCGGGCGATCGTGGCTCCGTCGGAGAGCAGTGAACCGGAGTCGGCACCGGTGAGCCGGTAATTGAATACATCGGTCCGCGAGGGCACGGTACCTACCATATTGGCGAAGGCAATGTTGTAGGAATTGAGGAAACCGCCATCGACAGCGCCAGTCCCAGGCGCGTTTGCGCTGAGCCAGTAGGGGTTTGTGCTCGCGCCGTTGTAGGAGATTGAATCAGAGGAATAGTTCTGGTGCACAAGGCGCCAGTTGAAGCCAAACTGCAACGCGTGGCTTCCCTTGGTCCAGCTCAGGTTGTCCACGAGGTTATTCACCGGAACGCTGCTGATGTTGCTGCGAGACTGCGAGGTGGGCGTGTCGAGGAATCGGAAAGTGACATAGTCGCCCTTGCCGATTCCACTTGAGCTGCCGCCTTGGCGGATGTAGCCGTAGCGGAGGTCGTTGACCAAGGTGGAGGTAATGGTCCAGGTGTCGCCGCCGATAAGTCCGCGGTTGTTGGAGGTGCCGATGCTGGACGGCCCCTGGCCGGGGAATTGCTCGGGAGATCCTTCCGTGTCTTTTTGCAACTGCCCACGCACAAAGATCCGATGCTTGTCAGAGGGAGTGAAGTCGATTTTGGCGATATAGGTAGCCGTGTCGAAGGGGTTGTGGCCCGAAAAGGAGTATGAGCCTTCGTTGAGGCCGTCGCCTGCAATCGAACCGTTGGCCGTGGGGAACAGGTTGAAAAAGCTCACTGAGTTGGGGTTGGGCCCGGGCGGGTTGGGGTAATCCGCGGTGTTGCAGACGCGGCAGTTTCCGTCCAGGTTGGCAATATCGCCGGAACTCAGCGTGGTGGTGCCGCCCGAGGAGTTGGGGAAGACGATCTGGCCCTGTTGGTAGGCGGCTGTGGGAACTGTGCGCACTTCCTGCGCATTCTCGCGCCGGCGTAGGCCCTCATAGTTGGCGAAGAAGAAGAGCTTGTCCTTGAGGATGGGCCCACCGACGTCCGCACCGAAGATGTTGCGGATGAGCTTGCCGGGGATGTTCGGCAGGCCGCTGTTGGCCTGAGCCTGCTTATTGAACCAGTTGTTAGCCACCGTAAAGGTGGGGCGGTGGTACTCGTAGGCCGCGCCATGAAACTTGTTCGATCCGGCCTTGGTGTTCAAGCTGATCTGCGCGCCCGAGGAGCGGCCAGAGTCGGCGTTGGAGTTGCCCGTAACTACGCGGAACTCCTCAATGGAGTCCTGTCCCTGGCGAAGGACGCCTGTAAAGGCGTAACCGTTTACCTGATCGTTATTGTCAATCCCGTCGATGGTGATATTGCCCTGGTCCGATCGACCCCCGTTGACGGCCCCGGAGCGAGGATCGTTGAGGCGTGTCGGGTCCTTGGGAAGAAAGAGCACGCCCGGTTGAAGCGAGAGCAAGTCAGGGACGTTGCGCTCTTCGGAGGGCAGCGCCTGAATGGTCGTGTTGTCGACAGAGTTGCCGAGCGAAGCGTCTGTCGTGTTAAGCGTCTGCGCGGTGGCGGAGACATCCACCGTCACCGTGCTGGACTGCACTGCGAGCGCGAAGTCGATTGTGGCGGGCTGATTCACCAGAAGCTCGGCGGATTTTCTCTGCTCGCCGAATCCCGTGGCTGTGGCCACGATCGTGTACTTGGCTGGAGGAATCTGAACGAAGACATACTCGCCGGCAGAATTGGCCGCGGAGGTGTAAGAGCGGCCCGTGTCTCTATCCGTGATGGTGACCTTTGCTTCTGAAACGAGGGCTCCGCTGGGGTCCTTGATTGTGCCGCGGAGCGATGTGGTTGCAGTCTGAGCGAATACGAGGGAAGCAGTGGACAGGATGCAGATCAGCACCCATCCCGGAAGGGATCGTTTCACGTCGTTTCCTCCAAAAAAATGCCTGGCGGCGAGAGCCCGCCGCTGTGAAAGAAAATGTCTTCTCCGACGGGCTGGGGAAAGCAGCGCTCGGGAGACTGAATTGGTTAAAGCGGGATTCCGTTGCCGGAATCTCGCTTACTCAAGGTCGAAAAGTGTATGGATGATTGACCCGAATGTTCGGAGAAAGTGCCAGGTCAGGCTAGAACTTGGGAACCATCTTGGCTTAAGTCGCGTGAGGAATCAATGAAAATCGATTGCCAACGCGCAAGAAAAGTCCCGCATGTTGTTGATAACAGTTCACTGCTGCTGTTGCTGTTGTTGCATCTGCTGCAAGCGGCGAGCCGGGGTGAGGCGGGCCGGGTTATCGAGGGCGCTCTCCACAAGGACTGACCAATCCTCGGGTATGGGCGTCTTTTGCTCGAGCGCGGGAAGCCGGTCGCCTGTCTCGACGCGCACCGCGACGTAGAGCTCGCTCTTAGTTTTGCCGCGGAAGATGCCGTGCGTGGGTGGAACGTCAGCGTAGTCGCGGCCGACCGCTGTCCGGAGGTGGCGGTGCTGGGCGATCAGGTTGTTGGTGGGATCAAAACCGACCCAGCCGAGTCGCGGCAGGAGGGCGTCGACCCATGCGTGGGTGGCATCGGGAGTCGAGCGGTCGTGGTCTTCCGAGCCCCGGTAGAGATAACCGGAGACGTAGCGGGCGGGAATGCCGACGTGGCGCAGGAGGGCAATCATGGTGTGGGCAACGTCCTGGCAGACACCTTTGCGGCTCAGGATCGCCTCGTCGATAGGGGAATCGACGCGGGTGTGCCGCGGAACGTAGTCGAAGTAATCGAAGAGGCGCTGATTGAGTTCGCGAATGAGGGAAAGCGGGTCGTCGCGGCGCCTGAAATCCAATTCGGAAGCTAGTGCAAGCAGCGCCGGAGTTTCTACGGCGAAGGTGCTGGGAAGGAGCATCTCCCAGTAGTCGCCCGAGCGGACGGTTTGATCGAGTTCGGCCCATGCATCAGGGGAAAGGCAGTGGGGGATATGGGGGAGCGGCTGCTGTTCGACCACTGACTCGGCAATGATGACGAGCTGATTGTGTTCGCTGGGGATATCGAAGTGGTGGATGTTGTTGCCGAGGTGGTCGCGATAGGTGAAGGCGCGACTACGCGGGCTAACGGACAGCGAGAAGTTGAGGCATTGCTGCTGGCTATCCGAGCGCGGGTGCATACGCGTTTCCATGATGCTCTCGCTGATGCTGCTGGAGTAGCGGAAACGGGTCAGATGCCGGATGGAGTAGAAGTTCATTGGGACCTCGCGCCGTCAGGCCGTCAGGGCGGACTGGATGGAGTACTGGACATAGAAGCGATAGAGGATTTCGTGAATGGTCATGCATTGCTCACGGATGCGGTGAAGGAAGGCGGCGGCTCCGCCTTCCAGGATTTCGCTGACGGTGGTGTAGCCGAGCATGGCGTGGAGGCGGCCGATGGCGGACCGTAATTCTTCAGAAGGTCGCCTGGCACTGGCGCGCTGGATGGACTCGAGGGCATCGAGGCTACCGATGACGCAGTAGCAAATGGAATGAGGAAAGTCGCGGTTCAGCAGCAGAAATTCGAGGATGCGGTCTGGGCTGATATCTGCCGTGTAGACCTGGCAATAGGCTTCGAATGCCGTGCAGCAACGCAAGAGGCCAACCTGCTCCAGGTACTGGTATCCGGAGTGTTCGCGCTCCGGAAGCGTGAGGAGCTCCGGCTGAAAGACTTCGAGCAATGTGGCCGTCGAATAGCAACGTTCAAGATAGCGGCCGAGGCGAATGAACTGCCATCCCTGGCCATGAATCATGGTCGTGTCGGTGACACCCTTGAAGAGATGGATTCCATCGACGACGGAGGCGAGGAAATCGCCAGGGTTGGTGCCGTACTGAGTCTCGGCTTCGGGCGTATGGATCTGATGGAAGAGTCGATTGAGGCGCTGCCATTGTTCACTGGAGATTTCTTCGCGGACCTGGCGGGCGTTTTCACGGGCGAAGTCGATGCTGTAAGTCACCGAGGCGTGATTCTCGTCGTCGAAGACCAGCTTGCGCGCCATGGAGTCGAAATCGCCGTCCCACTCGAGGTCGGCCGGATTGCCGAGCGAGGCGACGAGCCGCTGCCAGCGTATCTCGGCACTGGCGCCGCCGGGGTCGAGCATGAGGCTCGAGGTTACGTCGAGCTGGCGCAGCGTGTTCTCAGCGCGCTCGAGGTAACGGCTCATCCAGTAAAGGCTGTCGGCGACGCGGCTAAGCATGGTCGCATTCCCCCGGGATTTGGAGTGGAGTCAATCCTGCAGTACCCACGTGTCCTTGCTGCCACCGCCTTGTGAGGAGTTGACGACGAGGGAGCCTTTTTCGAGCGCGACACGGGTCAGGCCACCGGGAACGATGTTGACTTTGTCTCCGAAGAGGATGTAGGGGCGCAGGTCGACGTGGCGGGGCTCGAGTTGATTGCCGATGAGGCAAGGAGCGCGCGAGAAGCTGAGCGTTGGCTGGGCGATGTAGTTGCGAGGATTGGCTTCGATTTGACGGGCAAACTCTTCGCGCATCGCAGGCGTGGCGTGCGGGCCGATGAGCATGCCGTAGCCGCCGCTCTCGCCCACGGCTTTCACGACGAGCTTGTCGAGGTTCGCGAGAACGTGGCGGCGCTCCTTCTCATCTGTAAGAAGATAGGTTTCGACGTTCGGGATGATGGGATCTTCGTTGAGGTAGTAGCGGATGATGCGCGGCACGTAAGCATAGAGGGCCTTGTCGTCGGCGAGGCCGGTTCCGAAGGCGTTGGTAACGGTGACATTGCCGGCGCGATAGGCGTTGAAAAGGCCGGCGCAGCCCAGGATCGAGTCGCCGCGAAAGATCAGCGGATCGCTGAAGTCGTCGTCGACGCGGCGGTAAATGACATCGACGCGCTTAAGGCCGTCGGTGGTGCGCATGTAGACGATGTTGTCGTGAGTGACGAGGTCGCGGCCTTCGACGAGATCGATGCCCATTTGGCGAGCGAGGTATGTGTGTTCGAAATAAGCGGAGTTGAACACGCCCGGAGTGAGTAGGACGATGTTTGGCTCGGGACGGCCTTCAGGTGCCAGCGACCGCAGCGTGGCCAAAAGCAGTTGCGGGTATTGCTCAATGGGGCGCACACCGTAGCTGTGGAAGGTATGAGGGAATGTGCGCTTCATCACGCGGCGATTGGCGAGCATGTAGCTGACGCCGGAGGGCACGCGGAGATTGTCTTCGAGTACAACGAATTCGCCGTTGGAGAGGCGAAGAAGATCGGAGCCAATGACGGTGATGTAGACGTTGCGCGGAACCTGAAGCCCGCGCATCTGACGGCGATAGTGCTTGCAACTGTAGACCAGTTCACGCGGGATGATCTGGTCGCTCAGTATCTTCGCATCGGAGTAGATGTCGCGCAGGAAATGATTGAGGGCGGTGACGCGCTGGGTGAGGCCGCGTTCGATGTGCGCCCACTCGCTGGCGGTGATCAGTCGGGGCAACAGGTCGTAAGGGAAGATGCGCTCGGTACCCTCATCATGGCCGTAGACCGTGAACGTGATGCCCTGGTTGAGGAACGATAGATCCGCAGACTGTTTGCGGCGTTGAAGTTCTTCGCGGGGAAGGCGGGCCAGTGTCTCGGCGAGGGCTCGATAAGGCGCGCGCAATTCGCCGCCGGGCTCGCGCATCTCATCGAACGCACGATCAAGAGGATAGTCGCCATACAAGGCGTCGAGTTGGATGGAAGGACTTGCGCTCATTGAAAGGAATGCAATTCGTTCGCCCGGGCTACCTATTTACAAGCACGATGTCTGCGCCTAGAACCCGGTTCACCGGCGCAGGAGGTGCGGACTAAGCTGCTCGCTCAGTTCCTATGCTTTTAACACGTTGGACGTAAGGGAGCAATGAGGATTGATGGGCAGGCAAGTATTGGCCGGATTTTGCATGATTCAGGGGCGCGACTTGCGATGGAATCGTGGCGTCCGTGCAGAAAAGCAGAAGGGCGGCGACGCTGATGCGCCACCGCCCTTCTGTTGCGGCTCTCCGCGGATTAGAAGAACAATTTCGCGGAGACTTGCAGTTGGCGCGGGCCGTAAAGGATGGTATTGGTGCCCGTCTCCTTGCCGAATGCGCTCGCAGGCGTGCTGGCTGCGAACGGGGTGATGCAGCCCCAGAAGTAGGAGCCAGTGGGCACTGCGGTGTTGGCCGGGCAGGAGCCAGTAACGGCGGTCGGGCCGGTGTAGGTGGAGTAGGTCGAGTTCACACTGGAGATGATCTGATGGTTCGCCAGGTTGAATGCTTCTCCAATGAACTGCATGTAGATGCGTTCGTGGATGGGGACGTCGCGCGTGATGCGAAAGTCGATGTTGCGGACTCCCGGCCCGTGCTGGCTGTTGCGCCCAATTAGCGGAGGACGGCCGGTGGTGGGAGCACCTGAGGAGGAACTCATTGTGCCTCCGTAGATGTTGCCGTCAGCTGCTGCCGCCGAGGTTGGGGGCGACGTAAGGCCCTTGACCGACCACAGGCTCGAGACAGTTCCGCTCATGCCGGCGACGATGGGGAAGCCGGTGGACTCAGTTGCCGTGCCGGAGAAGGTGAAGCCATCCAGGCCATGCTTCATCCAGCGATTGTCAGCGCGAATCGTGGGCTTCCAGAGAATGGTGCCCACGAAACGGTTGCGCATATCGATGTCCGCGCGACCGTATTCGGCATTGAGGTTGTTGGGATCGAGCACGGGGTTGCCGCCATAGAAGGTGCCGAACGCGCCCTGCACCTGGTCATCGTCGAGAGCCTTGGCCCAGGTGTGGTTCACGAGGACCTCCAGTCCGTTGGCGAAGGGTCTGCGGATGGTAACGGCCATGGAGTGATACCACGAGTTGGCGACGCTGAATCCGGCGTTGATGGAGGTGAGGGTCGGATCGATGCGGTCAGATGCGAGGTAGTAGGGGACCGTGAGCTGGCTAACGGCTCCGCTCGCATTCGTGACGTTGAAGGTGCGCAGTCCGTGCTTGCTCTGGCCGACGAGGTTCGCGTCGAGGAAGACAGGCAGGTGTGTCGCGCGCGAACCGACGTATCCGAGGGAGAAGGTCATCTTGCCGGGGAGCGCCTGCTCCACTGCCAGGTCGAACTCCTGCGACACGGGCGGAACGAATGCAGGTGAGAGACCGTGGAAGCTAATGCTGGCCTTACCGGAAACGTTAGTGACTGTGGGAGCGGTGCCTCCGCCGGGATAAAGCGCATTCGAGAGCGAGGGGCCGGCTGGTAGGAACGGCACATCGGGAAACTTGAGCGCCGGTGCGTTGCTGGAGGTACAGGAGGCGTTACAGCCGCTGTAGTTGTAGTTGATCTGATAGATGCCGTTTTCGACGCGCATCGCGTAATAGGTACTGCCCTGGTTGAGGCCGGAGAAGATGCCGTAGCCACCGCGAACTACGGTGCCTTTGTAGGGGCTCCAAGCAAAGCCGACGCGGGGCTGAATGCGATCGGTCACGTTCTTGATGGTGGTGTTGTATTTGGCCGCGAGCGCCGTGGAAGTGTTGGGCTTGGCTGGATTGGGGGTGAGCTGCAGGTCGTAGCGCACGCCAAGGTTTACGGTGAGCCTCTGGCTCACCTTCCAGGTGTCTTCGGCAAATCCGTCGTACATCTTCATCCAGAAGTCGTCGGCGCCTGCCTTTTTGATGGGGTTGATGGCGTCAATGGTCTGGACGAAGGTGTTGTAGTGCGAACCGGCGAAGGGGTCGGTGTCTCCCGGCTGGCCGGCGAATGCATCGACGATCCAGTTCTGGAACTCCTGCGTGGTGGTGCCGGAGTAGCCGTAGATGCCGCCGCCCTGGAACAGGTTGATCATGATTTCGTGAACGAGGTTGACGTCGCCACCGAATTTGAAAGTGTGGCGGCCATACACCTTGTTGAACACGTCGGTGATCTGGAAGCGGTGCTCGTCGGGCTCGGCGATACGCGGTAGGGCATTGGGCATGCCGTAGGTTTCGGCGCCCATACCGACGCTGGGGCCTGACGCGTTGGCTCCCGCGGTCTCAAGATCGCGACCCCACTGGAAGCGCAGATCGTTGACAGCCGTGTTGGTCAGCGTCGACGTCCAGTGCGCGATGAGGAAGCGCTCGTGATAGCTGGTGGGTGCGTTAGTGCTGGGCGAAGTGTTGGAGTAGGTGGGATTGGGAGCATATCCATAGGTCTGATCGAAGTTAGCGAAGTTGAAGTTCGCGTAGACCAGGTTCTTCTGGTTCAACTGGTAGTCAACACGCGGGAAGAGCAGGGTTTCCTTGGCGAAGCGCCGGGGCGCAGCCTGAAGGCCGAGCAGGAAGTTGATGCCGGCGGTGCACTGGGCGCTGGTGATAGTGGTGGGACACTGCGTTGGCGAGACGGTGGTGGTGTCGGTGAATTTTCCGGTCGGCGTCTGCGTGACGGTGTTGGTTTCGTAATAAAGCGCCCGGCCCGTACGACGGAAATTGTCGGAGGTGACGAAGTAGAAGAGCTTGTCCTTCTTGATGGGACCGCCGACGCTGCCGCCGAACTCCTGCTGCTGGTGTACCGGCTGGGTCAGGAGGAACGGGTTGCCGTGGTTGAAGAGCGCAGACCATTTGCTGATCGGATCGAGGGCGTTCAGCGCAGGATAGCGGAGGTAGTAGAAAAGGTCGCCATGCAGATCATTGGTGCCGTTGCGGGTGATTGCGTTTACCTGGCCGCCGGCGGCCTGGCCGAATTCAGCCGAGTAGTTTGAAGCCTCGGCCTGAAATTCCTTGATGGCGTCAAGGCTGTAGACAAACGGGGCGCCCGAGGAGCGTCCGCGAGCCTCGCTGAACAGCATCTGGTTGT
>WNGK01029520.1_pt1 | contig 10628 bp, 12 predicted proteins | sample 5400601 | NCBI WGS metagenome assembly WNGK01 (sample SAMN13153376, study PRJNA577476) | soil metagenome | isolation source: 60 cm soil or saprolite under Garry oak tree replicate 1 | place: USA:California | collected 2016-06-15
TGGCCGGGCTCCAGAGCGGGAACAGTGTAATCCCCGGAAGCGTTTGTGCGAGTCACAAAATGTGTGTTGCGCTCGACGTTCGTTACTGTGACTTCCGCGTCGGGAACGACGGCACCTGACGAATCCAGAACGATGCCTGTGATGCTGCCCGTTCCAATCTGCGCAAAACCACCCCTCTCGGTCAGAACGAGCAGAACAAAGCACACCAGTAAACTGAAAAGGGCCCCATTGCCGGAGACTTTCTTTTCCTTGTGCATAGTTCACCTCTCTCCTGGATCGAAAAGCTAAAGCTTGAGAAAAACTCGTCGCTGATACAGCCAATAGCACAGATACCACATCACCAGCAGTACCGTGGTTGCTTGCGCGACAGGCGCCAGCGGTCCAATAAAGCTGTAATGGAATGTGAACACGCCAACGGCACGGTCCAGCCATCGGTGCAAGACTTCACTTACAAAATAAATAAAAATGGAATTCATCCCCAAGACGAGAAGCGGAAAACTCCATTTCCGGTATCCCAGAACCTCAATAATCAAGTAAAACCCGATCAGCATAAGCAGCACCCAACCCAGGCTGTACAAAATAAAACTTGCTGTGCAAAGCTGCTTGATAAAAGGGATCCACGGCCGCAGCGCGAACGCTGCCACAAAGCACAAAACCATTCCAGCCGCCAGCTTTTTCAAATTGTCTGAGTGCGCTTTCGATTGCATCAACAGGCGCCCCACCCAAGCGCCGCTTAATGTCCAAACGGTGCTCGGAATGAAGTTCAACGTGGAATAAGCCGGATCATAGTCATAGTGGAAAATCGCACGGTCCACAACGAGCCCGATGTGATTCCGGTGGGAAAACGGCCCGTCGGGACCGGGAAATGCGAAGAACAAAGCGGTCCATCCTGCGAGCAGCACGGCACCGGCCACAACTTGATACTTCCCGCTCAATTTCTGAAGCAAATATGTGATGGGATAAGTGAACGCGATTTGGGACAGCACATTGATGAGCTGTGGCTTAATAGTGCCTGCCCCCACCCAGATAATGATTTGACTCAGGATAATTAGGCGCAGCGATCGCGTCAGGACGTGACGAAAGTTATCGCGTTCGGTCGCTCCAAGCTCTTTGCGCCTCGCCAGCGCGAATGGCATGGCCAGCCCCACCATAAACATGAAGGCTGGCTGAATCATGTCCCAGAAAACGCCGCCTTCCCAAGGCACGTGGTCAAACCAGCGCGCAATTCCGCCCCACCTTGGATCGCCCTGCAATGCGGAAAAACCAAAACCCTCGGAAGCGAGAACCAACATGATGAAACCGCGGTAGGCATCGAGGGACGAGTAGCGCTTCGGTTCCGCTCCAGCTTCGGGACGTCCGAGCTTTACCGCCACTGACCTGGTATGGGGCTCCTGGGTTGCGGTTGCCAACTTGCCTCCCTAGGGAACCTTGAATTATTCGCCGTTAACAGCCTGCAAGCAGACTCCGTAACCGTACAGGCCGTTTTGTGGCGCGAGTGTACCACTTTTTTGAATCGCTAGAATCTAAAGAACTGCATCGCCCATCAGATCCGTCGAACCAACCCCTCGTCTGTCGCACGAGTATTTCGAACGAGAAGTAACACGAGAATCATGGCTAGAAAAGGAATCATCCCCGCAACAACGACGATGGCGTCAAAAGCATGGCCGCCGGCAGCCTGGTGTGCATCAGAGAAGTGGCCGATCAGCAAGAAGGCGATGATAGTGCCGATGCCTGCGCCCGTGCCACTCATACCGCTCACCGAGGCCACCGATTCGCTCTTAAAAAGGTCCGATGGCAACACGTTGGCAATCGTGGAAAATGCCGCATAGGAAAAGGTGGCAAGCGCAAAGAGCCCCGTAATCGCCCACAATTTGAAAGTGAACACCGTGGGGATAAGCAATAGCACTCCGAAGCCGCCGAACACAACCAGCGCCTTTCGCGCCGCACCAAGAGACCATCCGCGCCTGATTAGATAATCAGAAGTGGCACCGCCAAAAAAATTACCCAAATCACTAGCGATAAAGGGAACGGCTATTGCAAATTTGCTGCTTTGCAAAGCGAAGCCCTTGGCCACGAGGTAGGTCGGGAACCAGTCCGTAACGAAGAACCAGACAGGGTCGGTCAATCCCTTGGCGACAATCGTTCCCCAGGCTTGCGGCAACTTGAGCAGGCTGGCCCAACGTGTCCGCGGCCGGCCTTCCTCACGATGGAGATCCTGTGTGTCGGCGAGAATCATTTGCCGTTCGGATTCGCTGATGCGGGGATGTTGTTGTGGTGCGTGATAAGAGCGTCGCCAAGCCATGAGCCAGAAGAAACCGAGCAACCCAGGAATAATAAAGGCAGGGCCGCGCCCCCATCTTAGGTAGATAGGCAAAACTAAATAGGGAGCTATGACGCCGCCAATGGACGATCCACTGTCGAACAGAGCCGTTGCCAAACCGCGCTCACGCTTGGGAAACCATTCCGAAACCGCTTTTGTCGCGCCTGGCCAGTTTCCCGATTCCCCCGCCCCTAGCAAGAAGCGGATCGCACCGAAACCGTAGAAGCCTCTGGCCAGCGGAGTAACAATCGACACCAGTGAGTACCCCAGCACCGTCAGGCTCAACCCACGCCGCGTGCCAATGCGGTCCATCAACCTGCCGCAAAGTGTCTGGCCGATGGTGTAAGCAGCGCGGAATCCGATCCAAAGGAATGCGTAATCGGTGTTGGTCCAGTGGTAGCCCTGCTTGAGGTACGGTCCCAGAACGGAAAACGTCTGCCGGTCAATATAATTAATGACCGTGGAGGCAAACAGCAATCCGCAAATCCACCAGCGCAAGTGCGCAATGGGCCGGCTCGGCGACGGGCTGCTTTGACGGTTGAGTGCCATGAGCGCGGAGGATCTAGGCAGTATTCCCCTTGCTTTGCGCGCTCAGCAGAGCGGAAGAAAGTCTGTCCAGAAAAACCGTCGTGTTCGCGTGCGTCCGCAGGATCGACGCCGGCGCCATCGGACTGATTTCGCCCTCGAAACATGCCTTGACCGCCTGCGCTTTTCTTGCATCGGGAACTACCACAAGAATTTCTTTCGCTTTCAAAATCTGCCGCACTGACATCGAAATCGCCTGCTTGGGGACGTCTGAAAGCGAGTTGAACCAGCCTTCACCCACTTGCTGGCGCCGGCAAGGTTCATCGAGCTCAACAATAATATAGGGCTCTTCTGTTTCGAAATCTGCCGGTGGGTCGTTGAAGGCGAGATGGCCATTCTCGCCGATTCCGACAAAGGCGAGGTCAATCGGAGCGGCCGCCAACTCCGCGGCGATCTTGCGAACAACTTTCGGAACATCTCCCTCGCCATCGAGAAAGTGGTATTTCGTGTATTCATCCAGATGAAACATCTCCACCTTCGCCCACTCGATGCCCGGCATTGTCGTCAGCGCCTCCAGGAATTCGAATTGCGAGGCGCCCGTCGCCGCAATGATTCGTGCCCTGCCGGTTTTCTTTATCGCTTCACGCAGAGAACTTGCCGCCTGCTCCGCCGCCCCCCGGCCCAAGGAAACCTTGTCTTCGTAGATTTTAGTGACCATCGGGGAGCCCCAGCATTTTCGACAGTGTTCCACCCATGATCATCTTCCGCGTGTGCGCCGGAATATTACATGCTTCGAACAGTGCGTTGTATTGCTTCACAACGGGCTCGATCCCATCCAAACCGTTGTCCGAACCAAACACAATTTTGACAAACGCGCTAGAGTCGTCGTCCGGTTTCTTTGCTTTCCATTCAGGGCTTTGCCATTCCGTGTTCGACCACCAGAAGATTTTTAGGAAATCCGCGAGACGGCCCTGCATTTTCGTAAGAGTCGAACCGCTCAAGTCCCAAAACACATTGGGATTCCACCGGGCAATTTCCGCCGCCCACTCGTACTCGGGATTGCCACAGTGCGCGCCCAGTACGGTAATTTTCGGAAATCGCCTGGCAATTTCTTCCAGGTAAATCGGCTGCATGCGGCCGGACGCCACATCTTCCGGCTCATCGAATTTTCTCCGCAGCACAATGCCAGTGTGAAAAAGCACGATCCAGCCATAGCGGTTCGCCAGCTCATACACTGGAAGATAAGACGGATCGTTGTAGGGCTTCTTCACAAACTCCATCTCACCCAGGCCGCGGTAACCCATCGCATGGAGTTCCTCGACCTGCTTGACCACCTCTGGAGCGTCCAAGTCCACGAAGCCAAACGGAATGATTTGCGTGGGGTGCTGCTTCGCGGCATCGAGGACGACTTTTCTATTCGCAAAAGGCGTGAGCACGCACGCCGTCAGATTCAGGCGGTCGGAGAGTTTCAGAAGGTCGCTAATGAAATTGGGGTTCTTCTCGTCGAAATGTACGTGCATATCAACGATACGATCAGACGCTTCCGGGGAAGGTTCCGCCCCCTCTCCGAATAAAGCCGTGTTGTGCACAGTTCCCGGAAGCAAATTCAACCAGCCCGGAGTTTCCTCCCTCTCTAAAGCCGACGGAAGTTTGCAAGAAAGACTCGCGGTGCCTGCAGTCGCAAAGGACTTCGGCGCCACCGGCGCGCCGTGGAGAGGGTCGCGACGGCATTGCCGTATTCAAGGCACTCCTCGAGATTGCCGCGGAGAACGAATTTATCCAGGAATCCGGCCTTGAATCGCCCCTTTTGTACAAAGACCGCAAGCGCGAGCAAGAACAGCAGAAAGAGGCAGTGTGTATCGCGGCGGCAGCCCAAATCCTGAGGCCGCGTTTTTGTCGAGGAATACTGGAGCCGAGGGCGGGACTTGAACCCGCGACCTGCCGATTACGAATCGGCTGCTCTACCACTGAGCTACCTCGGCCTGCTCCATGACGATAGCATCCGCTGAAAAACACTGTCAATTCGCTCGTCCAGGCGCTGTAACACCCGAATTCAGCAAGTATTCGTTTGTTGGTTGCAAGATGCTGAAATTTCTTGGGAGTATTACTTCTCCTTTTTGAACAGGCCACAACCGCCTCAGTGCGAGAAAGGATACATGGCCCAGCCGATGCCGACGCCCACCAGCAGGAAAAGCAAAAGCGTCCATAGGATGTACTTCACGCGCTCCTTAGGCTGGCGGCGACCCAGAAACCCGAAGGCAACGGAAATCACCAGAGCAAAGAGTACCAAGGCCTGGAGATGGCTAAGTTTCACCGCGATCAGCACGACGAGAGCCGACACGCCGGAGATAGCCGTTGAAGACGTCATGCCTTGCGACCTCGCGCCGCTTCATATGCGTGGAGCGCTGCCAGCAAATTAAATACGCCCGCCGTGGCCAGGACCCAGACAAACACGCCCACAGTGAAAAAACAGATCAGTGCACGGCCCCACATTTTCAGCAGGGCATGGCCCAAGCCAGGCACGAGCCAACCCGCGACGCCGACCACGAAGGCGAGCGCCTCGCGCCTAGCATTTTGTGGCGGACTCAGCGGTTCCTGAACTGTTGTTTCCTCAGCCATTTTGTCGTCACTCTCACTTGGCAAACCGTTTTCTTTACGAAGCTATGCCAGAAGAGGCAGAATCGCAGTTTGCACTGCGCCTGTCACACGCGCTTCTTTTTCGCCCACGTAGACATTCACTTCCGTGCGCACGCCAAATTCCGGCAGATAAATTCCAGGTTCCACGGAATTGCAGGTGCGCGCGATCAGGTGGCGCGCGTCATGCGTTTCCAGTCCATCCATATTCGCGCCGTTACCGTGGACTCTTTCGCCGATGCTGTGGCCGGTGCGGTGGAAGAAATACTTTCCGTAGCCGGCCCTTTCGATGACCGCGCGAGCCGCTTTATCCACCTGCCAGCCCTGCAACGGCTTCCCTTTTGCGATGTGAGTGCGAATCAGCTCGACGGCTTTGTCGCGCGCTTCGCGCACCACGTTAAAAATCTTCGCATATTTTTCCGGCACTTTTGCGCCGAGGTAGCCCATCCACGTCACATCATAATAGACGCTTCCAGAGGTTTTCTTTTTCCCCCAAACATCCAGGAGCAGCAAGTCCCCTTCACGGATAGGCGCGGCGGATTGCGGCGTGGGGCCATAGTGTGGATCGCTGGCGTGGGCGTTCACGGCGATGTCCGGACCTTCTTCCGCCCAGACTCCCGCGGCTTCAAACTCTTTCAGGATCCACTGCTTCAAATCGTATTCCGTGATCGGCTTTTTCTCGCGGACGGATTTCGCAGCATGCTCAAAAGCCCCGCGGACGATTCGATCAATGATTTGGCCCGCAGAAAAATGGGACTCCACTTGCTCGGGGCTCCAGCAGGCTTCGTATTTCTGCACGAGGTCGGCGGAGCTCACGACTTTCGCTCCCGCGCCGCGCACGAGTTCGATGGTTCCTGCATCCACCATCGCGACATAAGGGATTTCGTTTTTGGGGGAATATTGCATGGCCACTTTTTTCGCGCGGCCGAGGATTTTCTTCAGGTTCTTGTGCAGCTCATCCTGTTTTGCGTAGTAAAGCGTGTCTCCCGGCAATGCGGCAAGAGACTCGGATTCAATTTTGTGGACGAGTTTCCTGGGCTCGCCTTTCGCCGGGACGAAGTAATACCAGCGGCGGGTGCGCATGCCGTTGGGCAATTGCAAAATGTTCTGCGCGATGGGATCGCGCCCGCGAAAATCGTAGAAGAGCCAGCCATCAAGTTTGGCAGAGCGAAGATCGTTTTGGATGCTTTGAATGTTTGCTGACATCGGCTAGGCTTCCTTGTACAAAAGAGCTTGGACTTGCTGCCCGGTGACTCCGCGAACCTCAATGCGTTTTGTGCGGCTTCGATCGCCGCTGAGGATTCTAACAGCCGACCTGGGCGTTTTCAAAAGCTGCGAGAGGAACTCGATCAGCGCGTCATTGGCACGATTCTCGACCGCCGGGGCCTGCAACCTTACCTTCAGTGCGCCGCTCATTTCGCCGGCGAGTTCGTCCCTACTGGCCCGGGGTTGGACGCGGACGGAAAAGATCGCCGCACCGTCGCACTCTTGAACTTCTAACATTCCTGCCTCTCCTGTTTTACCTATTTCATTTCGCGCGTTCCAAACAGCGCGGTACCGACACGGATTTCAGTGGCACCCTCTTCGATGGCCACTTCGAAGTCGTGCGACATCCCCATGGACAAAACCGGAAGCGGCAGGCCGAGTTTTGTCTTCAGTTCATCGCGCAGCTCGCGCAAACGGCGGAAATACTGCCGGACCTGTTCCGCCTCGAGCAAATAAGGAGGGATACACATCAAGCCGGCGAAGTCCAAGTGCGGCAATGCGGCTACTTTTTCCGCGAGTTCCGGGAGCACCGCGATTTCCACCCCGCTTTTCGTTTGTTCCCTTTCCACGCGCACTTCGAGAAGCACGCGGAGCTTGGCGGAGGTGTTCGCTTCTGCCCTTGAGCGATCCAGTTTTTGAGCAAGAGCGAAGTCGTCCACGGAGTCCACGGTGTGAAATAGTTTGGAGGCTTTCGCGGCCTTGTTGCTTTGCAAATGACCGATCAAATGCCACGTTGCAGCTAAATTGTTGGTGCCCACGCGCTTTACTTCCCACTCCTGCACGCGATTCTCGCCAAAGTGGCGTACGCCGGCTTGATAGGCTTCGTGGATGGCGATGGCAGGGTGGGTTTTTGAAACGCCGATGAGCGTGATGTCTTCGGCACGACGGCCAGCGCGACTGGTGGCATTGGCAATCGCTTCTTGGATGCGAAGCAGGTTTTCACGAATGGAAGTTTGGGTCATGGCTTAGAATTCACGATCACCGTTCACAGTTTACAGTTGACCGTCAGAGAGAGGAAAGCCTACCAGCGGCAGGCACCGAGGTGCCCGCAAGGATGTTGCGTTTCCCATCGAGCTGAGTTGAGTTTCAATCAAGCCAGGATTCCTCGACGCCTCGCTCCTCGGAATGACAGATAGAGAGGTGCACGCCGATACTCGCATTGCAGCGCGGCCTCTCTCCAGATAGACTGGCGTCGGCCGTGTTTTTCGATACGCGGTCCTCACAAATGCCGATTCGCGGAAAATTGATCGCCATTGAGGGAATCGATGGTAGCGGCAAGCGCACGCAAATGGAACTCCTGACCACCGCGCTCGGCGAGCGAGGCTATTCCGTTTTTGCGACGGGCTTCCCGCAATACGATTCGTGGTTCGGCAAGATGGTCGGTCAATTCCTGAATGGTGAATTGGGGCCGCTGGAAAGCGTCGATCCGCATTTCAGCGCCCTGCTCTATGCCGGCGACCGCTTCGAGGCCAAGCCTAAGCTGGAAGCGGCACTGAACAACGGCCAAATTGTTCTGGTGGACCGCTATATCGGCTCGAATCTTGCGCATCAGACCGCGCGCGTAGACCCTGCGAAACGCCCGGCTTTTCAGGAATGGATCGAGCATCTCGAATACAGGATTTATGGGCTGCCAAAGGAAGATCTAGTGCTTTACCTTCGCGTGCCGGCCGCGGAGGCGCAGAAGCTGGTGGCTCTGAAATCGGCGCGCAGCTACACGTCTGCGCAAAAAGATTTGCTGGAAGCGAGCTTGCGGCACCTGGAAGATGCGGCGCAGATGTACGACTCACTTTCGAAGCGGGCTAATTGGAATACGATTGAGTGCTTCGACGGCAAGCGCAATCAAATGCGCTCCGCCGAAGGCATCGCGAAAGAGGTTCTCGGCACCGTTTTGATGACTTCCCAGCTTTCGAAAGCGGGCGGCCGCTAATGGGTTTCTCGGAATTTCTCGGCAATGAGCGGATCGTCGCGGCGCTGCGCGGAGCCCTGAAGAGTCAGCGCGTTCCTCATGCACTGCTTTTTACGGGACCGCGCGGCGTGGGCAAATTCACACTGGCGCGGATGTTCGCGCAAGCGGCAAATTGCGAGCGCCTGAACGATGATTTTTGCGGAGCCTGCGTTCCCTGCCAACGCATTGCCCTGCTCGCGGAGCCGCAGAAACTGATCGAGCAGGGACTGGTGGAGCGCGGCGAGAGCGCCGATGCCGCCACGGTGGAGCGCGTTCCGCTGATTCTGCAATCGCACCCAGACGTCTGGGCGCTGGTGCCCGATCCCGTGCGCCTGAAAAGCCCTGTTGCGCGTCCGATGCTGCGCATTGGCCAGTTGCGCGCGGTGCAGCGGGCGGCTTATTTTCAACCGATGGGACGGCGCCGTGTTTTCATTCTCGATGGCGCGGAGACGATGCGATGGGACGTGGCCAACGTTTTCCTGAAGATTTTGGAAGAGCCGCCGGGCTCGGCCACGCTGATCCTTACGGCGCCTTCCCCTTACGCCCTTTTGCCTACGATCGTGTCGCGCTGTCTGCAGTTTCATTTCGCGCCGCTCCCGCAGGCTGCCGTGGAGAAAGTCCTGAAGGAAAAGACTGACCACAAGCCCGCGGAGATCAAGCTGGCTGCACAACTCGCCGAAGGCAGTCCGGGACTGGCTATCGAAATGGATGTCAGCGCCGCCGCGCAAAGCCGCAAGAATGCGCTGCGCATCCTTGAACGCGCGGCGCAGGGTCAGGGTTTTGCGCAACTGTTCGCCGATACGGCCGCTCTGGCGAAGGACCGCGAATCCTCCTTCGAGGATCAGCTTGGGGTCTTTTACGGATTGCTTACCGACCTGCTGGAGCTAACGTCCAAAATAAAGGAGCCTGTTCTCCGCAACGCCAATCTTGCCAAAGAGCTCGAATCGCTCAGCAAAACGGTCGATTCGGCATGGGTGCTTCGCGCCATCGCGGGCTTTGACGAGCTTTACGCCGGCGCGCGCCGTAATTTGAACCGCCAGCTTGGACTTGACGCCCTCGCGGCATCGCTCGCGCTGGTTTCTGCACCGGCTTTCGGCGGCTCCGAGCGCCACTTTTGATTTTTGCAGGTTAAGACTGGCATCGGCGGCAGAATATCGCGTAGACTGAAACCTAACGCTTCGCCCGCGCATCTTAAGGTCAGTCACTCCAACCCTGAGGTGTTCTAAAGGAGCAGTCATGGTGAATCGCCGCATGTTTCGCCCGGGCTTCCCGGACATTAAGGAGCCAAGCGCCCCACGTCCTCCGCACAATGGCCCAGTCCCCAGCAAAAAACCGGCACCACCGGAAATTACGCACGCCGAGAACTTTTACTGGGTCAAGCAGATGCAGTCGCACACGCCGATGGCCGTCGTCCTGGAAGACGGCGAGGTGCTTCGCGGCACAGTTGAGTGGTATGACCGCGATTGCATCAAGTTGACGCGCCAGGGCAGCCCGAACCTGCTCATTTTCAAGCGCGTCATCAAGTACGTTTTCAAGGATGGAGAGGAATCCGCGCAGGGCGGCGAAGAGTAATTCTATTTCTTGATCGAGTGTCCGGCGGCTGCTCCGAAAGTGAGCAGCGCCTTTGCGGCTAGCGACCTGTCTTCATTCCAGATTTCACACTCGGATACAACAAAATTTCTTCCGGCGCGAAGCACACGTGCGACCGCTTTGATGCGCCCGCCGGGCACCGGTTCGAGGTAGTTGATCTTCAGCTCGATGGTGGCGATTTCGGTTCCGCGCGGGACGACGGTGTAGACCGCGATCGCCGCGGTGGTGTCTGCGAGCGCGGCAAGAATCCCGCCGTGGACGACTCCATGAAGCTGCTTGTGGTGCGCGCGGACGTCCAGCAGAAAAACAGCGCGGCCTTTTTCCACTTTTTCAACGTCGAAGCCGAGG
>WNGK01008524.1_pt1 | contig 10627 bp, 10 predicted proteins | sample 5400601 | NCBI WGS metagenome assembly WNGK01 (sample SAMN13153376, study PRJNA577476) | soil metagenome | isolation source: 60 cm soil or saprolite under Garry oak tree replicate 1 | place: USA:California | collected 2016-06-15
GATATCGCCGGACCTTGCAGATCGGCCTGCTCGTGATCGTGGCCGCGTTCGTCGCGTCGCTCTTCATTTTCGGGACGAGCGCACGTGATGGCGGCGCCGCCCGCGACAGCGTGGCCACCGTCAATGGCGAGAAGATCTCAGTCGAGCGCTACCAGCGGCGCTACCAGGAATATCTCTCGATGTACGCGCAGATGATGCGTGATCGCTTCAGCCCCGAGATGGCCGAGCGCATGGGCCTGCCTCAGCAAGTCGTCGAGGACCTGGTGCTGGAGTCGCTGGCCGTCCAGAAGGCGCAGGGGGAAGGCCTCGGGTTGACCGACGAGGAGCTGAACGCCCAGATCCACACGTTTCCTGCCTTCCAGGAAGGTGGCCGCTTCACGCTCAAACGCTACGAAGAGGTGTTGCGCCGTCTCGGGTACACGAAGGGCGGGTTCGAAGACGAGATGCGCCGCCGGCTGACGCGGAGCAAGGTCGAGAACGCGGTGCGCGGCGGCGTGAAGGTCTCGGACTCCGAGATCGAGCAGGCCTACGTGCAGCAGCGCGAAGAGGCGCGGGCCGAGTGGGCTCTGGTGGAGTTGGCCCCGCTGATCGCCGCGCAGGCGGCGACCGACGAGGAGCTGCAGGCCTACGTCAAGGAACACGGCCCGGAATTGCGCCAGCCCGAGCGGCGCAAGGTCCAGTACGTGGCGATCGGGCTGAAGGAATTCACGAAGCCCGCGACCGACGCCGAGGTCGAGAAGTACTACGCGGAGCACGGCCAGGAGTTCGAGATGCCGAAGAAGGCGCGGGCGGCCCACATCCTGGTGCGCGTGAGCGAGACCGGTGGCAGCGAGGCCGAGGACAAGGCGAAGGCGAAGATCGCCGACGTCATTCGCCGCGCCAAGGCCGGCGAGGACTTCGCCAAGCTCGCCCGCGAGGTGTCCGAGGATCCCGGCACGAAGGACAAGGGCGGCGACCTCGGGCTCGTCGGCAAGGGTGAGATGGTGCCCGCTTTCGAGCAAGCGGTCTTCGAGCTGAAGAAAGGTGACGTGTCGCCGGAGCCCGTGCGGACGCCGTTCGGCTATCACGCGATCAAGGTCTCCGAGGTTCAGGACGGTGGAAAGAAGCCGCTGAAGGAGGTCGCGGCCCCGATCCGCGAGCGCCTGCAGGCGGAGGCCGCCGATCGGGGAGCGCGGGCCCGCGCCGACGAGGTCCGCACCACGCTCCTGGGCGCCGGAGATTTCACCGCCGAGGCCAAGAAGCTCGGGCTGACGCCGCACGACGCGATGATCGCCCGCAAGCAGTCCGGTCCGTTCGCGGGCGCCGATACGATGGAGGAGGCCGCGTTCAACCTGAGTCTTGGCGGAGTGTCGGCGCCCGTGAAGACGCCCGCCGGCTGGGTGGTGATCAAGAACCTCGAGTCGTTGCCGGCCGCCGTGCCTCCGCTCACCGAGATCCGGGCCCAGGTCGAAGCGGGCGTCAAGCGCCAGAAGGCCGAGGCCGTCGCGGTGCAGAAGGCCAAGCAGCTCGCCGATGATGCGAAGCAGGGCGATTTCCAGACGGCGGCGAAGAAGATCGGGGCACAGACCGCCCAGACGCCGCGCTTCTCGCGCACGAAGCCGGCCGAGCGCCTGCCCGGCGACGTCATGGTGGCCGCGCTCCAGGCGACGGCCGGCGCCATCACCGAGCCGGTGAAGAGCCAGCAGGGCTATTACGTGGTGAAGGTCCTCGAGCGCATCCCGCCTGACCCGAGCGGCCTTGCCGCCGAGCGCGAGCGCCTCGAGCGCGATCTCCTCGCCCGCAAGCAGACGCAGGCCTGGCAGTCGTGGCTGAACGCGGCGCGCGCCAAGGCCAAGGTCGACGTGTCGACACAGCTGCCGGCACGTCGGGGTTAACCGATGTCCTGGAGGTGATCATGGACGCCATGATCGTGAACGTCACGACGGAGGCCTCGCGGTTCGCCGGGCGCGCCGTCGTGGCCGTGCTGCTGTTGGTCGGGTTCTGGCTCGCCGGCCTCATGGTCCAGCGACTGATGGCCCGGCTCGAGCGCGCCGAGCACGCGCGCCAGGACATCGTCGCCCTGCTGGGCCAGGTCGCCAAGGGGACGCTGGTCGTGCTCGGCGTGGTGACCGCGCTCGGCACCGTGGGCGTGAACGTCACCGCGCTGGTGGCCGGGCTCGGCCTCACCGGGTTCGCGCTCGGCTTCGCGTTCCGCGACGTGCTCTCGAACCTGCTCGCCGGCCTCCTGCTCCTGGTCTACCGGCCCTTCGCCCGCCACGACCTCATCAGCGTGACCGGCTACGAAGGCACGGTCGCCGGCGTCGATCTGCGTTATACGACGCTCCAGCGTGACGACGGCAAGGTGCTGATCCCCAACTCGATCCTGTTCACGAATCCGATCCAGCTCCGCAGCCGCACCCCCTAGTCGTCGTGGTAACGTAGCAACCCCATGGCCGTCCAGCGGACGCCGATGACACGCACCGGCTACGAAAAGCTCGCCGCCGAGCTCGACCGCCTCAAGCGCGTGGACCGACACGCCATCACCAAGGCCATCGCCGAGGCGCGCGCCCATGGCGACCTGTCGGAAAACGCCGAGTACCACGCGGCCCGCGAGAAGCAGAGCTTCATCGAAGGGCGCATCAACGAGCTCGAGACCAAGGTCGGCGCCGCCGAGGTCATCGATCCGCCGACCTCGGGCAGTCGCATCACGTTCGCGTCGACGGTGAAGCTGGAGGACGAGACGGGCAAGGAATACCGGTACTGGATCGTGGGCTCCGACGAGTCGGAGCCGGCGAAGGGCCGGATCTCCATCCTCTCGCCACTGGCCCGCACGCTCATCGGCAAGAACGTGGGCGACAGGGTCACCGCCCAGCTGCCGAACGGAAAGAAGACCTTCGAGATCCTCGAAGCCAATTTCCCCTGGAAGGAGTAGCCATGCCCCACGCGGCGGTCGACGGCATCAAGCTGTACTACGAAGAGGCTGGCCAGGGGTCACCGCTCATCTTCGTGCACGAGTTCGCCGGTGATTACCGGTCGTGGCGGCCGCAGGTGCAGTTCTTCTCGCGGCGCTACCGGGCGATCGCCTACAACGCCCGCGGCTACCCGCCGTCGGACGTCCCCGAGGATCCGAAAGCGTACTCGCAGGACCGCGCCGTCGAAGACCTCCGTGGCCTCCTCGACGCGCTCTCGATCAAGAAGGCCCACGTGTGCGGGCTCTCCAAGGGCGGGTACGCGACGTTACACTTCGCGCTCCGCTATCCCGATCGCCTGCTGTCCGTCGTGGTGGCGGGTGCCGGCTACGGCAGCGTGATGACCGACCGTGAGAAGTTCCGCCAGGACGCCGAGGTGACGGCGAAGAAGTTCGAGGCCGAGGGCATGCAAAAGGCGGCCGACCTCTACGCCCAGGGCCCGACGCGGGTGCAGTTCAGGGACAAGGACCCCGTCGGCTTCCAGGAGTTCCACCAGAACCTGGCCAGCGGCTCGGCCAAGGGTCACGCGCTGACGCTTCGAGGCATCCAGATGACGCGGCCGTCCGTGTTCGAGCTGGGCGAACGCATGGAGAAGTGCGAGGTACCCACGCTCATCATGACGGGCGACGAGGACGATCCGTGCCTCGAGCCCGCCATCTTCATGAAGCGCAAGCTGCCCTGCTCCGGCCTGGTCGTGATGCCCAAGGCCGGCCACACCATCAATCTCGAGGATCCGGAGCTCTTCAACCGGTCGGTGCTCGACTTCCTGACCGCCGTGGACGCCGGCCGCTGGGCCCGCCGGAACCCGGCCTCGCAGACGGGCTCGGCCATTCTTCCTGCGGGGATGACCCGATGACCCTGCCACTCGAGCACATCACCGTCGTCGACCTCACCCGTGCCCGCTCGGGCCCGACCGCCGTGCGCCAGCTCGCCGACATGGGCGCTTCCGTCATCAAGGTGGAGGCCCGCCAGTTAGAAGAGGGCGACTCCACCGCGATCGGCTTCGACTTCCTCAACCTCCACCGCAACAAGCGCTCGATGACCCTCGACCTCAAGCACCCGCGCGGCGTCGAGGTCCTGAAGAGGATGGTGGTGAAGGCCGACGTGGTGATCGAGAACTTTCGTCCCGACGTCAAGCACCGCCTCGGCATCGACTACGAGTCACTGTCGAGGATCAACCCGCGGCTGGTCTACGGCTCGATCTCGGGCTTCGGCCAGACGGGGCCATACGCCGAGCGGCCGGGCTACGACCAGATCGCCCAGGGCATGGGCGGCTTGATGTCGGTGACCGGATTGCCCGGGCAGGGGCCCGTGCGCGTCGGCATTCCCGTGGCCGATCTCACCGCCGGCCTGTTCCTGGCCCAGGGCATCCTGGTCGCTCTGCTCGAGCGCGAGCGCTCGGGCAAAGGCCAGTGGGTCCACACCTCGCTGCTGCAGGCGATGGTGACGATGCTCGACTTCCAGGCCGCGCGCTGGCTGATCGATTCGGAGATTGCGCCGCAGGCCGGCAACGATCATCCCACCGGCATTCCGACGGGCGTCTTCACGACGGCCGACGGCCACATCAACATCGCCGCCTCCGGCCAGGTGATGTACCGGCGCCTCTGCGAGGCGATCGGCGCCGAGCATCTGATCGACGATCCGCGCTTCAAGACGATGGCCGACCGCTCGAAGCACCGCAAGGCGATGAACGAGGAGCTGGACAAGGCCCTCGTGAAGCGGTCGAGCGCCGAGTGGATCGAGGTGCTCAACAAGGCCGGCGTGCCGTCGGGGCCCATCTACAACATCAAGCAGGTCTTCGAGGATCCGCAGATCCAGCACCTCCGCATGGCCCAGCCCGTCCGCCATTCCGAGCGTGGCGAGATCCGCGTCCAGGGGTTGCCGGCCACGCTCTCGCGGACGCCGGGCGCCATCCGCCAGCCCGCGCCGACGCACGGCGAGCACACCGACGAGATCCTTCGCGAGCTCGGCTACTCGGCGAACGAGATCGCGAGCCTGAGGCAGGAGAAGGCGGTCTAGCGGGGACGGCCTGGCCCGCGCGGTGCCCGGCGAGCCCTTCACGGCGACGTCGGCAGACCTGCCGGCGGTGCGCGGATTTCTCCATCGGCCGCCGTCGCCCTCGCCCGACGGCCTCGTGCTCACTCATGGCGCGGGCGGGAATGCCGACACGCCGCTTCTGATCGATCTCGCCACCGCGTTTGCCGCGTCGAGGATGACGGTGTTGCGCTGCGACCTTCCTTTTCGACAGGCGCGGCGCACGGGCCCGCCGTCGAGATCCGATGCGCCGGTCGACCGCGCGGGGCTCGCCCACGCCGTCGCAGCGTTGAGGGCGCTCGGCGTGGAACGCGTCTTCCTGGGCGGTCAGTCCTACGGCGGCCGCCAGGCCAGCATGCTCGCTGCTGAGGAGCCGACGCTCGTTACCGGGCTCCTCTTGCTCTCCTATCCGTTGCACCCGCCTGGACGTCCGGGCGACCTCCGCACCGCGCACTTGCCGAAGCTCCGCGGCCGCATCGTGTTCATCCACGGCACGACCGATCCGTTCGGATCGCCCGAGGAGATCGAGGCGGCGCGCGCGTTGATCACGGCCCCCACGACGCTCATCCTGACCGACGGCGGCCACGATCTCGGCTACCGCAAGCCGCGGCGCGACCTCATCGAGCGCATCGTGGCCGCCTGCGCGTCGTGGCGCGCGCCGGTCTGAGCCGGCACGGCGCTCGGGACAGCGTCTTCAGGACAGCAGGACGAGCGCGAGGGCCACGGCTCTGGGCAGGGCCTGAACCCAGAGGATCTTGCGGCTCGCGGTGAAGGCGCCGAAGACGCCGGCCACGACGACGCAACCGAGGAAGAAAATCTTGAGCGGCGCACCGGCCACACCGAGCGCGAGGCCCCACACGAGTCCGGCGGCGAGGAAGCCGTTGTAGAGGCCCTGGTTGGCCGCCAGTGATTTCGAGGCCGCTGCGAAGTCGGCGGTCAGCCCGAACGTGCGGCGGCCAAAGGGTGTGCTCCAGAGGAACATCTCCAGCACCAGGAAGTAGAGGTGAAGCACCGCGACCAGGCCAACGACGACGTTCGCGACGGTCGTCATGTCTCAGCCCTCGTCAGCCTTCTCGCTCGCCGCGCGCAGGCTCTCCTCGCGGATCAGCGCCAGCACCTCGCGCTTCAGCTCGTTGAAGACGGGTGAGGTCGTCAGCTCGATGGTCCGCGGCCGGGGCAGCTCAACGGTTAGGCGCTTCTTGATGCGGCCGGGGCGCGCGGTCATGACCGAGACGCTGTCGGCCAGCAGCAGCGCTTCCTCGATGTCGTGGGTGATGAAGAGCACGGTCTGGTGGTGGCGCTCCCACACCGAGAGCAGCAGCTCCTGCATCAGCGAGCGCGTCTGCGCGTCGAGGCTGCCGAAGGGCTCGTCCATCAACAGCACGGCCGGCTCCATGACGAGCACGCGCGCGATGCCGACGCGCTGCTTCATGCCGCCGGAGAGCTCGGCCGGGTAGTGGGTCTCGAAGCCGCGCAGGCCGACCTGCTCGACCAGCGCATCGACCTTGGGACGATACGTCGCCGGAGCGAGGCCACGGTTCTTGGGGCCGAACGTGATGTTGTCGAGCACGGTGTACCAGGGAAAGAGGGCCGGCTCCTGGAAGACGACGGCCCGGCTGGGCGCGGGGCCGTTCACGGGCGCGCCGTCGACGAGGACGTGGCCCCGCGTGGGGGTGTCGAAGCCCGCCACCATGTTGAGCAGCGTGGACTTGCCGCAGCCGCTCGGCCCCAGGACGGCGGCGAACTCGTTGCGCTCCACCGCGAAGTCGATGGCCTGCAGTGCCTCTACCTTGTGGCCGCGCTTGTTGAACTCCTTGAAGACGGAGTGGAGCGTGATGGCCGCCTCAGCCATGAGCCTCCAGCGTTCGCCACCTCAGCACCAGCCGCGACAGGCCGACGATGACACGATCCGAGACGAAGCCGAGCAGGCCGACCGAGAACATGGTGGCCACGCAGATGTCCATCCGCCCCACGTAGTACGCGTCCCACAGCACGTAGCCCAGCCCCGACTTCACCGCGATCATCTCGGCCACGATCACCGCCGTCCACGCCACGCCCACGCCGAGCCTCAGGCCCGTGAAGATCGACGGCAGCGCCGACGGCAGCACGACCTTGCGCAGGACCGTCGGCTCGCCCGCGCCCAGCATGCGCGCGGCACGGAGCAGCAAGAGATTGGTGTCGCGCACGCCGTGAGTGGTGTTGACGACGATCGGATAGAAGGCGCCGAGCGCGATCAGGAAGAGCGCGCCGGCGTCGTAGATGCCGAACACCGCGATCGAGAACGGCAGCCACGCCGTGATCGGCACGGGTCGGAGGAGCTGAACGGACGGATCGACGATGCGCGCGACCAGGCGGTTCCAGCCGATGAAGAGTCCGAGCGGGATGCCGACGCCGGCGGCGATCACGAATCCTTCGAAGACCCGTCGCGCGGAGTAGACGACGTTCGCCACCCAGGTGCCGGAATAGGGCGAGAGGCTGAGCCCGGGCTTGCCGAAGATCCAGCGCTGCCAGGACTCCGCGACCTGGGCCGGCGGGGGAATGATTCCCGGCATCACCCACTGGCGCGTCACGGCGACGTGCCACAGCCCGAGCAACAGGAGCGGCAGCAGGATGAACCACGGGCCGCGCCGCGACATCGGGCGCTCCCGCTACTGGTTCTGGCCGAGCTCCGCCGGCGACTTGCCGGTCGCCTTGGCCAGGAACTCGAACGTGTAATGCTGGGCGATCTCACCCGACACGTCGCGGGTGATCACGCCGTTGTCGGAGAGGAACTTCGAGATCCGCGTGATCGAGGCGAGCGGCAGCGTGGCGTCGAGCTTCGTGATCCGGATCGACTCCGCGGCGATCGCCTCCGGCAGCCCGGCCTTCTCCGCGTAGATCTTCAACCACCGCTGCGGATTGGCCTGGGCGTATTGCAGCACGTCGATGTACGCCACGACCAGCCGTTGCACGGCGTCGTGGTTCTTCTCCATGAAGCCACGATTCACCGCGAGCACCGAGATCAGGCCGCCCACCGCCTTGGAGCGATTGTGGTCGATCGTCGGGTACTGCCCGTAGCCGTCCACGATGGCCTGGGCGCAGAACGGTTGCCACACGACGGCCAGGTCGATCTCCTTGCCCTGGAGCGCCTTCAGATAGTTGGCGCCGCCGCCGACGATGTTGGTGATCTTGAGCTTGCCGTAGTCACCGCCGTTCTCGGTGACCGACGCGGCAAACTTCAGCCACGAGATGGAGCCCGCGCCGATGCCGATCTTCTTGTCGGCGAGCTGCTTCCAGTCCTTGACGTCGTCGCCCTTGCGCACGATCAAGCAGTCGTTGCCGGAGCCCACGCCGGCCACGCCCACCAGCGACTTCGCGCCCTGGGCGACCGCCAGCGTGATGTCCTGCGGCCCGAACGCGGTGATGTCGAGGTCGCCGGACGCCAGCGCCGTCCGCGCGTCGGCGAAGCGCTGGAACATCACGTTCTCGATCTGGATGTTGTACTTCCCCGCGTAGTCCGGCAGCAGCCAGAGCGGCGAGAGCGCGGGGACGTTCGTCATCCCCATCTTCACCTTCAGCGACGTCGGCAGTGGCTTACGGATCGCGTCGCCCTGGGCGAGGGCGCTGGTGGCGGTCAGCAACACGGCGGCGGCGGCGACGACGGCTCGCTTCATCGGGCGTGCTCCTTTGGAGGTGGCTGGGGAACGGGTGGCTTGTCGGGCTGGAGGTGGCCGCACCGTCGGCACGTGCGCAGATCGACGCTGGCGTCGAATTGCTCGATGGCGCTCTTGAGCTGCTTCTCGATATCGGCCACGTGCATCGTGACCTCGTGCAGCAACGTGTCACAGCGCTCGCAGAACCACTGCAGCGCTTCGGTCTGGTCGGGCCCGCGCTTGACCTCGATCACCAGTCCCCAGGTGCCCGCCGGCCGGTGCGGCGCATGTGGCGTGAGCGCCGGCATGAGCATGATCTCGCCCTCGCGGATCACCTGCTCGTGGCGCCGACCGCCCTCGATGTACTCGAGGACCATGTCGCCCCTGAGCATGTAGAAGATCTCGTCGGACGGGTCGACGTGGAAGTCGCGCCGGGCGTTCGGGCCGTGGATGACCATCGCCGTGAACTGCGAGTCCTCCCAGATGACCTTGTTGCCGACGGGCGGCTCGAAGGCGTGGCGGTGCTCGTCGATCCAGTCCCAGAGCTGGCGCGAGACGAGAGGCTTCGTGGCCGGATCTCCCGACGCCGACTAGCGGAGGGCGTCGCGCAGCTCGCGGGCGAGCAGCTCGACGGTGCCGCGCGTGCCACCGGCGAGCTTCAGCTTCCACTCGCCCTCGGTCTCGAAACGACGGTCACGCAGCCGCTCCGCCCACGGCTTGATCGCGTCGCGGATGGCGTGAGCCTCGAAGGGATCGCGGCGCATCTCCTTGGCCCGCGCCATCACGTCGGGCACGACGCGGATGAACCCGCGCAGCGCGGCCCCGGTCTTGATCGAGTACTTGCGGCCGGCCCACGCATTGGGGAAGGTGTTGGCGATCGCCTTCACGTAGTTCAGGAAGAAGCGCTTGGCCCCCTGGCGCAGCTCCTGGATCCGCGCCCCGCCCCCGATCTTCTCCACGGTCTCGAAGAGGTCCACGATCTCCTCGGCCAGCGGCGCCTGGCTCACACGCCCGCGTCCGGTGCCCAGCATCTTGATCTCGCCGTGCAGCGGCGACGTGTCGTCCTCGTTCAGCGAGCGGATGACGTCGTGGGCGAGGGCCTGGTTGGGATCGGGATAGAGCTTGCGGCCGGCCAGGCTGATGATGTGCGACGGGTTCAGCCGTGTGTGCTTGGCGTTGATGGTGACGAACAGCTCGACCGTCTGCCGCGCGTCGAGCGCGTCGAAGAGCACCGCCGGCACGTCGAGGCCCAGCTGCTCGCCGGCCTGGCTGAGCGCGTGCAGCGCGAGCAGCCGGTGCTGGCCGTCGAGCACGCGGAGGACGCCGTGCTCTTCGGGAATCTGCAGCAGACCGATGTCGTGGTGGCCGCCGACCGGCGTGAAGGTGAAGCGCTTCTCGGACGTGATGATGACCGCGCCCGGGATGGGCGGGAGCGTCCCCGCGTCCTTGCACTCGCGGTAGTACGCCACGAGCTCGTCGATCTTCCGGCGGATCACGGGCCGCTGGTACGCCGCCTCGCTCTCGCTGATCCGGCGCTCGAGCGAATCCCAGTTGACGCGGGCGCGCGACGGCTTGGTCTTCTTGCCCTTCGCCTTGTCGTCGCCGTTGGGGCCGCCGGAATAACCGAGGACCTCGAACTTCACGAGGCGATCGATGTCCTTGGCCGAAAGTCCGGCCTGATAGAACTCGACGCCGAACTGCTTGACGCGCCGCGCAGGTACCGTGATCATGGGTACGTCAGGGTACCCGACCGGCAAGTCCCTGTCAATAGAGGCGTTTTTGGTCTATCGCCACCTGTAGGGGTATTAACATACTTGACTAACCCCTGGAAGGTGGGGCATGAATGAATCTAGTACGAGAAGACTACAGCCCGATCGAGCGCTTGGCCCTGGCTCCAGGGATCTGGCCCTGGCAGGCCGAGCCGTATCGGCTATGGAGCCTCTCAGACATGATCAAGGCATTCTCGGCCGGCAATCTCGGTGCGTTTCTGATGAACCTAGAACGGGCGTGTAT
>WNGK01008526.1_pt2 | contig 10627 bp, 9 predicted proteins | sample 5400601 | NCBI WGS metagenome assembly WNGK01 (sample SAMN13153376, study PRJNA577476) | soil metagenome | isolation source: 60 cm soil or saprolite under Garry oak tree replicate 1 | place: USA:California | collected 2016-06-15
CGCCGTGCCACCTTCGTCAGGCCGGAATTTTTCGATGGATCCAAACGCTGTTCACCAGCCCGAGGCCGAACATGATCATTAACACGAAAGAACCGCTATAACTGATCAAAGGCAGTGGCACACCGGTGATTGGGAGCATCGCGATTGTCATTCCCATATTTTGAAAAATGTGTGTGAAGATGAGCGCCGTGATCCCCACGACCAGAAGCAAACCCAATTGGTCTCCGGCGAAAAACGCCACAAAGAGACACGTCATCAGGAGCAACGCGAATCCACCGATGAGAAGTACTCCACCGACAAATCCCCATTGCTCTCCAATGGCGGAGAAAATGTAGTCATTATGGACAGCAGTAGCGGGAAGGAAGCCGAGCTCAATCTGCGTGTTTGGCGCTTTGAACCCCTTTCCCGCCCAACCGCCTGAACCAATGGCGATGAGAGATTGATTGATTGCCCACGCCGAACCTTGTTTGTCGATATCAGGATGTGTGAAAGCGGTGATCCGCTGTTGCTGGTACGGCTTTAGCCCAAAGTTGATTGCTATCGGGACGAAAGCGATTCCGATGAGAATGATACAAATCAAGTAGCGCAGGGGCAGGCCCCCCACGAACCACAGCGCCAGGAGCACCGGGATCCAAATGATGACCTCGCCCAGATCCGGTTGCAGGAGAATGAGCAGACACGGGGCTCCCGCGATCGCGCCCGAAAGCAGCAACCGCAGCATTGGATGCATTCCGCGAAATTGAGTTAAGAATATCGCCAAAACCATAATCCCGGCAACAACGGCAAGCTGCGCGGGCTGAAAATTAATTGGGCCCAAATGCAGCCAGCTACGCGCCCCGTAAACTTTGGTGCCGATGAACTTCGTCAGGATGAGAAAAACGATGCCGGCTAAATACATCGGCAACGCGCCCCAGCGGATCCACCGATAGTGAATCAAACTGGTCACCATGAAGGCAAAGACCCCGACAGCCACCCAATTCGCCTGCTTTCGCCAGAAATCCGCCGCGTACGCATCACTGCGCGTAGAAGTCGCGCTGTAGATCGCGATCACGCCGAAGATAGCGAGCGCTAGCATCGTCACCAGCAGAAGCCAGTTTTGTCCAAGCAACTTTCGCAGAAAAGGTGTCATATTTGTGATCGGTTGAACTTCCGGTGCGTCCACCGGGAAATTAGAACGATTATACGCAAGTTGCGATTCTGGTAAAATGTCCCAACGTGCATCGCTCAACTCCGACAGAGCAGCGAAGCAAATGTTTGAGGCAGAAAGGGTAGTCGCGTGCCCGGTACTCAGTCTGAAATCGGGTGTTTTCGCCAGCAGCTAATTAGCTGTAGATAAGCGACTTAGAACAATCTTTGACAAAGATCGTCGCTTCGCTTGTCACTATATTTGGAGGCCACTAAAGTAGTCTTGCGCCTCGTCGTTTTTGGGAGCATCCCTTATGGCTAAGAAGAAGAAAAAGACCAAACGAAAGCTTGCTCATCCGAAGCTGCCGATGCAGCGCCAATTGAATTTGCGTGATGAGGGAATGCATTTCGATCTGCGCGCCATCTTTGATGATTTGAATGATCGGTATTTTCGCGGTCGTCTTCGCGGCTACAAGGTCATCTGGGGCCGCCGACGCAAGCACCGGCCAAGAGAACAGTTCATTTTTGGAACAATACAAGAGGAAGACCGGGTCATTCGGATCAATCCTGCACTTGAGCAGCCGTTCGTGCCGTCGTGGTTTTTGCGGTACGTGCTTTATCACGAGATGCTGCATTCGGTCGTACCGGATCAAGCGCTATCGGCACACCGCCGTCGAGTTCATACGGAAGAATTCAACCGTCGCGAGCGCGAATTCCCTCATTACCGGCGGGCGCGACGCTGGGAAGAAGAAAATCTGTCGCGTTTTTTGCGCTAAATCGCGCCTAGGGCACCGCGGTAACTGGCGCCTGCGAAGGCCTTTCAAACGGCGACGGCGTCGTCGCTACGTTCTTTTTGATGAGGTACCAAAGCGTCGTCGCGGGCAGGAGCGAGATCAACTTCGCGCGCCAGTTGTTCAGGATCAGTCTCTTCATATTTGCTGTGCAACAAGATTTCCGCGATGCGTTGACGGAATGTCTCGGGTGTGAAATTGCGCTCGATTCGGCGCCGGTGGCAAATGGAAATAGCACCCGTCTCTTCGGAGACGACCACCGCGACGGCATCCGATTCCTCGGTTATTCCCAGCCCGGCGCGATGACGTAATCCCAGGCTGCGGTCCAGCGTTTCCCGCTGACTCACAGGAAAAATGCAGGCGGCAGCTGCAATTCGTCCGTTGCGAAGGATCACTCCGCCATCGTGCAACGCGGCCTTTGGATGAAAGATTGTCAGGATCAACTCGACAGAAAACTCACCGTCGATGATGACCCCTGTTTCTTCGTAAACGCGAATCGATGTGTCGCGCTCGATGGCGATCAGCGCGCCGAACTGTTTATTCGCCAGTTGCGTCACCGCCTCGGCCAGATCGTGGACAGTTTCTCGTTTCTCGCTCGTCAGCGAGAAAATCGGGTGCCCGCCGAGCGCGGCAAGGCCACGCCGCAGCTCGGGCTGAAAAATCACCACCAACGCGACGGCAAGGAAAACCGAAAAGCTTCGCACGATCCAGCCGATCACAACCAGATTCAGCAGCGTCGAAATCAGCGTCAGCGTCAAAAAGACGATTGCAAGCCCGGTCAGCACTTTCGCGCCTCTGGTTCCGCGAAAATAGAGGTAGCCGTAATAAATCGCCACGCTTAGCAGAATGATTTCGATCAGACTGCGCCATCCCCTGAACCAGAGATCGACCAGTTGATGAATCATTCTTCCCTCCCAAGGATTGCTTCCGTTACCCGCAAGGCACTCATATTTTCTTTGACATCATGAACGCGGAACACGTCTGCGCCGCGCTCGCGCAAAAGCGCAGTTAACGCAGCTGCAGGCGCGACCCGGTCCCCTATCTCCGGCGAATTGATTAACTTCCGCAGGAACGATTTACGGGAAACGCCAATCACGAGTGGTCGATCATGCGCGCGAAGTCGCCCAAGCGGCGTGACCAACTCCAAATTATGATCGAACGTTTTCCCGAAACCAATGCCCGGATCAAACGCAATCGCCATGGAATCAATATTATAACCTATGGCGAGCGCATATTGTTGTCGAAAAAAATCAGAAATTTCTGCAACGACGTCCGAATATTGCGGCTGATTCTGCATCGTCCTCGGAGTTCCTTGCATGTGCATGATGATGAAGGCCGAGTTTGTTTCCGCGATTAGCGGTAGCATTTCTTCATCGCCCCGTCCGCCGGTGACATCGTTCACAATCGAAGCGCCCGCCCGAATCGCCGCTCGCGCGACGCTACTTTTCGAAGTGTCTATCGAAATCGGAGCATCAATCTTTGCTCGCAATGTTTCGATCACGGGAATTACACGACGTAATTCCTCGTCAGCGGCGATCGGTTCAGCGCCTGGTCGCGTCGATTCGCCACCGATGTCAATAATGTCAGCGCCCTCAGCTGCCATTCTCAGGCCGTGCTCTATTGCTTTCTCCGGCTCAAAAAAGTTGCCCCCGTCTGAGAACGAATCGGGAGTGACATTCAACACACCCATGATTAATCCCCGCCGGGAAACGTTGAAAACGCGTTCCCCGATTTTCCAGAGCCTCTCGCGCATCACGATTGAGACTAATTCAAATGCGCGATTATTCGAACTGTAGTCGCTTCAGTCTGCGAACTGCGGCGAAAAACGTCTGCATTCTGCGGTTGTCGCTCTTCGCCATGCTCCGGCCTAGCAATCAGCGCGCCGCCACAGTTATTTTTTGCGCGAATAGCGACCCATCAATTCGCCCTGTGCAATCACATGACCTTTCATCGCTGCGTCCAGCTGGCTCCGCTTCGCACCAACAGCTAAATCCAGCTCGCGATCCAGCGCGAAAATCTTGAAGTAATAACGATGCGTGCCTGAAGGTGGACACGGTGCGCCGTAACCAGATTTGCCGAAGTCGTTTGTTCCGTGCACTCCTTTTGGCGTGCTGCCTTCCCCGATGGTGCTGGTCTGCGGAGAAATGTTCCAAACCGCCCAATGCGTGAACAGTCCGCTCGGCGCGTCCGGATCATCCACAATCAAGACGACGCTTTTCGCTTCACTAGGAACATCTGAAATCTGCAAAGGCGGACTAGTGTTCGGGCCGTCGCATGAAAATTTTGACGGAATGTTCCCACCGTGCTGGAAAGCAGAACTTGTGATCTTCATCCTGGCTGCTCCTGCAGCAAACGAAGTGATCGCTGCCAGTAAGATCGCCGATGCACCGGCAATAATTGCCTTTCGCATAGTTAGACCTCCGGTTGAAATCGCGTTAACTCGATAAACCTGACCATATTGTTTCGCCGAGATGACCGCAAACGGACGTAAGATTCGAGAACAAGTTCTGTCGCTCCTGGCGCGGAAAGATTACCGGCCGCTTAACAAGATCGACATTGGTCGCAAGCTTGACCTGATCGCCAGCGAACGGATTGCATTGCGGAAAATACTGCGTGAGCTCGAGCGGGCGGGCGAGATCGCACGCATCCGCAAGAACCGCTATGTTCTTCCGGCCGAGGCGGACCTCATGGCCGGAAAATTGTCGATTCATCCGGCCGGCTACGGCTTTCTCTCGCCGGAAAAATCGGGCGAGCCGGACGTTTTTATCGCCGCGGAGAATATCGGAACAGCCATGCATGGCGATCGAGTGGTTGCGCGTGTATTGCGCGATGCGCCCTCTGAGCGCATCAAAGGCCGGCGCGAAGGGCGTGTGATTCGAATCCTAGAACGCGCTCACGATACGATCGTGGGTACACTGCAGCGGTCGCGTAATTTTTACTACGTGGTGCCCGATGATCCGCGGTTTGTGCACGACATCTACGTACGCCCTGAGCCCGATCAGCAGCCAGGGACTTCCGCGAATGTCGGCGACAAAGTCGTGGTTCGTCTGGATGCCTGGGAGTCGCGCCACATCAACCCCGAAGGCGACATCATCGAAGTGCTCGGACCAGCGTCCATGCCGGGGATCGACATGCTCTCGATCATCCGGAAATATCATCTGCCCGGTGAATTTCCAAAGGATGTTTTGGATCAGGCGGAGCGCATTTCCGAACAAGTCGAGGCACGGCAACTCGAGGGACGGGAAGATCTGCGCGAAGAATTTATCGTCACAATCGATCCTGATGATGCGCGCGATTTCGATGACGCAATTCAGGTTGAGAAGACGACGAGTGGTTGGCGGCTCGGCGTGCACATTGCCGATGTCGCCGCGTACGTAGAACCCATGAGCGCGCTGGATCGCGAAGCGCGCATGCGTGGCAACAGCGTTTATCTGCCCGACCGCGTAATCCCAATGTTGCCGGAGCGATTAAGCAATGGCGTTTGCAGTCTCAACCCCGGAGTCGATCGGCTCACTCATTCAGTGTTTGTTCAGTTCGATAAGCATGGAGAGGTGAAAAGCACGCGTTTCGCGCGCAGTGTGATTCGGAGCGCGCATCGACTCACCTACAAACAAGCCTACGGAATCTTAACGGCTCCCCCCCGCGACCGCTTGGGAGAACGATTGCATGTTGCTTGGGAACTCGCTGCCTTGTTGCGGCGGAAACGATTCCAGCATGGCTCGCTCGACCTCGACTTTCCAGAGGTCAAGGTCTGGGTCGATAAAGAGAGGCATTCAGTAAGACTAGAACGCATCGAGAACGATGAGTCGCACCAGTTGATCGAAGAGTTCATGCTTGCGGCAAACGAGGCCGTCGCGCGGGAGCTTAAAAAGCGCGCGGTTCCCACCATCTACCGCGTTCACGAGAATCCTGACCCGGAAAAACTGGCGGAGTATCGAGAATTTGTTCTCAGCTTTAGTTACCGAGTTGGGGATCTGACCCATCGCGCTGAGTTGCAGCGATTGCTGGCCTCAATCCGTGGAAAGCCCGAAGAGCAAGCTCTCAAAGTCGCACTGCTCAAAAGTTTGAAACGCGCGCGCTACTCTGCTCAGCCGCTGGGCCATTACGGCTTGGCGAAGGCGAATTATTTACATTTCACCAGTCCGATCCGGCGTTACGCCGATCTCGTGGCGCACCGAGCTCTCGGTAGAGACGGCACTCCGTCGCCGTCGGGCGCGACCCGAACCACGCAACGGCGGTCACGGAGTGACACGCCCTACCATCCCGATATGGGTGAAATCGCTTCCATCGCCGAGCACATTTCAGCGACTGAACGGAACGCGGCCGACGCGGAGATCGACGCCACGCAAATGAAGAAGCTCGAGTTTTTTCAGCGTCAACTCGACCAGCGCAATCCGCAGATTTTTCGCGCCGCGATTATCGATGTCCGCAACTACGGGTTGATGGTCGAGTTACCGGACGCCCTGATCACCGGACTTATCCATGTCTCGGCACTCACGGATGATTTTTATTCGTTTGAACCTGCTCGACGGCAGCTCATAGGCAGGCGCTCGCGGAAACGGTTTAGCGTCGGTGACCAGCTATCCGTCTTTGTGGCCCGCGTTGACACTTTCAAACGGCAGGTGGATTTCGCGATTGCTGGTCCGTCCAAAGTGCCAAGAAAACAGCGCCCGGGCAAGGGGCGAAAACCATAGGGCCGATGTCAGGTTTGCATGCCATTAATTGATCCGCACCGTCGGATTTTCGGCAGTAGAAGTAAGAAACCGCCTTGCTTCGACGAGGCAAATTGCCACATTGGCGTCTTCCAACAATTCACATGAGAACCATAATCGCATCTATCCTAATTCTAGTCGCAATCTGCCTCGGCATGTTTGCTGCCGCGTCGGCAACACTTCACACCTTCACCGTACCTGGATCGAACCGCTCTGAAAAAGTTACGATCGAGGATCCTATCCTCGCCGTTGGCAACACGCGCTCGCCAATCCGCCACGTTATCGTTGTAGTCGGGGAGAATCGGAGCTTCGACAATGTATTCGGCACGTACTTGCCATCTGATCAAAGGCAAACAGTGTGGAACCTGCTGTCCCAGGACATCGTCCAGATCAACGGTAATATTGGAACGAACTTTGAGGCGGCGGCGCAGCAGGAGGCGACCGATACAATGACGTATGAGCTCAGTCCCACGCAAACGGGTCATTTTCAATACTTGCCGCAGCCGAGCACTACTCTCAGTGCGCTGCCAACCGGGCCGTGCAACCTGGAACCTGGGATCTTCTGCAGTGACATCGGGCTGGATCCAACATCGCAGGGGCTTCTGTCCACTCGAGGTACGGGTCAGTCCGCCTATGATCCCAGGATCGGCGCAACTCCCGTGCCCGATTGCCGTTATCCATCGGATCTATTCAATGGGCCTTACTTGCTCCTAGGCGATTCAGAATTGAACAACTGCGGGACGCCCTTCCCCCCTGGGGTTGAGACGATTGCGAACACGACTTACACGAGCAACACAGGTGACCCCGTACATCGGTTCTATCAGATGTGGCAACAGTCCGATTGCTCTATTGCGAACATCACCCCGCAAAATCCCAGCGGCTGCGCGCGCGACCTTTCACGTGGGTCGCGGTAACCGTGGGATGGGGGTTCACCAACCCACCGATGACGAACGAGGATACCTTTCAAGGAGGTGTCGCAATGGGCTATTACAGCATGTCTCAGGGTGATTTCCCCTACTTTCTCGATCTGGCGGAGAACTACGCAATAAGCGATAACTACCATCAGCCGGTGATGGGCGGCACTGGACCCAATTCGCAATTCCTGTTCACCGGCGACGTTTATTACTTTACCGACGCGAACGGAAACCCGGCGATGCCTGCCGCAGATCTCGTCGAGGATCCTAACCCTAGAGCTGGGACTAACAATTTCTACAACAACGACCACTTTAACGTTGCGGCGGACCCGGGCAGCACAGGTGTTGCTTTCACTAACTGTTCCGATGACACGCAGCCGGGGGTTCAGCCAATCATGAGTTACCTTCAGGCCCTACCGCACCCGCCGTTCCACAACGGCAACTGCGATTCAAACCATTGGTACCAGCTTAATAACGATTATCCCAATTACACCACGATGGGCACCATAATCAGCAATCAAGATATGAACGAATTCCCCGCGGGACCTGCGTTCTCGATTGGACCGCAGACGATCCCGACCGTAGGCGATGCTCTTTCAGCTCACAATATCTCATGGAGGTATTACGGAGGAGGTTTCAGTGTGGCGAGTCATGACCCACCATCCAACAGCCTTTACTGCGCAATTTGCAATGGATTCCAGTATGCAACGTCGATCATGACGACCTCCCTGCGTCAGAACCTGGTGGACTTGGAGCAGTTTTACTCCGATACGGCCGCTAACCAGTTGCCCGCAGTTACGTTCCTCAAGCCCGACGTGCTTCTCGATGGTCATCCCGGCACCTCGACGCCTGCATTGTTCGAGGCATTCGTGCGCAAAATAGTAAATAGCGTAAGAGCGAACAATCAGCTGTGGAGCGACACAGCCATCCTAATCACATTTGATGAAAGCGGCGGCCTCTACGATTCGGGGTACATTCAGCCCATCGATTTCTTCGGTGATGGGCCGCGCACGGTTTTGATCGCGGTGTCGCCTTTTGCCAAGCACGGTCACGTCGATCATACTTATGCCGATCACGCATCGATTCTGAAGTTCATGGAATGGAATTGGAATTTGCCACCATTGTCCTCGCGCAGCCGTGATAATTTGCCCAACCCGGTTTCCGCGCCCAATGCTCCCTATTTTCCGCTTAACAGCCCGGCGATTGGTGATCTCCGAACGATGTTCACGTTTCCGCGCCCAACTCCGACGCCTCGCCCTACTGCTACTCCCACGCCCCGTTGATCCGGAGCGAAAAAACGCTGTGCGCTTGTTCGATTTCCCCTGGGGAGCGCCCAACCCGTCGTTTACAATGGCGATGCGACGGGTGTTCATTGCGTTAAACATCCAGAGACACGCGAGGAAATCGCCGCTGCACAGCGGGCCATGGAAGTTTGTTCTACGCTCGCGATCGGAAATGACGGCTAAAATTTGCGAGCGTAACAAATCGCCGCTACAAATTGGGCTTTGCTATGACTGAAGCTACTGTTACCGCTGCCGCTCCCGTTGCTCCCCCACGCTACACACGAGCAAACCCGTTTCCCGCCCGCATGATTGTTAATCGTCGTCTCAGCGGCCCGGAGTCTGAGAAGGATACACGCCATTTCGAAATCGATTTGACCGGGTGGGGTTTGAGCTTTGAAGTGGGCGATTCATTGGCTGTCTACGCGACCAACGATCCCGAGTTGGTTGATGAAATTGTCCACGCGCTTGGCGCAACCGGTAATGAACAAGTCCCGCGACCGAGAGGCGAAGCAACCACCCTGCGCGAAGCGTTGCTGCGTGATTACAGCATCACACAGCCGACGCCAAAGTTTTTGAAAGCCATTGTCCAGCGAGCTTCCGCTACGCCTACGTTGGGGTACCTTCTCGCGCCAGACCGCAAACACGACCTTGAGACTTACCTTTGGGGGATGGAAATAATCGACTTCCTTCTGGAACATCCTTCTGCTCGTTTTGCACCGACAGAATTTGTCGCTCTACTGACCAAATTACAGCCGCGGCTTTATTCAGTGGCCTCGAGTTTAAAGGCTTACCCCGAACAAGTGCACTTCATTGTGGACGTCGTCCGTTACGAAAGTCACGGTCGGCTCCGCAAGGGAGTTTGCTCATCCTTTCTTGCGGAACGCGCTGACGACGTTCCGGTGCCCGTTTTCCCGAGCGTCGCAAAGCACTTTCATCTGCCGGAAGACCCGAACACCCCAATCATCATGGTCGGTCCAGGCACGGGCGTTGCGCCATTCCGCGCGTATCTGCAAGAGCGGAGAGCCGCCGGAGCCAAAGGAAAGAACTGGCTTTTCTTTGGGGCACAGCATGAACACTGCGATTATCCCTACGGAGACGAATTCGCGGCGTACAAAAAGGACGAGCTTCTCACGCGCCTGGATTGCGCCTGGTCGCGCGATCAAGCCCAAAAAGTCTACGTTCAGCACAAAATGATGGAAAATGCCGCCGAAATTTGGAAGTGGATCGAAGCCGACGGCGCGTACTTTTTCGTGTGTGGCGATGCGCGGCGCATGGCCAAAGATGTCGATGCGACGCTGCGCACAATCGTTCGCGAACAAGGCGGCAAAAGCGTCGAGGAAGCCAACGCATACGTTGAGAAGCTCAAGAACGAGAAGCGTTACAAGAAGGATGTGTATTAAATGACGAAGCACGAACGTCCAATGACGAAGGAATGAGTCGTCGTTTGTAATTCGTCATTGTTTCGACATTCATCATTCGGATTTCGTCATTTTTCTCATCTGTGGCATACTAGTTTCCAAGGGGTAGAAGGCAATGTACGAAAACACTGAATTCACATTGAGCCGCGATTGCGAAGCCATTCAGATTCCTAGCGGCCAAAAAACAACGATCCCGGCCGGAACGCAGGGCGTGGTGACGCAAAGCCTCGGCGGAAGCTATACCATCGCTACGTACCAGGGTCTGGCGCGCGTTGCGGAGAAAGATCTCGACGCGCTCGGCCTGCAAAAACCGCAGGCGGAACAATCCCCAAAAACTGTGCCCACAGATGGAGCGGTTTCAGAAGAAGATGTCTGGAATCAGTT
>WNGK01008529.1_pt1 | contig 10626 bp, 9 predicted proteins | sample 5400601 | NCBI WGS metagenome assembly WNGK01 (sample SAMN13153376, study PRJNA577476) | soil metagenome | isolation source: 60 cm soil or saprolite under Garry oak tree replicate 1 | place: USA:California | collected 2016-06-15
CGGCGACGCCCGGCACCCGCCATGCCTGGAGCAGCTTCAGCGACGAGGACAGGTGCACGATGGAGAGCGAATGCCCGATCTGGTTGCCTGCCGGGCAGGTGTTGATGGTCGGGTCGCATTCGTTGCCGGTCGACACCCACAGATCGCTGCCGCTGGACGACGCAGCGACGCTGGACCAGACGCTGCCGCCGACCGACCCGGATGGCACCGTGTGCCAGGTGTGCAGCACCAGGCCGGTGTGCTGGTCGAGTTCAACCACTCCGCCGCGGATGAGCGGCTTGTCGCAGCCCGAAGAAAGGCCGACGTAGATGTGCCCGCCGACCACGGTTGGCGACGACCAGTTGTAATACGCGTCGGGGACGGACGTGCTTGCCGGGCCGATCCTGGTCTTCCAGGCCACCGCGCCGGTCGCGGCCTTCAGCGCGTAGAGGTAGCGAGCGCCAGACACGTAGACCGTGCTCGTGCCGGAGACCGGGTCGGGCAGCACGGCCGCGGTCGAGCTGATCCCGCGTGCCGGGCAGGTCATGTTCGGCTCGGTGTCGAGCTGGCGCTGCCACGCTACCGTGCCCGTGGTTTCGTTCAGCGCGAAGAAAACGCCGCTCAGGGCGCCGATGTACACCCGCCCGGCCACGACGGTCGGGCTCGCGTCCAGAGCGGGCGCCGGCTTGCCGCTGACCACCGGCGGCTGCCAGTGCCATAGCTGGCTCGCCGAGGCCGCGTTCGACGGCGTGAAGGCCGTTGCCAGGCTCACCGAACTGTGCTGCGGACCATGCAGGTACTGCCGCCAGTCAAGGCTCGCCCCGGTCGCGGCCGCCGGTGCCGCAGCTGCGGGTGCCGCCGCCGGTGCCGCAGCCGCCGCCGCGCCCGCAGCGGCTCCCTGGGCCGGCAGCGCTAAGCTTGCCGACCCCAGTGCCGCAGTTAGCGTCAGGATCCGCGCAAGCGAGCCAGGACTGGACATCGTGCGTCCCTTCGACCGGGCCAGAGATAGCCCTAGCTGGCACTCTAGTACCCGGCGGCTGCGACGGCTGCGGTCACCGGGAGGGTCGCTGAAGGCTGTCAAGCGCTTTGTGGCGCATCACGGCTTTCGTCCCACTCCGCCCAGCCCGGGCACCTCGCCAACGTCCCCGAAGGGGGTGGCCTCGGGCCGCCAGCGCGTCACCGGCACTATTCCTGGTTCCACCAGCTCCAGGCCGTCGAAGAAACCGGTGATCTGTTCCGGGCTTCGCAGATTGTACGGATAGGCCGAGTTCTGGTTGTAGTTCCTTATCGCCTCGTTGTACGCCTCGCTGGTGTTCGCACTGTCGCCGAAGGCGAGGTAACTGCCGGACGGCACGGCATCAAGCAGCCGCTTTATGATCGACTGCGGGCGGTCGGAGTCGGGGATCTGGCCCATGATCCCAAGCAGCATGATCGCGACCGGCTTGGTGAAGTCCAGCGTCTTGGCCGCTCCCGCCAGAATCTTCTCCGGTTCGCGGACGTCGGCGTCGATGTAGTCGCAGGCGCCCTCGGCGGTGCTGGTGAGCAGGGCGCGCGCGTGCACGAGCACCAGGGGGTCGTTGTCGACGTAGACGATGCGCGATTCGGGCGCGATCGCCTGGGCGACCTCGTGGGTGTTGTTGGCGGTCGGCAGGCCGGTGCCGATGTCAAGGAACTGGCGGATCCCTGCCTCGGTGACCAGGTACCGGACCGCGCGCATCAGAAACGCCCGGGCACTGCGCGCCATGCGGGTAATGTCCGGGAACATCGCGATGACCTGGTCACCGGCCGCACGGTCGACCGGGTAGTTGTCCTTGCCGCCGATCCAGTAGTTCCAGATCCGGGCCGAGTGCGGCACGGTTGTGTCGATCTTGGGTCGTTCTTGGCCGGGGGCGGGCGAACTGTCGGTCACGGGTGGCATCTCCGCTCTGTGCTGCGATTTTGGATATGTGGCATTTCCTACCATAGGCGCGGCCCGCGCAGCCGGTCATATCACGCCATCTGCGCGACCATATGCGCCTCCCGGCCCGGCAGGGCGGTACCGGCGTCAGCCATCCCGCTGCCGTATACGGCGTCCCTGGACCGATGACACCCGCGCCGCAGAAACGGGATGACACCCGCGCCGCAGAAACGGGCGGAGCCGGGGCGCGCCGGCTGGTGGTGCGTTCCCCGGGCGCCAGGGTGTCTCCCTGCATAACGATCACGCCGATGGCTGCGGCCGGGTTTCCGGCCCCGCGACGGATCGGGACCTCAGCGGATCAGGTCGTCGAACTGGCCGTCCTTGACTCCCCGGATGAACGCCGTGATCTCGGCCGGGGTGTAGATCAGCGCAGGACCGCCGGCATGGCGGGAATTACGGACGGCGATCGCTCCGCTGGGCAGTTCGGCCACCTCCACGCAGCTGCCGTTCGGGTTGCTGTGGCCGCTCTTGCGCCAGTTGGCTTCCCGCAGCGCGGAGGCGGGCATGCCGTTATAGGCCTGAACCATCGACCTTCTCACCCTGGTTCCTCTCGAATCCGGTTGGTCGTGCACGAGCCTTCCGATCTGCGGCCGGGCGGCCACCCATTGCAGGTGAGCCGCATCCGGCCGCGAGCGCTGCGCCGCAAAACCGGGCCGCCACGGGGGCGGCCCGGGCCCGCCGGATGATCCGGCGGGCATACCTGCGCCGGTGCCCGTTGCCGCTGGGAGCACAATACCTCCTGCACGTGCATTTGTGTTGTTCAATCAGATGCTCTTGCGGTTGTTCTGTCAACTGTGCTTGCGTCTGCACGATCACAGCAGGATAGTTAAAGCGCGCTGCCAACCACCGAGTCTGCGGAGTTCTCGATGACACAGACCCGCATCCCAGCCGATGGCCAGCGGCACCACGGACGGGGTGGCCGTGATCTGGCGTCCAGAGCGCCGACACGGCAGACCACCGGCGTCGCCAAGCCCTGATCCGGGATCGGCGCCGCTGCCGTCACCGCATCACCCAGGCCGGACGGCCTCGATGTACAGCCGGCCGGTCGGGTGCTCGGCCGGGTAGGGCGGCCTGCGCTCTGCGCTGGCCAGGTCAAGGCCCGCCCGGCTGATCGCGCCGGAAAGCTCGGTCAGGCCGTAGAGCGTCGCGGCGAACGGTACGGGCTGGCCGAGGAAGTCGTCCGCCATCACCTCGCCGTCTCCCTCGTGCGCTGACATCAGCAGCCTGCCGCCCGGTCTGAGAACCCGCCGGAACTCCCGGACGAGCGCGTCAAGTTCCTGCCTTCGCACATGAATGACGCTGTAGAAGGCGACCAGGCCGCCGAGGACGCCAGCGGAAATCGGGAGTTCCCTCATGTCAGCCACCGCCGCCGCGTCAAGCCGCGCGGTAGCGAGGCGGCTCATCTCGGTGCTGAGGTCGATGCCGAGCACGCGGCGACCCCGGCCGCGGAGGTACGCGCCTACCTGGCCGGGCCCGCAGCCAACGTCGGCGACCGGGTCGGCAACGGCCGCCGCGAACGCGCACAGGAGCTGCCGGTCGCGTGGCTTCTCGCCAAGTTCGTCCAGGAAGGCGCGCTGGTAGCGGGCCGCCACCCGGTCGTAGCTGGAGCGAAGCTGGTCCCAGCACACCAGGTCACCCTACTCGGGCTGCGGCCGCAGAGCTGGTCCCGGCCACCTCACCGCGATGTCGGCCAACAGACCTGGCGAGCTAATTGCGGCGGCAACCTGCTGGCCCGCATAACCGTCTCAGGGGTAATTGGGCTGCCATGCACCGGCCATGCGCAGGTCACCTCAGGCCACGGACCGGAACGGGGGGTGACGATGGGCAGCAGGCACGCTGTGCGCCCGCTGGGAGCGCTCGCCGCCGGCCTGGCGCTGTGCCTGCTCACGGCGGCGGGCGCCGGGACAGCCACGGCAGGTGCCCGGCCTGCCCTGGCGGCCGGCCCGGCGGCGGCGGCCCGCGCGGTGGCATCGGCACCGGCGGCCATCTGCACCTCGGCCACCCGCAAGCACCGCAAGGTCGCTGCCAGGATGTCCCGCGGCATCGCGGCAGCCCTGGCCGGACGGTCGTCGGTTGTCGGCCTCGCGGTGGCGGACACCCGTACCGGCGTCACCTGCAAGTTCCATCAGCGGCGGCATTTCCACTCGGCGAGCATCGTCAAGGTGGTCATTCTCGGTGCCCTGCTGCGGCACCTGATGGTCAGGCACCGTTTCCTCAGCCCGGAGCAGGTGACCCTGACCACGGAAATGATCACCGAGTCGAGCAACGCGGCGGCGACCAGGCTCTGGGACGAACTGGGCAGGCGGCGCCTGCAGCGGTTCCTCGACCTGGCGAAGATGACGCACACCACGCTGGGCCCCGGCGGCTACTGGGGCCTGACCAGGGCCACCGCGCACGACGAGCTGCTCCTGCTGAAGGTACTGAAGAGCAAGGACTCCGTGCTGGACAGGACATCCCGCCGCTATGCGCTGTCGCTGATGGCCCGGGTGATCGGGTCGCAGCGCTGGGGCGTCACGGCCGGCGCGCCGGACGACATGACCGCGCACCTGAAGAACGGCTGGCTGCCCGACCCGGTGCGGTGGGTGATCAACAGCATCGGTATTTTCACTGGTCACCACCGTAATTACCGGATCGTCGTCCTGACCAGGGACAACCCGGACATGACCTACGGCGTAGATACCATCCAGCACGTCGCGGAGATCATCAACCACGAACTGAACCCGGACGCGACCGTGGTAACCCCGCCGTCCGTGCCTTACCCGTCATGGGGCACTCCCGACGAGCAGATCCCGCCCAGGCTCAGCCGCGCCTGAGGCCTAGGCACCGGCCGCCGCCGTGCACTCTGGTTAGCTTTACTGGGAGGTGGCTGGCCGGTGACGACTGCGTTCGTGCTGGGCGGCGGCGGCGTGCTCGGCGCGCACGAAGTGGGCATGCTGCGGGCACTTGCCGAAGCCGGCATCCGGCCGGACGTGGTGGTGGGCACCTCGGTGGGCGCGATCAACGGCGCGTTCGTGGCGGCCGACCCGGCGGGCGCGGCGGCACTGCTTGGCCGGCTGTGGCAGGGCGAGGCCCTGCGCGGAGCGTTCAGCGAGACCGTCTGGGGCCGGGCAGTCCGGCTGGCGCGCTCGGGTACCCACCTGCACTCGATCGAGCCGCTGCGCCAGCTACTGGACGGCATGCTCCCCGGAGCCGACTTCGCCGACCTGGAGCTGCCCTTTCACTGCGTCGCTGCCAGCATCGAGCACGCCAGCGCGCGCTGGTTCAGCAGCGGGCCGGTTGTGCCCGCGGTCCTCGCCTCCTGCGCCGTGCCCGGGCTGCTGCCGCCCGTCGCGGTCGGCGGCGAGCACTACTTCGATGGCGGCCTGGTTGATTCCATCCCGGTCGGGCGGGCCATAGCGCTGGGTGCCCGCACGGTCTACGTGCTGCACGTGGGCCGGATCGAACGCCCGCTCGCGGTGCCCAGGCGCCCGTGGGAGGTGGGCCTTGTCGCCTTCGAGATCGCCCGCAGGCACCGGTTCCACGAGGAGATGGCGGCGCTGCCAGGCGACGTGCGGGTGCACGTGCTGCCCGCGGGCGGGGACCGTCGCCCGCCAGATCTATCGCAACTGCGGTACCGCGACAAGACTAGGGTCGGAGCGAGCATCGAGCGCGCCTACGCGGCCGCCGCGAGCTACCTCGCCGCACGCTGACCGGCCGCCGCCGACGGGAGGAGCAGGCCATGCTCCCACCCAGGCTGGTACGCCGGCTCGTGCTCGCGCCGCTGGCCATCGTCATCGCCGTCGCCATGCTGTTGCTTTTCCCGCTGCTCGCCGTGCTTGCCGTGGTGTTCGGGCTGGCCGGGCTCTCGCGGCCGGGCCGGATGCGCGGCCTCCGGCTGCTCTGCTTCGCCCTCATCTGGCTCGTCGCGGATACGTCGGCGCTGTTCATGTGCCTGGGCCTGTGGATAGCGAGCGGGTTCGGCGGCCGGCTGAGTACGCAGCCCTACCGGGCCCGCCATTACGCGATCATGCGGTGGTTCCTTGACCTCCTGTACCGGGCGGCTACCGGCATGTTCGGGGTGCGGGTCGATGTCGACGAGCCAGCGCTCACCGCGCAGGAACAGGCTGCCCGGCTGGCCCGCCCGGTCATCGTGCTCAGCCGCCACGCGGGGCCGGGCGATTCATTCCTGCTCGTGCACCACCTGCTCAGCGTGTACGGGCGGCAGCCGCGCGTGGTCATGAAGGCCACTTTGCAGCTCGATCCCGGCCTCGATGTGGTGGCCAACCGCCTGCCCAACGTGTTCATCCAGCACCGCAGGACCGGCGAGCGGCTCTTCATCGAGCAGATCGAGCGGCTGGCCAGCGGCCTCGACCAGGCCGGCGCGCTGGTGATCTTCCCGGAAGGCGGCAACTGGACGCCGGGCCGGTGGCGGCGCGGCATCCGCCGGCTTGAGCAGGCCGGCCGGCCAGATCTGGCCGCCCGCGCGAGGGAAATGCCCAACCTGCTCGCGCCGCGAGCCGGCGGAGCGCTGTCGGCCATCGCAGCCTGCCCCGATGCCGACGTGATCTTCGTCGCGCATGCCGGGCTTGACCTGCTGGTCAGCGTCGGCGATATCTGGCGGAACCTGCCGATGGACCAGGTCGTCCGGGCCAAGTGGTGGCGGGTGCCGGCCGGCCAGGTGCCGCGCGCCGCCGATCACGAGGCCCAACTGCGCTGGCTCTATGACTGGTGGCAGCGCATCGACGGCTGGATCTCTGCCAGCCGCCCAGGCGATGCCGTGCCCAGGCTCCCGCGCTAGCGTCCCGGCAGCGGTACATGATCGCGGAGGCTTTTGGGTGCGCGGGCCTCCGAAACCCGCCGTGATCATGAGTGCGGAGCAGGCCTGGTGGCGCGCCGCCGCCAGCGGTGCGGCCTACCCGCGCGGCGCCGCGGCGATCGCCGCGAATCGCTCCTGCGCGCGGTCGAGCTGGCCGAGGATGCGCGCCTTGACGTCGTGGCTCAGCGGGGTGTCGGACCGGGTGATGAGATCCCGCAGCACCGGTACCAGCGGGGCGTATTTGCGGGCGAGAGTCCTGGTCCTGGGGCCGGTGGTGTAGATGAGGCCGACGCCGTTGTCGGTGAAGTCGGACATCTTGATGACCCGCGCCCATGGGCTGGCCTCCAGGCTGGCGGCGACGTGCTCGCGGTACCGCTGGTGACTGTCGTGCGAGGGCCCGTATTCGGAGTTGGTGACGGCGGCTACGAGGTCGGCGGTCCGCGTTCCGAACTGGCTGGCGAGCGCGGCGAGCGCGGCGGGCTGGCCGCCGCCTGGGGCCAGCCCGGCGGCGTGGTCCTCGACGGCGTCGTGCAGCAGGGCGGCGCAGATCACGTCGGGGTCGCGGACGTGGTAGTGGCTGATGATCCGGGTGGCGACCCGCAGCAGGTGATTGATGTACGGTTCGCGCTGACGCCGGTCACCGGCGTGCAGCCGGGCGGCGAGTTCCAGTGCCCGCCCGATCCGCGGCTGGTCGGCGTCCGGGAAGCTGGCGATCTCCAGCGCGAACCTTTCCCGCAGTCCTGCCTCGCCATGGCTGGCGGTGATCGTGTGCAGCGGCATCGTCGCCAGCGGCTGCCGCTCGCCCGGTTCCATGCCCTATCAGTAGCAGACCGCGGGTCCGCCGTCCTCCTGGCCGCCGGCCGACCGTAAGGTTGGCGCGGACGACAGCGTGCCGGATCCTCCATGATCTCCAATATCAGGGAACGTGGTCGGCGGTGCGCTCGTCGGTTGCGCCCTCCGCGCCGGGTGCGAGGGCGGTCGCCGCCCAGACCTCGCGGACCATCACCTGGATCGCGCTGGCGCTCGGGATGGCCAGCAAGGCCGCCACGAAGGCGCCGAAGATCCCGCCGATCCAGCTGCCGATGGATGCCCCGACCAGGATGGAGACCAGCACGAGCAGCGGGTTGACCCGCACCGTCCGGCTCATCACGACCGGGTTGAGCACGTGGTTCTCGATCTGCGTGTAGACGAGGAACACGATCAGGGTGATGACGCCGGCCGTGAGCGAGTGGCCGGCCGCGAACAGCACCGTCGGGATGCCCGCCAGGGCGCCGCCGATCATCGGCAGGAAGTCGACAAGCGCCACCCACAGCGCCCACAGCACCGGAAACGGGACGTCGAGCAGCAGCAAGGTCACGAACACGACGATCCCGGCGATCAGCGATGTCACGAAGTTCCCGAGCATGTACCCGGTGACCGAGCGGCTGACCTCGCGTGCCACCTGCGAGTAACGCTCCGCGCGGGCCGGTGACATCATGCCGAGCAGGCCGGCCCGCAGCTTCGGGCCCTCGAGCAGCAAGAGCAGCACGAGGATGAAGATCGTGAGCAGCGCGATCACCAGTGAGATGGCGCCCTTGCCCAGGGTGAGGGCCGGCTTCGCGAGTCCCTGCCCCAGACTCGTCAGCTTGGGCGCGTTGCTGCGCACCCACGCCTGAACGTGATACCTGCGCACCAGGTGCCCGAGCCAGCCCTTGCCGTGCTGCACCTGGCTCACCAGCGAAGGCAGGTCGCTGGCAAGATGGCTGATCCCGTTGGCCAGCGGGTAACCGAACGCTATCGCCAGGCCGGCAAAGACCAGCAAGCCCCACAAGGTCACGATGGCAACGGCCAGCCCGCGCCGCCGGACACCCCAGCGTTGCACGGCCAGCACCAGCGGGTTCAGCAGCACGGCCACGAATCCGGCGACGATCATGAGGAGCAGGATGTCCCGTAGGCGGTATATCAGCTTTCCGGCCATGTAGACCACGATCACAACCGCGACGGTGGCCAGGATGGCCCGGAGCGGAATGTTCCTGGACTCCGCGGCCGCCCAGAGGCGGGCCCGCCTGGTGTCGGGCTGCAGATCATCGTGCACCTGGCCATCATGGCAGCCGCGGCGCCCGCCCGCCGTCACCCGGCCGGCCGAGCGGTGAACTGGCGGAAGCCATCGCGGCGTCCCGATAGGTCATATCATCGGGGTCATGTGGCCACCCGCGAACTTAGCGCGATGGCGGGCCGCAGGTTCCCCCGGCGGCACATCCGCCGGGCCAGCGATGACGACCGTACGGTCGGTGGCCGCCCGCACCGCGCTGACCATCCGGTGCATCGTGATCGCGTATACGGCCGTGCAGGTGGCCATCTGGCATTCCTTTTACGCGGCAAGTCCGTGGCGGCTTGCCGGGCCCGTCCTCGCGGTGGCGTGGGCGGGCGTGATCGTGGCCTGCCTGCGGCGCGGCTGGCCGGGCTGGCGGCTGGCCGGACTCGACACGTGCGTTTACCTGGCCCTGGCGCTCGGGGGCATGTCGTCCGTGCCCGCTGCCATGCGCGGCGACACCTCCAACTGGCTGTTCATCATGATGGCCGGTCAGCTCGTCGTCCCTGCCTGGTTCGCGCCGAGCAGGCTGGTCGCGCCGCTCGCGGTCGCATCGGGTGCGGCCTACTGGGCCGGCTCGGCAGCGCCGGCTGGCGGCGTGGCCGGCGGCAGCTCCCCGGCCGCGGCCGGCCTGCTGCTGTGCACCATCGTCGCCGTGGCCTGGTGCGCTGCCTGGTCGCTCTACCGCTGGGCCAGGGCGGCGGACGCCGCCCTGGCGCTGGCTGACCGGGAATCCCGCGAGCAGTACGTCGTGCTGTCCAGGGATATCGAACGCCGCGAGCATGAGCGGCTGCTGCACGACACGGTGCTCAACACGCTGACGGCCCTGTCGCGGTCGGCCGGCGGCTGCGCGCCCGGGGTGGTGGGCCGGTGCCGGCACGACGTGACCCTGATGGAGTACGTGCTCAGCCTGCCGCCTGACGCCGGTGCGGCGGCCGCGGCCAGCGCGGCGATGGGCCAGGCCGTGGCCGGCCAGCCGAGTGAGCTTGGCCAGGCAGCCAGGCGGCGCTACGGTGGCATGCTGGCTGCCATCGAGGCTGTAGCCAGCGAGATGCGGGACCGCGGCCTGACCGTGCACCTCGATGCGGCCGGCCCGGACCCGGCCGGCCCGGACCCGGCGGGCGCTGACCCGGCGGGCGCTGACCCGGCGGGCACTGTCCGGCCTGGTGATGCCGTCGAGGAGCTTCCGGCGGGTACTAACGCTCGTAGCGCGGCCCGAGAGCGTGGATGGGACTCTACTGCCGCTGTTACCGCGGCAAAGTCCCATCCACGCTCGTCAACGAGCGTGCCTGCTGTCCCCGTCCCGGTCGCCGTCGCGATAGCGCACGCGGTGCGCGAGGCGCTGGCGAACGTGGCCAGCCATGCCGGGACTGGCGAAGCATGGGTCGAGGTGAGCCTGACGGCGCCTGCCTCGGGGCCGGGCGGCGTCCTGGTGACGGTGCGGGACCAGGGCGCGGGATTTGACCCGAGGCGGGTCGATCCGACCCGGCTTGGCCTGCGGCGGTCCATCGTCGAGCGGATCGCCGACTGGGGCGGCCGGGCGTCGGTCCGGTCCGCGCCGGGCGAGGGCACCGAGGTGAGCCTGCGGTGGGCAGGCTCGCCGGGCGCCGGCCAGCTAGCCGTGACCGGCGGCGCGTCCGCCCTGGCTGATGTCCCATGGTGAGCCGCAGCGCGCCGCTGCCCGACGCGCAGGAGGCCGAGCTGCCGCGCATGGTCGGGCTGGTGGTGGCCGTCTGGCAGCTCGCGCTCCTCCTCCAGGTGCTGGTCTACCTGCACGACTACCGCCAGCCTGCGGTGCCGGTCGCGGTGTGGCTCGGGCTGCTC
>WNGK01028890.1_pt1 | contig 10626 bp, 6 predicted proteins | sample 5400601 | NCBI WGS metagenome assembly WNGK01 (sample SAMN13153376, study PRJNA577476) | soil metagenome | isolation source: 60 cm soil or saprolite under Garry oak tree replicate 1 | place: USA:California | collected 2016-06-15
AATTGACCGCCGAGAAGTTCGTCCCCAATCCGTTCTCGGAAGGGCCGCAGGAACGGCTGTACCGCACGGGTGATCTGACCCGTTGGCGGGCCGATCGCCAGATCGAGTTTCTCGGCAGGCTCGACAAGCAGGTCAAGATTCGGGGCTTTCGCATCGAGCCTGGCGAGGTCGAGGCGGTGTTGAAGGAGCATTCGGCGGTCGCCAGCGCGGTGGTCGTGGCACGGGAGGACATTCCCGGAGACCGCAGGCTCGTGGCCTACGTGGTCGCGCGCAACGGAAAGGAGGAGTCGAGCTCCACGCTGCGCAACTTCCTGGCGTCGAAGCTGCCGGACTACATGGTGCCTTCCGCATTTGTCTGGATGGAATCTTTGCCGCTGATCACGAGCGGCAAGGTGGATTGGCGGGCCCTGCCTCGTCCGGGCATCGAGCGGACTGATCTGGGAGCCGGCGAGTCGCTGCCACAGGACACTCTGGAGCTGGTGTTGCTGAGGATCTGGGAGGATGTTCTGGAGGTGCGTCCCGTGGGCATCCGGGATGACTTCTTCGAGCTCGGAGGTCACTCGCTTTTGGCGGTGAGGCTGTTCGCGGAGATCGAGAAGGTGTTTGGACGAAGCCTGCCGCTGGCCACCCTGTTCCAGGCTCCGACCGTCGAGCATCTGGCGGCAAGGCTGCGGCTGGAGGGGTGGGAGGCGCCGTGGTCGTCTCTGGTGGTGATTCAGGGTGGAAAGGGGCGGCCGCCGTTCTTGTGCGTGCCGGGCGTCGGGGGCAACATTCTGGGCTTTTACGATCTGGCGCGGCAGTTGGGTCCTGAGCAGCCAGTGTATGGGTTGCAGGCGCCGGGGCTCGACGGCAAACAGGAGCCTTTGACGCGGATCGAAGACATGGCGGCGCAGTACATCAAAGAGGTCAAGTCGGTGCTGCCGGAAGGGCCGTTTCTCCTGGGCGGGGCCTCTTTCGGGGGGAGCGTGGCCTTCGAAATGGCCCGGCAGCTGGAAACCGAAGGGCATTCTGTGGCGTTGGTGGCACTCTTCGATGCCTTCGCGCCCGGCGGAGGCAACTCATCGCCGTGGCTATCGACCATGGGCCGGCGCTTCAAGCGCTACGGGGTGCGAGTGGCGTACCACGGGAAGAATCTGCTGTTGGGATCCGAGCGCAGCAAATACATTCGCAGCAAGTCCCGCACGCTTCGCCGTCGGATTCGAAGCCGGATCTGGCAGATGATCTACAGCTCCTATCGCGGTCGGTCCAAGCCGCTGCCGCGCGTGCTGCAAGATGTGCGCGAGGCCGGGTATCTGGCCAACAAGCAATACGTCGCCAAGCCCTACGGCGGCAAGGTTACGCTCTTCCGCGCGGGTCTGCGTTCGGCGGCGGACGCGGGGAGTCAGGACATGGGCTGGGGCCGGCTGGCGCGAGGTGGAGTCGAGATTCGCGAGGTGCCCGGAGACCACGTCAACATGCTGCTGCGTCCACAGGTGGGACTCCTGGCCGAGCAACTCCGCGACTGCATCGGGAAAGCCATCGACGGACAGCTAGAGGCCCTGCAAGAAGGCAGGGTGTCCCCCGGTTCCAGACACACCCCTTCCAGCCCAATCCCTAGGGCCTGACGCCGATCGCCCGGTCACCGGACGTTTTCCTCAGTTTTTCGTTCTTCTCCCTCTCCTCTGGGCGGCCGCAGTTCTGCTGTTCTTCGCCGCCTCTAGCCATGAACAAAGGAAACCGAGCGGCGGGTACCTCCCGGGGGACCGTCTGTCTGGAGGGACCCACCGGCCTTCTTTTTTCTGAACAGTCACCGACGGGCAGCTAAGTCATGTGTGGAATCTGCGGCATCGTCAACATCCACGAGCCTCGCGAGATCGGCCAGAGGTTGCTCGCGGACATGACTCAGACGCTCATTCACCGGGGACCCGACAACGACGGCTACTTCTTGAACGAGCGAGTCGGGTTCGGGGTCCGTCGCCTGAGCATCATCGACCTTTCCTGTGGCAATCAGCCGATGTCCAACGAGGACGAAACCATTCACATGGTTTGCAATGGCGAGATCTTCAACTATCTCGACCTGCGCCGCGAGCTGATCGGCCGCGGGCACTCCTTCCGCTCGCGGTCGGACGTGGAGACCCTCGTCCACCTTTACGAAGAGGAAGGGGAGGGGCTGCTCGGCCGGTTGAACGGGCAATTTGCGTTTGCGATCTTCGACGAGCGGCGACAGACCGTGCTGCTGGCCCGCGATCCCTTCGGCGTCCTCCCCCTGTTCTACACGGTCGTCGGCGATACGTTGATCTTTGCCTCCGAAATCAAGGCCATCCTGGTCCACCCCCTCGTGGAGCGTCGCGTCGATCTGACCGGCCTCGACCAGGTCCTCTCGCTGCCGGGTCTGGTCAGCCCGCGCACGATGTTCGCGGGGATTCAGAGTCTTCCCCCGGGCCACTTGCTCGAGGTCCGAAACGGCGCCTTCCGGACGGCCCAATATTGGGACGTGCTGTATCCGCGCGAGGCGGACGCCGTTTATGACAGATCGGAGGCAGAGGACCTGGCGGAGCTCGAAGACCGGCTGCTCTCTTCCGTCGAGCGCCGACTGCAGGCGGATGTTCCGGCCGGGGCTTACTTGAGTGGCGGGCTCGACTCCTCGCTCGTGACGAGCATGATGAAGACGTTGTCCCCCGGAGACAAGAAGACGTTTTCCGTCGCGTTTGAGGATCCCTTCTTCGCGGAACGCGAGTATCAGGCGGTGATGGTGGATCACCTGAAGTTTCCCCACCGGCAGGTCGACTTCGGCATTACCGATGTTGCGAGCCGTCTTGCGCAGGTCATCTGGCACTGCGAATGCCCTTTGAAGGAAACGTACAACGCCGCCACATTCGCCCTGTCCGCGGCGGCGCAGTCGGATGGCGTTCGAGTGGTCTTGACCGGAGAGGGTGCGGACGAATTGTTTGCCGGTTACACGAGCTACCGCTTCGATGCCTTTCGGCGCCAGCAGGGCAATGGTCCATCCTGCCCGCCCCAGGAGGCGGCTCTTCGCGAAGAACTATGGGGAGATCCCGGTTTCCATTATGAGACGAATCAGTTCGCCTTTCGGGCCGTCAAGCAATCTCTCTTTTCCGAAAAGGTCAGCGGTCGCTACGCCGATTTCGACTTCACGCGGTTCGGGGTGATCGATCGCGGCAAGCTCGAGGGTCTGCATCCCCTGCACAAGCGGTCCTATGTCGATCTGAAGGTCCGGCTGGCCGACCACCTTCTCGCGGACGCAGGCGACCGCATGCTGCTCGCACACTCCGTGGAGGGGCGCTTTCCTTTCCTGGACATCGGCGTTTTGGACTCGGTCGCGCGAATGCCGCCGGATCTCAAACTCCGCGGTTTCCGCGAGAAATACGTCTTGAGACAAATCGGCGCGCGCTATCTGCCCGGCGCGATCGTGGAGCGAGAGAAGTTCCCCTTCGCCGCTCCCGGCAGCCCGCAGCTTCTGCGTCTGAAGACCGACTGGGTTGAGGAGCTTCTCTCCTACGAGACGGTCTCACGTCAGGGGTATTTCAACCCGGTCGAAGTTGAAAGGCTCCGAAAGTGGTACAGCAGCCCGGAATTCATGCTCAACATCCCCTACGAGACCGACTTGATACTGATTGTTCTGACCTTCGGGCTCTTTCTGCAGCTGTTCGGGATGCCGGACCTGTGAGATGCCTGATTCATTCTCCGCGAGGCCCCATTCCCCTATTCTGCCAACGTCCGCTCTGTTATCCTTTCACACCCCTCTCGCCATGAAGACGCGAAACCCAATCGCCCGCGCCCTCCGGATCGTCTGGCCGGAGGCGGATGAGCAACTCCCCGACTTTGAGCAGACGCCACCCGCCCGGGTTCCTCACTCCAGCTAGCCATGGAAAATCCAAACGCAGGGGCGGGTACCTCCCTGGAGAAGGTCTGCCCGCGCGGGCTTCCGTGGCGTCTTAACGCGCGGGAAGAAACGACCAGAGGAGTCCAGCGAACCATACAATCGCCGACTTGAGGAGTCCTCCTTGGAAGATCTAGAGAGAAGAAGGCGAGAGCTTTCGCCCATCAAGCGGGCGCTCCTGAACAAAAGACTACGTGCCGGGGCGCTCCAAGGGACCGGCGGCCAGGCCATCCGAAGGACGCGGCGGGACGGACCCATTCGTTGTTCCTTCGCTCAGGAGCGGCTCTGGTTTCTCGACCAGCTCGAGCCCGACAGCGCCGGCTACGTCATTCCGTACGGTGTGAGTATCCACGGAGGCCTCGATACCCGGGCTCTCACGCGCGCTTTACAGGAGCTGCTCACTCGACACGAGTCCTTGCGGACGGGATTCGGGTCAGAAAACGAATCGCCCGTCCAGTGGATCGCGTCCGACGCGCTCTTGAACATCGAGACGATCGATCTGACGACCATCGTCGGGGCATCGGATCGCGATCGGGAGACGAAGCGGATCTTGCGAGAAGAGGCGGAGCGTCCCTTCGATCTCACCCGCCCGCCCTTGTTTAGGGCCCGATTGCTCCGGCTCTCGGAGAACGAGCATGTCCTTCTCCTCGTTCTCCATCACATCGTTACCGATGCGTGGTCATTCGGAGTTCTGTTCAAGGAGCTCGGCGCGACTTACGAGGCGTTCGTGGCCGGCCGCCCGTCCCCGCTTCCGGAGCTGACCATCCAATACGCCGATTTCGCGGTCTGGCAGCGGGACTGGTTTTCTGGCGAGATTCTCGATCGGCAGCTCGCCTTTTGGAGGAAGCAGCTGGCGGGCGCCTCGGGAGTTCTCGAGCTTCCGACGGATCGCCCGCGACCGGCAAGGCAGACCTACCGTGGAGCGCATCGAAGAATGACATTCTCGCGCGCCACGAGTGACAGTCTGAACCAGCTCGCCCGCCGTGAAGGCGCCACGTTCTTCATGGTCTTGTTCGCCGCCTTCAACGTCCTGCTCGCGCGTTATACGGGAGAGCAGGACATCATCGTGGGCTCTCCGATCGCGAACCGGGGTCGCCCCGAACTCGAGTCGCTGGTCGGGTTTTTCGTCAATACTCTTCCGCTCCGGACCGACCTTTCGGGGGATCCGACGTTCCGAGAGTTGCTCCGGCGGGTCCGGGAAGTCGCGCTCGAAGCCTACGCGCACCAGGACCTGCCGTTCGAGAGATTAGTCCGGGACCTGCGGCCAGAGCGCGAGTTGGGCCGCAATCCGCTCTTCCAGGTAATGCTCATTCTGCAGAACACGCCGCGCAGGCCTCTGAAGCTTCACGGCCTGACGCTCGAGCCTCTCGAGATGGATACCGGCACGACGATCTTCGACGTCACGGCGTCGCTCGCGGAGGAGCAGAACGGGAGTCTGTCCTGCTCGATCGAGTACAGCCGGGACCTCTTCGATCCGGCCACGATCGGACGGATGGGAAACCATTTTCGAATCCTCCTCGAGGCCATCGTCGCCGATCCCGATACGAGGATCTCGGCGCTGGGGCTTCTGACCGAGACCGAGCGACAACCGGACCGAGGTGGACTACCCGAACGCCTCCATTCCCGAGCTCTTCGAGGCCCAGGTCGAGCGAACACCTGACCGGACGGCGCTTGTGGGCCGGCTCGGCGGGATCAGTTATCGGGATCTGAACGCGCGGGCGAACCGGCTCGCCCATCACCTCCGCCGGCTTGGAGTCGGGCAGGAGAGTCTCGTGGGAGTTTCTCTCGAGAGATCGATCGACTTGAATGTCACGCTGCTCGCGATTCTGAAGGCGGGCGGCGCGTGGGTCCCGCTCGACCCGACTCATCCCGCACGGAGACTCGCGTTCTTGATCGAGGACACTCATCCCGTGACGGTGGTGACGAACGAGCGCTCCTCCAGCAACCTGCCCCCTGACTCGGTCCGTTTGGTCCGGATCGACTCCGATGCAGAGATCGAGTCGCAGTCGGAGCAGAATCCGCCGAACGTTTCGAGTCCGCTCTCGGCGGCGTATGTGATCCATACGTCGGGGTCGACCGGCGTACCGAAGGGCGTCGTTGGAGTTCACCGGGGCGCCGTCAATCGCTTCGCCTGGATGTGGCGGACCTATCCCTTCGGTCCCCAAGAGACCTGCTGCCAGAAGACCGCCTTGAGTTTCGTCGACTCGATCTGGGAGATCTTCGGTCCCCTCCTGCAAGGAGTGCGCTCCGTCGTCATTTCCGATGACGACGCTCAGGATCCGATCCGGCTGGTCGAGACGCTCGCCGACAACCGGGTCACGCGAATCGTCCTGGTGCCAACGCTTCTGAACGCCCTGCTGAACTCCATGGACGATCTGGAGCAGCGGCTGCCGCACCTGGCCCTCTGGGTGACGAGCGGCGACGCGCTCACGCCGGAGCTCGCTCGGCGTTTTCGCAAGACCCTGCCCGATCGCACTCTCTTGAACCTCTATGGTTCCTCCGAAGTCTCGGCCGACGTCACCTGCGCCGAGATCACGCGCTTCGAGCGAGAGTCGCCGATCTCGATCGGCCGGCCGATCGACAACACGCGCACCTACATTTTCGACCGGGCTCTGCAGCCCGTCCCGGTCGGAGTGGCGGGCGAGCTCTACGTCGCTGGCGCGGGAATCGCCCGGTCGTACTGGAACCGCCCCGAGCTGACGGCCGAGAAGTTCGTCCCCGACCTGTTTGACCCTCTCGGCGGACTCCTCTATCGGACCGGAGACCGGGTCCGGTACGCCAGCGACGGAAACATTCAGTATCTGGGCCGTCTGGACGACCAGGTCAAGATTCGCGGCTTCCGCGTGGAGCTCGGCGAGGTCGAGTTCGCCCTTGCCGCGTGCGATCTCGTCAAGGAGTGTGTCGTCGTTGCGAGCGGGGAACCGGGCGCCGATCGCGAGCTGGTCGCGTATCTGGTGCCGGAAACCCCGGATGGCGTTTCCGCCTCGACCCTGCGCTCCTTCCTGCGGACCTCCCTACCCGATTACATGGTTCCGACCACGTTCATCCTGGTCGACTCCTTCCCGTTGCTCCCGAGCGGAAAAATCGACCGCAAGGCCCTTCCGGAAGGGAACCGCCCGGCTCGCGAGCGCGCATTCGTTGCGCCGCGCACGCCGACCGAGGAAGCTCTGGCGAAGATCTTTGGCCAGATGCTCGGGCTTCCGATGGTCGGAGTGCAAGACGATTTCTTCGATCTCGGTGGGCATTCGCTGAGAGCCACGCAGGTCGTCTCGCGGCTGCGCGCCGCGTTCGGAGTGGACGTCAAATTGCGCAGCCTGTTCGAGCAGCCGACCGTCGAAGGACTGGCGACCCTTATCGAACAGATGCTGATCGACGAGCTCGAGACCCTGCCGGAGGATCTGGCCGGGGTCGACGATTGAGTCGAGAGCGGAGCCAAGACTGCATGGTCGCAAGTCCCAGAAGGCCGCCCGGGAGCGGCCGAAATTTCGAACCGTCATTTCGCCGGGCGAGCGCCGACGATGCCGCCGCTCTCGCCGAGCTGATCCGCCTGGCCGGTGAGTCGCCCGGAGGGAAAGGCCTCTACGATGTCTTTTTCGGAGGAGACCGGGACGACCAGCTGGAACGGATGCGCCGCCTGATCTGCGCGCAAATCCGGACGCACTTTAGCTACGTCAACTTCTTCGTCGCAGAAGTCGGCGGGCTCGTCGCCGCCGCGGCCTGCGGATTTGATCCGGAAACCCGGGGACGCGAGAAGATCGTTCCCGCGCTACGGGAAACCGGCTGGTCCGGGAGAGAGATCGGAGATGCGATGGAGCGATTCGATCCGGTCTTGACCTGCCTCGCCGAGGAACCACAGAACACGTGGATCCTCGAGCATGTCGCGACTCTTCCGCGGTTTCGCGGGAAAGGGTTCGCGGAAGGCGTCGTGTCGCGAGTCATCGAGGAGGGATTCGCCGCCGGGTGCGGCCGAATGCAGGTGTCCCTGTTTCTCGGGAACGACATCGCCAGAAGGTTCTACGTAAAGCTCGGGTTCAAACCGGCGGGTCAACCGCGGACGAATCGTCGGTTCGAAGAAGTCATGGGAGCTGCCGGCACCGAGAGCCTCGTTCTCGACCGGCGAGATTGGATCGAGTCTTCCTCGCGGCTCGTCTCGGAGAGGACCGCATCGCAATCGCCGCGAGGCCGATCGAAGCGCTCGAACGTTCCCCCGGCGTAACGCATCGGCGCGATCCCTTCGCGCAGCCGGGCGCCGGCCGCCGCACCCTCATGGCGCGCCGGTCCTCAGAGCTTTGGCGTCGCCGTATGCTGAAGCGTCCGCGCGTCAGGCTCGGGGAATACAGAATCGCGTCTTCAAAAAAACGTGAATCTCTCCTCCTTCAAAACGAGCGTGGCCGGTATGTCGGCGCGTCTCGAGAAGTCACGAAGAAAGCGGGGCGTCCTCGGGACGGTGCGCACCGCCCTCAGATACGGCGCTCATTTTCTGCGTTTCCGGTATCGGGAGTGGAAATTCGACCGGACGCTCGGCGTGAACACCCGTGAAACCCGTTTTGGACTCGGTCGCGCGAATGCCGCCGGATCTCAAGCTCCGTGGTTTTCGCGAGAAATACGTCTCGAGACAGATTGGCGCGCGCTATCTGCCGGCGCGATCGTCGAGCGAGAGAAGTTCCCTTTTGCCGCTCCCGGCAGTCCGCTCCTGCGTCTCAAGACGGAATGGGTCGAAGACCTTCTGTCCCATGAGACGGTCGCGCGTCAGGGCTATTTCAACCCGGCCGAAGTCGAAAGGCTTCGCAAGCGATACAGCGATCCAGAATTCCTGCTCAACATCCCCTACGAGACCGACTTGCTCCTGATTGTTCTGACCTTCGGGCTCTTTCTGCAGTTGTTCGGGATGCCGGATCTGTGAGATGCGTGATCCATTCCGGGCGAGGCCGCGTTTCCCCTTGTCTACCGACATCAGCTCTGTTATCCTTTTGCACCCCTCTCGCCATGAAGAAGCGAAACGCAGCAGCCCGTACCCTCGTTTTTGAACAGACACCACCCGCCTGGATTCTTCGCCACATCTAGCCATGAAAAAACGAACCGCAGCGGCGGGTACCACCCTGGAGAAGCTCTGCCCGCGCGAGCTTCTGTGGCATTTCCTCGATGGGCAAACAGGCCCGACGACTGATCACCTGATCTCGAGACGGGTCGAGAAGGGGTCCTTGGAACGGCTCTCGTGAATCCCGGCGGCATGGTGCTGAACTCCCCGTTGGCGTCGAGCCTCTTCGAGTTGCTGGACGGGCAGGCTCGGCAACGCCCGGACGCAGTCGCACTCGCCGCTCCGGGACGCTCCCCGTCGACTTATCGGCAGTTGGCAATCAACGCCTGGACAATCGCCGGGCAGTTGAAGGAGATGGGCATCCATCGCAGCGATCGCGTCGCCGTCGTTCTGCCGAATGGGCCCGAGATGGCAACGGCGTTTCTCGCGGTCTCGATGAGTGCGATCTGCGCGCCGCTCAATCCCGGCTATCGTCAGAACGAGTTCGATTTTCTTCTCTCCGACCTCGGCGCTCGGGCGCTGATCACTTCGGCTGACACCGATTCCGCCGCCAGGGCGACGGCCCGGGCCCGTGGCATCTCGATCCTGGAGGCTGCGCCGGTGCGCGAGGCCGAGGCCGGCCGCCTGGCGATTTCCGGCGACGCGGTGGCGTCACCCGCGTCCGCGGACTTCAGCGCGCCGGAGGATTCCGCTCTCATTCTCTACACCTCGGGCATGACCTCGAGACCGAAAGCCGTTCCGCTCTCGCATCGAGGAATCTGCACCTCGGCTCATAACATCCGTGTGGCCCTGGAGCTCCATCCGAATGATCGCTGCATCAACGTGATGCCTCTCTTCCACGCCCACGGCCTGATCATCGCGCTCCTGTCGTCTCTGATGGCGGGAGGTTCGATCGTCTGCGGCCCGGGCTTTTCGGCCGAGGACTTTTTCGAGGGGCTGGAGAACTTCCACCCGACCTGGTACACGGCGGCCCCAACCATCCACAACGCCGTTCTCGATGGCGCTGCGGCGCATCGGGAGTTTCTGCAGCAGCGGCCCCTGCGCTTCATCCGCTCTTCCGCCGCTTTCCTGCCTCCGGCAGTCAAAGCGGGTCTGGAAAGGGAGTTCGGTTCGCCGGTGATCGAAGCCTACGGGATGACCGAATGCACCCAGATCACGTCGAATCCTCTCTCTCCCCGCCAACGTCTTGCGGGCTCGGTCGGCGTGGCGGCCGGACCAACGGTGGCGATCATGGACGAGTCCAGCCGCTTGCTGCCGCCGGGCGAAATGGGAGAGATCGTCGTCCGCGGTCCGGCCGTGATGCAGGGTTATGACCGGAACCCCGCGGCCAACCAGAGCGCATTTGCCGACGGATGGTTCCGGACAGGAGACCAGGGAATCCTTTCCGCCGAAGGGTATCTCTCCTTGACCGGACGCCTGAAAGAGATCATCAATTGCGGCGGTGAAAAGCTCTCTCCTTCCGAGGTGGATGACGTTCTCATGGATCATCCGGCCGTCGCCCAGGCAGTGGCGTTTGGAGTTGCGCATCCGACTCTCGGCGAAGATGTCGCCGCCGCCGTCGTTCTGCGGCCCAATGCGCAGGCGACGGAGAAGGAGCTTCGGGACTTCGCGGCGACGCGGCTGGCGGATTACAAGGTTCCCCGTCAGATTCTGATCGTCCCGGAAATCCCGAAAAGCCCCACCGGCAAGCTCCGCCGCATCGGTCTCG
>WNGK01008532.1_pt1 | contig 10625 bp, 7 predicted proteins | sample 5400601 | NCBI WGS metagenome assembly WNGK01 (sample SAMN13153376, study PRJNA577476) | soil metagenome | isolation source: 60 cm soil or saprolite under Garry oak tree replicate 1 | place: USA:California | collected 2016-06-15
CTCAAACCTGCCAACATCCTGGTGAAGCCTGACGGTAGCTTGTTGCTGGCTGATTTCCACCTGACTGCCATGTTGACCGAGGGAAAAACCGCCCAGATGCGCCTCTCTCAACCCGGCATGCTGGACTACATGGCCCCGGAGCAGGTGCTAGGCAAAGCGGTGGATGGGCGAGCGGACCTCTATTCCCTGGGAGCGATCCTGTACCGCATGGTCACTGGCGTGCCACCTTTTTCGGGACAAACGCTCATGAAAGTGGCGACGAAACACCTGAAGATGCCACCGCCCTCCCCGCGCGCGCTGTGCGGTGCTTTACCTGCTGCTGCTGAACAGTCCATACTTGCAGCCTTAGCGAAAACGCCGGCAGAACGTTATGCTCGCGCGCAAGACCTGGCCCTGGCATTTCGTCAGGCCTTGTATGGGGGCGCTGCACAACAAGCAACCATTGCTTCCATGTCGTATCAAAGTAAGGGTGGGGACAGCGGTGAGATGAGGCTAGGAAACCCTGGACCCTTGCGGTCACCCTCTGGAGAGAACACATCGTCCTCGCAGAAAACGCTGCCTGCTCAGCAAGATGCAACAGGGGCGCACCTCTTTACTCTACGTGGGTCATTTGATCCAAAATGGCCTACAGGCGTTTTGACCGCTGCCGCTGGCCAGCAGGGCGATACTTCATCGACCGATCCTATATTGTTGAGACCTGCTTTGTCTGCCTCAACAGATATGTATCTCAAGTTTGGAAACGAGGCGCCTATCCGTCCTGCTAACACAGGCGCGATAAATCTAACCCCTACAGCAGCACAAAAAGAGGAAACACGCACGACAAAAGACCTTCCGCAACCAGCACCGGCAGCGATGAACCGCGTGACACCCGTCAATCAGACCAGGCCCTTGCAGCAGGCGATAGAAACTGGTACTGGTGCAGGGAATGCGCCGCTATCCACCGTTCCCGCTTTCGAGCAGGAGAATACCGGTGTAACAGGCACATATAAATTGACCGGCCCGGCGAAAATCATCTCCATACCCATAGCAGGCCAACCTGGGCAGTATAGAACTGGCATCTTGCCAACACTGCCCTCGATACAGGAAAACCCCAAGAAACCTTCAGCTCCAGCGAAATATCCGCTTCTGCAGCACATAAAAACCCTTGCATTTGTACTGGCGGCCTTGCTCGTGGTCATCGGCTCTATTACATTCTTATTGACGCGTACGCCTTCGAACCATTCGCCCAGGCCGTCGACAGCGACAACCGTCGTCAAGACACCCGACCTGAATGCCACCGCAACGGCCCGGGCCATGGCGACGCTTGAAGCAAATACGATTCTCTATGATCCTTTATCCCAGAATATCCGCAACTGGCCTGTTGCAACCAGCGGCACAGTCCTGTACCAGTTCATGGATGGCGCGTACCATATCACAAACAACGACCCCTCCAGGGTTGCGCCTGCGATATTACAGAGTGAAACCATAACGCGGCCCTATGCCTATAGTCTCACCATGGAGGAGATACGGGGAGACGACAACTCCATCAATAACGAGTTCGGCATGATACTACGCTTTTCCTCGCAGGAGAAGAACGGCAAGCTGATGGTAAGCTTTTATACCCTGGAAGTCCTCAATAAAAAAGGCGGAGAATATCAATTCTGGAAGTACGATAACAGCCAGGCTACTCCCTGGAAAGAGCTCGCGCATCATCCCTTTGGCGGCGAATTTCACCAGGGGCAGGGGCCAAAAAGTTTGAATACCTTCAAAATTCTGGTAAACAGCAAGAACTATACGTTGATAGTAAATGGAAAGCAGGCCTGGACCATCCAGGATAGCTCGTTGACGAATGGGGAAGTGGGGATGCTGGTGAATCTGAAGGGAACGGAAGTCGCCTTTTCAGACTTGAGGTTGACCTATACATAGAAACCTGTGCTAGGAGGCTCTGGTGACGAATATCTTAATTACTGTGACACTCTGGATCACAGGTTTCCTACTTCTCATGAATGCGGCCTGCGCCGTGCTATTTCGCAAGAAGCGCAAAGCAGAAATACTCTCCTATCTTGCCGCGGGCCTGATCGAACTGGGCATTTTTATCTTTGCCCTGCTGCTTCACCTCGCTATATTGACCCGGGTGCCGTATCATTTGCCTCGAGGCCTGCCCTTCAATCGCGCTGAAATTGGCGCCGCCATCGCCGTTGGCGTCGGCTTGTTCCCCGTCGGCTACTGGCACCGCACCTCCTCCGCGCGCATACGGGAACATATTGCAAAGGACGCGCAAGCTATGCAGAAGCACGAAGCAGGAGTGCACGTTCACAGCAATGCTCCGGGCGAATGGATGAATTAGAGGGCTTTTGATTCCCGACCTATTTTCGCGTTGAATTATCTTGACAAACCTTTCTTATCGATGTTATGCTTTATATAGCAATTAGCTATACAGTGAACATATTATGAAGATAAGGATACGCGAGAAAAATGTCAATGAATCCTGAAAACCTTTCTCCTATTGTCTCCAATACCGGTATACAGCGACCCCAATTTGAGCAATATGAACAGGTGCCAAAGACGCAAGCGACAACTGCTATCGCGGCCTATGATCTGCTGCGCGTGTTTGGACAGAAGGCCGCTGTGAACTACCTCACCTTGACGGTACAGCGCGGCGAATTTTATGGCTTTCTCGGCCCAAACGGGGCGGGTAAATCTACTACCATCAAAATGATGGTAGGCCTTTTGCGCCCCACATCGGGCAGCGTCTACGTTGGCGGAATCGATGTATGGCATGAGCCGATAAGGGCGCGCGCAATCATGGGTGTATTACCGGAATACCTCAATCTCTATGAGCGATTATCAGGCAGAGAGTTTTTAATCTTTGCTGGGCATATGTATGGCGTGCCAGGTGCCGATATCCGCAGGCGTTCTGAGGAATTGCTGCACGTCTTGACGCTTACGGATGATGCCGAGAAGCTGATCGTCGATTATTCGGTGGGTATGCGCAAGAAGATAGCGCTGGCGGCTGCCCTCATCCATCGTCCCCAGGTGTTGTTCCTGGATGAGCCATTCGAGGGTATCGACCCGGTAAGTTCGCGTACCATCCGCGATATCCTGCGCGAGTTGACCCGACACGGCACCACCGTCTTCTTCTCATCTCATATCATGGAGGTGGTGGAACGGCTCTGCACGCGCGTCGGCATCATCAACCAGGGCAAGTTGGTGGCCGATGGAACGCTGCAAGAACTGCGTGACAGGGCCAGCGGCGAAGAGAAGGATGCCACGCTGGAAGATATCTTCCTGAACGTGATCGGTGCACGTGAAGAGAATCATAATCTGAGCTGGTTGGAGTAAGAAGAGGAGGGCCACATCATGGTAGTGCACGCTGATAAGATACGCTGGCTCTTCTGGGCGCGCTGGAAAATGCTGACGCGCGGATTTGCGCGCAACCGGGCAAGTCTGATTGGCTCGATCATCTTTTTACTGGTGGTCGTGTTTTTCGCGGGTTGGGCCGCCTTTGGCACCTACTTCGCCTATCGAGCGTTGCCCACCCCTGCCAACAGCGAGGTTCTCTACCTGGTGCTGACAGGTCTATTCGTGTTGTGGATTGTCTTGCCTTTACTGGAGTTTAGCAGCAACGAGGGGCTGGACATCTCCAAATTGACGCTCTTTCCCCTGACACGCGCGGAGTTGATGGTGAGCCTGCTCTTCTCTACGTTGCTCGATGTGCCGACGGTGGGGTTGTTTTTACTCATGGCTGCCATTGTAGCGGGTTGGGCTGTTTCTGTGCCTGTCGCCATTTTGGCATTAGTGACGATGCTGATCTTCTATATTCAACTTGTCGGCATCAGCCAGCTCGTGCTTGCGCTCTTCATGCGCACGTTGCAAAGCCGTCGTTTCCGCGACCTCAGCATCATCATCATCGCCGTCTTTACCTCGTCATGTTACCTGATGCAGCAACTGGTGCTTGGCGGGACGCGCGTACTGCGCCTGTATGACAACCTGTTGGCGGGCAGCTATTCACCCTACCTGCAATGGCTGCCTTCGGGCTTCGCCGCCCGCGCCATCCAGCAAGCGGTACTGGGCAACTGGGGCGCGAGCCTGGCTTCAGTGGGGTTGCTGCTGGTAGTGAGCGTTGCGCTGCTCTATCTCTGGCAAGCCGTCCTCCAACGCAGTCTGAGCGCCTCTGAGGTCGGAGGCTCCGCGCGGGCGCGCAATCAACGTAGACAGCAGGTGGCGGTCTCACCGGTGGACGCGGGCGCGATAAATCATGCCTTTCCGACTGCCTGGCACGCAGTGCAGGACGAAGTCCGTCTGGGAGTCTGGCAGTCGGAATACGGACCCAGGGCCCCTACGATGAGCGCGAACCTGTGGAATCGGCTGTTGCCACCGCAGGTTACAGCCATTGCCGTCAAGGAGTTGAAATACTTCTGGCGTGATCCTCAATTGAAAGCCTTGTTGTTTCAATCGGTGGTCTACGTCGCGATTTTCATTATCGGGCCGCTCGTCAATCCCAATTCCGGTGGCTTTGGCAAGCAGTACATCCTATTCATCTCGCCCCTGGTTGTGCTGCTCTTCTTGACCTCGATTTCACTCAATAGCCTGGGATTAGAACGGCAGAGCCTCACCACCACCTTTCTCTTTCCCATCGAGCCACAGCGGTTGCTCTGGGGCAAGAACCTGGCAGTTGCCGCGCTTGGCATCGGCGAATTGATCCTGCTTATCGGGGTCGGAGCTTTTCTATCACAGGCCTGGGACCTGGTGCTGCCTGTAGCCGTACTCGGCTTAGCCGGTATGGGCGTAACGCTCGGCTGCGGCAACTTTACCTCGGTGTACTTCCCACAGTATATGCGGCAGATGCAGCGCGGCTTTCGCGCCACCGGTACCACCTCGCAGTCCGGTTGTTTACGTGCAGTGATGTCGCTGGTCATGCTGCTGGTAACTGCCCTGCTCGTAGCTCCTGTGGCCCTGGGACTCTTCCTGCCCCTCTTTTTTCACGCGCAGTGGGTCTGGACAATTACCATGCCTCTCTCGCTGGTCTATGGCATTGCCTTCCATCAAATTGCTACACGTCTAGTGGCACCACGCATTGTGGAGAGGGCACCGGAGATTTTGGCCGTTACTACACGCGAGTAAGCAGGACGCACACAGGGGAGCCGGACGCCCGCAAGAGGCGTCAAATACGCATCAACCGAAGAACAAGCCCATCAATATCCGTAGGGGCGGGGGTGGACGAGGATGTGGGGTTGGGACGCTTGCGTCGCCCGCGTCCTGTTCCTCTTGCTCACATGTTGCGGGAACACGACCACACCCCACCCCCGGGCGACCATAAAGGCCCTCCCAACCCCTCATCGTCCACCCTCTACGGATCGCCCGGCCCCCTGCCTGATCTGCCGGCTTAGGTTGATGCGCCCGCAAGAGGCGTCTCTACATCTCGGCTGCCCTACCTCTCCAAATCACTCTGTTTGCATCTCTGACTGATACGCCTGTTCTAAAGCTGTGGCGAATGCTTGTACACTCTCGAAGCGCTGTTGCGGATCTTTGCTCAGCGCCCTCAGTACCACTTGCTCAACCGTCGGCAAAATGGTCGAGTTCCGTTCACATAAAGATGGTGGAGGCATTTGCATGTGCTGCATCGCGATCTCGGCAAAGGAACCGTTGAATGGAAGATCTCCGCATAACCATTCGTAAACTACAACTCCCAACGCATACTGGTCACTGGCAGGCTGGGGTTTTCCTTGCCATTGCTCAGGAGCCATGTAGCTCGGTGTACCAGCTCCGTTCTGAGTACTCTGAGAAGCCGTACTTCGAGCTACTACCGCAATACCAAAATCACTCAGCAGAAGGGTATTGTCCTGCGCGAGTAGCATGTTTTCCGGCTTGATGTCTCTGTGGATGATCTTTTGTGCATGTGCATACTGTAGTGCAGCGGCGACTTGCCCGACCAGAGTCAGGATAGTCGTGGATGGCAGAATAGTGCCTTTGGGATAGTGTTCGCGCACAGAGCCATTCTGGGCATAGTTCATAACAAGAAAGGGGTTGTCTTCTTCAATGCCAAATTCGAGAACGCGTACGATATGGGGATGATCTAAGTGAGCGATGATCTGTGCTTCCTGAAGGAAAGTTTGCACGTCATCGTGTCCTAGCCGTATCTGAAGAACCTTGATAGCCGCCTGCGTCTTAAGGTAGACATGCTCTCCAAGGTAAACCTCAGCAAAACCGCCAGTGCCAAGCAGACGAGTCAACCGGTAATTTCCTAATTGCTGCCCTATGCGGGTCACCGTTGGTGGCCTCTCCTTTTCTCTCCATAAATCATCCTCCAATTGGGTAGGCCTTTCTTTCTTCTTATTGGGGGTTGATCGCATGCGCCTGCCAATGAAGATGATCGGCACGATCAGCAGCACGAACACCAGCGCATAGGCCACAATATTGATGACGGTTCCCCAAATGGAGACCTCCTGCGGGGTTGTGCCGAATACGGGCGGGTACAGCCCGGTAATGATGAAGCGTGGATTGCCGCCCACAAAGATGGTGTTGTAAATCTGCCTGCCGGGAATATCCAGCAGCGCAACGTTGCCCCCCTGGAGCGCGATAAAGCCGATCTGTCCGTCACTGGTAATCGCCACCGATTGGGGCGCCACTCCCACACGGATAACGTGATCGGGTTCATGAGGATAGGGCGGCGTAGATGAAACGATAGGAGCAAGCACATCCACCTGTTTATTCAGCATATCGGGCACATAGACCTGGTCGGTATAGGCATCGTAATCCATCGGACCGAATCGCCCCCCGCTTAGCAGTGGCGGCAAGACCTCGTGTGTGCCAAGGTTGACCGCGTATACCTGGCCCTGTTGTGTCGTCACATACACCATCACGCCAGGAGGAATGCTCACGTACTGCGCCCCGCCTGGAATGGCGATCGTCGCAATACGGCCCCGGTTATCAAATATTTCCAACGCACTCGAAGCGGATACCCATAGCTGGTTCCCGTTGCCGCCCGTCCCGATATTCGCCACCGCCAATCCATACACCGGGCCACCGGTCTTAATCGTTCGTTTTAAGGCGCAATTGTTGGGATCAAACTCGGTCACGCTCGCGGCGCCATTCCCTGCCGCGTACAGCACATTCGCGCCGGGATCGTAAGCAAGCAGTGATGGTTGCCCTGGGACATTGACTGTGCAGATCATCTGCCCCGTTTTTGCCGCCAGCATTGTGACCCGGTTCAGAGCCGGTTGTGTGACGTAGAGGAAGCGCCCATCCAGGCTCAGGTAAATCGTGTGCGCATCGCCCGTAAGTGAGAAGCTGCTCGTTACTTTTTGCTGCTGGATATCAACCACGCTGATTCCACTCGCCGTACCCGCGATATACGCCAGGTTCGGCGCACCCCCATCCGCCAGAACCGGCTTTGTAGTAAGAAAAAGCACGCCCAAAAGCAAAAAGCATGAGCATACAGAAAGTAGGAGCTCGATTCGTTTGCGTCCCATCAACGTTCCCAGGGCGGGGGCAAGCCCCGCCCCTACCCTAAACGAATGGGCGTCTTGTGCGTGTAGGGTAGGGGCGGGGCTTGCCCCCGCCCTGGAACCTCCCTTGCGAACCATCAACATTCTCAAGGCGAATGCAAGCCCCACCCCTCCCCGATACGGATGGGCGTCTCGTTCGTGTATGGTAGGGGCGGGGCTTGCCCCCGCCCTGGAACCTCCTGTGCGTCCCCTAAACGGATGGGCGTCTCGTTCGTGTAGGGTAGGGGCGGGGCTTGCCCCCGCCCTGGAAGCTACTCGTTTACATGCCTGCATGGAAAGAATCCTTCTATATCTATGCTGGTGGCGTTAGTGAAATCCAGCTTGTGCCGCTCTGGTTCAGGCGATAGATTTCGGTTGGGTAGGAAAGTGCAAGATAGACCTCGGATGCGTTTGAAGGTCCGGCGGCCAGGTAAGCCAGATTGCCACTGATATGAGGCAGCATGGTCCAGGTATGGCCGCCGTCAGTGCTGCGATAGGTACTCGTGCCGGTCTTTCCGTAAATGACCTGCGGTTGTTCTGGTGAAACCGTCAGTGCAGTAGGCGAAGCCTGGGTGTAAACCAGTTTAAAGGTCGCGCCTTCATCCTGCGAGACATACACTCCCGCGTCGCCGGAGGCATAGATCGGGCTGTGAGGCCCTGCCGTGGCAATATCCTGGATACCCCCGTCGATACTCTTCAATACCTGCCAGTGAATACCTCCATCTGCGCTGCTAGCCATGCCGCTGCTGCCATAGACAAGCAAATGACCGGGCATATTGGGCAGGGCGAGTACGCCAAAGATGAGATCAAATGGCAGCGTACCCGTGCTGGAAAAATGTTGACCATCATCCAGGCTGCGCCGCAGTCCTAATGAGCCCAGTTCTGACAGGTAGATATAGACTTCGTCGGGCGTGTCATTGCCAGCAGCTACAGTATAAATGTAGCGAGAGCTAACAGTCGAGACCGCTACAGAGAGCATCCAGGTGTGTCCCTGGTCAGAGCTGGTATAGAGTCCGGGCGTACCTTTATAGCCAGCAATCGATGGCTGGGTTAAAACGTACATGCGCTGTGCATTGAGTGGACTACCTGTCAGGGCGTAGGTCATCAATCCCGACATCAATTGATTGGGGCCGCCTGCCACTTCTTGCCAGGTCGCGCCATCATCCAGCGATTTGAAAAGACCATAGTGAGTTGCCATTATTAGCACATGTTGAGGAAGCGCCAGCAAGGAATGGACGTGATTCGCGGCGATACCAAAGCCATTGACGGGTACGGCCTGGGGGGTAGGGGTGAGTTGTGCTGGGCCTGAATTATCACCAATGCAACCGACCAGCAATATCGAGACCATTATAAAGGCGAATTTAATATATTTCATAGTTACACCCGGTTAAATGTTTTTGAGAACGAACCTGAAATCGTTCACTGAACTCTGCCGCAGGATGCCCCTGGCTTGAGACACGGGGAGGAATGCGGCGTTCCTTGTTTGGGGCTGGGGTAGAAGGGGATACTTCATCAGCTCCTGCCTCTTGACACTTCCTGTGAACGATGGTACGCTTGTTCTATGAAGCAGACCATTGTCGCCAAACTCAAGTTGCAGCCCACGCCGGAGCAGTTCCAGGCCTTGCGGCAGACCCAGTTGGCCTATCGCGACGCGCTGAACTACGTCAGTCGCTATGCGTTTGAGCATGGCAAGATGAGTAACAAGGTCCGGTTGCAAGACGGCACCTACCGCCAGATACGCGCCCGTTTCAAGATACCGGCGCAGATGGCCTGCTCGATCCCCCGACAGGTAGGAGCCACCTACAAGATGCTCTGGACGCGCGCCAAGAAGAACGCTGCCGACCGCCGTGCAGGGCTGACGAAGAAACGCTACAAGGGACTGGACGGTGCGCCCAAGTACGTCTCCCCTACGCTGACCTATCAGTTGGGGCATGACTACAGCTTCAAGACGGACCACCGGGTGAGCATCCTGACACTGGCCGGACGGGTCGTCCTGCCCTATACTGGCTACCACGACCACGTGGCCCAGGTAGAGCAGGGCGCACGGATCGGAACCGCCCAACTCTGCTACGACAAACCCCACAAGCAGTTCTACCTGCTGGTCTCCCTGCAGAGAGACATCGCCGACCCGATGCCAGAAAGGCAGACGAGCGTGGTTGGGGTAGATGTGGGCATGCGTTACCTGGCCGTGACCAGCGATACCACGGGACATGCGACTTTTCATACGGGAAGACGCCTGGTTGCCAAAGCCAACCATTATGCACGACTGAGAAAGCGTCTGCAACAGAAAGGCACTCGTTCCGCGACCCGCCGTTTGGTGGGAATCGCTGGGCGAGAGAGACGGTTGAAGCAAGATGCCAATCATGTCGTTTCCAAACGCATCGTTGACCGACACCCCCACAGCCTGATCGGCTTGGAAGACTTGACGGACATTCGTGAGCGAACCAAACGCAAGCGAGGCAAACAGGCGAGTCAGAAGCAACGGCGTGCCAATGCGACGTATTCCAAATGGAGCTTTGCCGAGTTGCACGGCATGCTTGCCTATAAAGCCCTCTTGCATGGCTCGATGGCGATCAAGGTAGACGCCCACTATACGAGCAAGGCCTGCCCGATGTGTGGACATACCGCTGATGCCAACCGCCCCAAGAAGGGTCTCTCGTTTGTCTGTCAAGTGTGTCATTACACGCTCCATGCCGATTTAGTCGGTGCTCGCAACATTACGATGCGAACGCTGCTCGCCCGGCAAGACTGGGCAAGCACGGGCGTCTTGTCGATACGCCCCGATGTGTCAAGCGATGAAGCCAAAGCGGCACGCCTCTTGCGGTATGCCGAGTTGCGGTGGAGCTTAGATGCAAGCCCCTGGCTTTAGCCATGGGGTCATTGACTATTTTATCATACTATACAAGAGCAGGGTTTACCCCTGCCCTTGAATGGTAGAAAGCATTGAACCGCATTCACCTTAAAATGGCGTGATCAGTTTGACGATAGCCTCGTGCAAGGTGGCGTCAGGTGTGCGTATTTGAATGCGTATCTGCCAGCTACCGGCCATCGCCAGGTCGCCACGGGTACTGAAATGTCCTTTTCCATCGGGCAGCAGGTTGACACTGGAGGTACCCATATCCATATCGAGCATGGTGGTATAGAGCGTAACGCCAATAT
>WNGK01018773.1_pt1 | contig 10624 bp, 4 predicted proteins | sample 5400601 | NCBI WGS metagenome assembly WNGK01 (sample SAMN13153376, study PRJNA577476) | soil metagenome | isolation source: 60 cm soil or saprolite under Garry oak tree replicate 1 | place: USA:California | collected 2016-06-15
TGTAGGCCGACGGCCAGCTCCAAGGCGATAGCCGCGGACAGCATTCGTGCGACACCGACCCGCGAGCGGCAGACTCACCGAGCGGGAGCCTCAGGCGTGTCAAGCACCTGTCCATCGCGGGTGTAGGTCTGGACGAGCCCCCGGCGGCTCCCGGGCGGCCCCGACGCGGCTCGTCCCTGCTTGTTACGCGCCGCTAGTTGCTGACCTCCTGAGGCCGGGCAGGTGCAAGCGGCACCGGCGAGCCATCCGGCGGATTGCCGTAGAAGTCCCAGATCTTATTGAGCTCGGCCTGGTAGTACAGCGTCCCGGAACCGAAGAGAAAGATCGTAAGTAGCAGCCCGACTACAGGGTTACAGGTCACAGGCGCTCGGGCGGCGCGCTGGGCCTGGGCGATCCGGTCCCCTGTCTGGTAGAAGGAGACGATCGGCGGGACGATCAGCAGGGCACCGAGCGTGACCGCCAGCACCGACGCTCCCGGGTTGGCGGTAACCCCGAGATCTTGGGTCTCTCGGTTGACCTTGTAGTACCAGACCAAGGCGTAGATGCCCAGCGTGAGCAGCGGCCAGAGCAACCACACTGTGACTGGATTGCGGCGCTTCCCGGCCCGGCCGGTGACGGGCGAAGGCTGCATAGCCTGCCCCTTTCCTTCCGTTATCCACCTGGTTCTGATACGACCACAATCAATTCTATGGTAACAGTTCGTAGTGTTCTCATCTCGTTGGGTGACTACTTGAAGAGAACTCGCCAGGATCCGGAAGGCGATCGCCAAGTTGAGCGGCTTCAGTGCCCGGCCTTCGTGGTGACGGGTTCGGTGGCAAGCGCGTGGAGGGAGGGCATGGCGGTATTCGGTCAGCAAGATGACTAGGCCGTGCTTGCTTTCGGGCAGTTCGCAGGTCCGGGCTAGCAGTTCGCGGGCTATGGCAGCGTCATATCGCGCGTGCTCTGCCTGGCCGGAATTCTGGACTCGGAGCCGCGAGAACACGGATGGTCGACCACGAAGCGGAGGTCAGGTCAGCGAGCCGGGCGGCGAGGGTGGCCGTTGCCAGTCGAGCCGGGAGTGCCTCGCTGTACTTCAGCCCAGCCAGCGCACGCTCGTCTATCTCGGGGAGGCACAGCCGTTCCGTCGCATCGGCGGTTGCTTTCGTCCACATCTCGATGGTCAGGTCGGCACGCATCCGAATATCGGTGTCGGCGAACCGCTGGACGCCGTCGGTGAGCTCGGACAGCGTCGCGGCCAGCGTCGCGTTGGCGCGGTATCCGGCCCACGTCCACCACCGGACGTCATCTCCCCGACTGATGACCGTCCCGCCCGGATGGACGATGCCTCTGCGGTCGTCCCGAATCTCCGCCAGCACGCGCTGCGCGCGCTGGGTAGTCATGACGGGCGGGTCCGCGCCGATGAGCACGTCCCGCACGGCCCGGGACAGCGCGAAGTTGGCGCCCGAGATTCCTGGAGTCAGCCACCGGGCCTTCCCGCCGCCCAGAGCGGGCTCGACGAAGCAGTGCCGCCGCTTCCAGTCGATCCAGGTGACCCTCCAGCTTCGCGCGCCGAGCAGCAACAGCCGCGGTCCTTCCACTTTCTCCGTGAGCAGCATCGGGTCGGTCCGGCCGATCTCGTCGCGGCCGCAAAGCACGGTGAACTGCGGCGGCGCCGTGAACGCCGCCGTCAGGCCCATGAAGTGGCGGTGACCGAACCGCAGCTCGGCTTCGGGCCCGATGAACAACAGTTCGCCGTCGGAGTCGATAAATCCCTGGTCAACGAGGTAGCGCATGATCGGTTCGGCGCTGCGGTCAAAGGGTGCAAGGCCGTTCCACTCCTCCGCCCACAGCCGACTGCCGATCCGGTGCTCCTGCAGGCACAGGGCGAGCATCTGCTGGGCCACGATATGCCGCGGCGCTGGCGGCGGCTCGACCGGCTCGACGTAGGACTGGCCCCACAAGTGCAGCAACCCGGCCGTCCACAGCAGCGATCCCTCGTCGGTCGCGAGGAACAGGCAGTTCCGCGTGCTGCCCGGCCGGCGGCCGGTCCGGCCGATCCGCTGCAGGAACGCGGCGACGGTCGGCGGGCAGTTCACCTGGATGACCCGGTCGAGGTCGCCCACGTCGATGCCCAGCTCCAGGGTCGAGGTCGACACGATGACGCAGTCCCGTGCCTCGGCGAACGCTTGCTCGGACCGGTGCCGCTCCTCGGCGGACAGAGATGCGTGCGACAGGAACGTCCGCACGCCCCGCTCCCGCAGCGCGGCGCCAAGCTCCTCCACGAGCTGTCTTGAGTCGCAGAACGCAAGACGCTTCTCGCCAGCGTGGAGCGATGCGATCACGTGCGCGGCGTTGCTCACCGAGCCGACGTAGTCCATCTCGATATCTCCCGGCGGAATCCGCTGCTCGGCGACCGGGACGCCCGACGGGCGCGCAGTCTCCGGGGCTGGCCGAAGAGTGGCTTCCCCCGACTCCCGGGCCACGACAACAGCCGGCCGGCTACCGCGCGCTGAGCCTTGCAGCCACTCCAGCAGGGCGCCCGGGTTGCCGATCGTGGCCGACAGCCCGATGCGCTGAATCGGGCGCCGCGCGATTCGCGACAGACGCTCGAGCACGGCCAGCAGGTGCCAGCCGCGGTCGTCCGAGCCAAACGCGTGCACCTCGTCGACGACGATGGCCCGCACATCGGCGAACAACCGCGACTGCTGGACCCGGACGCTGATGAGCATCGCTTCCAGCGACTCGGGCGTCGTCAGCAGCAGGTCAGGCGGATCGCGGAGGATCCGCTGCCGGGCTGATGCCGTGGTATCGCCGTGCCAGACCGCAGCACGCCTGCCCAGCCAGCCTGCGTACTGCCCCAGGCGGGGCGACTGGTTGTTCAGCAGAGCCTTCAGCGGGCAGACGTACAAGACCGACAGGCCGGACCAGCGCTGTTCCTCCATCGCCGTCAGCAGCGGGAAGACCGCCGCCTCGGTCTTCCCGCCCGCCGTGGGCGCGAGCAGGAGCGCGTCACTCCCGTCAAGGACTGGCCCGACGGCCTGATCTTGGAGCGGGTGCAGTTCCTGCCAGCCGAGGCTGTTCACCAGGTGGTGCACGATGACCGGGTGCAGCCGGTCAGGGCCGCCGCTCACCTCGGCGTGCCGGTCGCGCCCCGCCCCGACGTCATGGCAGGTCGAGGTCCACGTCGCTGGCGCGGGCGCCAGCGGGCAGCGGCAGCGCCGCGGCGTTCCGCTCCACGTCGGTGAGTTCGGCCGGAGCTAGCGTCGGCGCGTAGTGCCGCCTGGGATCGAAGTCGGGAAACTGGTCGACGCGGTCGAGCACGTCGGCGACGAGCTTCTTGAGGAACACCCGGGGGGCCACGCCGACCTTGCCGCCCAGCGACCCGATCACGGCGTCGGCCAGGTCGCCGATGTAGTCGTCACCGACGAGTCTGCCTACTCGCTCGGGCTCGTCTGACCCGGCGATGTACAGGTCGCGGACCTTGCTGCCGAGGTCAGCGAGCGCCGCACGGCCGAAACCTGGCAGCCGCACCTGGACTGCGCGCGGATTGTCGAAGCGCGGATCGGTCGAGAAGTCGGTGGCCAGGCGCTGGGCCAGCGGAGGGAGCCGCGAGATGCCGCTCGGGCCGTCGTAGAACGGGGGCGTCCCCGTAATGACCAGGTACAGGCCTGGATACCGGCCGGAGTCGACCTCGTCGATAAGCTGGCGCAGGGCGTTGAACGCCTTGTCCCGGACATCGCCGCGAACCCGCTGAAGCGTCTCGACCTCGTCAAGCACCAGCAGCAGGCCGGGATGACCAGCGTCCCGCAGCACCATGAGCAGGCCCTGCAAGAATCCCATCGCACCGAAGTGGTCAAGCTCCCCGCGAACCCCGGCGGCCCGCCGGGCGGCGGCGGCGACGTTGGGCTGCCCGCCGAGCCAGGCCGCGAGCGCGTCAGCGGAAGCGGCGTCCTGGCCGATGATCGCGGCGTGATAGGCCCGCAGCGCCTGGGCAAACGCCGGAGTCTGCCGAGCCGCCACGGCGAGCCGCTGCTCAAGCAGGCGGCCGGCGGCGGCGCTCACGGCGGCGTGGTCTGCCCGCTCCAGACCCGGGTCGGTGGTCATGGCGTCGGACTCGAGCGTGAACAGCCAGGAGTCCAGGACCGGGCGGAACGCGCTCGGCGGGTAGGCGGCCGTGCGGAGAGCCTCGGTGACCCGGCGGTACACCGTCTCCAGCCGGTGCAGCGGTGTCTGTGTCTCGGAGATCTGCACCTCTGCCGCAGCGAACCCGCGGCGAAGCGCGCGCTCGGCCAGAAACCGGGTGAAGAACGTCTTACCTGACCCGTACTCACCGCGCACGGCCTTGAACGCCGAGCCGCCGCCGGCGACGGCGTCGAGGTCGGCGTCGGCGGCCTGGACGAACCGGTCCAGGCCGACGGCGAGCAGATCCAGGCCTCTAACCGGGACGGTTCCGCGCCGCAGGGCGTCAATAACCTCCCGGCGGCGGCGCGGAGACGCCTGAGCGGTCATGTCCGGACCCCGAACTGCTCGCGGAGCAGCGCTTCGTCGAGGATCACGGTCGCGCCGTCGGCGTCGACCCGCACCACCGGGTAGCCCTCGACGTTCAGCAGGCGCTGGACGTGCAGGATCGCGCCGCGCAGAGCCACCGGCGCTACCGCAAGCACGCTCGCCGCCTGGGCGTGCCCGATCCGGCCGGACGGCGAGTCCAGCAGCGCGGCCAGCAGGTCTCGGACGCGTTCGTCCGGAACTGACAGTCTTCCCGCGATCTTCCGCTGCGCTGCGTACGCGGCCGATCCGGTCACCGCGGCGGCGACTGCCTCGCCCGGTCTGTGGGTTGCCCCTTCACCGCGCGGCACGACGCGGGCGGCGCCGTTCCCGGTACGCCCGGCGGGCTCAGCGGCCGGCGCATCGAACAGCGTTGCCTCGGCGCCGGGAGCACCGCGCAGCCTGGCCTCGCGCGCCGCTCGCTGCCCTGGCCGACCTGGTCCGCGGTCGCGCCGCCGCGCCGTCGGGGCTGGCACGGGAACGGCGACCGGGTCAGTCCACCACGCGGGCTCTTGCGGCGGCGCGAGCCGCAGGCCGGTGCCCTCTGGCACGCTGCCGGGGACGAGCACGACCACCGGGACCACGGCTTCGGCCATGGACGCGCCGCCGTGATAGCCCGCCTTCAGCGGGCCATACCGCAGGGTCTCGTCGACGGCGAGCACCGCCCGGCCGTCGTGCAGCAGCACCCGGCTGCCCGTGATCAGCACCTCGCCGGCACCGGCGGGCTCGGTGGCCGGGCGAGACCGCCCGCTCGACACGTCGGCGTACGAGCGCTGCAGACCCAGGCGGCGTTCGACGACATGCCCGTGATCGGCGGTTAGCACGACGGTCCGGCCCGCGTACCTGGCCCGGTCGAGCAGCGGCAGCAGATGCCTGACCGCGGCGGCCGACCACTGCGTGCCGCCGGGGTCGGAGCGGTCCAGGGCATCGTCGATCGTGTTCAGCACGCAGGTCACCAGCGGCGCTCCGGCGACATCGGCGACCGCCGACGCGACGTCCTCGGCCAGCGCGTGACCAGGCAGCGACGAGTCGAGCGGTTTCTTGTGGAACGGCGGAGGGCCTGGCGGTAGCCCGTGGTCAGCGCACAGGCGCGAGTAGCCCTTCTTCTCGGCGTCCTGGCCGCCGGCCGTCAGCGTGCCGGACAGCAGCGAGGCGCGGCTGACCTCGGTCACCGTCGGCAGGACAGCCAGCGCTGCCGCTCGCCGCGTGGCGTGCGGCAGCAGCGCCTCGGCCCAGCCGTCGGCCGTTCTGGCGAGCACGCTGTCGACGATCTCGGCGGCGATGCCCGCGCTCATGCCGTCCAGCACGAGCAGCAGCACTGGCGTCGCCTTGGCAAGCGGGATCACCTCGGCAGGCAGCAAGTCCTCCAGGAGCCGGACCGAGCCCGCCGCGGCCGTTCCGGAGCCGTCGGCAGCGGTGTAGAGGGCCAGTGCGCGTGCGAACGCGATGTCATGGGCCGCACGCCGCGCGCCGGCCGCGCCGAGCGCCGCGGCCAGGCCGTTGCCCAGGTCCGGCTCGCTGACGCCGGGTGCCGCGTCGTTGACCGCCGAGTCGGCCCACGCGTCGGCGTCCATGAACAGCTCTGCGTAGCCAGCCAGGCCTGGTGGGGCGGCTGGCCCCGAGGGTTGCGTTGAATAACTTCCGGAGAGCCAGCGGGCCAGGCGGACGGCTCCGTGAAAGGCCACCGCCCGCGGCTCCTCCTGGACGGCCAGGTGGTGTGCCGCGACGCGGCCCCACGCTCGCTCAACACGAGCCTGGTCCCCCTGACCGATCCACGGATCGTCAGGATCCGCGGGCGGCCCGCCAGCGAACGCCTGCCTGAGCGAGTCAGCGAGTGTCGCGAGCCTGCGGGTCAGGCCCTCCCGCAGCAGGTCGGAGTCGTCCGCAACGCTCTCGGCCCGGACGGCGACGAGCAGTTCGTCGGCACGCGCGAGCAGGCCTTCGCCGTCACCGTGCCGAGCCCGGTCGCCGAGCAGGTCGAGGATCACCGCTGCCGCCTCGCCGGCCCACGAAGTGAGGGCAGCCGAGGCCGGCACGCTGGTGCCCAGCCTCGGCTCGATCCGGATCAGGCCCTCGCGGCCCAGCCGTGACCGGCTGGCATCCGTGCTGTCCGCAGCGGTTGCCAGGAGTCCGGCCACCAGGCCGACCGGCACGCAGTCACGGCCCTCGCCCGCCCGCAGGAGATGGCGGACCGGACCGGACAGGGCGCCGCACCTGTCGGCCGCCCACGCCAGCACGGCGTCGGCCACCGGGTCGCCGGCGAGTTCGCGCAGGTCGGTGATCATGACAGCGAGTCCGGGCCCGGCCGTCCAGCTCAGGACGCTGGTCAGGTCGACGACGGGGTCGGTGAAGCCAAGATGCGCGGCGGCGACCGCAGCGAACGCGTAGTCGCGGGTCAGCACGCCTGCCGGGGCGGGCGGCCAGCCCTCAGCCGGAGCCGCGGCGAGAAGCCCGACGGCGATCTCTCGATGGCTGACGGCCGAGGTCAGCGACGGGTCGATGCCCGTGGCAGCGAACTGCGTCCGCACGGCGGCCCACGGGTCGGGGGCACGCAGCCGGTTGCCCACGAGATGGGCTCGGATCCCGGCCCCGAGATCCTCGTCCGACCGGTCGGTCAGGATGACGAGCCACTGGTCGCGGTCGCGGTCGGTGAGGGCTTCCCGGACGGCAAGCGCGGACTCGCACGGGACGACCCGCACCGACTTGTCCCGGTGCGTGAACGCGCGGGAACCGGGCCAGCGGGGCTGGGCCCGGACGCCGAGGACGCCGCTGGCGTACCTGGCGCGGCCGGCCGCGTCCAGCAGGGCGCGGATGACCGGCAATGTCGCTGCCGGCAGCGTCGTCACCGGCACCGCGGCTGCATGCGCGGGCTGGGTCATCCGGTCACCCGCCACTCGACGGTGACCTCCTCGCCGTCATGCTCGCCCAGGAACGACCGCAGTTCGGTGAGCATCTGATCCGGTGGCGTTCCCCCCGTCAGCACGACCCGCCCGGCCGCACGGCCAGGCCGGCTGGCACGGGCGTCGAGCAAGCCAAGCGCCGACGGCTCCTGCGGTCAGTGACTTGCGCAGGTCATCCAGGATCCGCTCGGCTTCCCGACCGCGCGCGTCGGTCCGCTGCAAGGCCGTCATCAGCGGCGCGAGCCGACTCCACGGGAACGCCTGCAGCGCCCGCGACACGCTCGCAGCCTGCGCGATCGACATGGCGAGCGCAGCCTCCGTCACCGGCAGGTCGGCCTGCGCGAGCGACCTGACCAGGCCTACCCGGTCGGGAGCGCGGCGCAGCTTGTCGGCCAGGTCAGCGCATGCCCGCGCCGTCCGCAGCCGCCCGGCCGGGGAATCCTGGGACAGGCCGAGATGGTGGTAGGCGACCTCGACCGAGTTGGCCAGCGTGGCGACGACGTCGGCGCGGGTCGCCGCCTCCTCGCTGAGCCTGCCGGTCATCTCGGCGACGCCGGCCGCGGTCAGGTACGGGTTGACGTGGATGCCGAAGATCTGTTCCGCGCGGGACGCGGCAGTCTGCCAGTCGGCTGGCGCGGGCAGCGGCTCCGGCCGCAGTTCCATGTCCGCGCGGACCTGGCCGGGCTTCGGCGCCGGCACCGGCCCGCCGTGCAGGTACCAGGCCCTCTGCCGAAGCGCGGCCCAGGCCAGCAGGATCAGGTCGGCGACCTCGTCGCGCAGTCCGAGCCTGGGCACGATCGTGTCGATCCAGTGCCGCACCCGCTCGGCGCGCACCGGGACCTGGAGCTGAAGCCCGTCCCGGGCGGCGGCCCGCTCGAACTCCGTGCCCCACGGGCTGAACCGGTCATCTCCGAACAGGAAGTGGGTCTCCCCCGCCGTGCCGACGCCGAGCGCGTTGGCGACGCGGCGGACGGCGGCGATGTCGCCTTCCAGCTTGATCCGGCCGTCGGGATCGGCGACCGCGCGCTGGACGTGCGCGTAGACGGCCGCCAGGTCCCTGGCCGTGACCTCCACGTCGGCGGGCTCGAACTGCGGGTGACCGGGGAAGGTGGCGGTGAACGCCTGGTCGATCAGGTTGCCGAACGCGGCCCCGAGGTCGGCGCCCACGGGCCGTTCCGGCGCGAAGCTGGGATCCAGGCTGACCAGGATCCGCTCGTCGTGCCCGTTGGCCAGAACGGTGCCCGGGCTCGGCGCGGCCGCGCCGTAGCACTCCTGGATGGCCCGGCGCAGTCCCTCGCGCAGCGCGGTCCGCTGGCTGTCCAGGATCGCCCGCGCCTGCACCCGGTCCACCTCGGAGAGGTGGTTGGCGTTCGAGGTCCACCGCTCGCCCGCGCCGCCGAGCAGCCAGTCGAGAACGACCAGGCGCCGGACCTCACGCATACGGTCCTCGGACAAGTGCCTGGGCAGCCAGGCAACCGTCTGGCTCTTCAGGCCGCCCTCCACCATGCGGTCCAGCCGCGCCAGGTCCTCGGCGCCCGAGTGGCCTGGCTGGTCGAACGGATAGTCGATCACGAAGCGCCAGGTGCCTGGCCGAGCGCGGAAGTGTTCCTCGCTCAGCCAGCCAGCATCCCGCACATTGCCGAAGACGATGTCGACCTCGCGGCGCGACCCCCGCCAGATGACCCGGTGCGCGAGAGCTCCGAACACGTCGGGATCGCGGGCCGTCACCCCGACCGCGTCGCGGACGAGCTCCCTGATCAGCTCGCGGCGGCGGCCGTCGTTGTCCTCCCCCTTCGCGTTCTCCACGACGCTCTCGTAGTCCACGTCGGAGAGCCTGACCCGGATCACCGGATTCGCGGACTCGCTGCCGATGTGGATCTCCGGCACCCGCTTCGACCACTCGCGCACCTTGCCCGAGACCATCGACGCCTCGCTGCCCGGCAGCGGTGAGCGGATCGAGCCATGGTTCAGGGAGGCGAGCCGGCTCGCGGTCAGCTCCTTGAGCGCGGGCACCTTCGGCGCGACGGCCGACAGCAGCAGCGTCTTCACCAGCCGGTCGTCGGCTCCGAACGCCTCTGGCAGCTCGCGCCGACCAACGGCATCCGCCTCCGTCAGCCCGTACTTCGCCAGCATCAGCGGCCGCAGCTTGTCCCGGTACAGCGCGGTGGCCGACCTGAACAGGGCGGCGGTCTGGGCGTCGAGCGCCTGCCGCCCGTCGATGATGTAGTCGAAGGCATCTCCAACCGGGATGACGTCGTCGACGGTGAGAGTTTCCCGCCGTTCGACCAGCATCTGCTGCATGACCTTGAGCGCCGTCCGTTCCCGCTGCATCGCGCCAGCCAGGTCGCGCAGGGTCGAGACCAGCGCGGGCGAGAACGGGTAGGTCAGCCGGAACGCGGCCTCATCGGCGCCACGGTGACGGTCATCGGTGTTGATCCCGTCGAGCATGACGTCCCAGATGTCGGGCCGCCGGTCCAGCCGCGCGAAGGCACCGGCGAGCTGAACATCGGCCTGCGGGTTGTCGGGCCGGCGGCGCAGCAGCCGCCGACTCGCCACGAACGGGAGGTTGTCATCGCCGAGAGTGATCGTGGCGAACCGGCCCTCCTGATGCCGGAACGCCCGGTCCAGCGCCTCCTGCTCCGCCCCGCTGGCCCCGGCATCGGCGAACCAGCGGCGCAGGTCCATCTGCCGCGCCACGAAGGACACCAGCGGGACGGCCCGGCCGCCGATCCCGGCCTCGACCAGCTCGGTCAGCTTCTGCGACTCGCGCCGGAAGAACTCCCGGTCCTGCACCGAGAACGCCAGCCACAGCACAAGCTCGTCGAGGAACAGCGCCACCGCGTCGTAACCGAGGCTCTTCGCGTGCTCGGCGATCGCCGCCAGCCCGGTGTCCAGGTCCACGTAGGTCGCCTGCCGGGTGTAGGAGGTGAAGAACCGCTCCGCCAGCGCGGTGACCAGAAGCTGCCGCTGCTCGGATCCGGGCGCGGCCGCCCGCGCCGCCGCGTAGGAGTCGGCCGTCCAGGTACCGCTGCCGAGCAGCGCGGACCACGGATCGTTCGCCGCGCCCGCGGCGTCGCCGTTCAGTTCCGCGAAGAACCGCTCGTCGCCGTCCCGGCTCCGCTGCCGCTCAGCGTCCGCGAGGATACCGTCGGACTGGTGGAGCGCTGGAAGCACGGCGGTCGGATGCCGTTGCCGGATCT
>WNGK01012940.1_pt1 | contig 10623 bp, 8 predicted proteins | sample 5400601 | NCBI WGS metagenome assembly WNGK01 (sample SAMN13153376, study PRJNA577476) | soil metagenome | isolation source: 60 cm soil or saprolite under Garry oak tree replicate 1 | place: USA:California | collected 2016-06-15
TTTAAGCTCAGTTACTCGCGAAAGAATTCAGACAGCGAATGGTTGCATCCGAAATGGTCGGGGCACAACTCGGCAATTATCGTATTCTCGAAAAGATCGGCGCCGGCGGACAGGGAACAGTTTATAAAGCCACCGATACCAAGCTCGGCCGCTCAGTAGTCATCAAAGTCCTGCCACCAGAGTTGACCGCCAAAGAGGCCAACCTCAAACGTTTTGAGCGCGAAGCTCGCCTGGCCTCCGCGCTCGATCATCCGAACATCTGCACGATCTTCGATCTCAACGAAATTGATGGCGTGAACTTTATCGTCATGCAGTACGTTGAGGGCAAGAACGTACGCCAGCTGGTCAACGGCCGGCCGCTGGATTTGCGCAGCGCGCTTTCGATCGCCATCCAGGTTGCGGACGCGCTCGCTGCAGCTCATGCGCGTGGCATTATTCATCGCGATATCAAAGCCGGAAATGTAATGGTCACGACGCACGGACAGGTGAAAATTCTCGACTTTGGTTTGGCGAAACTGCTGGATGACGAGGGCATGGGACCCGGGGGAATTCACCACACCGACTTGACTGAAGTAGGTGTCCCTTATGGCACGGCTACTTATGCCGCGCCCGAACAGGCGCGGGGCGAGCGCGTCGATGAGCGGGCTGACATCTTTTCAACCGGGGTTCTGATTTACGAAATGTTGACCGGAATTTGGCCGTTTCAGGGAACGACAAGCATCGATGTCCGGCATGCCGTCCTTCATGAGGAGCCGCAGCCATTATCTGAAGCCAGACCCGGTGACACACCGCCGCGGCTGCAGGAGATCCTGGATCGCGCGCTGGCAAAAGATCGAAGACAGCGTTATCAAAAAGCTGCCGAGCTGCGAAATGATTTGCGCGCGGTCATGCGCGATGTTGAATCGGGCGTGCCGACATTCACAGAACCTATTGCCCCGGTGACGCCGCGTCATCTGACCGGTACTGGAAGAATGGGCCGGGCGCTAAGCTGGCTGCGCGCTGTTTCTGGCAGCGAGCAAAAGACAACCGCGCAACGCATGCCGCGTTCAACTTCCGAACCCAGTCAGGATACTCCGGCGACCAGCATCGGCGACCGCGAACGCAAGAGCGTCGCCATTCTGCCTTTCAAGAACGTCAGCAACGATCCCGATGCCGGCTTCTACGAATTCTCTCTGGCTGATGCGGTGATTACCGAACTCGCCCGGGTGAGATCGCTCGTCGTGCGACCTTCGTCTGAGATCGTGAAGTACCAGGGCATTCAGGTCGATCCGCGTCAGGCGGGACGAGAGATGAGTGTCGGAGCGGTTTTGTCGGCGGGCTTCCTGCGCGCCGGTCAACGGATTCGGGTGACTGCGCAACTGGTTGATGTCAACACCGGGGACCTGCTCTGGAGTGATCGTATTGATACTGACGCCACCGATATCATCAGTGTGCAGGACACGATTACGCAGGAGATTTGCGATGGCTTGCGCCTGGAATTAAGTTCGGACGAAAAGGACCAACTGGAACAGGGCAAGACCGCCAACGCCGAAGCATATGAAGAGTATCTGCGCGGCCGCGATTGTCTGGGCCGGTTTATTTATCACTCGATCGCGCGGGGTGATATCGATGCGGCGATTGAGCATTTTCAAAGAGCTACAGAATTGGATCCCTCATTTGCCCTGGCTCAGAGCGCCCTGGGTGGCGCCTACGCCAACCGGGTTCGCAAAGGTCTGGGCGAAACAGATGACAACGCGCGTGCGGAGAAAGCATTCGCGCGAGCGCTGGCCATCGATCCGAAACTGCTCGAGCCGCGCATGCATATGATCTTTGTCTACATGGCCCGTGGAGAAAAGGAAAAGGCCCGGCGCACGGCCGAGGAATTGCGCGACGAAGCTCCGAATGACGTTGGCGTGCACTTTGCCCGCGCCGTGCTGGCGCGACTGGATGGCAACTACGAAAAAGCACTGCGCTGTCTTGATCGCATGGCGCGCTTGAACCCGGCCGAGCGAGTTGTCGTCAGCTACAATCGCGCGCGCATTTTCATGTACCAGGCAAGATACGCAGACGCCCTGGCTGAACTTGATGAAGGAGCAAAGGTGGAACCGGGTCATCCCCTGATTAAAGCTTTTCGCGCGCGCGTCCTTTACTACAGCGGCGAAACAGTCCGTGCTGCTGATTTGCTGGCGCAGGTCTTTGCCGAGCATCCGGGATTGGAAGGGGTTCGGCCGATCTATGCGACAGTCCTGTTGGCGCTCGGCCGCGATGAAGAAGCACGGCAACAGATGACCGATGACATAAAAGAGACCGCGAGTACGGATCACGATGTGGCGTACTGGCTGGCATCGGCATACGCGCTTGCCGGCGAGCGTAATGAAGCTTTCGAATGGTTGCGACGAGCAATCAAATTAGGCAATGAAAACAAACCCTGGTTCGAGCGCGACAAGAATTGGGACACGCTGCGCGATGATCCGGAGTATCAGTCGATCATCGCGGGAATAGGTAAGCAGTGAGCAGTAGGCAGTAAGCAGAAAGCAGTAAGCAGAAGGCAGAAGTTAGTAAGCAGTGCGCGGCTTTGCCGCCGCACATGGCGGTGAGCCTTTGGCTCACCGTCGGGCGCATTAAGGAATTAGGCGGCTATGCCGCCGGTTCAGGCAGAGCCTCAACAAGTTAAAAGAGACGCGGCCCGGAAAGGCAGAGCCTTTACGCAGTGTGCTGCGGCAGAGCCGCAGCAGAGTCGTAAGCAGCAAGCAGGCAACGTTGGAATCCTAGCGGTCAGGAAGGGGGCTTGCCCCGCTCTTGATATTTATGAAAACCTTCGTCGTAGGTGATATTCACGGGCGTTGCGCGCAGTTGTTGAATCTGCTTGATATGCTGGCGCGCGAGCCGGACGAGCCCCTCGTGTTCCTGGGCGACTTAATTGATCGCGGTCCGGATATTCCCGGCTGTGTCGAACATGTCATCAAGCTGTGCCGCGAAGATCCCGATCACGTGATTTGCCTGCGCGGCAATCATGAACAAATGTTGTTGGATTTCATCGACCGAACCGGAGCCATCTGGATGACCCCGGCCACGGGCAGCGAACGAACCTTTGAGCAATACACCGGACAGGCATTACGCGTGGAAAAGGAATCGGACTTTGATGAGGTGCGCGAGCTGCTGGTGAAAAGCATTCCTCCCGAACAGATCGAGTTTTTTCGCAGCCTGCCTTTTTTCCACGAAGATGATCACGCCCTGTATGTTCACGCCGGTTTGGATCATGGCAAGCACCCGCGGGAAAGTTCGCCCCATGACTTGATGTGGAGCCGCGACATGGAATTCTACAAAAAGTATCGCGGCAAACCCTGTGTCTTCGGCCACACGCCCACACCCTTATTACCTTGGCGTGGTCGTTGGGGGCGTCATGGGATTTATCTTTTCAACAGCGCAATTGGCATTGACACCGCCTATAACCTGCAATCTCCGCTGACATGTTTGTCGCTGCCCGATTTCACGCTCTATCAAACCTTTGCCGATGGAAATTCGGCGACGCACCAAATCACTTCGTTCATTCCCGAAACCTTGAAAGAGATGCAGCGCAAGGCGGCGGCTGGGTCCTAGTTCGGTGTTTTGCAGTGCGCCGGCAGATTGACCACCCCAGCGTGGCTGCCTCGCTGGGGACCCCGGTGGAAGGCGGCGACGGCGCTTTCGTTCGGTGTACCGCCTTCAGGCGGCTTTGTTTTCCACGGTTCCGCCTGAAGGCGGGACTCCAAACAAATCTCGCGAGCTCTTTCAGAGTTCGAACTTCGCAAATGGTTTTCAACCCGGGGCGTTGCCGTGGGCTGGAATTAGCCAACATCTTCGGTGTTATCTTGTATCACTTCGCGATTATTTCGCACTTTGCTCGATTAAATCTGCGATGATTATTTACCACCCTCGACGATTGCTTGGAATCTCGATGCTCCTGGCGCCAATCGTTTTCAATTTCGGCGCACCACGAACAAATAGTATTTCCCGCATTGTCCAGGAACCATTTCCCGATTCGCCTGATCTCACACGGGTGTACTACCAAAACGCTCAGAGCAAACTTTTGCCGCTGCCTTTTGAGGCCGGGGTCGCTGGGCTAAACGAATTTGCGGTGGCGCGCAAAGAGAAAACAAGTCACGTCACGCTCGAAGGTTTACGCGCGTCGACAGTCATTAAGAAGAGTGATCCGCGCTTCTACGTTTTCGTCATGGACAAAATGGATCCGCCGCCGCACCTGTTGCTGCAATTGGAGAGCAAGAACCGCCGGCGCCGATTTACTGTGATTAGCGAAAGAGGACGCGCGGGCTTCTCGCCCCTGGCTACTGAGAACATCAGGCTCGACTATCGAATTCTGGAACGACTGGAGGTGCCGTCAGGTAAAGGCCTTGTTCTCTTCATTAATTATCTTGAGCTGCGCCCGCGCCGGCGTTTGCAGCCAGGCGAGTACGCCATTCTGGGTAACTCTCTGAAAGACATCGCTACGTTTCGGGTTGAGTGAGGATCATAGGGCTCTCGCTCGATAGCGCGGGATCCACCGCCCTACTGTCTGCCGGTATTCATCATAAGATTTGCCGAACTGTTTTCCCAGCACCCGCTCCTCATAAAGAATCACGAACAGATTTGCCAAAACAATAAAGATACCTGCTTCGATCAAAACCGGCATCGACATGAACAATATCGCTTCGCCGAGCAAAACCATCACCACCGACACATACATTGGATTGCGAACATATCGATAGAGCCCGCGCACAACCAGATGCTTCGGGGGATCGATTGGTGAAATCGTGCCTCTTCCGGCGGAAAAGAAATTCCAAATGCACCAGAGCAATGCTGCTGCTCCGACCGCAATCAGAGGAAGACCATAATAACGCAGCGGGTAGCGGCTTAAATCCCTGGATGATATAAGCCAATATGGAATCAGTATTGTCACCAGGCCCGGCTGGAGGATAGTGAAGAAGACGCTGCGGAGTAAGAGCATGGGAACCTTCCATTCATACGAGCAAAGGCTGACCCTCGAATCCTGGCAGCAACAATAGAACCAGCGAACCTCGCATCTGACGGTGAATGATACTCGCTTCCACACCGACCTGTCTGCATAGCCTATGCAGTTGATAATCACGGACTCGGTGTTGTCTTTTGGATCACCCTTCCCCAGCCTGTCAGCCGAGACTAATTGGGTTGGAAATAAACGCTGGCGGTGAGCTGCGTCCAAACGCCTGGCGTTTTGGCCGTCAGCTCCAGTGCCGTGTTCGGCCGAGTTCGAAAAGTCGCTTGTCGGTTATATCCCACGTCATCCGCGATCCGTTCCATCACGGCCCACCGGCTCTAAGCGTCTGCCTACAGAGGAGGGGCGGGCATCGCCGATGAGTGATGATCCACGATCATCCAGTTCTTGTGCTGTTTCACGAATGTGAAGCTATAACGCGCCGGCAGCGTCTTGGTTTCGCCGTCCTTGATATACGAGAACGTATAGTAGCCGGTGTTGACAGCCGTTCTGCCGTAAACACGGATCAATTGCTTTCCGAACGTGACCTTGAGATTGGGCAAGACCTTGAACGCTGTGGCGAAGTAGTCGCGCAACGCTGCTCGATCCGATCGCAGGGTAGGAGAGAGAGTTCCCCAGAGAACTCCATCAGTGGCATAGAGAAGAACAACTTTGTCAGGATCGTTTTGTCCCAAAGTCTTGGCCCATTTCATTGTTGCGGCAGCAACGTCCTCCTTCGACCCGGCCGCGGCGACGGACGCAGTCATGAACAGGCTGCCAGCGAATACGACCAGCAGAGCCGAAGTCAATCGTGGGAATCTCATGCTTCTTTCTCCTCGTTGATAAGAAACGTCATCATATCCAGTCGAGCCGGCGTCGGCCTGAACTGGCCGAGGCGGCGGGCGATGTTATTAAGACAAGAACAACTGCAAACGCCGAGGCAGTGAAAACGCCAAGCTGATTAGTTGAACGCTGGATCAATATTCCTTCTTTGACAAATGGCCCAAAGCGGGCTTCCCTCCGGCGTGCTCGGAAAAACCTGCATTCGAATGTTCACGCGCTCTGCCTCATGCTGCAGGCAGAATGTTCGGATTAAGTCGGAAGAGATTATGCGGGTCGTAACGCTTCTTGAGCGCTGCGAGGCGCGCGTACTGCCGGCCATATGCGTCCTTTACTCGATCGCCTTCGTCGTCACTAAGCATGTTTGTGTAAGCGCCACTCGCATGTGGACGCACTGCCTTCCAAAAACGCTGCACCCATCCAGAGACCGCCTGCCGTTGCCCGGGCGCTAACCAGGCAGCCGCCGCGAAGCAGTCGAACCCCGGCTGGCGAAGTGGAAACGCACTGCTCTCGAGCGCAACGCGGCTGACGGCGCCATGCAGATGAAACATTTCTATTTCCGCGGCCCGAGGAATTTGCGCCCCAACTTCGCTAATCGCATCAATCGCTTCGTCAGGCAGCTCTGCCAGGAAAGCAGTTCTGACGGTGCTGGGGAAACCGGGAGGCGGGCCCGGGTCAGCATTCTTAAACGCCAGGTAGGACACTGGCGTTATCGTATCGGCTTTTGCTTTCGCGAGCTTGCGCAACGCAGCTATTACCGGCGCCGCTGATGCCTCGCCGCCTGCATATACGGCTTGGAGCCGGAGCACTGGCCCGTCTTTAGAGAGTGAGAATGTGAAACCGGCAGTCAGCTCATCGGGGGCCGAGGGTGCGAACGCACGATATGCTCGCATGACTGCGCGGGCCTGAGTGATGTCATAGATCAGCCGGCCCGCGATCACTTGAGTCAGCGGATACGCTCGAAACTGAAAAGATGTAACGACGCCGAAGTTTCCGCCGCCACCGCGAAGCGCCCAGAAAAGATCTCCGTGTTTGTCTGCCGACGCCGTCACCACGCGGCCGTCGGCAAGAACAACTTCGGCCGAAAGCAGATTGTCGCAACTCAGTCCATACTTCCCGCTGAGCGCTCCCTCACCGCCTCCGACGGTGAAGCCCCCGACACCAACCGAGCCACAGCCGCCGAGCACCATCGCAAGGCCGGCCTGTTGCGTCGCCAGATCAAGCTCATTGCCAAGCAAACCTGGCTGTGCGCGGACCATGTGTCGTTGTGCGTCGATCTGGAGACCCTTCATTCGTGATAGGTCAATGACAAGGCCGCCGTCGCAGCTGGAGTGTCCAGCGAAGCTGTGACCGCCTCCGCGCACCGCAATGAGCAGGTTTTCAGTGCGCGCGAAGTCGATGGCACGTTTGACATCGGTAGTATTAGCGCAGCGAACGATCAGACCGGGGAACCGGTCGAACTTTGCGTTCCAGACGCGCCGTGCAGATTCGTAGGCTTGGTCGGCGCGCCGCAGCACCGATCCGTGCAGTCCCGCAATGAAGTCACGGATGACGGTTTTGTTGACCATGTCAACCGAGCGACGCACCTGAGGGACACAAGCGCGCGCGCCGTCTCCGACCTCGGCGACTGAAAGGCCAACCGCGGCGGAAGCCGTAAGCTTCACAAAATCTCTCCGGCTAATTTGGTTTGATATCAAAGCTCCTCCTTCCGCCCGCTAAGGCTAGCCGCACCGCGAAACCCTGGCTATCGCAGGTAACTCCGAAACGGGCCCAACATTAGCCGCCTTCTCGTGTTTCCTTCCAATGTCAGGGTTGACCCGGCACGGCGAAAGGCAAACGATGAATTATGAAGAATGAAGGATGAAAAAACCCGTCATCGATTTCATCCTTTCGCCTTCATCCTTGTTTTGCTCCCCTCACTCCGGTCCAGCGATTTGTTCGGCGCGGTCCGGCTGTGAAAACCCGAGATGCGCAGCCACGCACGCATAGTAGTTCTGCGTTCATGACAAACAGCGTTCTACCTGGCGGGCGCTCGGACGCGGACCTCGCCCCAGTTCGGAAAAGCGTTGAGGCCCGGTGGAAACGTGAGCTGCTTCTCGCCGGTCCCGTCCGCATTGATCAAAATGAGCTGGAATTGACCGCGTCCTCCTATGCGCCGGTGGAACACGATCTGCTTGCCGTCGGGTGACCACGAAGGCGTCAAGTCACCGATTGTGTTGTTGGTCAACTGCACCTGTCCGGAGCCGTCTGCGTTCATGACGCAGATCTCGAAGTCGGGACCACCGCGCCGGCAGCAGAAAACGATGCGCTTGCCGTCTGGAGACCAGGACGGGGCCCGCTCCTCTTCGGTGTTGTTGGTCAGTCGCGTCGGCTTGCCCGTCCTGTCCGCGTCGAGCAGATAAATCTCGGCGGTGACGTGATTGTCGGTATTGTCGGTGACCGCGTGGCTTGTGAATATGATCTGTTGCCCATGAGGTGACCAGTCCGGGTCGTCGTCGATCGCCGCCGGGTTGTTCGTGATGTTCTTCGGCCGCGCTCGTTTCTTGAGAAAGTCGTCAACGTTCATGACGAAGATATCGCTATCCGTCGTCGCCGCGCCCGGTAAGAAATTGATCGGCCGCCCTTTGCCTGAGGCCGAGGCGTGGAACGCGATCCTTCGGCTTCCGGAGACCAGGTGGCAGAGCTGCCTCGCACCAGCGATATCTGTTCGGTGCCGTCCGCTTTCATTACGAACAAATCCGAGGTGTTGAATGGCTCGCCCACGGTCAGCAGCCGGTTGCTGTCGAAGACGATCCTTTTTCCGTCCGGCGACAAGGCTGGGAATCCATCAGCAAAGTTATTTTGCGTCAAACGCCGCGGGTTTGTGCCGTCCCCGTCCATCAGGTAGATCTCGGCGGCGAGCCAGGCGCGCTGAGGGTCAACTGCGGGATCGGCTGCGGGGTCGTGGCGCGTGCTCACGAACGCGATCGTCGAGCGCAATCCCGACTGCTGGCGGTCGCTCCTGGTCTGCGCCCACGCGCCAAACAAGGCCGCGCCAATAAGAACACCAATCAATATCGAGGCGGCGAGCGCTTTTTTGATTTCGTTGCCGAGCTTCATGATCTTTCCTCTCATTTAAATGTAATAACGATGGCTCTTACGAACAACTTTCGCACTCTTACTGAACCTGAAGCGCCAAACGTAACCATATCCTATTACGTACGAGCATCGAATGCGACGTTTGAAGTCATAAAGAAATTGTTTCGTTGTGAAAATCTTTCTATAATGGCGCCCATCATGCATGACCAGCTGTGAACTTCCAAGCATCAACTTTTTACTCCGGTCCCCATCGCCGACGGTCAGTTCGTCCCGGCGCGGACAGTGATCGGGTCGGGATAGGCGGCCCGGTAATCGGCTATCACGCAGCAAGTCGGTTGTGGATCGTCTGATGGTCTTAAACTGCTCTCACTCATAAATCCCGCTGCTGAATGGCCGACAAATGTTACCTCTAGGTAAGCGAGGCGATTACATTCAAACTCGAACTTATCAATCAACTTGCAAAACATCCCGATGCATCGGGACTCCGGTCAAACCCCGATACTTCGGGGTTCGGCGGCGGCGACTCAATGGGCGCGGTACTTGGCGTCGAGGAATAGGCCGCCCACGTACACCATCGACCATGAAGCACCGCCATCGCTCATCACGAAGTGAACATCGGTATTGTCATTAATCGCGTAGGCGTTCGCTGCTTGTCTTAAAAGGACGCCTTCACGCCGCCCGGCCGGGATCCGAAAATTCAGCTTCTCATCACGTTCGAATAACTCCACAGTACCTTCGTCCGAGTCGTATCGACCGATGAGCGCCGCGAGTTCTTTCTTCGGCACCGGCAGATCTCGCATAGCAGTCTTCTGCGGCAGTCCCAGCGCAGCCCCCGCAATCTCTGACGCCATAGCCACAGGCGGAGGCGATCCATCTTCCGTGTTTATGAGTATGACGATCGTCAGGCGATCGCCGGGAAACGACTCTAAAACAGAGCGGAATCCGCCGCCGCTTCCTGTATGGCCGAGCAGCCGATGCCCATTCAGCGACCCCAGCCGCGTTCCCAATCCATAATCTATTTTAGTGCCGCCGGCCAGCGTCGTGGGCGCGCGCATGAGTGCCAGCGATGACGGACTGAGAACGCGTCCTCCATCCAGCGCCGCCTCCCACTTCAAGAGATCCGTTGCGGTTGCGCAGACAGCTCCCGCGGCGAAAGGGAGTTTCCAACTCAAGAATGCTGCGTTGACCAGCACACCTCCATCTACTTCGTAACCGGACGCAAGATGCGGCACGACCATTCGCGCATCGCACAGCGAGGCCGAGTTCATCCCCAGAGGTTTGAAGACGTGCTCGCGCACATATGCGCCGTACTCCTGCTTCGTCACGCGCTCCACCACCAGGCCCGCCAGGTAGAAGCCCGAGTTGTTGTACCGCCAACGTGTCCCCGGTTCGAAATCGAACTGCTTATCCTTAATCAGCCCGAGCACCTGCTCGTGGGATAGTTCGCGCCGTTCGTTGTCCGCTGCCTCTGGCAGAGAAGTGAAGCTGTAGATGCCTGAAGTATGGTTGAGCAGTTGTCGCACAGTGACATGATGTCCGCGAGTCGGTGCCTCCGGCACATACTTCGTTACGTCGTCATCGAGTTGGAGTTTGCCTGCGTCAACGAGTTGAAGCACCACTGCCGCCAGGATGTTCTTGGAGATTGAGGCGATGTGGAAGACGGTTTCCGGCGTGACCGCAACCGAATGCTCCAGGTTAGCCATGCCGTAACCGCGCGCTAACACCAATTGTCCGTC
>WNGK01023010.1_pt1 | contig 10623 bp, 9 predicted proteins | sample 5400601 | NCBI WGS metagenome assembly WNGK01 (sample SAMN13153376, study PRJNA577476) | soil metagenome | isolation source: 60 cm soil or saprolite under Garry oak tree replicate 1 | place: USA:California | collected 2016-06-15
GGACGTGGTGCTGAAGAACAGCGTGTCGACGGTGATGCTGGCGAAGACCTTGGGGCTGCCGATCGGACATTCCACGGTCAACGTTTCGTCCGGCCGAAGCAAGCCCACCGCCTCGAGCTCGCGGACCTGCTCGAGGAAAGCCCGCCGATCGACCGAACCACTCTCAACGCGTGGGAGGACGCCGACTTCCTCGCCGCCGTGCGCGCCGCGGGCCGACGCAAGCTCGTCCTGTGCGCGCTCTGGACAGAGATGTGCATCTTCTCTTGCTTCGTTCCGTTGCCGGAACAGCGCCTGGCGATGGGCGTGAGTTGGAAGCAAGAGTAACAAATCACGAGAGGAAATCAATCATGTCGAACAGACCGGCCATCCTGGCCGAAGGGCTTCACAAATATTACGGGAAGACGCATGCCCTGGATGGGCTTGATTTGATTGCCGAGGAGGGAAGCGTCCTTGCGGTGCTCGGTCCCAATGGCGCAGGCAAGACCACCGCCGTGCGCATCCTGACCACGCTGTTACGTCCCGATGCCGGGCGAGCAGAGGTAGCGGGGCTTGACGTTGTCAAAGACGCCGATGCGCTGCGCTCGCGTATTGGTCTCGAACAATTTGACCTGGTAGACGCATCCCGGCGTCTCGTTAAGACTTACTCGGGAGGAATGCGTCGACGCCTCGATCTAGCCGCGAGCTTGATCATATCGCCTCCAATTCTCTTCATGGACGAGCCAACAACCGGTCTTGATATCCGTGGACGTCTCGCGATGTGGGAGGTTATCGGTGCCCTCGTCTCAGATGGAACCACCGTGTTACTCACTACCCAATATCTGGAAGAAGCTGATCAACTCGCTGACAAGATCGCTGTCGTTGATCACGGGCGCGTGATTGCCAAAGGCACCTCCGACGAACTGAAAGCTCAGGTGGGTGGTGAGCGGCTCGAACTCACGGTGGCTCACAAAGGTGACATGGATGCTGCTGTGCAAGTGCTACGCCTGTATAGTGTAGGCGAGATCCAAACAGATGCGAATCATCGCCACATCGTTGTGCCAGTTACGCATGGCGCACAACTCCTTGCTGCAGTTGTACGTGACCTCGACACCGCGCAGATTCCAGTGGACGACCTGGCACTGCGCCGACCAACACTAGACGATGTCTTCCTCACACTAACGGGACGTGCGGCTGAGGAAACAGATGAACCGACCGAAATACCTGCCGCTCGACCTTTGGAAAGGAGTGCACGATGATTAGCACAAAAGATCACGTGACCCAAACTTTGACGCCACAAGCGCGTCCATCTCTCTATTGGACGTTTGCAGACGCCCTTGTAATGGCCAAACGCCATCTCGTTCAGATCCCACGCATCCCTGAGGAGCTCATATTCTCAACGATTCAACCTATCATGTTCGTGCTACTCTTCCGCTATGTGTTTGGCGGTGCTATCGCGATCAGAGGCACTACGTATGTCAACTTTCTCATGGCTGGCATCTTCGTCCAGACAGTCGTTTTCGGCTCGACATCAACGGGTATTGGCCTGGCTACGGATTTGCAACGAGGTCTGATCGATCGCTTTCGTTCTTTACCGATGGCGAAATCGGCTGTCCTTACTGGTCGCACCATCTCGGACCTCGTACGCAACACCTTTGTTGTAATAGTCATGTGGACGGTTGGACTGTTGGTCGGCTTTCAACCACAAGGCAATTTCCTTTTCTTGCTAGCAGCAGTGGGGCTTCTCTTACTTACAAGCTTTGCGTTCTCCTGGATCTCGGCAACGATCGGATTATCGGTGAACAGTGTCGAGGCGGCGCAATCCGCTGGCTTCATCTGGCTCTTTCCGTTAACCTTCGCTAGCAGTGCATTTGTGCCGGTAGAGAGCATGCCACCCTGGCTGCGCGTGTTTGCAGAGCACCAGCCGGTAACGCAGATAGTCAACGCGACGCGCGGACTAATCCTCAACCACCCGGATGCTTCGACAATCTGGATTGCTATCGCCTGGTGTGTAGGCATTCTCGTCGTCTTCATTCCTTTGTCAGTAAGGGCGTATGGACGCCGCACGGCGCGGTGAAGAAGGGACGGAAATCCTGCGCACTCGTCTCCTGGGGAATGAATGACGAGGCCTTCCTCACTGCTGCATCTAGTAGAATGGTGAAATGAGGATCATACATCCCCCTGACTTGCCTGCGCAGGGTCTCCCGCTTCTGAGGCACGTCCTGCTTGATCGAATTCCTTCTTTGCCAGCGAAAACGCGGTGTTTGCCGCGGGGATTCCTGCCTAGACGGCCACGTGGAGGAGTACCTCCGCGATTTCGTGCGGATCGACACCGATATTGCGGCTAGCGCGCAGGCGCAGGACCAGTTCTTCACGGCCCAGCGCCGCCAGAATCGCAATCGTGACCAGGCTTCTCGTGCGCCGGTCCAGGTCCGGCCGGGCCCAGACAGAGCCCCAGGCCGACTCCGTAATGAGGCGCTGGTAGTTGGCATCAAATTCGGTGGTGAGTGCTCGCGCCCGCTCGACATGCTCACTTCCGAGCACCTCTTTGCGGACCTTCATGCCAATGTCGAAGCGTGATTCTGTCATGATGGCTCACCTCTTAAGGTTATAGTATGGAATGAAGATTACTTCGCCCGCTCTACCCCAGGTAGTCTTCATGCCGTGCTATCCCCAGCACTTTCTCCCCTTTGAGGAAGTGCTTGACATTTTCGGCAGCCTGCCGCGTCGCGTTCAATAAGACATTGGAAACCACGGCTGAATTACGTGGGGAACCTATCACATTGGGCAGTTCTAGAAAGGGATACTCCATGCGAAATGCCCCACGCAGGAACGGTTCTGTCCACCAGGCATCGATGCCAGCCATAAAGCCGAGATGGCTCTTCAAATGCGTGTAGAGCGCCTCCTCATCAAGAATCGCGCCACGGGCTACATTCACCAGAATGGCATCTGGCTTCATCCATTCAAGCTCATCTTTCCCAATGAGCCCCCTCGTGGCCTTTGTGAGTGGCAAAGAGGCCTGTCAGTGTTTTTCTGACGAAAAGATACCTGGACTTTGCACATTTTTCTCGGGAAGAGTTTGTTTGACCTCTTCCAGTACAATGACGGGAACGTGTTTGTTTCTCGAGAAAAGGAGGTTTCTGCTCGTGAAGTCTCATCCTCTTACGATCCTGCTTGCTCCATTCCAATCAGCTTTTACCAAGCCAACTTGGCAAAAGGTCGTGTTGTTGATCGAAGGAGTTCTTCTCGCTCATGGACACAGAACCGTCGCAGCGGCTCTCCGAGCAGTGGGATTGCAGGAGGAAAAGCATTTCAATGGCTTTCATCATGTGCTCAGTCGTGCGCGCTGGTCTTCGCTTCAGCTCAGTCGTCTGCTGCTCGTGCTCCTGGTTCGAACCTTTGTCCAGTCAGGAGGAATGGTTGAATTGGTGGTTGATGAAACGCTGGAACGGCGGTGGGGACCACATATTACGAAGTGTGCGTATTATCATGATCCTGTCCGTTCCTCACAAAAGCACAAGAAAATCAGCCGTGGTTTGAAGTGGCTCTGTCTGATGCTCATCGTGACGCCACCGTGGACACAGAGATCTTGGGCGCTTCCCTTTCTTTGCATATTGTTGACCTCTGAAGAGAGGGATGTGCGTTTAGGACGCCGACACAAAACGGTTCCAGACTGGACAAAACAACTCGTGAAGCTGGTACGTCGATGGCTTCCCGATAGTGCTATCAAACTCATCGGTGATAGCGCGTACAGCGTCGTCGAGTTGGGAACGGTCTGCCGAAAACAACAGGTCACCCTCATCGCCCCACTGCGCTTTGATGCCTGTCTCTATACACCACCTCCCACGCGTCAACCACGCCAAATGGGGCGGCCACGTCTGGTTGGAACACGCCTTCCGCAGTTTGACCAAGTGCTCAATGATTCGCATACGGCCTGGCACACCACCTGGGTTAAGTGGTACGGGCAAGGCCAACAGCAGATCGAATGGTGCAGTGGAACAGCACTGTGGTACCGTGGAGGACAAGCCCCTCTCCCTATCCGATGGGTCCTCACCCGTGATCCACTGGGACAACGAGATGCACGGGCGTATTTTTCGACCGATCAACAACAATCCGGTCTCGCCACTGTCTTGGACTTTATGAAGCGTTGGCCCATTGAAGTGACCTTTGAAGAAACACGAGCTCATTTAGGAGTGCAGACCCAGCGACAGTGGTCTGACATGGCTATCGAGCGAACGACCCCTTGTTTGCTTGGACTCTACAGCCTCGTCACCCTTATTGGTCAAAAGCTCTTTCCCGAAGGAGATGTTCCCTGTCAACAGACCGCTTGGTATTGCAAACAGCAAGCTACCTTTACTGATGTGCTTGCTACGGTGCGACGGCATCTGTGGAACGATTTCAGTTATTCAACATCACCCCAACACCCTGATGTCATTTTACTTCCACGCTCAGATCTGGCTCGCCTTGCTGACGTGGTCTGTTCCTCAGCTTAAAATGTGCAAAGTCCAGGATACGTCGTACCAGATAACTGAGGCTGAGCTTGCCCGTTTTCTGCTTCTCTGCGCCTAAAAACCGGATTTCTCTCCGAGCCTTCAGGCTTTGTCGGATGTCGGGCATCTCATGAGGCTTCGGGTTCAATGCAACGAAACGCTGGATGAGAAAAGTGAAAACAGCATCGCTTACTGACACAATTCTTTTCGCTTTCATAAGACAGAAGTAGCAAACCTGCGATATGCTGCATAGCAAATCTATTCTTATGGGCAGTTGTTTCTGCTACCGCTTTTCTAGCTCCTGTGCCTTTTGCTCAGCAGGTTCGATGACATCTTCTTTCAGCGTTGCGAGTAAATTGGCTTGATCTAGGTAGGGCTCTTGCCCACTTCGGGGGCAAACTGCCTGCTTGCTATGAGAGTGTGTGGGAAGCTGTGAGGAGGAGCCCCTGAAAGGGAATACTACTCTAGATGGGATTGATCTGTCGAGCGAGAGGTAGGAGAAAGGTGTATGAAATACTTGTAGGGCCGGTTCACCGTGCCAATGAGCTGTTTATTCATATTTACAAATGAATGCGGCCAGTTTGAGTGTACTCTTGTGCGCATTTAAGAGTAAATGTGCATTATCGGCCAGCGAAGGGGCCTGACACGAGGATGGTGCGTTGAACGTGAAGGGACTGGCCCACTGACAAACTACATTTGTCATAGTTGAAGAGTTCGTAGAGGCGCCAAAGACCTGACAAATGAGCGTATATAATGTACGACAGGCGAGTGTTAAGGCAAAACACTCTGCCAGAGGAAAGGGCCTTTTCATGAGCACGATCACATTTCGGCGCAATGGAGCTGTCGCACCGCAAAGCATCTGCGATTTACGCGAGGCGATCGGCTGGCATCGCCTGGACTGGTACTATCCGGTAGCGTTCCAGGGCTACTGGGGAACCGTAAGCGGGTTCGATGACACGGGAAAGCTTGTGGCGTGGTGTGCCATCCTCAGCGATGGTTTGCTCCATGCCGTGCTGATCGACGTCATTGTACATCCCACATGGCAACGGCAAGGTATAGGACAGGCGCTGGTGCAAAACTCGATTGAGTTTATTCAACAGCACAAGATCAGAATTATCCACGTGGATTTTTTACCAGAGCATCAAACATTCTATGAACGTTGTGGCTTCCAGACCGGGCTGGGAGGTATCATCGAAGGATGAAGCTACTGGGAGGAGCTATGTGGGAGGACTATGTCCAGTGTTCAGCTCGGTTCGGTGCTGAAACGATGACCAAAGAACAGCAGGCATGGAATGCCAATCCAGACGCTACGCGCCTTCCGCTCTCTGTTTAGCTGACTTCCATTCCAGAGAAATGAGCTTCTCTTAGAAGGCATGAAGCACCCGCTTGCGTAGCAGTGGAAAACCTGCCCGCCCATATCCCTGCCTTTTGATCAATTTCAGTTTGGTCACCTGGCCCTCTACCATGCCGTTATTGATTGACCAGGTTAGACCGGCTCTCACGGCGTCTTTGTCTTTCTCGATTCCAGAAGCAAATGAGAGCAATTCTGGAAGTCCGCTTTGCGCCACCTTGACCAACCAGGTATCTAACCGCTTTCCTTCTCGCTTGTGGACCATTGCCAGGAAGTTTTGAATGAGGTCGTAGGCTCTTTTGAGCGCAGGACTGGCTCGCACGAGTGTCGCCAAAGCCTCTTGCTCGATCTCATTGAGCGTCTTGCGATCGCGCACAAAGAGCCAGACAGCCGTGTTGGGTGTATATTTCTTGATGCGTTCGACGTTGATTGGAGCTTGAATCTCTGCCTGCTTGAGCGTAGCAAGATAGCGATACACGCTTCGCTCAGAGCCGGTGTAGCCTTGCACTTTGAGTTCTCGATAGAGCGTAATCCCCTTGTGTTCTCCCTCTTTCCAGCGTTTGAGCACAAAAGGAGCAAAGACATCAAAGGAACTCGGTTTTTTTCGTCGTTTTCTGGCTTCAGGGAACGTTCCAGCCGCTAGTCATTTTTGGATGGAACGGGAGCTGAGGCCCAAGCGTCCGGCAATTTGCTTGGGAGTCATTCCTCGCTGCCCCAATTCCACCGCCTGCTGATAGCGAGCATACCGGCTGGCACGTCGCGCCAAGCGGGCTTTCTCAACATAGTGAGGCTCAGGAGGGCGCCATTGCTCAATGGAGATCAGCGGTTTATGCGGCTCCTCCCCATTGAATGCCTCCTGATCCTTTGCAGACAGAATTTCCGCCAGACAGCGTGCTAAGAGCAGTTGGGTAGCCTCTGTCAAATTCTTCACTCCATGGAACCTGTCTGCGCACTGCACAGCCTGGGGAGCGCCAAGCGTCGTGGCTTTAGCGTACTCCCCTCCACGATCCCGACTCACTACGAAAATATCTGGCTGTTGGCGCATCCACTGTGCTGCTGTCTCCGCTTCCCGGTTGGGTATTATGAGGGATAAACCGAGGAAAGTCAACCCGCCCGCAAAACCACCTCGGCACTTCGGCGTGGCACCAGACGGCTACATCGCGGCCCTTGACCTCAGCCATACAGACCTGCGGGCCGAAAGCGAGGGTGAAAGGTAGACTGGTGTGCTGCAGCGTTCGACCCTCGCTTTCGCTCTTCGAGTGTAAAGGCTGAGGTCAAGGGGAGCTGCGCCCGCGATGCTTCACGCCGCTGGTGCCAGAGCACCTTGGTCGCAGTCCCACATCTGCCTCCGGCGGGCCTCTGCTCAGGCTCCTGGTGCCAGGTGTGTGAGCCGCCACCCCTTGCAATGCGACACGCACTCACTCTCTTCGGCACCATCTAGAGACCCTTCTCCTGCGCTTCAAGACGAGCTTGTAGCGCAGCACGTTCTTTCAGGAGCGCTTGCAGGGAGGCGCTTCTTTGATCCGTCTTTCCTTGCTTCTTGGCAATCTGAGCCTCCACCTGCTGTAATCGCGCGTTAACCTCCTCTGCTTCAGTCGTGGAAGAACGCATCGGCACGTTTTTGTTGAAGTGAAAAGCTGGGCTAGGAAGCGTAGGAGGCGAGCGTGTTTCAAGTCTTGTTGCAATATCGCTGACACCCTCGTCCTGCTTGTTCAGCTCATCCACCATCTGAGGCGGAAGTGGAACAGGCACCGAGATAAGGAGAGCTCCCTCTCGTTTCTCGATCACCTCAGCCAATTCCGAATCAATAAACGCCTCACATTCTCGACACATCATTTGATGGGTACAACGCGAGAAATGCGGGTTACCGCACATTCTCGGGCGTCCATCGGATCCATCAGCCAGGTAGTAGAACACGCACGGCTCTTGCCTGGCCTGCGCATTCGTATCGAGAATGGCTGCGACATACCGCTCAAGTGGGTTCGCTTTCCGATAGGCACGCCCTAAATGATGTTTATCCTCACGCATATACCAGGGAAGCGATCTGGCGGGATTGGTGTGTCCAAGCAGTTTGCCGATATCTGCCGGCGCCATCCCCATTTTGCGCATCCAGGTAGCGGTAGTGGCTCGTGCTCGATGGGAGGTAATACGCCCAACGATATCCATCTGGCTGACTCCGGCAAGCTTGCAGAGGAGAGGGATCGCGGAATCATTAAGGAAGGTTGGCCCCATGCGCTCATTGCGATATTGGAAGAGGTAGTTCGTCGGCTTGTGCGTTTTGCGGTCTGGGAGCGGCTGCTGGTTCGGAGGCCGCACACTTTCCCACACGTCAATCGCATCAGCCACGTAGGAGGGAATCGGCACATAGAATTCTCCTCTCATCTTGTTAGTCGGCACACGCAGATAGCAGAGTTCTTCGGCAGGTTCCACCTGCTGCCCTTGTTCGTCGCGCATTGCTGGGACCCATTCCCGGCGCACGCATCCGACGCTCAACCTCCTGATCTCATCCATTCTTCGTGCTGCTGTGATCCAGATTAAGCTCGCAGCTCGATAGAAAGCCAGAGGATAGTTAAAGATGCTAGCCGCCACTAAGTGCTCTTTCGAGAGCGTACATGCTGCCCAGATGAGCTTGAACCAGGTATCCTCAGCGATATCCCTGGGATTCGGTTGGGAAGCTGCTCTGATGTCATCTGGGGTTTTGAACGCCTCGTTTGGCAACCAGGTGAGAGAGAGTTTTGGAGCATAGCTGTCATTTACGGTATACCCTCTTCTTTGCAGAGTCGAAAAGAAGACACGCATGGCCTGTAAGCGATGATTCATACCTGCCGGACTCAATTGTTGCGGAGTTTCTTGAAACTGGGCATAACGATGATGTGACGGAGACATGTAATCCCCTCGCAGCGCCTGGCAGGTGTAGGTGACATATTCAGCCGCCAGCATTTCGTTCCACTCCGAGGGATGAGCGATCTCAGGATGGGTTTCTTTCAACCACCGACCTGCGATGATCAAATAGCAACAGGTTTCACGCAGGGTTTTCTCCACCTGATGAGGTGTTTGTTCGTAGAAGGCACACACCCAGGCCAGCCAGACGGGATCAATGGTGGGGTCGTTTTGCCACAAGGTTGGTGGATGGACAGCTTGCTTGCCTTTCGGGACGAAGATCACGGGTTCATCCAGAATGCCCAGATGGCACAGCGCGGTTTGCAGACGAACGAGATCTTGTCGCCGGTCCACTCTCGCTCTGGGGAGAACAGAGGGGAGGAGTTCATTAACCTGAAGGATGGTTTGAGCAGAAAGCGCTTCTGCATAGGGAGATCGATTGACTAACATGGCCAGGGCGCAGACGCGGCGAAAGCGCTTTTTTCCCTCCCCATGCTCCGAGTAGCCCAGGGCAGCCAGTGGCGCATGCAGTTTGTTCGCTTCGGCGCCGATCCTCTCCGGGCCAAAAATAGCATCGGCTATCTCAATATATGGGGTTCCTTCTCCGGCATACAGAAAGCCAGAAAACAGATAGGCAAGCGTCAGCATACCAAACCGCATGCCCTCATTGCGGTGGTTTCCTCCCGTGGTGGTTTGGATCACCTCGCTCCAGGTCTCGGTTGACCAGGACCAGCATGCCTGGCGGGTTTGGGCCATGTACCTGAACACATGCCGGCGGGATCTCGCGGTCACGCGATCATACTTGGTATGGAGTCGGAGAGCATCACGAAATGGCCGATCGAACCGCTCTAACTTGGCAAGAGTGATTCCGGCGAGTCCTCCGACGACCTCATTGGTCTCGGTTGCGTAGAAGTCCAGAAGAGCGGCTTCTTCGTCCGTCACACATGGATCATGGTTGGGGTAGTCTTCCAGCGTGATCGGCATGCGCCAGATTGGGACAGAGATGGAGAGCGCGCTGGAGGTGCTAGGACTGGCGGTCATGTGCTTCTCCTTCCTCCACCTGCTCGAGCAGTTTCTCAATATGCTGATGCACTTTGTTGACCTGGCGCGCGAGGTCAGCAAGATCGGTATGCAAGTAGATTTCGGTACTCGCGATCGTCCGATGGCGCGCATAGCGGCTCACATCCAGGAGATCCATCCCACTTTTTTTAAGTTCCGTGAGCATCAAATGGCGCATCTTGTGCGGCGTCAGCTGGGGGATCTGAAGAGCATCGCTGATCCGATCAAAAATATCTTTGACGGTCCATTTCGAGAGCGGCTGGCCCGGGTTGCGGTGCGAGTCCGACAAAAAAATGGGGCCAGTTGCCTCAGCTCCAAAGGTCGCGACAAGGGCTGCGCGGTCCTCCTCAAGGTACTCTGTGAGGCGCGCCCAGGTTGGATGAGAGAGCACAATCGTCCCCGGCATCTTGTTCTTGGAGATGGCTGCTCGAACGGTCATGGTATGCATCTGCCAGTCGATATCATCCACACGCAGCAGCACAATTTCTTCTCGGCGCAGTGCCCCATCGTGTGCGAGCAGCACAATCGCCTGATCTCGTGTCGAGAGCGTGGTGAGAACATATTTCAAGATGGCTTTCCACTGGTGCTCATCCGGAATCCAGGGGATGGAGACTGGAGTCGAGACAAGGCCGCGGGCGTTTCCGCGCACTCCTTCACGAACCGGGTTGATAGGATCACGGCGATGACGGAGCCGGATCGTCCAGCGGTAAAAGCTTCGCAAAGCACTAAGGCGTCGTCGGATGGTCGCAGGGGCAAGTTTTGATCCGGTAAGATACGTGATCTTGCTTCGATCAGGGCGTTGCGCATCACGTTTCCAGAGCCAATCTACGTAGTCAGCAATACAGCTTTCATCGGCTTCGAGCAGTT
>WNGK01008536.1_pt1 | contig 10621 bp, 8 predicted proteins | sample 5400601 | NCBI WGS metagenome assembly WNGK01 (sample SAMN13153376, study PRJNA577476) | soil metagenome | isolation source: 60 cm soil or saprolite under Garry oak tree replicate 1 | place: USA:California | collected 2016-06-15
CGCGGCCGGCGATCGCCGGGGCATCGGCGGGGTCGAGCTCGATCGCGCGGTCGTAGTCGGCCAGCGCCTCCTCAGGCCGGCCCAAGGCGTGGTAGCTCTGCCCGCGGCTGGCGATCGGCCATGCGGTGGCGGGGTCGAGCTCGATCGCGCGGTCGTAGTCGGCCAGCGCCTCCTCAGGCCGGCCCATGGCGTGGTAGCTCTGCCCGCGGCTGGCGATCGGCCATGCGGTGGCGGGGTCGAGCTCGATCGCGCGGCCGAGGTCAGCCAGCGCCTCCTCATAACGGCCCATCAGCCGGTACGTCTCGCCGCGGCCGGCGATCGCCGGGGCGTAGGCCTCGTCGAGCTCGATCGCGCGGCCGTAGTCGGCCAGCGCCTCCTCAGGCCGGCCCATCAGCCGGTACGTCTCGCCGCGCATGCCGATCGGCCATGCGGCGGCGGGGTCGAGCTCGATCGCCCGGTCGTAGTCGCCCAGCGCCTCCTCATAGCGGCCCATCAGCCGGTACGCGTCGCCCCGCCCGGCGATCGCCGGGGCGTAGGCCTGGTCGAGCTCGATCGCGCGCCCGTAGTCGCCCAGCGCCTCCTCATAGCGGCCCATCAGCCGGTACGTCTGGCCGCGGCCGGCGATCGCCGGGGCATCGGCGGGGTCGAGCTCGATCGCCCGGTCGTAGTCGCCCAGCGCCTCCTCAGGCCGGCCCATGGCGTGGTAGCTCTGCCCGCTGTCGGCGGTCGCCGGGGCGTAGGCCTCATCGAGTTCGATCGCCCTGCCGTAGTCGGCCAGCGCCTCCTTGTGCCGGCCCATCAGCCGGTACGTCTCGCCGCGCATGGCGATCGGCCATGCGGTGGCGGGGTCGAGCTCGATCGCCCTGCCGTAGTCGGCCAGCGCCTCCTCAGGCCGGCCCATCAGCCGGTACGCGTCGGCGCGCATGGCGATCGGCCATGCGGCGGCGGGGTCGAGCTCGATCGCCCTGCCGTAGTCGGCCAGCGCCTCCTTGGGCCGGCCCATCAGCCGGTACGCGTCGGCGCGCATGGCGATCGGCCATGCGGTGGCGGGGTCGAGCTCGATCGCGCGGTCGTAGTCGGCGAGCGCCTCCTCAGGCCGGCCCATGGCGTGGTAAGTCTCGGCGCGCATGGCGATCGGCCATGCGGCGGCGGGGTCGAGCTCGATCGCGCGGTCGTAGTCGGCCAGCGCCTCCTCCTGCCGGCCCATCAGCCGGTACGTCTCGCCGCGGCCGGCGATCGCCGGGGCATCGGCGGGGTCGAGCTCGATCGCGCGGTCGTAGTCGGCCAGCGCCTCCTCAGGCCGGCCGAGCCATCGGTGGGTGTCGGCGCGGTAGGCGAGGGTACGGTGGTCGTCCGGGGTCAGGCTGATCGCCCGGTCGAGGTCGGCAAGGGCCTCGTAGTCGTGATCGAGGAAGTAGAGTGCCCGTCCCCGACTCCGCAACGCGACCGGGACGGCCGCCTCCTCAAGGTTGCCCTCGCGGAGAAGGATCCCGAGGCAGGTGACGGTGGCCTCATTCTGGCTCCCGCGCAGGCTTTCCGCCAGGCGCCGGCCCCACGCTCGGATGGCGTCCGAACCGGCGTCGTCGCCAGCCTGAGCGATCATCTGCGCCCACCGTGCGGCGGTGGTCAGCTGCTTGGCGCACGCATAGGCGACTTCGCTAAGGGCACTGGGCAGCGCTTTGCCAAGGTCAGCACACAGCAGGTGGTAGGTCTCCTCCACCTTGTGGGCCCTCCAAGAGGGGTCATCCCAGGCGTCCTCACCGGACAAATCCAGGCGCCACCTCCGGTACGTTGCCGCCAGATCCCGGTGGCGCTTCCGCCATCGGGTAGGGGATTGGCGGCGTTCCAGCCTGATCATCGCGGTGCGCACCACCTCGTGGTACTGAATGCGCTCCGCTTCGTGGGTCACGAATGGCAACGACCGAAGCCAGGTGAACAACCTGCCTTGATCCCCATCGGGCTGGTCAGGGCCCCCGACCAGAACGCCTAGGACGTCCTCGTTGACAGCGCGGGGCAATGCCGCCGCGATGGCCAGCGCCCGCCGCGCGGGATCGGGTTCCCACTTCAGGAACCGTTCGACCGCGTCGCCGCTGGGATCCCCAACCGCGCCCGGGCCCGTGGGCTGGTTCTCCGCAAGTGTGGCCACTAGCAGGGGCAGCCGGCCGGAGACCATGAGGATGACCTCCACCACCCGTTCGTCCGTGACTCCCTTGCCGGCCAGCAGCTGACGTGCCTCCGCCTCGCTGAACGGCGTGAGCGGCACGTCCGCCAGCACCGCCGCATACGGCGCCCACCCGCCCGGGTCGAGCGGGTGTCGGCCAGCTACCGTGACCACCAGATCCTGCGGCAGGTCACCGTAGAGGCCGTCCAGCACTGACCGCAGCCAGCCGTCGAGCCATGGGCCGGTCTGCTCATAGCTGTCGAAAAACAGCACCAACGGCCTCTGGCGTCCGACGCCAGCGAGGTCACGAACAAACACCCGGGTCAAGGCATCCAGCGGTGAGACCCACAGCGGCACATCTTCATCGCGGCGGAATTTCGTCCCAAAGAATATCCGCAGCCGGTCAGCCTGCTCAGCCGCGCCTACACTATCCGCAAGGTCCCCGGCGCCCGGCGCAGCATGCGCGGCGTGTAGCCCGATCCGTACCGCCGTCCGCGTCATGAAAGCCGGCACCCCGGCAGCAGCATCCGGATCCGCCTCCACCTCGAAACGACGCCGCAAATAGTTGTCGAGAACTTCCGTGAATCCGCCGAGAACCTCCCCCTGACGGGCCAGGTCCGACGCGATCACCTTCATCGCATCCGGCACACCGAAGATCGGCTCATCCACCCACGCAGTCGCCGCGCCCTGCCCATCGGCGATGCTACGCAGCCGCCGGAGAAGGAACGTCTTCCCTACGCCCCCGTCGCCATGCACGCAAAAGATGAAACGCCGATCCGGGTCAGCCGCCGGCAACACCAGGTTCTCCCGGAACCGGGCGAGCTCATCAGCACGTGCGACAAATCCTGCCTGTTGCCGGCGCCGCACGACATCCTGAAACGACCCCCCAGCCTGGCCCAACCCGCCCCCTCGGCTCACACCCGTACCCAGTGTCGGCATCGACCTAAATGCTACTCCCGCACCTGCGATCATCACGAGTCATGCACACCTAGGGCAAAGCCTCGCTCAGCACACGAAGGACCACCCGGACCGCCGCCACGCTGTACTGCAGTACGGCAAGACGGGGGGCGTGCCTGAACATCAGCTGGACTGGCCAGGGTAATTACGCGGCACCCAGGCCATCCTGCTCGACGACATACCAATCGGCGAGGCCTGCTCGTCATGTGGCGTCGCTTGAGGTACGGATCGCACGGAAGGCCGAGTCGTCGGCGTGCTGGATGAAGGGGCAGATGAGGCGCCGGTTATGGGGCCACGATCCGGTCCATGGCGGACCCGACGAGCGCGCCGGCCACGTCTCATCGACGAGTGCCGGGGTGAAACTGCGAGCGCCGCAGCGCGGCAGGATGGCTACGGTGCGGGCAGGCACGCCCCGGCCCGCCCGGTACGTGAAACCCTGGCAGAAAGGCCCGGATTGGCCCGGCCCTGGCCGCAATCCAATGGCGCAGCGCTTGCCGCTAAACACCAATGGCAGGGCAGCTGGATTTCGCTATTGACACGCCGCGCAAAGGGGGCCTACCGTCGCATGCAGCACATACTGGAATAGCGTTCCGCTTAGCGGAATGCAGCCGGAAGGGCGGCCCTGATGACAACCGGAGCACATCTTCTGGCCCGGATCAGGAAGATCGCTGGCATCAGCACGGTGCTGCTGCTGGTAGCCGGGGCACCGGTGGCCATCGGGGCTACCCCGGCACTGGCGGATTGCGTGACGGCCGGGTGCCCGTCCCCCGTCCCGCTCCCGTCGGGCGCGTTCAGGTTCCCGCAGGGCGCCCGCTGGCAGTACCAGTTGCAGGCGGCGCGGGACGCGTCTGGCACGGCGTGCCTGTACCCGTCAACCGGTGGCATCAATACCGGCATAACGGGCACGTCGTTTGCCACCGGCGCGGCCGTCGCCCCCACCGTTTCGATCCGGCCCGGCGTGCCGCTGCCGGTTATCCGGTGAGTGCTACTGACGCCTCGCTGGTGTAGCTGGAGAAGGTCAGGGACTCCTGGAGGTACAGCTCAATGCTCGTGGCGTCATGAGACAGGTAGCCGATGGACAGGTCCTGGCCAATGTGCAGTTCGTAGTCGCCGCCGCGGGTGGAGAGCACGAAGGCGCCGTCGATGGCGGGCGCCCAGATGATATCGCCGTCGACGACCCGGACTAGGTGCTCGTGAATGGGGTAGCCGTGGTCGGAGGTCTCGGTGACGAGCGTGTAGGCGCCGGCGCTGAGCAGCACCGAGTACGGGCCGTTGACACCGGCCAGCCGCAGGGAGCTTACTGCCTGGCTGATGATGTTCGGGTAGGCAAGGGCATCGGCGGGCAGCGCCAGGCCCGGGTTGGAGGAACTCTCCCTGATTCCGGCGATGCCGGCTGCCGGGTAGCCCTCGAACACGGCCCGGTCCTCGGCGAAGGCGATACTCCTCGCGGCATCCTTGACCGGCTGCCAGTCCGGGTCCTTTGCTCCGCGCTCGACGTCGTCGACGGCCTGGCGGTGCACCGTGAACGGCACCCGCAATTCGATGATCGGCTGGGACGTCCGCGCGCGGGCGATGACGCCCTCGGCCGGAGAGTCGATGTCGCGGAGGTGACCGGTGCCCGCCGCTGACAGGGCCAGGCCGCCGGGTTCTTGCATGTCCACGACCCGGCGGCCTGCCACGTGGCGCTTGAAGGTGCGCGTGGCTTCCTGCTCGATTCCGGCCCAGGCAGTAGCGGAGATGGGGGCGAGTTCGCGGTGCAGGTTGTTCATGACGGGATGCTCCTTTTCAGGCTGCCGACTCCCAGCGAACCGTCGGGCAGGACATCGGGTGCCGTGGGGGGCACGATCTGCGAGCCGGTGCCGTCACGCGCCGGTACCGGTGCCGCGGCGGCGCCTGCCGAGGCGTCAAGGGCCGGAGGGCCCGGCAGATCATCGAGGAAATCAGCGGCCGGTACGAAGAAGAGCGTGCCGGTGATTGCGGTGGAGAATTCGAGTATCTGGTCGGTGTTACCAGGCGGGTTGCCGATGAACATGTTCTCGAGCATCTGCTCAGTCACACTCGGCGTGGCCGAGTAGCCGATGAAGTAGGTGCCGAACTCGCCCTGCCCGACGGTCCCGAACGGCATGTTGTCGCGCACGATCTGCCGCTCGGTCCCGTCAGCGCCGGTGATGGTGTTCAAGGCCACATGGGAGTTGGCCGGCTTGACGCCGTCGGGAAGCTCGATATCGGACAGCTTGGTGCGGCCGATCACCTTCTCCTGTGCCTCGACCGGCAGCGCATTCCACGCCCGCATGTCGTGCAGGTATTTCTGCACGATGACATAGCTGCCCCCGGCGAAGTCAGGGTCCCAGGCGCCGATGAAGGCCGCCGCGCGGGCCGCCTGGCCGGCCGGATTCTCGGTTCCGTCGACGAAGCCGAGCAGGTCGCGCTCGTCGAAGTACCGGAAGCCGTGCACCTCATCAGCCACCGTGACCGAGCCGGCCAGCCGGTCCATGATCTGCGCCGCGAACTCGAAGCAAAGGTCCATCTGCCTGGCACGGATGTGAAAGAGCAGATCTCCTGGCGTCGACACCGCGCGATGCCTTTCACCGATCAGCTCACGGAAAGGATGCAGCTCGGCCGGGCGCGGCCGGCTGAAAAGACGGTCCCAGGCTGCCGACCCCACGCCGATCACGCAGCTCAGCTCTCCTGCGGGTATCCGGAAGCCCACTGACCGCTGCAACCCGGCCACGTCGGCAAGAAGATCCCGTATGACGGGCTCGCCGCCAGGATCGACCGTCACCACCAGGAAGATCGCCGCTTCGCTGGGCGAGCCGAGCACCGGCTGAGGTTCGGCCGGCCAGCCCGGCTGCCGCTGCGCTGTCACGGCTTCGCGCTCCTAACCTTCGGGGAAAGCCTGTCACGCAACCTTCGGGGGTTTGCCTGTCACGCACCGACGCTTGTAGCCCAGGAATGTCCTCCTACGTGTCTCGGCCATAGCAGTGGACCCTGTGAACTCAACGCCAACCTTATCGGCCGCTGCGTTGAGCAGTCACTTAGCCGCGTACCTGATCTGGTCCCCCGCAGGTGTCATCAGCTGTGCGCCGGGCGTCTCGGCGAGCCAGCTTCGTAGCCGGGTGACCCGGCCTGGGACGACCGGCGGTCAGCTCAGGCCGGGTGCGGCGGCTGGCCATTTCCCGCGCGGTCTCCGGGGTGTTTGCCGACATGTCGGTTGCCTGACCACTCGGCCGGGCGTGCCAGAATATGCCGGACAACTGACTGGAGGCAGGATGGACGACGCCCCGCAGGTGCCCCCCGGCGTGGACCCGGCGCGGCCAAGCCCGGCACGGGTCTACGACTATCTGCTCGGCGGCAGGAACAACTTCGAATCTGACCGTGCGGTCGCGGAGATGATCAAGGCGCGGGCGCCCGAGATGGTGGACGCGGCCTGGGCGAACCGGGGTTTTCACCAGCGTGCCGCCAAGTGGATCGCCGAGCAGGGCGTGCGGCAGTTCATCGATATCGGGTCGGGCCTGCCGACCGTGGGCAACACCCATCAGGTGGTCCGGCTCACCGCGCCTGATGCCCGCGTGGCCTACGTCGACAATGACCCGATGGTGCTGGCCCACGGCACCGCCCTGCTCGGCGACGACGAGGCCGCCGTGGTGATACTTGCCGACATGCGCGACCCCGAAGAGTTGCTCGGCAACCCGGAACTGCGCGCGCTGATCGACTTCACCGAGCCCGTCGGCCTGCTGGTCACGGCGGTGCTGCATTTCGTCTCCGATGCGAGCCGTCCCGGCGAGCTGATCTCGCGTTACATGGCGGCGCTTGCGGGAGGCAGTTACCTCGCGTTGTCGCATACGACCGCTGACCAGAAGCCACCGCAGGCCGCGGAGGCGCTGGCCGAGGCCGGCCAGCGGGCGGCCGGCGGCACCTTCCTCCGCTCCAGGGATGAGGTCCGCAAGCTGTTCGGCGGCCTGCAGCTTGTCCCGCCGTATGAAGGCGCCGAGCCGGACGTCACCTGGGTGGGGATGTGGAATTGTGACGACCCGGCGCTAGCCGAGTCGGACGGTTCCCGGTGGCTGTACTGCGGCGTAGCCAGGAAGGCCTAGCGCCCCGCTGGGCACCTGGTCGGCGGATGCGGGGCCTGCCGCCGTCGCTGGGCACCCGGTCGGCGGATGCCGGGCCTGCCGCCGCCGCTGGGCACCCGCCGCCGGACGCGGGCCTGGCCTCGCTGGCGGCGCCGTATGGCTGCCTGCGTTACCGCACCAGCGTGGCGTACGCGATCACGTTGCTCAGGTAATGGCCGGCGGCGTAGTCGAACGTCCCGCCGCAGGTAACCAGGCGCAGCTGCGCATCGGGCACCGGCCCGTACACGGCCTGCGTCGGGAACCTGGCCTTCAGGTAGCTGCGCACCGCGGTCACCCGGAAGACGGCAAGCGTGCCGTCGGCCCGCCGGACGTAAACGCGACTGCCCGGGTGCAGGAAGCGAAGCCGGTAGAAGACCCCCGGTCCTCGCCGGGAATCGATGTGGCCGCCGATCACAGCGGCGCCGATCGCGCCCGGCCGCGAGCTGCCGGTATACCAGCCAGCCACCGCCGCGCTAGCCGGCACCTGGAGGGCGCCGGACGGCGTGAGCCCGAGCCGGATGAGCCGGGTACGCACGCCGATGGACGGGATGATCAGCCGGACAGGGCGGGCCACCCGGCCGGGCGATGGCTGCGCTGCTGGCGCCTGGCGGCCGAGCGGAACGGGAGCCACCGCTGCGCTGCCCGCGGGCGCGGCCGGGCGGCCGTTCTGGCTGGCCACGGCCAGCCCGGCGACGCCGGTCCCGGCCCCGAGCAGCCCGCAGGCCAGTACCACCGCGGCAGCCGGCCTGCGCACCAGCCGGATGGGCGAGATGTGCCGGCCGGGCCGGGTCGTCAGGTCATCGCGCATGCAGGGCAGGACGGCGTCGGGTGCGCAGGCGCAGCGCCCCGGCCGCGGCGGCGAGCAGCCCGGCCGCGGCGGCGCCCAGCCACGGCAGCAGCGGCGCGCCCGGGCGGGGCGCGGTGCCGCCAAACCCCATCTCGGCGCTGCCGTTCGGCATGACCTTGCTGCCTGCCGAGTCCATCAGGCAGGCGACCTTGAGCTGGCCCGAGTCATCCATCACGACGATCGTGTAAATGGCGCCGGCGTCCAGCATGAACTGGTCAGACCCGTGCTCGGACTCACCCACGGCGCGGACCGTGCGGTCACCTGGCCTGAGCGCCTGATACGGCGTCACCGCGGTGAACTTGAGCTTGCGCCCGATCACCGTCTGCCCGGCGCTGACCGTCACCGCATTCTGGTGCATCGAGGCCTGGATGATCCGTACCAGGGCCTTACCGCGCGGCGTCTTCAGCCGGTCCCTGAACACCTGCAGCCGCAGGCCGGACGCGGGCCCCATGCCTGCCACGGTGTACGCGTCGCCGGCTGCCACGTTGACGGTGGTGGACAGGACCGGCTTGGATGTCGCCGCGGCGCCCGGCATGCGCATGGCCACCGTGTACTCACCGGTCGGGACCCGCTGATACCCGGACACGGTGCCGTAGCCGACGTGCTTGAGCACGACCCGGGCGGACGGATCGCCGAACGAGTAGAGGTAGACGTCTACCGGCGGGGTGTTGGGTGACAGGTGGGCCAGCCGCAGCCACCCAGTGGTCCGTGCCGCGCTGGCGGCCGGGATGGCGAGCCCGAGCGCGCCAGCCGCCAGCCCGAGCACGACGGCGAGCCTGGCCAGCATCCCGGCGCTTTCCGATCGTTTCATTTCTGTCCCATTTCTGGCCGGGTGGCCATCCAGTTTCTGGCCGGGCGGCCATCCGGCACGCGCCCGGCAAAATAGGCGTGCCCGGCGCTCATGCCGGGGCACGCTTTCCCAGTAGTCCCAGCGGTGCTGGCGCCCAGAAGCCGATCCGCAGCACGCTGGCGGCGCCTGCGCCCGTCACGCGCGTCCTGGCCGCGAGCAGCGGAGCGCGCCGGGCCTGCAGGAACGCCAGCACCGACCGCAGATAGGCGCCCGCGCTCGCGGTGCCGGGGGGCACGGCCAGCTCGGCGTACCGGGCAGGCAGCAATGCATCGGCGCCGGGATCCGCGCCGGTGAAGGCGACGATGCGCACGTCACGGCCAGCCGCCAGCGCAGCGAGCGTGATCAGCAGCCGGGAGTCAGCGCGCCCCGCGGCAAGATCCCGGCGGGCTGCCGGGGACGCCGCGACGTTCGGGTTGCCCAGCAGCCGCCGCCCCGCCGCCTGGCGCCCGGCGACGTCGGCGGCCAGGGCCGCGCGGTACGCCGCGGCGCTGTCCGCCGCATACGCCCGGATGTCCACTCGCGCCGCGCCCGAGCCGAAGCTGGCGATGACGACCGGCGCGTAGACGCTGGCAAGCCGCTGGCCGAGCTGATTCCGCACCGCCGCGGTCGCGATGATCACGGTCGAGCCGAGCGGGTCTGCCGCCGCCGGGGTCAGCGTGAGCAGGCTTGACCGCGGGAAGCCGCCGGCCTGCAGCGCAAGGCACATGGCCGGATCGCAGGACACCACCGCTGACCTGCTGACCTGCTGCCGCACCCAGGCCGCGGCCGCGGCGCGGGCGACAGCGGACGAGCCGACGCCACCAGGGGAGACCGCCCGGTTCGCGAGGGTCTCGCCATGGCCTCGCGCGGTGGCGGCAGGCCGGGTCAGCAGCACGGCAAGCAGGCCAGCCACCGCGATGATCGCGGTCAGGGCCAGCGGGCCGGCCAGCCGGACGCGCCGCCTGGCCGGCCTGCGCTGGTCGCTGCCCGGTCGGCGAATCGGAGCCGGGGCCCTGGCAGGGGCAGGGGCGGGCGCCCGGGCAGGGGCCGGCGCCCGGGCATGGGCGTTCCCGCCGTCAGGCACTGGCGCCGACGACGGGACTGCTCCTGCTGCCTTGCCCTGCAACATGTCCCCCCGGACCGTCGCGCAGCGGGGTGCGCAACCCCAGCGGGATGCGCTAACCCCAGAGGGAAAGGACAGCACACAAAGCACTGATTTCTCAGTCAAACCATTGATTGTCAGCAGGAAATTGGCGAATCCGTGCACGGCAGAGGCGGTTTCCTTGATCACGGAAGATCCGCGCGCTGCAACCCCCCGAATCTTCCGTGATCAAGGAATGTCGCCTGCCGCCCTGGTCAGCCGCGCGCCTGCGCCTTCGCCAGCCGGGCAAGCGCCTCCCGCAGGACCGCGGGCTGCTTGCAGAACGCGAACCTTACCTGGGTCCGGCCTGCCTCGGCATCGTCGTAGAACACGGCACTCGGGATGGCGACCACGCCCGCCCGGTGCGGCAGGTCCCGGCAGAATTCCACCGCGTCGCCCGCCCCGAGGTGGCGGATGTCGGTGCTGACGAAGTAGGTGGCGGCGGGCGGGTACACCGTGAACCCGGCCTCGGCCAGGCCGGCGCAGAGCAGGTCCCGCTTCGCCCGCAGGTCCGCGCCGATCCCGGCGAAGTAGGCGTCCGGCATCCGCAGCCCCTCGGCGATCGCGTACTGGA
>WNGK01008537.1_pt1 | contig 10621 bp, 7 predicted proteins | sample 5400601 | NCBI WGS metagenome assembly WNGK01 (sample SAMN13153376, study PRJNA577476) | soil metagenome | isolation source: 60 cm soil or saprolite under Garry oak tree replicate 1 | place: USA:California | collected 2016-06-15
TGGCGGGCGCTGGCTGAGGGCGTGACGGGGGCGGACGTGTCCCAGCTCAACCATGACCTGGTGCGGCTCGGGGACGCCGGCCGCGCCGATATCGCCGCAGCGGGCTGGGTGTACTACTCGGCGGAGACGGCGTACGGGGTGCAGCGGCTGGAGGAGCGCCTGGGGGTCTCCTTCCCGCCGGGGTCGCTGTCGTTGGGGCAGGTGGTGTTCGAGCCGCAGGCGCTGCGGGTCACTCAGGTGACGGTGAGCCTGGGCGGCCCGGCGTCGGGGCCGGTGCTGACGGCGACGTCGGATGAGCACGTGGTGATGATTGCGCTGGATGTCTCGCTTGAGCCGGAGGTCCAGGCGGGCGACGCGGTGTCGGTGACGCTGCCGGGCGGGACGACGACGCCGGGCGTCGTGTCCTCGGTCGGCACGGTGGCGACCACGTCCGGGTCCGGGTCGGGGTCGGGCACGTCCGGGGCGGGGCAGACCCCGACAACGACGATCCCGGTGACGGTGTCGCTGTCCGATCCGAAGGCGGCGGGGACCTTGGACCAGGCGCCGGTGACGGTGTACATCACCACCAGCAGCGCGCACGATGTGCTGGCGGTGCCGGTGACGGCGCTGGTGGCCCAGGCCTTGGGCGGGTACGAGGTGGAGGTGGTCGGCCCGGGGAGCCTGCGGCGGTACGTGCCGGTGACGGTGGGGCCGGTTTTCGACGACGCTGACGGTCTGGTGCAAGTGACCGGGGCGCTGGCCCCCGGGCAGCGCGTGGTGGTGCCGGCGTCATGACCGCCGTGGGGGCGGCCCTGGCCGGCGGGGACGGGCCGGGCGGGGTGCCGGTGCTGGAGCTGGAGAACGTGTCGAAGGTGTACCCGGGGCAGCCGCCAGTGCGGGCGCTGGACCGGGTGAGCCTGGCGGTGGCCGCCGGGGAGCTGACCGCGGTCGCGGGCCCGTCGGGGTCGGGCAAGTCCACGCTGCTGCACCTGATGGGCACCCTGGACACGCCCACCACAGGGACGGTGCGGGTCACCGGCCTGGACGTGGCGGCGCTGGGCGACCGCCAGCTGTCCGGGCTGCGGGCGGCCCGGATCGGGTTCGTGTTCCAGCAGTTCTTCCTCGCCGAGCACCAGTCCGTGCTGGGCAACGTGGCCGACGGGCTGAGGTACGCCGGGATCCGCCGTGACCAGCGGCGGCGGCTCGCGGCGGACGCGCTGGACCGGGTCGGCCTCGGGCACCGGGCCGCCGCGCGGCCGACCCAGCTGTCCGGCGGGGAGCGGCAGCGGGTCGCGATCGCCCGCGCGGTCGCCGGGCGCCCGCCGGTGGTGCTGGCCGACGAGCCCACCGGCAACCTGGACTCCGCGACGGGCGCCGCGCTGCTGGCCCTGCTCGAAGAGCTCAACCAGCAGGGCACCACGATCATCATCATCACCCACGACCACGCGGTCGCCGCCCGCACCCGGCGGCGCATCGAGATGCTCGACGGGCACATCATCACCGACACCAGTCCCGTCCCCGTCACCGGCCACCCGGCCGCCGCCGGCGGGTTCCGGCACGTTCAGGAGGGAACCTCATGACCTTGACTTCCGGGCACCCCGCCGGGACGGCCGTCTGGGCGGCCCCCGGCCCGGTCCGGCTGCGGCCGGGTGACCTGGCGGCCCTGGCCAGCATCGGGCTGCGGACCCGCAAGCTGCGCGCGTCGCTGTCGGCGCTGGGCATCGCGATCGGCGTCGCGGCGATCGTGGCCGTGCTGGGCCTGGCCGCCTCCTCATCCGCCGCGCTGCAGAACGAGATCAGCCAGCTGGGCACCAACCTGCTGACCGTCACCAACGGGCAGACCTTCACCGGCAACACCGCCGAGCTGCCAGCAGCGGCGCCGGGCATGATCGCCCGGCTGCCCGGCGTCACCAGCGTGCAGGACACCGGCACGGTCAGCGGCGTCAGCGCCTACAAGTCCCCGCTCATCCCCCCGATCAACACCAACGGCCTCAGCGTGGACGCCGCCACCCTGAACCTGCCCGCCGCCGCCGGCACCTCGCTGGCCCAGGGCCGCCTCCTCAACGCCGTCACCGCCCGCCTGCCGGTCGCGGTGCTCGGCGCCACCACCGCCCGGCTGCTGGGCATCGACCGGATCCGGCCCGGGACGCGGATCGTGGTGGGACCCGCTCCTTCCGGCGGCCAGTGGTTCTACGTCACCGGCATCCTCAACCCGGCCGTGCTGGCGCCGGAGATCGACTCGGCGGTCCTGGTCGGCTTCCCCGCCGCCGAGCGCTACCTCGGCCTCGACGGGCACCCGACGAAAATCTACGTCCGCACCACCAAAGACGACCAGGCCGCCACCACCCGCGTCGACAACCTCCTCGGATACCAGGCCAACCCGGAAAACCCCAGCCAGGTCACCGTCTCCCAGCCCTCGGCGGCGCTCACCGCCCAGGCCGACGCCAAGGGCGCCTACAACACCCTGTTCCTCGGCCTCGGCGCGGTCGCCCTCCTGGTCGGCGCGATCGGGGTCGCCAACATCATGGTCATCTCCGTCCTGGAACGCCGCTCCGAGATCGGGCTGCGCCGCGCCCTGGGCGCTACCCGAGGCCAGATCCGCATCCAGTTCCTGGCCGAGGCGATCCTGCTGTCCCTGGCCGGCGGCGCCGCCGGCGTCATCGCCGGCGTGGCCGCCACCGCCATCTACGCCCGCGGTCACGGCGAGCTGCTCGTCATCCCGCCCGAAGCCTGGGCGGGCGGCCTGGCCGCGGCTGTCCTCATCGGCGCCGCCGCCGGGCTGCTGCCCGCTATCCGCGCCGCCCGCCTGTCCCCCACTCGGGCGCTCTGGAGCATCTGACAGCACAGGCACCGCCAGCAGCCGTAGCGGGCAACACCACGCCGGCCGTTCCGATGACGGCTGAGCAACAGGCCACCTTCGATCGCGACGGCTACCTGATCATCCGGGGTGCGCTTCGCCCGGATGAGGCCGCAGACGCCCGCGAAACGATCGGCCGCGTGGAGAAGTCCATGGCCAAGCGGGCCGGTTGCCGTAGCGGGCATGCGAGTGAGGTACGGCTGCCTCGCGGGGTGCGCTTGGTTGCCGTTCGCTTGGTTACCGCGGGCCGCGCCGCTTGACAAGGGAACGACCGTTTGTATCTTTGTCGTATGAGTATAGATAAGATAGTCAGCGGCCGGCTGGGCGGTGGAGCGGCCGCTTCCCCGCCCGCGGCCGGCGGGGGGAAGGCCCCGCCCCGCCCCGGGCAGCGCGGGCCGGGGTCGCCGATCGAGTTCCGGCTCGACCCCGGCTCGGGGGTGCCGACCTACCTGCAGCTGGTGCACCAGGTCGAGCACGCGCTGCGGCTGGGCTACCTCAAGCCAGGCGACCAGCTGCCCAAGGTCCGGGATGTCGTCGCCGCGCTGGCCATCAACCCGAACACGGTGCTGAAGGCGTACCGTGACCTGGAGATCAAGGGCCTGGCGGCCGGCCGGCCCGGCCAGGGCACGTTCGTCCAGGCCACGCTGAGCCAGATCGCGCTGCCGGAGCTGACCGCGCTGCGCCGCACCCTGTCGAGCTGGCTGACCACCGCGGAGGAGGCCGGGCTGGACGAGGACGGGATCGTGGCGCTGTTCACCAGCGCGCTGCGGGATTTCCGTGAGCGCCGCGGCGGGTCGCGCGCCCGCAGCGGCGCGGCGGGCGGCCAGACGGAGGGCGTCGCATGAACGTCATCGAGGCCAGCGGCCTGGGCAAGCGGTACGGCGGCACCTGGGCGCTGCGCGAGTGCACGCTGGCGATCCCCGCCGGGCACGTGGCCGCGCTGGTCGGCCCGAACGGCGCCGGAAAGACCACGCTGCTGAACCTGGCGGTCGGCCTGGCGGCACCGACCGCGGGCGCTGTGACCGTGCTCGGCGGCCGGTCCGCCGGGTCCCCGGCCGCGCTGGACGGCATCGCGTTCGTCGCCCAGGACACGCCGCTGTACAAGAACCTGTCGGCCGCGGACATGCTGCACCTGACGGCCAACCTGAACCGCCGCTTCGACCAGCCCTACGCCCGCGCCCGGCTGGCCGAGCTGAGCATCCCGCCGAAGCGCAGGGCCGGCAAGCTGTCCGGCGGGCAGCAGGCACAGCTCGCGCTGACCCTGGCGCTGGCCCGCCGGCCGCGGCTGCTCGTGCTCGACGAGCCGGTGGCGATGCTCGACCCGATCGCCCGGCACGACTTCATGGCCACGGTGCTGACCGCGATGGTCGACGACGGCGTCTCGGTGCTGCTGTCCTCGCACGTCCTCGCCGAGCTCGAGCGGGTGGCCGACTACCTCATCCTGCTCTCGCGGGGCCGGGTCCAGGTGGCCGGCGAGGTCGACGACCTGCTCGCCTCCCACTGCGTGCTGACCGGCCCGGCCGCCGAGGCCGGCAGGTATGCGCAGCGGCCGGTGGTGCATGTCCGCTGCGGCGAGGCCCAGGCCCACCTGCTGGTCCGCGCCACCGCGGACGACCCGGTCCCGCCCGGCTGGGAGGCGCACCCGGTCGGCCTGGAAGAACTCGCCCTGGCCTACCTGCGCGAGCCCGGCGCCGCGGCGCTGCCCGGCCCGGCCCGCGGCCGGGACGCCCAGCCGTCGGAGGTGACGACATGACCGCGCTGACCATGCCCGCCCGCCGCGAGGAGGACGCGAGCCTGCGGCCGGTGCCGTGGCGGCGGATGGCCTGGGTCACCTGGCGGCAGCACCGGATCGCGCTGACCGGCGTCGCCGCGTTCCTCGGCGCGTGCGCCATATACGTGTGGATCAACGGCCTACAGCTGCACCACGCCTACGCCGGCGCGGCCGCCTGCCACCCGGCAACCTCTCCTGCCTGCAGCGCGCTGAGCAGCAGGTTCCGAGTGGGCGCCTTCCTGTTGAATGGCTACAACCTGCAGGCAGTGCCCGCGCTGATCGGGGCGCTCGCCGGGGCGCCGTTGCTGGCCCGGGAACTGGAGACCGGAACCTTCCGGTACGCCTGGACCCAGGGCTTCGGCCGGTGGCGCTGGACACTCGGCAAGCTGGTGCCGCTCGCGGTCCTGCTTGCCGCCGCTGCCGGAGCCCTCAGCGTGCTGCTCTCCTGGTACTACCAGCCGTCCTTCGCCGCGCGCAACCCGGCCCTGTTCCCCATCCCGATGTCCACGTTTGCTGCCACGCTGTTCGACCTGCGCGGGGTCGCGTTCGCCGCCTGGACGCTGGCCGCCTTCGCGATCGGCGCCCTGGCCGGCATGCTCATCCGCCGGGTCGTCCCCGCGATCGCCGCCACCCTGGCCGCCTACACCGGGCTCGCCTTCGCCGCCGGGCTGTACCTGCGCCCGCACTACCTGCCACCGCTGGTCACCAGGAACGTCTTCAGCTACTTCTCCAACCCGCCCGCTTCCGCGTTCATCGTTCGCCAGTGGTGGACCAAGGGCGGCACCACGCTCGGCCAGTCCACGATGACCCAGGTCATCAACTCCACATTCGCCCGGATGATGCCCGTGGTGCACAGTCCCAAGGAAGGCGCCGTCGCTGCACTGAAGCAGCCGACGAACCTCCACGTCTTTCGCTACCTCACCCAGCACGGATACACGCAATGGGCGAGCTACCAGCCGGCCAGCCGGTTCTGGCCGTTCCAGTGGATCGAGGGCGGCTGGCTGCTCGCACTGTCCATGCTGCTCATCGCCGCGACCATCTGGCTGGTCCGCCGCCGCGCGGCCTGAACCGGCCATGCCAACTTGGTGGGGCCGGTGGTGTCCAGCCTCAGGACATCGAGGACAGGGTCTCGGGACATAGAGGACAGTTGCCGGTCAGGTAGCCGGCGTGGCTCCGGGACGGCCGGGGCCGGGGCCGTGACGCTCCCCCGATGTCGAAAGCCCGCCTGGTCATCACTGCCGTCACCGTCGAGTACCGCCCGGTCGCCGAGGTCCCCCGCAGCTACGGGGTCGCCCGGTCCTGGGTCTACACCCTGCTCAAGCGCTACCAGACCGAGGGGGAGGCAGCGTTCGAGCCGCGGTCCCGGCGGCCGAAGACCTCGCCGGCCGCGATCAGCGGCGAGGCCGTCGACCTGATCATCAAGCTGCGCAAGGAACTGGCAGGCCAGGGCCTGGACGCGGGCCCGGATACCATCGCCTGGGACCTGCGCCACCATCACCAGGTCACCGTCTCGGCGGCGACGCCCGCCCGGTACCTGGCCCGGGCGGCCTGGTGAGCCCCGAACCGAATAAGCGGCCCAAGTCCTCCTACATCCGCTTCGCCGCCCAGCGGCCCAGCGAGTGCTGGCAGTCCGACTTCACCCACTACCCCTTCGCCACCGGGGCCGGCACCGAGATCCTGGCCTGGCTCGATGACCACTCCCGCCTGGCGCTGTCCCTGACCGCCCGCGACCGGGTCACAGGACCCATCGTCGTCGCCGCATTCCGCGCCGCGGTCGCTGCCCACGGCACTCCGGCCTCGACCTTGACCGACAAACGGGATGGTGTTCACCACCCGGTTCCTCGGCGGCCGCGGCGGCCGCGGCGGCCTCGTGCACGAGCTACGGCGCCTCGGCGTCACCCAGAAGAACGGGCGGCCCGGCCACCCGCAGACCCAGGCAAGGTGGAGCGGTTCTGGCAGACACTGAAGAAGCACCTGGCCGCCCAGCCCGCCCAGCCGGCCACCCTCGGCGACCTGCCGGCCCTGCTCGAGACCTTCGCCCGCGAGTACAACCAGCGGCGGCCGCACAAGTCGCTGCCGCACCGGGCCACCCCAGCCGGCGCCTGCGCGGCCCGGCCCAAGGCCGCCCCCGGCGACCGCGGCACCGACACCCACGACTGGGTCCGCACCGACAAGATCGGCCCCACCGGGAAGGTCACCCAGCTCGGGGCACTACTGGCATTCGCCAAGCATGCGCTGGGAATGCGCACCGAGATCTGCACCAACGGCTACCGGATCGCCCGCAAACTCGAGCGGGACACCATCATCGACCGGGTGATCGCCGGGATGGAACGCAAGGCTGCCGCCGGGAAATGGAAGGGCGGACGGCGCCCGTTCGGCTACCAGGTGGATACCGCAGCCAGCAGCCTGGTCCGCGATCCAGGTGAGGCCACGGTCGTGCGGCTGATCTTCGACCTGTACACGCGGGAGCGGCTCGGCGCCCGCGCGATTGCGAACACGCTCAATGAGCGCGGTCAGCGGACCACCGCTGCTGGCCGCTGGTCGGCTCATCAGGTGCTGCGGGTGCTGTCCAACCGGGTCTACCTGGGCGAGCTGGCCTTCCGCGGCATCACTGCCAGCGGGTGCCACCCGCCGATCATCGACGAGATGCTGTTCGGCGCGGCCCAGCGGATCCTGACCGCCCGCGGCCAGGATCATGCCAAGCGGGCAGCCAACGGATCGGACTACTTGCTGACCGGGCTGATCCGCTGCCCCGCCTGCGCCAGCGCCATGCTCGGCACCCGAGCGCACGGCAAGAGCAGGATCTACCGATACTACTCCTGCTACCGGCGCACCCGATATGACACCACCGCGTGCGGCGGCCAGCGGATCGACGCCGACGCCATCGAGAATGCCGTAATCGGAGCACTCACCGGCTTCTACCGCGACCAACACGACCTGATGGCAGACGCGATCACCGCAGCGCAGGCGAGCCGCGCCGCCGGCCATCAGGCGCGACTCGCCGAACTGGCCACCACCGATCGGGAACTGGCCAGGACCGGCGCGGCGATCGACCGGTATCTGGCGGCGTTCGAGAACGGCACACTCGACCCCGAAGACCTCGCCGGGCGGCTCGCCCAGCTCAAGGCCAGGTCCCGCCAGCTCATTGCCCGTCGGGATGAACTCGCCAATCAGCTCGATGCAGAACCTGCGATGCCGTCGGCCACCACGCTGCGCGAGGTCACCGAGCACATCGACCAGGTCATCGGCTCCGGCAGCCACAACCAGCGCAAAGCGCTCATCGAAGCACTCGTCGCCCAGGTCAAGATCACCGGCCCCGGCAGGATCGTGCCCGTCTTCCGCATCCCGCAGGCTACGGGCACTGGACGTGCTGACGGCAGCGGCGAAATATCCGGTGTTCGTGCAATGGCCAATTTGGTGGAGGTGGCGGGAATCGAACCCGCGTCCTTCAGTACCTCACCAGGGCTTCTCCGGGCGCAGCCTGCTCTGCTTTTCTCAGCCCCGGCGGTCACACAGGCCAGCCGCCGACAGGCTCAGTCGCTGTTCGATGTCCCGACTAGTCCCGCGACCGGACTAGGCGGTGAATCCTCCTAGCTGACGCCAGGCACCGGGTCGGAGGAACTCCCGGACTGACGGTCTCATGGCTCGCTTAGGCAGCGAGAGCGAGACTAGTGCGCGATGTGTTGGCACTTATCGTTTGCGGCAACAGGATTTGCGAGGTCATCACCGCAACCCTCGGCCCGCTTCCCCTGGATCAACTACCGAAGTCGAAACCAGTCACCCCCTATGCAGTTGTCACCCGATGATACAGCCGAACCACGGCCCGGCGACCAACCACGCGACCCGGCGCATCTCACCGTGCCCGTGACAACGCAGGCGAACTGCCGGACATTCCGCCCGACACGCAGGGCATGAAGAGACCCCTGCGGGCGCTGGCGGTGGCCGAAGACGCGCCCGCAGGGGTTCGACCGGCAGGGTCGGGGCCGGTCCCAATGGCGCCGGACCTCCCCCGAGATGAGGCCCGGTTCTCATCACGACGGCTGGGCCGCAACCCCCCAAGCGGCAGACCAGCCTCACTAGGTAAGACGTCGCTGAGTTGCCGGTTGGTTGCTCCCTGTGACGAGATTCTCGAACAATCTCGCCACGACCGCGTCAGTCACGGTGCGCCAGGCCCTGAGTTAACCGGCCACGGCCCTGACTTTGCGCCCGCAAGATGCGTGCGGATGCGTAGTTAGGGCGTGGTTCGCAGATCGTCGACGGCCCTGACCGGTGCCCAGCCGGCCCCTGACACCCAAGCGCCTAAGAGCCCGCGGGCAGCGACTCGGCGAAGCGACGAGCGATCGTCACGGCGGGGTCGAAGGCGGGTGACCGCGAGAACGCGAGCACCGCGAACGCCACGCCGCCCCGGAACCCGACGAACCAGATGGCCCTCACACCGTGGTGGCGGGGCAGCGGCGCGGCTCCGACCTGGCCGAACAGCGCGGTGCCCGGCAGGTGCGCCGCGTGGGCCGCCCCCGAGGTGACCGTGTCGGCCATCAACTCCCGCAACTGGCTAGCGACCTGGCTCGGTAGTCCCTTCAACTTAACTCGCGCGGTCAGTGTCGGGCCCGAAGAGCCGGTGACGAGCGACGGACTGTGCCAGGAACCCGACTCGACGACCCCCGCCGCCAGCGCCATGTTCAGCGGGCTGACCAGCACCGTGCCCGTTCCGATCGCGTCGGCTGCCTGCTCGCCCAGGCCGACCGGCTTGCGGATGCTGCCGACGAATGGGGTTGGCCGCAGCGGCAGCCGCCAGGGGACGCCGATGCCGAACTGCGCCGCGGCGGCGTACAAGTCGGCCGGCTTCAGCAACTGCGACAAGACGGCGAAGGCGGTGCTGCAGGCGTGGGCGAAGTCGACGCTGAAGCTGGGCTTGCCGAGCCTGGGAACCGCGGGGATATTGACGTACGACTGCCCGCCCACCTGGCTCTTCTGCCCGCATCGGACCTCGTGGTTGACGCCGAAAGTGGGTTCCGTCGACAGCAGGGCCGCGGTCGGCACGATGGTGAACGACTGCCCGGGCTGGTACTGGCCGTTCAGCGGGTCGACGACCGGCATTCCGGCGGCCTGCCGTTCGGCGACGGCCAGGACCTGGCCGGTGCCCGCCCGGACCGCAACGACCGTCGCCGAGTAGCCAAGCCCCGCCAGGGCGCGCTGCGCAGCCTGCTGGACACCCAGTTCGATCGTGGTCCGTACGGCGGTACCGGCCTGGCCCTGCCAGCGTTTCAGCACTTTGACCTGGCGGCCCGCCGCGTTCTGGACGACCACCTGAGTCGTCGCCGTGCCGGCCAGCCTCGCCTGGTACTCCTGTTCCAGGCCCGACAGGCCCACCGTGGTGCCCGGCCGGTACGGGGCGCCATCCTCCACGAGTTGCCTGGCCGCCTCCGTTCCGACCTGGCCGGTGATTGCCGGTATCGCGCTGCGGAACAGCCGCCTGGTCACCCACCTGTGCGTCAGATTGGGCACCTTACTGAGCGCCGCGCTCAGCCGGTCGAACTTGAGCGGCGCGAGCTGGACGAGTTCCAGGAAGGAGTTCGGCGGAGCGGCGCGAATCTGGCCGACCATCTGGTCGGCCTGCGAGGAGGCCAGCCCGGTAACCCTGGCGAGCTTCTTGGCCGTGGCGACGGGATCTGGGTCACTGGCGGGTCTGACCCCGACCTCCACCACCGGCGAAAGCGGGATCAGCGGCTTGCCCGAGGCATCGAGCAGCGGGCGGCGTTGGGGGACCGTGGTGAGAACGGCCAGCCGGTCGCCTGCGCCCAGGCCGGGCACTATCACCGACGGCGACCACACCACCAGCCAGCCTGAGCCGTGCCGGCGGAGCGTGAAGTTGCCGCGGTAGTTCCACGGCCTGCCGCCACGGCCCAGGTCGATCGAGGCGTAGAAGTGGGCGGCCGCGGTGTCTCCGTGCACGCTGATCGGGCCCATGGCGAGCGAGAGAGCCTGCGCGCCGAGCTGGTCGTAGGCGTTCTTCA